>JGI24509J20081_1000291_pt1 | contig 31578 bp, 36 predicted proteins | sample LinPmetageLP29_FD_20081 | JGI IMG/M metagenome (IMG submission 20081) | reverse complement strand
TTTTTTTTTTTTTCCATTCTCAAGGAAGATTGAGTGTTTCTTAAGATCATCACATTCCGACCCTTCCGCAGCCTCCTCCTCCAATGCATTTGCGTGACGATCCCCTCCTGCATTCCTCCACGTTACTCGACCAAAACAGGCCTTCCTTGCGCTCTAGGGCTACTTAAATGGCTTGGAACCTGGGACCCATCGTCAGTTACTTCGACGCTAGCACGACAATTCGACAGCCCGGCCTTTCCCCACGACTGCAGGTTATCGCCTTAGCTCTCCATCAAGATGCAATTCTCCAAGGTGAGTTCGTACAACGTGAATATAGAATATCTCTAACAAATACAGACTCTTGCCTCCCTGGCCGCGCTGGCCCTCGGCGCCCAGGCTGCAATGCCTATTGCATCTGTTGAATTCCAAACATGGGAGACTTGCGATCCTGGTCTACCAGCCATCGGCGAAGCCAAATTCACCGCGGCCGTCACTGCTACACCTCTTACTTGTGACAAGGCCACTGTGGATCGCCAGTGGGACATAGACTACTACTCCTTCAAGGCTTTCCTCGACACCAAGGACGCCTTCCTCTGCCAGGGCGTCACTATCTGGAATAATGATGACTGCAGTGGCTCCCCCGTTAGTTTTCTCCCATTCCATGGCTCTCCCGTCGAGCAGGGTCTGTGTTTGGCCGATTCCCTTGATCCTACATACGTTTCGTTTAAGCTTGCCTGTGAAGGGTTCGGCGGTCCAGCTGGCGGCGCTGGTGGCCCCTAAATCACGCCCTTGAGATACCGAGGTATGAGCGAACTGGGTGTTGCTATGGAGATATGATCCTTCTCTCCTGTTTTATTCTATTGTGTATCCTAGTTGTAATCCAAGAACAGGAAGGTTCCCCTTTGTTGACGTCTGGAGGGCCCTTCGTCGGACAAAAGAGTCGATTTTGAAGATCCATCACTGTTGAATAATCGCGATATATTGGTCTCCGTGATACCAAGTATCATATAGAACTTAGATCTAAGACGATCCACGAAGCTGCACGTATAAGTCATTTGTACCAGTAGGATTCCTCAATATGGTATGTCTTAGTATTCGGCGGCTATAGTTGTCGCGAAAGAGCCGAGCCTGATGGAAGATACTTACTGCTTAGGTGGATTTCTAAATGACTTGACTGCTGGTGGATGACGGCGATGATTGATGGCGGTCGAGTGCTCGGTCATGGAAGCTTTAGGTAACCTCGATCTACTAGGACGGCCGCGGCGGTGGTGGAATTCGCAGAACTACTATACATTAGATTGAACCAGCGCAGAATCATGAAAGCATGAATCCGATATGGCCATGATAGCACACAAGGTGCAACCGAGCTGAAAGTTCGCTCTCGCGAGGTTCCAGTAGCCGCAGGGTGTGATCATGTCAAGAGACCATGACCATCATCAAGATGACATTGGGCAGGGGGGGTTATCACCATGATCATGATGACACGCAAAGCAACTGGGTGAAACTTGCAAGAGCCAGCTTCCCGTCGACGCAGCGTGCAAACATGCCAATACGGCCTCATCATAATGAGGATGGGGTAATGAGTATAAGGACTTACGTCTTGGGGACCCATTCTGAGAATGGGAAGAGAATCGTTGGTGGTTGGATGTTGGTGAAGTTGGAAGAGTGAGAGATAACTACTACTGAGGACTACCCTGATCACATGCACGACCTGACTCAACCTCTCACTCAACCCACCTTTCAATTGAATAATAGAGATCTGTCTGGAACATGGCCTGGGTCCCGTTGTCTCAATACCTGGCAAACCATGACCCGTCCACAAATGTATGGAATAGATATGCCTTGACCGTATTTCTTGTCTCTTTCTATTCGTTTACTACGTTTGGGACATTGCGAATAGCCAGAAGAATTCTCTCAAACTGATAGAGCAGAGCACCTGGTCTAAGAGGCAGACTTTTCCCACATCTTCCCTGGAAAGAGGTCCACAACCCTAAAACCATTGTGAGCGAGAATATCCTGGCTGATGGGGTTTATGCTCTCGCACGCAAGTTACACTATAGTTGTGGCAATGGCCTTGATTACTGGATTTGGTAGCCCGTTCCCCTGGTTCTCTGGTCTTATTTTGTATCATGATCGCCCACCGGGCCAGGACATCATTAAATGACGACACAAGCACGGAGAGGCGTGGAGGGAGTATAAAGAGTAGGTTCCGGAGCACTTGATGCTGAACGAGTATTTGGTTAGAGGAAGGGAGTGAATAAAAACAATTTATAGCTTATATAGCCACTAGGGCTTGGGATTTACTCCGGACCTAGTTTAACCCCGCACCCCAACATAGGTACCATAGGAATTCCCCCTCTTCCTCAACTCCAGACAACAACAATGAGCGAATACACTCATCATATCGCCCTCCTCGGCGCAGGCACAATCGGCCTTTCCATGCTAGCCCTGCATCTCCGCCGCCCAGACACAAAAGTAACAGTCTTCGATCCACGACCCGACTACGAAGTCTTCCTCCGCGCCCAGCTCCCCGCATTCTTAGACTCAACCCTTTCACCATCCAGCCCGAATGCAATCGACGCTCTAATCGCATCACGCCGTCTCACACTAGCACACTCCATCCAAGACGCCGTACAGTCGACGACCATCATCCAAGAACAGACGCCCGAGAAACCAGACTCGAAGCAAGCCCTGTGGAAAGAAGTGGCCCGTTTTGCGAACCCAGAGGCTCATCTCTGGAGTAGTTCGTCTGGGATTTCGGCATCGAGACAGGCAGAAGGCTGTGAAAACCATGTGGCAGAGAGGCTGGTTGTTGCGCATCCGTTTAACCCGCCGCACTTGATGCCGCTGGTGGAGATTGTACCTGGGTTGCAGACGAAGACGGAGCGGGTTGAGTTTGTGAAGCGCTATTTCGAGACTGTACCTGGTCCTTCTCATCTTCCTGGTTCGAGGGGTTCGAGTGAGGAGAATGTTCAGCATTACCGTCCGGTGATTTTGCATAAAGAGGTTCCTGGGTTTGTGGGGAATAGGTTGGCTTTTGCGCTTCTACGGGAGGCTTGTTATCTTGTTGGTGAGGGTGTTGTATCGGCGCAGGATTTGGATTCTATTGTCATGGCTAGTTTGGGGCCGCGGTGGGCTGGGAGTGGTGTTTTTGAGAGTTATCATGCTGGTGGCGGCGAGGGTGGAATTGGTGCGTTTTTAGAAAAGTTGGCGCCGACGATGAAGGATGTTTGGGGCCAGTTGGGGCAGGTTGATATTCACACGGAGGGCGAGGGACGAGACAATGAGAAGGAACAATGGAGGGATGTGGTTGTGCGTCAAACAGAGGAAGCCTATGGGCCGTCTACTTCAGAGGAAACGCGTTTGAGAAAAGAGGTGATGTTGAGGGGAGTCATTGAGATGCAAAAGCAGTGCTGGAGTGTGTAGCAATCCTTGGGTACATAGTTAACTTGGAATACTTGATACGACGATGCTAGCGGGTGAAAGTGGAAATCGACAGACGCTCTATCGTATTCTTAGATATTGGTCTTAAGGGCTGTCGCTCCTTAACTAATAAATCATAACATTTTGACGCACTAAGCCATGCTTTACAGGATCTGCTGGAAAGCACGGTTGACGGGCGAGCGGACCTTGTGGCCCTTGTAGAAGTCAATGGTGGCAATGGCGCGCTTGCTGATGCCCTCGGGGGTGAACTCGAATTTCTGCTGATTATTAGTAACCGGGATAGAAGATGAAGAGACGAAGACAGATCACTTACGGCGTACACCTCCTTGTAGGGGCCAGAGGCACCGAAGCGGTTGAGACCGAACTGCTCGTGAGAGTAGCGCTCCCAGCCCATGGTGCTGAGGGCCTCGACGGAGAGCACGGGAATGCCGTCGGGCAGGACGGAGAGGCGGTAGGCCTTGTCCTGGACGTCGAATACCTCGAAGCAGGGAATAGAGACGATACGGGCGGCAACGCCGTGCTGCTTCTGAAGGTACTCGGCAGCCTCAATACAGATGCTGACCTCGGAACCGGTGGAGACGATAGTAATGGCGGCGTTGGGGGTGTCGACAGCGACGTAACCACCCTTCATGGCACGGTCAATGCTGGACAGCTCCAGCTGGGGCAGGTTCTGACGGGTCAAGGCCAGGACACTAGGGGTGTGCTTGGAAGTAAGAGCCATGTAGTAGGCAGCACTGGTCTCGTTGCCATCAGCGGGGCGCCAAACCATGCAGTTGGGCAGAGCACGGAAGTGAGCCAGAGTCTCAATAGGCTGATGAGTAGGGCCGTCCTCACCCAGACCGATGGAGTCATGAGTAGCGACGTGGATGACACGGACGCGGGACAGGGCCGACAGGCGGAGGGCACCGGCGGCGTATGACACGAAGTTCAAGAAAGTACCACCGGCGGGGATGACGGTGCCGTAGGCGGCCAGACCGTTCATGACAGCAGCCATGGCGTGCTCACGCACACCGTAGCGGAGGTAGCGGCCAGACCACTCACCAATTCCGAGCTGCGGGGGCTGGAAGTCGACGGCGTTCTTCCAGCGGGTGTTGTTGGAGCCAGTCAAATCAGCAGAGCCGGACAGAAGCTCGGGAATGACATCGTGGATCTTCTCCAGGACGGTCTCCGAGAGCTTACGGGAAGCGACGGCAGCGTCGGTGGACTTGTAGGTGGGAAGGCTCTTCTCCCAGCCCTCAGGCAGCTTGCCGGAAAGACGGCGGGCCAGGTCAGCACCCTCAGTGGGGTGAGTCTGCTGGTACTTCTGGAAGAGCTGGTTCCACTCCTGCTCCTTGGCGGCACCCTCGGCGGCGTGCTTGTGGTACATGTCGTAGACCTCCTGGGGAACGACGAAGCTCTGCTTGGGGTCGAAACCGAAGCGGGCCTTGACCTGCTCGGCGTCATCGGTCTTGAGGGGGTTGCCGTGGACACCACCAGTGCCGGCCAGCTTGGAACCGAAACCAATGGTGGTGGTCAGCTTGATGACGGAGGGCTTGTCAGTGACCTGCTGGCACTTGCGGAGGGCATCCTCAATGCCGGCAAGGTCGTTGTCACCGTCCTTGACCCACTCGGTGTGCCAGCCGTAGGACTCGAAGCGCTTCATGACATCCTCAGTGAAGGCGCACTTGGTGTCACCGTCTGGGGAATAGTGTTAGCGATGGGATACCTTGGCGGGGACGGGTCGATCTCTTACCAATGGAAATGTGGTTATCATCGTAGATCATAATGAGGTTGCCCAGCTTCAAGTGACCGGCCATGGAGGCGGCCTCGGAGGCGATACCCTCCATGGCGCAGCCATCACCGAAGAAGGCGTAGGTGTAGTTGTTAACGAGATCAAAGCCGGGCTTGTTGAAGACACCAGCAGTGTGAGCCTGGGCAATAGCCAGACCGACGGCATTGGCGAAACCCTGGCCAAGAGGACCAGTGGTGACCTCAATGCCGGGGGTGTCATGAGCCTCGGGGTGACCGGGGGTGATGCTGTCGATTTGCTGTGGGGAGGAGATCAGCGCGGGGCTCTCCTGTGCTACACTAGATCAAGAGCGCTTACACGGAAGTTCTTCAGGTCATCCATGGAGATCTTGTAGCCGAAGAGGTGCAGCAGGGCGTACTGCAGCATGCAGCCGTGGCCGTTCCTATCCGATGGTCAGGGCGGGTGGTTCTTGCGATAGAAATTTGCTCCGGGAGACAGGGTTGAGGCTGCTGCAGGGAGACGGGCATCGGGCAAGACACATACGAGAGAACGAAACGATCACGGTTGATCCAGTCGGGGTTCTGGGGGTTGAAGGTCATGAACTTGTTGAACAGAACGTGAGCCACGGGGGCCATGCCCATGGGGGCACCCGGGTGGCCCGAGTTCGCCTTGGAGGTGGCATCAACCTGGAAAAGAGTGTCAGCGAGCTCATATTCCCATGTAGCTTCGAAATGCAGCTGGCTTCAGGTGCAAATGAGGCGATGATGCCCTGCAATTGCACCTGGAGGACCTTTGCGGCATACGCAGACATACCGCGAGAACACGGATGGTGTTGATCGCCAACTTGTCCAGATCAGTATAACCCATGATGGCAAATTCTAGCTGAAGTTAGCTAAATACCAGCAACAAGGGCGTGTATACGAACTTTCCAAAGTATGGGAGATGAGAAGAAGAAAAGAGGGGAGGCGAGGGACGTATTTGTTGGTGGGGTATGATGTCTATGGTGGGGCAGTCCGCTGCAGCCGGCACCTTCGTCCTCTGCTTCATCTACACGGATCTTTTAGAATCTCCAACGGCACTTGCTAAGCTATTTTCTGCGTGTTCAAAGCTACTGTGCAGAGAGGGCTCCGTTGCATCCGCTTCTACAGAGTACAGTTTCTACATTAGCTGATTTAGCGAAGGGCAGTGGCACGAGCCTAGTAGTGTTCAGCGGATTCGATTTGCTCCGTTCCTGGTACACTACCGCTCCTATGACTTTTGCTCCAGTGGAAAGGGAACCCTCGTATGGAGTACTTAATTGTCTGGCCGTTCACCGGGAACCCGCTCGGAGGACGTTGCTCCGGTAAGAAATTAGCCGACCCATCTATGTATTGCCGGTCTATATATCGGCTTGTCTACCCGACAGTCTATGCTAAGTAGCAAAAAGAACACATGTTATTCACCCATCGGTTTCCCCAATTAGGCCAATCCGATTTGTTGTTGGCGCGGCCTGCGTGAGAAAAAATCCTCAGAGACTTGTCGCGTTGGGGGGAACCACTTCAACCCGGTGTGCCAGAAACAGCGTAGCGGTGCTGACTCATCTGAACGGTTGAGAGTACTCCGGGATTTATGGAGATCTAGGGCTTTTTGATGTAGACCGAATATCAATTCGAGATCGAGGATGGTATGAGAGCTGTGCTACCGCTTCACCGTCCCCGTCAGCCTCTGACTCAGCTCGAGTCACGGTGACCCCTGCTTTCTGCGTGAGACTCGAGGGTTTTCCCAGTACGGTCTTTCTGATGAAAATGGCCAGACAACTGCAAGCTACTTGCATCTGAGGTAGACACGATGCGGCAATAGTCGCGGCTGGTCCAATCATCGGAAATCCAAGACTCATCTCACGGTTAATTAACTTGTAGGCCACAGCCACGAACTATATCAAGACCAAACCGACCACTTCAGACGGGAAGTTATCCGCTTGCCTGGAAATCGCGGAATCAGGTCAGAAACCTTTGAGACGGATGAGAAGGATAATTGCTTTGGAAGTACATTCGGAAACAGTTCCCACTTGCAGGGCAAGCCACACGGATATTCTCCGACAACCTTGGAACTTCATACGTGATACCCTTGACCTTATTTCAACTGTAGCAACCGGGAAGGAAAAGTAGCTGGAGTCAGCTTGCAGACGTGCCACCAACCATACCACCTACCTAGCTACTGTCAGACAACGAAAGATTGGAGAGGAGCGAGCGAGAATAATGGTCGGAATATATAAAAATGCTGTCCTGATCCCAATAGAAATAGATATCTATACCGTGCCAGCCCGACTATCAAAATATAGCTGGGATTCGTTTAGAAGTATCAGTCACCATGACCGAAGACAATCATGCCTCGGAATCGCATACCGACGTGTAAGATATCATCATAACCGCCACTTGCAGATCGCGTTCTAACTCGTCAGGCTAATCATCGGCGCCGGGCCCTCCGGCCTGATGGCAGCCTACTGGATGTCCCGTTGTGGTGTACGAGCCCGGGTTATCGACAAAAAGCCGACCAAAGTGTTTACAGGCCAGGCGGATGGGTTGCGTGTGCGAACGCTGGAAATATTCGACAGCATTGGCTTTCAACACCGCGTCCAGCATGAAGGCCATGTGACTGTTGAAGCCAATTTTTGGGTATAGTTTGTCCCCAGTACATAGAATATCAACTGCTGAAAGCCGAGTGCAACAGGTGCCGGGTCCAGATGGGAACTTGATTCGCCAGGGCCCTTTCTGTAGCTCCAAGGTCAACGAGTCTCCGTTTCACAATACGCTCCTGAATCAGGGGCGGATTGAACAGTTCATTCTCGACAGTATTAAAGAGCACTCGGGTCTCAAGGTTGAAAGGGGTATTATTGCCGAGTCCTTTGACTATGATGAAAATCTAAAGGATGACCCTGATGCCTACCCGATCACTGTCAAATTGCGAACCCTCAGTGATGAAGAGATCAAGTCGCCTAGCGTTTCTGGTGGGGGAAGCCCACAGGCTGTACAAAGCGGGTTCGATCGAAGCAATCTAGTTTCAGATGATTGGGAAGACTTGGTCCAAAAGAGCAGGAGTCACCAAACGAAGACTGAAATTATCAAAGCCAAGTACCTTATTGGCTGCGATGGTGCACACAGCTGGACCCGAAAGCAGGTCGACATTCCGATGGTTGGATCAAGCACCGATCATATCTGGTCAGTATGCAGCGTGCTTATTTCGAGAAGAAGCTAGAGCTGACATCTGCCAGGGGCGTCATTGATATAATCCCGATCAGCAATTTCCGTAAGTTTTGGAAACGGGGCTTCATTAAGATATCAGACTGACCCAAGATCTATCAGCGGATATCCGTCGTCTGGGCACTGTAACCAACGCAGCAGGCATGATTCTGATTATCCCCAGGGAAAGACAGCTAGTACGTCTCTACGTCCCCGTGCAAGTTGTCGACAAGGCCACGAATGGGGATGCTCGCTTCGACCGCTCGTCAATCACACCGGAAATGATCAAAGAGCGAGTCCAAGCTATCCTGAAGCCGTATACCTTTGATTACAAGATCTGCGATTGGTGGACTGCATACCAGATCGGACAGCGAATCGCACCTACATTTGCAAAAGATGACCGTGTGTTCCTTGCCGGCGATGCAGTGCACACGCATTCTCCCAAGGTGGGACTGGGAATGAATATGAGTATGCAGGATGGTTTCAATATCGGCTGGAAAGTTGCTCTAGTTGCCACAGGGGTGGCTAATCCTGCCATTCTCAGCACCTATAATGCTGAGCGTCACCACTTGGCCGAGATGCTGCTAGATTTTGATCGTCACTGGTCGGGCGTGTTCACGGAAAATAAGCCACCAGAGGGTGGTCTCGGTAAGACGGAGAGCATGATGAAGATTGTTGAGTTGTTTGAGGATTTTGCGGATGGCTTGAAAGCCTTCTACGGCGCTAGCCCACTGGTCTGCAAGCTTGATAACGAGCAAGGGCTCATTCCGGGGCATCACTTGGTTCCAGGTGAGCGATTCCCACCGGTCAAGCTGCGCAAGCAGGCGGATGGAAATACGCAATGGACGACGAGAATACTCGAAAGTGATGGGCGATTCCGACTAGTCATTCTTGCTGGAAATGTCTGTGATGCAACGCAGAAGCAGCGGATTGAGACTCTCAGCCATTTTTTGGCTGGTCAGCTCGGAGAAAATGCCTCGCCTTTGAGCCGTTATACTGTGCTCCCGGGGCGCTCTGGGCGCCCGATCGATGTCGTGACAATCCATAGCGCACCTTGGAAAGAGACGGAATTTTTCGACTTCCCGGAGATCCTGCGTGACTTTGATGACACCATGGGCTGGGGATATGGCAAGATCTGGTGTGATGATGCATGTATATGGGATCGAGACTGCGATGGGAAAGGATATGAGAGGTGGGGAGTAGATCGCATGCGCGGTGTGATGCTCATTGTTCGGCCGGACCAGTATATCGGCTGGGTGGGTGAGCTGGAAGATACGGATGGGATGACTCGCTACTTGGATGGTGCATTGATCAAAGCTGTCCCTGGCAAATGGGACATTGTGGGCAGGGCTACATGAGAAGGAAACATGAATGAGAGAATCAATTAGCGTTATTTGCATCTCATAGACGTGTAGCATCTCATAGACGTGTAGCATCTCATAGACGTGTAAGTTGGACGCTTATCAAGACCCGTCAGTAGTTACTCCCCCTGTACTGCGTACATTGACCAACCCCACACCGCCTCGGCAGAATTAAGATCTATTATGCCTTGTTGCCTTATTTCGTTACTAAGCACCTGTTCGCATCGCGACCAGCCTTGGCATATCAATTTGAACAATAACATTCGTATCCGGACCGGACTGACCGAATCTTGAAACTTCTATAAGTTTTACCATAAATCGCAAGCCGAGCAGCAATCTCAATGAAGCGCGAACATCTTCCGCTCGGTTCACTCCCGGCGTGGCTCAGGCTTAACGGAATTGAAGCCAACGGTGTTGCATTCCAGCAACTTGGTTCTAGCGAGAGTGGTGTAGACAAGGGAAATGCACTTGTTGGCACAGAGAACAAGTCCAGCACTAGTGGTGATATCCAACCAGAGGTTCTCCTCCTGGTCCCATCGGACCTGATACTGTCATTGGAGACCGTGGATGATTACTCCAAATCCGATCGAGATCTTAGAGAGGTTTTGGAAGCTGTCGGCGATTTTGGAAGGGTACGGTAGAGGACCTCCAAGAAATGTATTTTTACTTTGCTGATCGATATTAGACTGCGAGGGGCGCGATCATGATATTTCTTCTGGTTCAATTGACACATTCGAGTCCGGAAATACCCAAGTCCATAGGCATGTCAAGTCCGTGGACGGAGTATATCAAGTTCTTACCGCCCTCTTTCCCTCTGCCCACCTTTTACTCTGCTGAGGAGCAAGAGCTGCTGAGGGGAACCTCTCTTGGAGATGCAGTCGCAGCAAAGAAAAGCTCACTTGAACGGGAGTTTGAGCACCTTAGGCAGTCTACGGAGAATATCGCCTGGTGTCAACTGTGTTGGTGGGACGAAGGTACGGGCAAGATGACCTTTGATGATTTGCTGTATGTTGATGCTGCATACCGATCGCGCATGGTGGACTTGCCCAGCAGTGGACATGCCATGGTGCCCTGTATCGACATGGCCAACCATGCCTCTGGAGAGAGAGTGAAGGCATTATACGATGCAGACTCGGATGGGAATGCAATTCTACAGCTGCGCTGGGGCAAGAGTCTACAGCCAGGTGAAGAAGTGACTATCTCGTGGGTCTTTTCAGAACGAATGAATCATCATGGCCGTTCCTCGATAAGCTAACAACCGCTCTGTTAGATACGGCGATGAAAAGCCCGCTTCCGAGATGATATTCTCATACGGATTTCTCGAGAGCGACAGAACCGAGGCAAAGCAGGTCTTTTTAGACATGCCCATGCCGGATGATGATCCTCTTGCTATTGCCAAACACATAATCTGCCGAGAAACTCCTGGGATTCGGGTTACTACGGGTCAAGGCACATTTCAAAGCTCGCAGCAGACGACATGGGATAGCCCGATTGTCTGGTGGGCGTGTGTGAACGAGGAAGACGGTCTTGAAATCGGGGTTACACAGACCACGGAAGGAACGAGAGAGCTAGAGGCTACGTGGAAGGGCGAACAGATCCAATCGTCGACTCAACTTCGAGATGTTCTCGCCGCCGACCAGGCATGGGAAATCTTCCAGCTGCGCGCAGTCGTGCTGGTACTTGAACGACTAGAAACGCAGCTCTCGCTTCTCCACGGGACAAGTGAGGTTCTGAACAATCTTCGCGAGCAAGAGACACACTTCCATAACCTGTTCAGACCCGACGTATTCACCCTGATATGTCAACTACGGAAACTTGAAGCAGAGTTCCTGGAGCGGGCGGTTAATGACCTCATGAAGCAGGTGAGTATACTAATGAATTCTAATCGCTCTACTAAACGAAGGCATGATCTACATGATTTACTGACAAATGGCTCCCAGAAAAACGAGTTGATCGCATCTAATACCGTCACTGCGTATCTCGCCAAGCAGTCTGAAGCAGAGGAAATGGAAGATTTCTCATGACATAGCTATGTAAGAACGGTCGCATGCAGCGGTAGCCCAACAGGAAGTTGGAACACGAACAGACCCCGCGAGATCTATCAATAAAGTTTTACATACCCACCCCCGTAGTCCGTAGTCTCGGGACTACTGGATGCGGAGAAGTGGCAGTCTAGATTTAGTGACGACGGGTGCAGGATCGCGAACACTATGACGTGACCCACGGACGCATCGTAGCAAAGCATTGATTGGGATCTGCAGGGCTACGCCGATCGGCCTCGGACCTCTAATAATCTCTAGCCTTCTCCAGGCATAACTACTTGCGGGGGGAAGCCAACATCCGCATATCGGGGGCAATGATGATCTCTATGAACGGATCCTGTTTCTTTTCGAATGTACAAGTATCCTTGGCTCGCGGGGGATGCGGCATTTCCTTTGGTAGTTCGGAGCTTCGTTAGATACGAGATGAATGTAGCATAAGTAGTGCACACCTGTTAGGCGCACCAAATATAACCTGCAGAGGACCCGTAGACACCCGTGGCTTGGAAGCCAAATGATCGGGGTCCAGTCAGTCCCCGGCTGCGGCGATGTGGGCTGGTGGATCATCCTGCATCCATGGTTCATCACCTCGCGATTCTCTCGGACAAAACTCGCTGGTGATTTCTCGACCCCCATACGGAGAATATAATGGATTTCACTCAGACCTCAATAATCCAGTCGGTTCTATTGGTGCCATTGGTGCCCCGCGTGCCATTCCTCGCCGAGTAGGGCTCTCCGGGGTTCCCCGCCACTTGTAACACGACAACACACGTAGTAAAGTAAATCCACAGAAACAGAAAGGGTAAATCAGACGCCGAGTATCGGAGAGCACGGTACTGTACTGGACAAAATAAAAGGATCACCCTAGACCACGTGAGACAGACGGAGTTCCAGATACGCGGAGTCCCATAAATGCGTGTTCTCAGTCGAGCACCTGTTTTAGCGCTGTCTCCTTTTTGAGTCTGGCAGTCACTCGTGGATCTAGCAAGTTCGATCAGGCGATAATGCAATGTTGGTGTGGCGCTGGTGTCTGACTCCCCAAGAAAAGCTGGGGCGTCCGGGGGATGTTCTCGGGAGGCGGCAAGGTTCAAAGCCGAAACGGCCTAGAGGCGTCCTTGCCTGAACAAGAATTGACGAAGTTAAATTCACCCTTCGTACGGAATAATGCGGAACCGCATCTATTGGGCATATACACTCTGTACTCCGTACCCCGTGTCCATCACAGCGGTACGCCATCACGACGGCCAAGGTTTGCGGGAGTGTGGGGTACGGGGACTTTGGTAGGATCAGGATCATCGGCACTGTTATGCCATACGTAGTAGCAGAAAATGCAGGATGAGTACAGTAAACCCCTGGGGACAGGTTCCGTGGAGCGACGACATTCGGTCAGACGAATCAAGACCTTGATCAGCAAAAAGAACTACATCATACGGATCAGTGCGAGGAAAAGGGGAGGATCTAACCTTTGAGCGTACTGAACGGTACATTTTTGTTACGGTCACGATTGGCTGATGAACAGGTCAGCAAACCCCACATATCTTACTCAGCAGCGCATCTTTCCCCCTCTTGCCTTCTCTCTCTCTTATCCTGTCCTCTTTTCTCTTATGACATTCGGATCGAGACCCTTGACCGAATTTACGCCTCACTGAAATATACGGCATTTGATTGTCGTCAACTCGACCCCTTCCGAACGAACACATAATCTCCAATCGCGGCGGCCGCTGCGCCCGACTGCCTAGCCGAAATGCCCGGTATCTTGCCCATGAAAGTGATCAAGGTCGGTGGCACCGGCAGTCAAAGCCGGATCGCCCAGGCCTGTGATCGGTGCAGAAGTAAGAAGATTCGTTGCGACGGCATCCGACCCTGCTGCACCCAATGCGCCAACGTTGGTTTCGAGTGCAAAACGAGTGATAAGCTGAGCCGCCGTGCTTTCCCTCGTGGTTATACCGAGTCTTTGGAGGAACGAGTAAGATCTCTGGAGACGGAGGTCAAAGATTTGAAGGAACTGCTGGATGAGAAGGATGAGAAGATCGACGTGCTCTCGCGGATACACTCTTTCTCGCCGTCCCAAAGAGCCATTTCGTCGCGGTCTCCATCAGCGCCCACCTCTGCAGCGACTAAAATTACTCCCTCGGATGTGGGAGAGACGAGAATCCATATAGAGCGATCGCGTCCTCTCCGGAAAACACCCGATAACCCCTATACAGCCCTTTCCAGCACCCAAGGCTTTGTCGGTATGTCAAGTCTGCCTTTACTTGGGGTCCCGGATGAATTAGCTTACGCAAAACCAGACGTTTTTACCGACAAGCTTGTCAGCCACGGGAAAGCAGTGTCAAAACCCCCCGTCAAAGCGCTGACTAAATTATCTGCCCCAGTGGCCCGTGGCCCTCCCGATCAAGCCGTGAAGACACCACCGCGGCTAGTGTCCGATCAGCTCATTAATATATTTTTCCAAGAATGGGCACCATTGTATCCGGTGCTGCACCGCCCGACCATCTTAAAAGCCTACGAACAATACTTGAACAATACCGATTCCTTGAAAAATGACATTCATGTCATGGCACAGCTGAATCTGATCTTCGGAATTGCAGCTCTGTCGTCAGGCGTGAGTTGCTACATATGTCCCGACAGGAGAACCAAAAATTAACTCTTTCTGTAGTCGAGGACGAATCAGGACCCCGCCTTCTTTGAAGAGAACTGGACAACTGCTCTCGATTCGTTCGTGAGCGAAACTTCACTCAGAAGCTTGCAATGCTTTGTTCTGGCCCAGGTCTACTGCATGACCAAGGCCGATTACCGCAGTTTGCTTCGCTATCGCGCCCTAGCTGTGGACATTTGCCATCAGTTGGACCTCCACCAGAACCAGGGGGATTACTCCTCCAATCCTCTGGAGGGAGAGACTCGCAAGAAGGTCTTTTGGTGTCAATATGCTCTGGACCGATTCTCTTCTGCCTTGACTGGCATGCCCGTTCTTTTACGCGAGGATGATATTCAGATTGAGTATCCCGTTGATGTTGATGACGAAAATGTCACCGAGACCGGTTTTCTGCCCACCCTCCCTGGTGAATCAACCCGCGTCTCCAGTGCCCTCGCCCTTTTCTCAGCCTCGAGAATCCTGAACAAGGTTTTGGAGGATTTGTTCCCTTCGAAGTCGACCTATGACGTATATTTCTCAAAGATGCACTCTGTGGCCGGGCAGCTAGATGACTGGCTCTCAACGCTGCCTCCCCATCTTCGTCTCGAGTTTTCTCAGGACAAACCCAGTGCAAATGTCACGGGCAGCCGGTCGCCACTTTTGTCCCTTGTTTATTACTTCGTTCGATCTCTGATTTATCGCCCGGCCGTGTGCTTTGCCGAAGAAAACCTGCGCTCCCCGTCTATCCTGGCACTGTCAGATTCTTCAAAGCACATAATTCAAATTCTCGAGTTACTAGATGAGCGGCGACTGTGCCTCTCCTTTAGTATCAACCGACAGGAGTTGGTCTTTTGCTCTGGTCTTGGACTTTTGTGGCAAACCTTGGGTCTGAAGCGGGACAGCAAGCTAGCCAAGGAGAGCCAGAGGCTTCTGAATACCGTCAAGGAGCAACTTGGGCAAGCTTCTTCAATGGCAGCCGCGGAATTCGGGATCCTGGCCAGCACCCTGATTCCACTGGACAATGTGAATCGGGGAGCCGTGAGTACGACAGGTACCGAGTCGCAGTCGCAAGGAATGGTGGCTCCAACTCGCAAGTCTGCATCTCCCAAGAAGCACCTGCAGTCTTTGAAGTCTCGCCTCGCTGCTGCTCAGCAGGATCACTCATTCAAGCAACCTTCCCGTCGGAACACCATTTCTGGCGGCACTCCTCCCCTTGAACCTCAGACACTTCGGTCTCCGAGCTTGTCGAGTCTTCCTCCATCGCAGCCCGACCAGCTTTTGGCTCATCATTACCATGCCGATGGGGTTCACTCGTCATTGGATCTTAGCTCAGACCCTCGAATCGCTTCTTCGTCCATGGGGTACGATTACCCACAAGCCATGTCCACCTCTACTCCATCGGAGGCAAACAACGGTGCCATCACAATGGCCGACTGGGAGTACGTCTTGAGTGACATGGACCGAGGGTATTCAAACATATTCACAGGCATCTATGGTGGAAAGGAGTGCGGCGAGGATCCCGGTCCGTTTGCCTCCCTCACGGCTGAGTACAACCGCGACAACAAGCCGCTCAGTGACGCTTCGCTCGTAGTCCCGCCCCCGAGTGATATGCCCGATCTGTCCCCCGAGGCATGGTCCGCAAGCAGTGGAGAGTTTGTCCCAAAGCGGGAGGCAGCGACACAGAGTGTCCTGAGCTATTCTGGCGAGAGCATGGGCAGTACCGAGGAGAACCTACATCCGTTCACGGACCTTTCTTTACGTCCGGACGATATGAACTATGTCGACCCGTTCCACCCGATTACAATGCCTCCCGAGGAGGGGAATGAAGGATTTGGCCTCGTTAACCGCTGGGATCGACGGCTGGCCGTCTAATGACTTTTGTTTTATTCGGTGTCAATATTTGCAGGGATGGATATTGTTGGTTTTTGTGAATATGATGATACCTGGGCTCCTCTGGAGGCGTTTCTTTTTTTTTTTTCGATTTTAGGTGCTTAAGTTGGATTTGGTTATATAGTTAATCCTCGGGGATTGAATATGAGTCTATCTGTCATACATGAGACTAAATCCGGTCCCATTTCTCAGGAACACGCAGGAACTGGCCTCTACCGAGTGCATTCTCGGCCTGCCGATACAATTGGCACGATATAGCCGGATCAGTGTCAGACGAGTCTGCGGATCCAAAAGCTCCGGCCGAGACATCCGGCGAATTGTTGGCCTGAGACGCAGCCCAGGCTTTTCCGCGGTCACTTATTTCGTCACTTAGATTCTCTAGACACGAGCTTCCTCCCAAATGCGGATATTTTTCTCATATCATGATTCGTTGCCACAAAACCACATGGTTCTGCGCCACCCTATGCAGCCTGGCTTCTCGAACAGCCCGGCAACTCACGGATACGCTAAACACCTGCCAAAAGCGACTCCCCCACATTTCCCCAGATTCTCTCTATACGGAGATGTCCGTCGCCTGCCATTGATTCTCTGCTCGCTTCACAAATCAGCGAGTCATCATGTTCTCATTTAGTCGGTTCGGCCGAAATGACCATGTGCTCCCATGCAATCCATTATCCAGAGTCCAGACTTAGAAGGGGTCGGGTATAAATCGCCGACCCTTGCCCCGCTTGAGATTCATGGAAAGCTCGGCCTGAATCTTAGCAGATCAGGAAACACGAGACAAGATTTCTTACAACCGGCACCATGTTCAGGGACGTATTCAAGAAACGACCGCAGGATTCATACGCCAGCAGCGAGGTACAGAGAGAATCAGTATGTACTACCGACCGTGAAAAAGACAACGGCGATGTCGTCGATGCTCCTATTCCGCTCTTCACCCTGCGCTCGTTTATCATGGGCATTTTCGTATCCATGGGCGGCTTCCTGTTCGGCTATGACACCGGACAGATCTCCGGTTTCCTGGAGATGAAGGATTTCCTTCGGCGCTATGGTGAGCTGCGTCCTGACGGGACCTACTACTTTAGCAATGTACGCTCGGGTCTTATCGTTGGTCTGGTAAGTGGTTTACCTCTTTTGTCTCCCACTGCATATCTAACATCAGTATTTGAATAGTTGTCCATCGGTACCTTGATCGGAGCCCTGATTGGAGCCCCAATCGCTGATCGCGTGGGGCGGAAGTGGTCTATCAGTGGCTGGTGTGTGATCCTCATGGCTGGCGTTACTGTTCAGATCTCCTCTCCCGTCCCCAAGTGGTATCAAGTTGCACTCGGTCGCTGGACCGCGGGTCTCGGAGTTGGTGCGTTGTCACTGCTTGTGCCAATGTATCAGGCAGAGTCGGGACCAAGACATATTCGAGGAGCGTTGGTCAGGTATGTTCCAACTGACTTGTGCTTTTAGATACATGTGCTAACGTTTAGCAGTACTTACCAGCTTTTCATCACTCTCGGAATCTTCGTTGCCAACTGCATCAACTTTGGAACCGAGGCTCGCACTGATACTGGATCGTGGCGTATCCCCATGGGAGTTACTTACATCTGGGCCCTCATCCTCGGTGTGGGCATGGTCTTCTTCCCCGAAAGTCCCCGATACGACTATCGCCATGGTAAAGCGGAAACTGCCTTGAACAATCTCTCCAAGGTCTACGGAATCCCTCGAAACCATCGTGCCTTGAGAATTGAGTTCGAAGAGATTAAGCAGAAGTACGAGGAAGAAGTCCGCAGTGGCAACGTCGGCTGGGTGAGATTCTTCAAGGCACCGACCATGTGGAAACGAGTCGTTGTCGGTGTCACCCTACAAGCTCTGCAGCAGCTGACGGGTGCCAACTACTTCTTCTACTACGGAACGGTCGTGTTCAAGGGTGCCGGTATCCACAATAGCTACGTTACGCAGATGATTCTGGGCGGCGTCAACTTTGGCACCACTTTCCTCGGTCTCTACCTGATCGAGCACTATGGCCGTCGTCGGTCTCTCATCGGGGGTGCTCTGTGGATGTTCGTCTGCTTCATGGTCTTTGCCTCGGTGGGTCACTTTTCTCTGAACCGCGAGCATCCCGAGCAGACCAAGAGCGCCGGCGTGGCGATGGTGGTCTTCGCCTGTCTGTTTATTCTCGGCTTTGCTAGTACGTGGGGTCCAATGGTATGGACTATCATCGCCGAGCTATTTCCTTCGCAGTACCGTGCCCGCGGTATGTCCCTCGCCACCGCATCCAACTGGCTGTGGAACTTCCTGTTGGCCTTTTTCACTCCTTTCATCGACGGTGCGATTGACTTTCGCTACGGATATGTCTTTGCCGGTTGTCTTTTCCTGGCTGCGGGTTTGGTCTACGTGGCGGTTATTGAGGGCCAGGGCCGGACTTTGGAAGAGATCGATAGTATGTATCTCATGAAGGTGAAGCCCTGGAAGAGCGCCAAGTTCCAGTTCCCTGTTGATCTTGTCGTTCCTGGTTCGTTCGATAAGGAGGAGACACAGGGCTCTTCGGCTCACGTGGCCGATGTGACGACTGGAGCAGAGGAGAATGTGTCTACGATTCCGGACACCCCGGGAGTTAGGGGTGGTTAACTGTTTGTAATTATTAGTTGTATGAATTCACTACTATTCTAGATTACCTTGACAATCTGCGTTGGGTGGATAAGCATCCCAAGGTTCAGAGTATCCTTATATCCTTGTTTTACTGTTTGACTTGTTTTATAAAAGTCAAGTAGCTCAGTTCGATTGCAGCATAACGACGTCATAAAGTGGAGGTCCTCGGAGCAACAATAAAATCAAAGCCAAAACTAAGCTTCATCCTCTACAATCCCTGCCAACTATTTCCAAAATTCAACACAATGACAGGATACTACCGCATGTCTACGTGCGCGTCGAGGCTACGAAATATGCTTCTCACCCAACCAACCCGATCAACCATTTTGGCCGGTCGGATATCTTCGCCTCAAAGTGCTCGTCATCTGAGTCGGAATTACGCGCTTTTCAAGGACTGGAAGGGAAGCGCGCCCAAGGATGCCACTGTCAAGCGGGCTGAAAAGGGCGAGGCTGAGGATCCTTCTTCGGCAGGAGCAGCATCGGCTTTGAAGGAAAGAGAAACAAATGAAGGTATCGCAGATGATACCAAGCAGCAAGGAACTACGGAGAGAGGGGGAAGCAAACATGGTCAGAAGGCCAAGAAGGAGCATCCTGCAGCTCCGGAACCGGTTATTGGGATGAATGATGAACGCGCACAGGTAAGAGGAGCTTTTCTTTGGTTTGGGAGTCCAGATTGCTGATTCGGTTCTATCGTGCAGAAGGGTGGTTGATTCTACACCAAATGGGGCGTGATAAAGTGGCATCGTTGCAGGGCATGTCCATTGGCGTTCTATGAGATTGTACATAAGGCGGTGGCTACTTCTTTTTACCGGCCAACCTTGAATGAAAGGATCTACGAGTGATGTTAGGACGACTTGACTCAGGGGGAACCTTGGGAAGTAGACAAGACTTACATCATGTTTCCCAACTGCAACGATATCCTCCTCGGACACACGAGTGCCGCCAATACCTTCAATATAGTTGATAGGCACGTCACCCATCACCTTCCGAGCCACGTCACCAACCGTACTGTTCCTGCGTAAAAGTTAGTGATTATTCGCGATCATATATTCTGCACCACGTACTTCTTGACCAGAATGCAATCGCGGAACACTGCGGTGCCATTGCCCGAGCTGAAGGTTGCGACATTCTTCACTGGGAAGATAGGAACCAGACCCAGAAGCTCTGCGGCTCGAGAAAGACATTGCACCACACCAGTGGATCCAAATCGATACAGGACCATATCTTTCAAGTTCTCCACGCGGCTGGTTGGACTCGCGTTAGTTGAAGAGAATAAAGAGAATACCATCTGAATCGCACACACTCACGTTTTCAATTTCTCGTCCATCTCCTTGAGACCACCCCCGTCTGGATCGCCCGCTTCAATCAAATCTTCGCGAGTATCCACGAACTCACTGCCTTCGACGTATTTGATATACTGCTGCTTGGCTAATCGACGGAGGAAAACCTCTGATATAGCCGAACACAGCACGATACTCTTGGGATCTTGCATCTTGGCGATCTTACTGATATTCTGTGATTTCGCGGGTTAGCAAGCCCCCCCGACATCTTTGCAAGGAAAACGCACTTTATCTGCATCTGGATGATCGATCTTGTTCAATGCAAATACTGTGGGGAACTTTTCATCGATAAAAGTCTCGACCATAGTCTTGACCGTCTCATCCGACCATTCTTCAAGAGGCTCTTTCAGGCTGAGCTTGTCCAGCACCCGCGCAACTGTCGTTGAAGTACTTCCGTATCCTGAGAACTGCCCTTGTAACGTATCGACGGGGTTTGCCTCTGTTGATTACGTTAATTGTCGGTGTCTCGAGCATCGAGGAAAGTTCACTGACTCGTCGCAACGTGTCTCCGTTTAATGGAGCCCCTAACGTCAAACATCAGCACTAGTCCCACTGCATAATCCTTCGTCCATCATAAACTTACCACTTCTCCATCAAGTTTCCTAGCACCCAGCGCACAATCTCCGATCGCAGCCATTCGATATCCACGGAGGGATCGTAGCCTCGAGTAGCCTTCCCTTCAGCATCAGTCGTCCCACTGACATCTACCACGTGAATCAGAGCATCAGCGTGCCGCAGATCATCCAGGAACTTATTTCCGAGTCCGCGTCCCTGATGCGCTCCCGGCACTAGTCCAGCCACATCTAGCAGCTCGATGGGGACGGAGCGCCGTCCATCATGACAGCCGCCGTAATTAGGCTGGCACCGATCCGAGACATTGTGTCGTTTGCAGGCGCATTCGATCTGAAGGTATCCGATGGCTCGCTGGGGGTCAATGGTGGTGAAACTGGTCGACTCTGTTAGCGCGTCGATAACGCGGGGATGTTAAAGCAATGAGCTGTACGCACGGGAAATTCCCTATACACGACCGAAGGTTAGCGATCAAAGTGACACGAGAATGCAAGGTCACTGACCAACTTTGGAGGAAGCATCGGTTAAACTGTTCAATGTCGTGGACTTCCCACTTGACGGCTGTGCCCCTCACGGTCAGCGGGGTGCTGGATGGGGAGATGGGAAGAGACCGACCTTGCCCACGAGGCCAACGAGCGGATCGCGAGGCATATTGGACTGTCACGAGGGCTAGAACGAGACAAAGAAAAATAGACTGCCTCACGTAGTCAACGCAGTCGCAGAGTCGAGAGTCGCAGAGCGCCGATTTAACGCCGATTCAACATTTTCTGCCGATTGCGGATAAAAGCGGAAGGCGGTGCTATGACTACGTATACAAGATCCGAGAAGCCGGAGAGCAGCTCCTACCTACTCGCAGAATTCCCACTTTACTCAAGCTTTAGCTAATATTTACTAGACTGTCTGATTTTGGCACATTACATGCATGATGGAAATCCAGCCTCCGCCAGATTACCCTCCTATTTGCCCGAGCGACTACCCTCAAGTTCCAACCCGAACCCCACCCGCGACACTTCAAACAATACACGCTCTTTGCGTATATGGGGACATCCAGAAATTTCGAGAGGTTCTCGACTCAGCATGTTCTTCTTCTGAAGGGTTCGACATACGCGACTTGTCCGCCGTAATGACCGAAGCCATCAAGCGCAATAACGTGCAATTTATCCAGGAGCTCCTTCATCGCGGCGTGGCAATGAATACACACTATGCCTTGGAAGCAATAAAAGCAAAGGCGAAAGATACTCTGGAAGTTATCCTTGATAACGGGTGGGATATCAATCAGCCAATAAGCGAGCTTCGACCTCCGGTACTGGGGTGAGACTGATAGTCCCAATACGTTCTAGAACTTCTTTAAATATAACTCTTAACTATTTTCAGATATGCTATTACAGATGAGGAAATGACAGCTTGGCTTCTTGATCATAAAGCTGACCCCAATCGACAATGTCTTATTGATTTCACACCACTCTCTCTTGCTGTCGAGAGCGCTCCCCTTTCTGTTATCCGTCTTATACTCAGCCGCGGCGGAGATATTCGGAAAGGTCAGCTTCTTCACCATGCCATTGAACGGCAATCGGAGACTATCGAGGTTTTGAAGCTTCTCATCGAGGAAGGCGCACCTGTCAATGCAACCATGTACGAGGACTACCCTTCTTTGGCGTTATTCTTCTTTATGGGTATCGGGACACCTTTGCACAAAGCATGTGAACTAGACAAAGCGGATGTAATTCGCTATTTAATCAGTCAAGGAGCCGACCAGAGTATTAAAGACTCAAATGGTCGGACACCATTGGAATGTGCGCAAATTTCGAATCGGTGGGAAGTCATTGAGGCATTGAAGCAGGGGAAATAGACCTTCTTAGTCATTTGAGATAGTAATTCGAAGATGTCCTTCCCTTTCCATCGACAAGATATAAGCCATTACAAGATTATAAGGAGATGAGATAATAATAAATTATTGAGATATTACAGCACGGACCTGTTGATCATCACAGGCCTTGCATGCCTCGGTCGAGGCCAAACGCTCCAGCATTGCGGTCTATGACATCGGCACTATCGAGCCTCAAGAATTACAGTAGGACTTTGATCTGCTATGACAGGCCCAATATCATGTCTAACCCAGCGGGCACTTGCATAATGGGTCGCCACCCGTCTTGTCAGTGTGGTGCCTGCGCTATGGCGCGAAACCCACATATATACAAATTCATGGCACAAACGATGGAGATACAGTATCTCACTGACACCATCGTTCCAATACTGGAGTAGTATGTATGTAAGCTCTTCCCTGGTTGCAGTGGAGAACAGCCATGACCAGGAATGGTACCATGTCGTCATTCTCAACACCGGAAACAAAACGTCACAACCGATGCCACATCTAAGAATATAAGAATCCTTGGCCGTCTCCAATACTTTAACATTCTATGATCTTTAACCCCAATTGCAACCTTGCAACTTTGTGTTCCTTCACACCCTCAAAACCACTTCCCTTACAACCACTTGTGTACTCTACACTCTACGCCATCATGTCTGATGCCACCTTCCACACCACTCACGATGAACTTCGCAAGCCGGAGTCCCGTGTCTCCAGGCAACACCACGGAAAGACTCCTGCTGACTCCGATGTGTCCCTGATGAAGGTGAGCTACCCTCCGGGAATCCCTCAAAAGCAACTCCGCTAATAATGTCTTATAGTCCATCGTCGACCAGAACACCAACAAAGCCGAGCAGGTTGAGAAGACCAAGTCCGAACTTCCTCTACCCGATCAGCCCCCGACCGCCAGTGACTGGAACTCCGCCGACCAGCGCACCGTCAATGTCGGCTCTGGCCGTCTCGAAGAACCCGTCTCTGGTGAGAACAACAGCGCTCTCCGCGACCCTGCAACTGCTTCCAGTAGTGCACGTGTCGATGGCGATGAGCTGCATGTGCCTACCGCTCCTCTGGGCAGTGTTGGCCGCCAGGCCAAGGACGGACTGGACAGTCTCCCCAAGGACGCCACTTCTCGATAGATGCATTTCAAATGGACGGGAACCTTTTTGTATGATAGTCATTTTTACGGAGCTTATGAGCGAATGAACGATTTACAACTCAGTTTTGATCTCAAAGTAAAAACCAATCAATATAGAACAGGAGCTGTCGTGTGCTCATAAAATTGTCGGGTAGTTGATTCTGACGCTCCGATTGGTGGAAAGTCGAGTGCGGTCTGGATGTCTGGATGCGTCGATCAATTCACCTGCATCCAATATTGAATGATTTTTATTGAATTGTACAACTGGGTAAATTAAACGAGTATGAACTGTAGAGCAACTGTATATTTGTACAATTGTGCTTAATAAGAATAGTGCGGAGACTCCATTTTCCTAGTGAGAACACAATAACTAGATACATACATCTCAATGATATGCGTAAGTGTGACATCAGCTACCATGAGATTCTATAGTATCCTGCCAACTTCTCAACACAGGGAAGGAGAAGATGGACCCGTGGAGAACTGGACCCTCTATGAACAGAGGTGTACTGTACAGTAGAGAGAACAGCAGGAATACTCCACCGTTCCTTATGTCGACTGTCTCCATTCCGCCACTGAATATCCAAGTTGCAGGTTGGTTGACGACACTGCTTTGGCCACACTTGTTCTCCCTTTTTAACTGCGGGGGGACCTTCGTAACTATGATGTCACCTGCCTTGGTATCTCTTTCTCTTGATATCACGATCGTTTGCGGTGTTTCATACGAGCCCTTGCCTAATCCTATATAGCTCGCCATCCTCAAGCAAATCAATCTTCCAACCAACCAACATTTACCAAACTTCCTTTATCCTATCAAATCTCATACAACCTTAAAAAACACCATGGATCTCCAAGGCACCCCTCTTCCTCACGGCGCCCGCAGCACCAAGGTCACCACCGATCCTACTGCCTACCAGCAGCCCATCGAGGAGCCCTCTGGCCCCGTCACCAATGACTCTCTTGCTGCTCAGTCCATCCGCCAAGGCGGTGGCTTCTCCCAAAACCGTGGCGCCGAGCCCCTGGGCGTCTCGGGCGACAAGTCTACTCTGAACAACACCGACACATCTGGCGCTAGCCAGCTCCCTCCTGCTCCCGTCGGTGCCCTTCGTGAGGACCGCGAGCGTCAGGAGAAGTATCCCGAGGCCTTGGGTGGCCAGGGTGACTTCCCCGGTGCCCATCTCCCCGAGAGTGGCTACACCGGTGGCCCAACCGCTGCTAAGCAGCAGATGGGCTTGCACTCTGGTGAGTACTCTGCCGCCAGCGGCAGCGGCCACAGCCAGTACAACGGCGGTCAAGCCCCCTCATACGTCAACGAGGTGACCGGCGCTTACCAGCACACCAAGCCTAACGGCCGCAACATCCGCGAGGGTGGATTCCGCTCCTCCGACCACAAGAACGCTAGCTTCAACACCGACATCGCCTCTGATCAGGACCCTGCTCGTGCTGCTATCAACAAGTTCGAGCGTACCAACGCTGAGAGCGGTCCTGATGCAGGCTATTCCCGTCAAAAGACTGTCGAAACCCAGCACCCCTACCAGGCTTTGGATGAGCAGCGTGCTTAAAAAGGTGACTCGAGAGGATCCAAGTTTTGAATCATTCGAAGAAGCGAGCGTGTCTTTTTTGTTCATGTTCACGATGAAATGATGGGAATGCGGTTTTGTACAATAGATCTACGTGAAAATCAAAGAGAGCAATATCCTTGAACTTTCAATCATTCGTATACATGTACAAGCTTCTTTACGTACTCGATATCACAACTTGCTATGTCGGGGCTAAAATCGATAATCATCCCTCTCCGAGTCCGATCCAGACTCCGACTCAGACCAACTCGACAACAAAACAGCCTCTTCATCACCATCCATGTCAGGTCGTGGAATAACCATAACTCGCACCGGCAATTTAACCAATTCTTCACATTTAGAGACCTCCTCACTGATCTCTCCCCCTTCAACCTGTCTCGCCCTTCGTTTCCATAGATAATTCCCAAGCTCCACCAACCCGATCATGAAAATAGCAATCCACACCATAGCAAGAAGAACCATAACCGCCGTGAAGATTCCCGGAAGAGGATATTGTGCGAAATTCGCCGGCGCAAAGTTCAAAAACGGAAGCGAGATCCGATAAGAGAAGAACGAGATCGAGTGGCCTGTCAGTTTGAACGTCGACGAGAATGTCTCCCCTCCCTGTTTCCCATAGGCTTGTGGGCCCATGACTTCTCCATGACTATTACCCGTGGCATATGTCTTCACTTCAAAAGATGGTTCTTGAGGTTTGCCATGCGGATCATGGCGGTGAGGTTGTGGTGTTGGTGGTGGTGGTAATGAGTCCGGTGCGACGGGTACCAGGACGGATACAATTGATTTCTCATATGATGAATCGCGTTTATAGAGGCGTCCGGGGGGACCTCGCTCGATTAAGCCGTCGTTATGAGTGTCGTAGGTGTTATAGTGTGTCTATAGATAGTCAATTGCTGATACACAGTGCAAAAGGGAGAGAACCGACTTTGATAGATTTGGTTTGAGATAGTGAGGGTTCATGGTTGTGTTCGTTTTTTTCGAAGACTTTCCATACTCCCCGGGATTCTGCGTCTGCGAATTGGTCCTTTTTAATCCATTTCGAAGTGCGAATTGGGTGAGATAAGGAAGGGTGAATAACAGCGAGAAGAAGTGTAATGAGTGACCAGTATAGTGGGCGGAACTCGACCATTGTTATTTTTTTCGTATTTTTGATAGGAAGATGATATAGATTGAGAGGTAAGAGAAAATCAACCTGAAGTGGCTGCATCATAGAGAAAAGACAGGAAGAACAGAATCCTTATATCATTCTGGGGTAGGGCAACAGGAGATCCGCAAGGGTTCAGGTTCGGATACCGCGTACGACATACAAAAAGCTAGTGTTCCTGGATTAGAAAATGGGGATCTCAAGGGAGAAGTAGATTCGTGTACGTACTTCGTACGTAGTGGGATGTCATTAGATAGCACGCTGATTGGGCTTCAGGTATTGTCGATGGCATGTAGACAAGCCCCTTGTTTGCCTGTTGAAGAAATCGAGAGGATCGATCAGATCGATCACCCTGGAATGATAACGCCACTGCATTGATAGCGCGGATATGATGCAAGGCCGATCCGCTAGACTTGCGCTTTGTCCCTGGTTTCGAGGATTTCTACTTGAGGTTGTACTATATTGTACTCGATTGAGACCGTTGGACTATCCGTGCAACTGGTACTGTATCTGTGGCTTCACCAAGTTCAAGCTTTGCTCGGTTTCGCCGTGGAACCAGCTTAACCGGATGAACGTGCGTTTGAAGCCAAGTCCGCTTGTGTGACCCATCGCCTATCTTGCAATACTACTTGATGTCAAGGCCTTTTGCATCTACCTCCCGGTCATGGCACGAGTGTGCCTCGATGTGGCTACTTCCATGTGCCATCTACAATGACAGTCGCAGGGACGGTACAAAGTACTGGATGATGTGATGCATGGGGTGATGTCTCGTTGGATTTCTTCCTGCCCTTTTTCATACACCGTTGATAAAAACGCCGAAACTGCAGTTGAGCAAAATATGGAAAATAAATAGATACCCATAGGCCGGACCCCCAAAAGACATGCACGGTCCTATCAGACTGGAACAAAAACCTGTACAATACGAGAACCCACGAAGCAACCAGGAACGTGGGAAAGAAGCAACGCAAAGCACAAACATGGCAACCGCTTAAACGGTGATGCCCTTGGCCTCCTTCTGCACAAGCTTGACCAGCTCCTCGTACACTTTGCTAAAGTCCTCGGCATCAGCATCGTCGAGCTTCTTGTTCTTGTTGGCGGACTTGGGGACCACCATCGCCACACTGGTCGGGCGCTTGGTGGCGGCTGAGGCACCGAGCTCAGCGCGGGAGGTAACGAAGACGTAGGGAATTCCGTGGTCCTCGCACAAGACGGGGATGTGAGAGATGACATCCATGGGGGAGATGTCGGCAGCGAGAACGACAATGCCGTTGGGGGTATCGATGGCAGCGTTGGCGGCCGGGATGGGCGACTTGCGGAGGGCCTTGACGACCTCCTTGACACCGCGCTTGAGGCACTTGTTGACGGCAGCTGTAGAAGTGGAGATTGTAAGTTTAAAGACTCGAGAGAATAGCGAGAAAAAAAAAGTGTGCACGGGTGTCTTGAGAAGGCTGCGGAGACATTGCACGCCCACTCCAATTGCGGCAAATTGGAGCAAATCCCCATCACAACCCGGCAGAATAGGTTTATGAAATCGCTGCATGGACTTACCCTTCTTAACGCTCTTCAGCACCTTCTTGGCCTGCTTGTCCTCGACCAATGGGTTGGCAAACGGCACGAGGGCACCAATGGGGCGCTCGCCGTCGACAACCATGGGGTCCTCAACGACGACAGAGGCGGTGGCAACGGCAGCCTGGTCGAGGCCATCCAGGACCTGGGAGGTGATCTCCTTCTCTACCGCATCGGCGAGAATGGTCTTGTCCTTTTTGTCCTTCTTTTCCTTCTTGCCGGCCTTGTGCACACCGTCCTTGTCAGCGCGCTTCTCCTTCTTCTCGGCGCGCTTCTTCTCCTTCTCAACCTTGTCCTTGCCCATGATGTCGAATTCGGATGAGAGGAAAGAGAAATGCGGGGTGTGTTGGGTGTACAGAGAGAAGAGACCGGGCTCGGAATAATTTCAAAGTTCGATTTTCGCGAAAATATAAAATTTTGGCGCTAGCCCAATCCGGTAGCTCCGCGCTGATGACTAACAACAAAACATCTCCGCCTTGAATTGCTCTTGTCGGCCTCATTGTGTCTGCTTTATCGCATTGCTTGTCCGGGGTTGGGAGGAGAAACTAGTAGCTCCTCAAGCAAAACCTGGGTAAATTGCCATGATCGCTTCTTCCTTTGGGGGCAGAACATAACACTCTTGCCAGCATGGACAGCAGCCAGTCGACGCGTCCGGCGTCGCAATTGATTGCTGGCTTCGCATCGCCTTCCACCCCTGCCAGCGCCCAGAGATCTATGCGACAGTCCATCCGATCCGTTCAATCTCAGCCTCCATTTCAGCAGCCCGTGCATGGTCAGGGCCCACCATCTCCTTTCAATGGCTATACGTCCAATGGCATACTAACAGAAAGCTTCAGATGCTGAGAAAGAGGAATTACGGGTCCAAGTGAGCACGCTCAAGTATGAATTGGAGAATCTCAAGCAGGAGCGAAGCCTGGAGGCTCTTCGACATGAGAAAGAGACACGAGATCTCCAGCTGAGAGCAGATGCGGATTTCAGAAAGGCGCAGGTCGGTTTCATTCAGGATCATACTGCGATGTATGAAGGCTAACATTTGTCATTACCAGACCGCTGAAGCTGCCAGCCAACGCGCCCTTAACAAGAGCGAGTCATTGGCCAAGGAGCTAAAGGAAGCCCAGGACCAGGCCCTTGACGAGAAGACCGGTCTGGAACGCAAGATAAGAGGCCTACAGGACGAGAAGCAGAATATCCAGGAGGAATTCAATGACGTGGAAGCCAGGCTATCCGAACAGGAGCGTCAGTTCAGATACCAACTCAACGAGTTGGAGACCGTCCGAGCATCGCTTCAACAAACCATCGAGGATCTTCAGAATGACCTCCAAGCGGCCCGCAGTTCACAACAAACCACTCAGGAGAAACTTTCCGAGCGTGAAGCCGAGGTGGCCGATCTGGAGTCGGAGAACATCCGTCTGAAAGCCGAAGGGACCGGTGCTGAAGAATTGGCAGTCCTGAAGCGGGAGCTCTCGGACCAGGTCAAACATATCCGTGAACTGGAATCAACAAATAGAGACCAAAACGCGGAATTGCGGCACCTTCGGAAAGTCCAGAAGAATGTTGAGGTAGTCGAGGAGCAAAAGAGATCGCTTGAGAACCAGCTTCAGCTAATGAAGGGGCTCGAAGCAGAGCTCGGTACTCTGCAGTTCCAGAAGCAGATGCTAGAGGATGAGCGGCAATCTTGGAACAGCCTGCTCCAGGATAACGACCAGCCTACGGAGTTTGATTCTCCCGAGGCTGTGGTAAAGGCGCTGGTCCAGGAACGAATAGAAAAGGCAACCCTCGTTGATAGGCTCGGAAGCGTTGATGCGCAGTTCCTGGAGAAAGATGAAGTGATCAAGGGTCTCGAGAATGAGAAGATACAGCTTCGCCAGGAGCTGGAAAAGCTTCGCGCAGCAGGTGGCGACTCGGCGGGGGCACCAGCAAGCGCGGAGGCCCGTCTGCGTTCGCGTCTAGAACGCCAGCGTGCCCTGGCAGTGAAGGAGGTTGAGTATCTGCGTGCTCAACTCAAGACATTCGACGCCGAAGAGGAGACGATGAACACCGAACAGGGCACCTTCGACGAACAAAAGTCGGCTCAAATCGCACAGCTCGAGAAAATCGTGGACGAATACCGTGGCGAACTTCAAAAGGCCCACGAAGAGTTGTCCAAGCGAGAGGCACCACAACAGGAGGAAGCTCAGGCCGAGGCTCGAGGAACCAAACGTCCTCTGTCACCGGCTGATAGCGATGCCGAAAGCGAGCGACTGGCGGTGCTTTCTCGAAAGAACCGCAAACTGCAGGAAGCGCTTTCCAAATCAGAACAATCGACAACACTTGCGCGCAAGGAGCTCGACGCTGCCAAGTCTCAGATCAGATCTTTGAAATCAAAATCTCGCACACGTATCCTCGAGCTGCGTGACAACCCTACAGCCGAAGCAGAGAAGATCAAGATGTCAACTCTGACAACCCTCAGGGCTGAGAACCGAGATCTCCTAGCTCAGCTGCGCAGCGAACATACCGGCGTAAAGGTTGTTCCCATCAGTACGCTCGAAAGCCTCAAGCTTGAGATGCATGACATGGAGGTCATTGTCGCAGACAAGGAGAAGCGCATGCGTCGGCTCAAGGAAATCTGGACCGCCAAATCCTCCGAGTTCCGTGAAGCCGTCGCCTCTTTACTCGGTTACAAACTCGACTTCCTCCCGAATGGCCGCGTCCGCGTCACCTCCATGTTCCATCTTTCCTCCGCCTATCGCCATGGCGACAGCGGTGCCTCTGATTCCCGAGGAGCAGGTAGCATGGGCGATGGCGGAGAGAACTCGATTGTGTTTGACGGCGAAAATGGCACGATGAAGATCTCCGGCGGGCCGAATAGTCTGTTCGCTTTGGAGATTAAGCATCTGATCAAGTTCTGGGTTGAGGAGAGGAAGGATATTCCCTGCTTTTTGGCGGCGATGACCTTGGATTTCTACGATAAGACTACCAGGGCAGCGAGGATGTGAGACTGGTTTCTTTCTGTTTGATCCTGCCCTGCACCTATATCAACTCTTCCCTGCTGTTTGGTTTTGCCTACGATTCCCCCATGCACATCAGAATCTGTGCTATGTTTTGCCATTCATGACTAGTTCCGTATCTATGTAAACAATAACAAATACCTTCTAGGCTTTCTTGGACCGCTAATTGATGCTATTCCGGATCATCATCGAGGGGATGGGGCCAGAGGAATAGAAAATAAGGATGGGTTGGTTTAACATCAAGTTCGAGTTATTCTTGGTATACAAACCTCCCCGGTGGCCAAGTGGTCAAATACGAAAGGCTCGGCCTACCGTGACACCTACACGGCCACCGGACGTCTCGCCACGGGCGTTACTGTACAATGCCTGTGCAGCGGGAGGTTAGAATCAGTGGTGGGAGCGGCCTTAGCCCGGGTGGGATCGCCTACAATGACCTTTGTTTTTTCTTTTTTTTTTT
>JGI24509J20081_1000288_pt1 | contig 32668 bp, 30 predicted proteins | sample LinPmetageLP29_FD_20081 | JGI IMG/M metagenome (IMG submission 20081) | reverse complement strand
CCACCCAACTACTAACCTGCCGGCGTGTGGCTTAAGTACGGCTGAGCGGACGGGAAGCCCTGTTCTCCACACCCTATGGTCGTATGTATTAATCATGTTACATCTGAGGTATATAACCCACTGGTGAGAACCCCTGAGGCCTATACAGGCCGCTCAACCAGGCTAAGTTGGTAGAATATTGGGTACTCGTAGCACGTCTGACCCACCTGGTACCTCTCAACCCCGCGGGGACGTGGCATAGGATAACGGCCTCTATCGACGGAGGACTATTAAGGCCTCCACGACTAAAGCTAACGCTAGTAAGTTTTCCCATGGGCTACCTACGGCGACATCCATGCCCGAGTATCCCTATTTAGCTAAGGGAGGCACGTCGGCCTCCCTAGCCTAATATCTCAGCTATGTCCGTCTCCTACGAACTCACCCCCGACGACCTCGACACAGCCACTGAGATCCCCCCGGCCATTCGAGCAGCTCAAAATCCCAAACCGGTTGTTCTACTGGCGTTATTAGACTACTACGAGTACGATTGTCTCACATCGCGCATCTCGCGCCTCGAGACCGCGGCGGCCTCGAGCGATGCTCCCCCAATACCAACATTACCGGCGCTATTGACTGCGTCTACGAGTCCCCGTTAACCGCAGCTATTCGCGCAGATCTTCCCGACAATGTGCGTGCGCTTCTGGCGGCGGGTGCGGACCCCGCGGGCATCAAACTAAGCTATCTGTCCGACTACTCTCTGCGCTTCATCCGCGGCGGAGACGCGAAGACCGACACATCGAGCTTTGCCATGTGTCCGGCGCGAGAGTCCATTCTCGCCGTGGGGCCGCGGCGAAAGGTATCCGGCACAGACGCAGCCCTTGACCACTGCTGGAGCTGGACGAGCGTCACCCCGGCTTTCCTCGCTTCTGGACCGAGCCCAATCTGCCAGGCCAACGATTCCGCTCCACCAAGGCCTTAACGGCTCTAGAAGTCGCCGGAGCTTGTGGCCAAGAGCAAATGTTTGACATGATCCGTAGGCATCCCACACACCAAATGCGGCCTTGGAAGCCACTGCGATTCTTGTCTCTTGGGGCATTTCGTAGTATGAAGGACAGTAATGTTGCTGTAGGAACTTGAACTCCTCGCTTGACCCACGAAACCCGGATAAAACTCCAGGGTTGTTTCTTCTGGCGTGTCTTCGATAAGGGTTTCTCTCGTATAGCGAAGTAGGAGACGTAAACATGGAAACACAGGCTGACCCTTGCCGAGTCCAAGGGCTCCACAGAATACCAACATATCGAGAGGCGTTTCGAGATTGGGATACGTCCCTCCGATAGAAGAGTCAACTCCCTGATCGAGGAGAAATTTCAGAACTTCCTCCTTCCTGGGCCTGAGCATGGCGTACTTGAAACCCTATTTAGCAACTTTTGTCATTTGCAGATTGTGGACTTCTACATACGTGTAGGAGGGTGTATCCGAAGCGATCCGTTTGGTCAAATGGAGAGGCCTGTTTCATGGAAAAATAGGGTTTGCAGATGACCTTTGATGTTGACGGATCACATTGTACGTTCGAAAAACCCATTGCCAGCCGTGATGAAGTCTCTCACTCTATACTTCTAGGACCTTTGGACTCAGCCAGGGTGGTAAACTGACACGCCACGAGTATTTTGTTGTCTGGCATGACATCTTGCCTTGTGGCGGATCATCCGATAATTCGGGTATCTCGCTCTCTGCATGGCTCTCTGTTGCCCGCAGTGTCAGCAAAAACTGAGTGTCCATACACATATATTCGCCCTATTCGGGACGACATACCTTGACGGTAAGCTTTTGGCTTGAATTTTGCTGTGTTTTTCTTGTCTTGCACCAGTTTCTTGGCAATCAAATCAGGCTGGACACGTAGAAGTGCCCTACTTGTATTACTAGGTGAGTTACAACATATCAGATCACAAACCTTGTGTAGCACTTCTGAGATAGTAATAATAATTGAATCGTGTTTCGTATTCGGGCTATATGCCTTTCTAATGACCCTCTCCGCATCACCACTTTTGCAGCAGCATAGGATTTTTGCGGACGACTAGAGGAATCCATACCACGCACAAGCTCATTAGATAGCGCTTGCAGGTTTGTAGCGGCTTCTCTGCAAAATTACAGACTTTGCATAGCGTGTTTACTGCCTTTAAGGGCGCATGCAAAAGCCTCCTGTGATAGGCCTTCCTCGATTTCGGCTAGAATGAGTCCGAATAATTCAAGGTCCCGCATTAGACATTTGAGATTACTAGGTGTATCACGGAAGTGGCTCCAGCAATCCCTGATCGTGATTATAGACTTTGTGACTTGGGCGACAACGGTTGCGAATGTGATGGCAGTCGAAACCACACCAATAACTTCCGCCATCGTAATAACGAAGCATATCAACTGGGATCAGAGATCTGCCTCTAGTAGATATAAAGCTGATCAAGGTTAAACGAACGCCAAAGAATGAATGTATTGCTGCGCCTCGAACTTATCGCAACTAACCAATCAATTCCTGTTGTCTGGGACCATTCATCCCAATAGATGCCACTAACAAATAAAAAACATAGTATATAACGAAAATCATGGCGCCAGGCAAGCACTTTCACCAATGGTTCTCGATAGCGTCGTCAATGTCTGGCCAGAGGAAAACTACAATGTTTGTGTTGGGAAGCGGTGAGATACTGCCAGTCATGGCCTCACCGCTTTCCAACAGATGTTGCACCGGAAATTGGATATGGTCACTTTCCAAATGCTGGTAGTGGTTAGGTTTTGGATTACCAAAATAATTGGATCTTGAAGGGTATCAACCGGTCGACACAGACCGAACACTGGTAAGTGGCGAGAATTCACCAGGGGCGGTGATAGCTGTACCTGCAAATCTGCTTTGCAATGGGCGCTTTCCTCGGAGAATCCAATAATGGTTGATAGGATGGCTAGTAAAACTTGTCAGAGATAAACACGAATATATGGATTTATAAATCATATGACTGTGGAAATTGGAATTCCATACAGGCGTGCGTATTATTATTCGTTAGCATGTCTATCGCAAGGTTGATATTGTCTTTTTTTGTCATCTAAAAGAGTTAACATACCACTGATTGGTACCATACATTGCCAAACCTCCGACTGCCGCCAAATAGAGCAACAGTGAACATTATTTTAATGAAACACTATTGCAGCAGACTGTACTGTTACTCGGGTGAGAATTGCGAAGCCAGCTTCACCATTTTACATTCTGTTCTTAATACTGGGCCCCACTGCCACGAGCGAACCACGATATATGGTTCTTACTATTTTACAAGCACGAGGTCTAGAGTTATGTTCGGTCCGATAGTGCAACCGAGAATTGAACGCATGTTTGTAATTACACGCGAACAAAACTATATTAGGTATTCGAAGCGGATTCAATGCCCGACAAGTAAGCGATAGAAGCGCACGCACAGTATGTGAGCATATATATATCGCGATCCAGATACAGCGGGGCTACCGTATATTCCAATGATAGTCTCATCAAAACTAATTGTAGGAAAAGCTCAACTTCTAAATGGGCTTTGGTAGTTGATTGACTAGTAATAGGGATTTGGCATACACTTTGTGGATATATACCCGAATTCTCCTCTCCAGTGATTTTTGGGCCATCCAGTGGAAGTTGTGTCCTGCCATTGGGGATTGTGGCTTGGTGGCGTTGCTCCACTGGAATCTGAAACATTCCGTGATTTCCCTAGCCGCTTGGTCCGCGGGGTTGCTGCGGCGACTGACTAAGACAACACAGGTCCCGTGCGCTCTGGACGCACCTACCAAGCACCCAATACGTCAAGCTAAGGGCAGTCAGTCCTTTTCAAAGGATGACCTTGTGGCGGGCATAATCAATCGGATTTTCACAGCCTAATCATTTACTGAACTCAATTTGTCCGGCAATGGCCTTCGTGATCAGGCCACAACTTTCATTTCGGGCTCGTCAACAGTTCGTTCACCGAACATCTTCCTCGTTGCTCTTCTAGTCTTGTTCTTGGAAAATTCCTGCTGGCGGACTCGCATGCAAGTCATTCATGGCATTAAAGAACTTTTCGTCTAGTGCTGACTCTGGTCCAATCCCCTTCAAATATGTACCAATAGAAAAAGTCGAGAGGCTTGAAAAGTACCAGCCTAGTGGATATCACCCTATCCTGATAGGAGATGTTCTTCAATCCCGATACCGAGTCGCCCACAAGCTAGGCTACGGAGCCTATTCAACCACCTAGCTCTGTCGGGACTACCAGTCTAATTCATACGTGGCAGTGAAAGCTGGAACGGCGGATTCGAACGATCGAGAGGTTGATATCCTTAATTATCTCAACCAGTCTTCTCCATTCGAACACCTAGGGAGGACAATGATACCCTCTATCAAAGATAGGTTCGTCCTCTGTAGCCCTAATAGCACCTACCCTTGCTATATAACAATTCTAGCAATATGTAGTGTCTCGAGTACGAAAGAAGGGTCATACAAACGTATCTTTTAGGCCCTAACAGCTCGCTCGCTTATTATGCAACTTTTGCTAGCCGTCGAGTATATCTATAGTAAAGGAGTTATTTATAGAGGTTAGTCACTATTATTTATAGCTTTACAACCATATGCTTACACAACAATCAAATCAGACCTTTACGGCGGCAATATACTTTTATGCCTCCTAGCTAATTTCGATAAGCTCTCGATTGAAGAGTTATACGAAAAATACGGTTCGTCTGCGTTAGAACTAGCTATTCGTTTTGATAGTCAACCCCTTAAGTCTAGTATTCTATCTAGCGTCGTCCCTCCTATCTAGCTTAGAAAAACTTTAGAGGAATTCTCGCTTCTAGAAGCTAGAGTCTTTCTCAGTGATTTTAGAGAGGCATACAGACCCTCTATAGAGTACCGATATAGCTCGCACGCCCCTATATCCTTTATACCGCCTTAAGCTCGATTTAAGCCACAATATAGCCTTTCTTTTTTAGCTAATATTTAGACACTCGCATATTCTATATAGATAATACTCGGCTAGCGCCCCTTATTTAATGGCATACTTGCTACGCTAGACGATATCACAGCCGAGTAGGTTGATACTCGAGGAAACTTACCCCTACGGTAGTAGGAGAAATAGGCGGCACGCCACAAATATTTTGATAAAAGTAGAAAACCAAATCAAGGTCGACAGGTAAGGTCTTGGAAGACCGCTTTGCAAAGCACATTCAACTCCCACGACAACAGGCTAGAATTTCAAATTTTGACGTAGAAGAGAAAGCTACTGTTATGGATATGTTGCGGTCGATGCGGTCTTTTGAGCCAGAAAAGCGGCCAACTACGCAGGATATTCTAAAATGCGAGTGGATGGAGAGATGGGCGATACCGGACTTTGAAAGATCCCACTCTGGGAAGTGCCGGGGCCGCGGAGAATTCCTATGATGCTGGGGCCGATAGCTATTTGATTGATTTTGCCTGGGGAATTGGCTTTCAATGGGAGAGGATTTATCTCTTTTTTCAAACGTTCCATATCTCCAAGTCCAAATTTCTTGGTTCCTGATCACCAAATGTCGACCTTCGGCTGGGAATAGGGTGTTCAACGATAGATTCATAATCCAGCTTATACAAAGAGGCAAATGCATCCCGCAGCTAGTGCAGCGATACTCTATCCCGGAATAAAAGGGATGCATATCATTAGGAACTCATATTCCTAATCGTAGTAATCCTCAAAAAGCATGATTACTATAAGCAATTTTTTTCTTCAATCTTATCGCTTCTTTCCACTTACTTAGGGAGATAGAACATGGCACGATCGCAAAAATGTTTGGCACAGGTTGAAGTGGACGATGGCATTTGGCATTATGAAAGGCTTGTCTGTTCTGGCGGAATGTAAATAGCTAGCAGAGTCTGGACGCGTAACGGCCTTATATCACGTGGCTGTCACATGCGACTACACAAACAGCTTGGTCCTACCGCAAAAGAAATAGCATTTAACCGAACCTGATTAGCAATGGAATATTTAAAATTTTCTTTAAGATTATACATGTTTTGAAAGGATCTTTCAGACTCATCAAGCCAACTAATCTCAAGATGCCCGTATTGATTTCGTCATTGCGGGATTAGATGAGTGACAGGCGCTTTGCGGATAATGAGGTTTAGAATTAAGACTTGGCTCCGAAAATGAGAAGTTTGGGAGAATCATTGAGATTCAAGCAAGCTCCTGTCTTCTCCTTTCACGTCCTTGCTCTCAGTTCTCTTTGTTTGCTATATCAAAAATTATCTATAGCAAACAAAGAACCCAGCCAGGGGACCCACTTCTGGCGAACAATTCTCAATCCGATTAGCAGATCGCCCAGTATCGGCTCTCATTGGCTACATGACATCCTAGAGCCCCGCATCATTCTGTGCTGGGTCTATTCAACGTACCAAGTGTCTCGAAGAACTTATATAGTGTATCCTGTTTCTCTTCGACATTCATAGCCATAGAACACAGCGCGCCTTTAAACCACCAAACTCCAAATCAGTAACAAACCTTTTCTGAATCCAGCATGCTCAGAAGGCCCGGCGAGCCCTCAGGATGCTCCATTTTTTTCTTTGGACTCAACGATTTCTAAATGGAAAGGTTCAGGATCTTCCATATTTCCATCAATTAGATGCCGAACAGTTTTCTCAGCGGCAGTGTTAAATGACGCAACAGGCTGCCCTGCGACTCCCCAAGTATGTCTAGGAATAGCTTGAAGCCGACTTCACTTGGTGCGAGGATCCTAAGTACCGTTACTAACGCTATTTTGCGGGCCCTAAATCCCAATATTCACTCATATGTGGTCAAATCTTGGGCTTTCCAAATCTCCAGAAACTTTGCACGGTTGCATGAACGCGAGACTGCTGTTGCCGAACCTGTCTGCAAACATTTGAAGCCGTCGTCCGAGTACTCGAAGACGAGACATTGACCGTCTCTTAAACTCGTAGTCTTTGGATCCGAGCTGAGGGCTTGGAAATACCTCGGGAGCAGGTTCTCACTTTAGAGCGACATAAGATTTAACGAACATTGAAGGGAAACATGAGCCACAATGGCCGTAGTCGGTTGCAATAGGTGATGGCGTACAAGGTAAAAGGCCAAAAAGGCATCAACAAAGGGCCAAGAGGCCCAGCTCTATGTTTTGCATGACTAATGTCTGGTAGAAAGCCACACTAATATCGCGCCAAGGAAGAACTAGCCACGACTTTAGCGTACCAATGGTTCTGATTCAAGTTAGAGATTGCCCCGAACCCAGAAATATAAACCCAAAATTACGCGAGGTACTAGACTATAGATACCTTGGACGACTCGCTCTCAGCATTAATCTCGCAGAACTATGGTTAAGATAAGATTTTCGGAGGCGAGTCTCTCTTCGAGCGACCGTATTGCAAAATCCATCGAATGAGCGCCTTCACTCTATTGATCGTAGTTGAAAGAAGTAGTTTCTAATTTTTCAAGCCTCGGTTCTTCAAACCGAAGAGGAAGCGATAAGTGCACAGTCAGCTTTGAAGGAAAAAGCTGCATCTAGGCATGGCAATCAGCTTTTTCTACCGGTATGGCAGAGCAATTGAAAGTCTTTTTATTGAATATTCCCTCAGGGCTAGGTAAATGACAGACAGATGGTATGATTCACGGTTCAAGTAGTAACCGGGGCTTAGGCATATAAGGCGTTCTAGCCCCGTATTATCAGTTCGGTAGATATCATTATTATCGTTATCAAAAGCAGAGTAAGCCGATCCTCCGAGGTAGAAGATTCCACCGAAGAGCCTCTCAATAGTTAATTGGGAACTGGTGAGACTGGGAGGGGGATAAATTGTTAGATTGCCAACTTCTTATATTTCTCTTGTCCGTATGCTATGGAAAGTTTTAGCTACTCCTAATGTTTTTTAATGAATCTGCTTTGCAACTTTTTTGTATAAGACATCTAGTCGTTTGCCTTCTTCGATCCATTTGGAGTTTAATACACTTGACTCTATTTAATTTAATTCAGCTTTTAATTTGCCATTTTAAGAAATTATATAAGACTCTATCTCCATATTATTGGCCTAGACATTGTTGATAAAACTACGTGTAAAATTAGGCCAAAGGTGATATGGTAGTTTCTGTTGAAACGCGCTCGATATTGTTCTTTATGCAAATTAAAACTAGGTTATCGCACTTTGATCATCTGTAGATATGAGCGACAACCTATATCACATTGACTACGTCTCTCAGCCTCGGCATCTTCAATCATGGGAGGAGAATTCCCAATATGCACCTACCCCGGGATATTTTCGAAGCCCCCTTGCAACGCCATCCCGTAATCCCTCCTCATCTATCCTGCTCGACGATGAACCTAATCCCGCAAGCCGATCTCAACAAAGCACTTTACCATGGCTCCAGGAATCTGACTGGGAGAAAGACAGAATCTATGGCGAGGATTCCCCGACCTGTATCCACTACTTTATAGAATGGCGGGTCACTCTCTACAATAAGGCCGTGGTGAAGGACACTAAAGAAGACTTTCGCAGTCGAGTCGTAAATCTGCTAATGGTCTCGAAAATGACCAAACCAGCGGGCCATAACTCCATGGCTAATGCATTTCGGAAAATGCGGATTGAATTTTCGAAATGCCAGGACATTTAGTATATAGGAGAAGATTCTGCATTGACAGCATCCCATGCTCCTGCGCTACTTGCATCCCACGCGCAGTGTCAGGACCTACCAATCATTGAGTTTTCTCTTCCCTGAATCCACAATCATTCCTCGCGCACCGGAACACAAATAGACGACCACGCTCGATCTGTCCACGAGAAAACTCTGAACAGTCACACAAGGGATTCCCATCTCGAATGCCCTCCCAGTCATCAAAGACCATACAAGAGCAATTTCGGCATTCATAACGCCATCTGTCCCTATTGCCCTTGCCATTGCTGCTTGTTTGGCGACGAGACATCTGAGCGCCGCAGCAGTCGGGCGCCCGTGAGAACAGGCGAGGGATTGCTCCGGGCATATTGAGAGAGATGGAGGCAATGGTATCTAAATTTTGTCAGCTTGAAAGTGATACCAGCCAAGCCCCTTACTTACAGTGTTTTGAGTGGTCAGTGGCAGTGAAGAACAACTGCGCGTATCTCAGGCTAAGACCAACAATCAGAGGAGCACTATAAGGCGGGAGATAATGCCATTAGAGGGGATCATAGAGGCATCTTATACTCAGGTGTCAATCGCTATTGAGATCGTGTTCAATTCTCGAATATCTCATTCGCGCATTCAGAAAACTCTCACTGCCCATGACGTGAGATGAAAAGCCACCAGGATTGGTGTGTCGCGTTGATGCATGATCGACCGAGCCGCGATAACAGCGACTAAGAAGTGTTTGGTTTTCGGCCATAGGATTGGTTATTGCGAGTCTGTGCTGCTTACATGCTGCAACCGTCAACTGCGGAATGACGCAACCATAAGCCCGAATGTTGGATTCTCGAATTTGGGATTGGTCCACCAGGTACATCGACAAGTTGTCTTTAAGCATGATCATCACTCGTGCGTTTCTCTGCGACTATATTGGCCATCTGTTTCTGAGTGTTCGCGTCCCGCACTAGTCTCTGAACAACTGCCTGAGGTAGGCACAGACCATCTGCAAGGCTATAGATACCCCCGATCGCACTCAAGACACTTGTCCTATCCACCGGGCTCGCCGTTCTCTTTTTTACCTTCCCATCCCTTTCCCTCATTCGCCATCTGGTCGGCTTTTCGGCTGACTTATCAAAATTAATCGTCTCTCCTACTTCGGCCGACTCGATCGCATCATGGAATTTTTTCACAATCCACCACTAATGGAGGACATGCCAACCATGGTAGGCCTTGTGTTTACCACTCTACATTGGCGGAGCTGATTTGTTTTTATCATTAGCATCAAGCATTCGAGGTTCCGAGTGACTTTGACTTCGACTTCCCAGCCAATCCGGAATTGTGAGTGATCTTCCTACTGACGACGACTCGAACTAGATACCTCAAACACGTCAGCGGCAAATGGTTACAATACCAAAGGCGACGTGAATCAAAGCTTTCTAATGGCCGCAATAGAAATGTGTGTTGAGGGGGCAGTTGGATCAGCATGACTATCCACTGTAAATGTCCAGCTCGGAAAGGCGTTCAGGTAACAGCAAAGTCGCCAAGGACAACGAGGCTAGCGCAAGCCGGGGAGAAAGCAAAAGAGAAGAAATCCAATCAATGGAATATCTCAAGGACAGGAGTCGCCTTTCCGGGTATCTACGTATCAAGTATCACGCGCGCGAAATAGCCTTGCAATGAAATTGCATAATCCCCGCCTGTCCTGCTGCATTATGACCCGTAATGTTCAGCCATATGCTTCTCCCCGCCAGGAGTCTGTCTTCGACACTCCTGCTGACGTTTGGACGAGGGAATAACCAGTGGAGAATGGTTGAGAGCTAATGTTGGTTTGGGTAGTGGTGATGACAAATCTGATGCTGGGCCTTGGCTCGAGGGCCAGAACCTAATGGAAATTGAGCATCATGAACGGGAGATGATTGGTACCTCGTTCCAGCCGACTATACCGCCTATAATATACTCTCAGCCTGAAACGTTTGGTGACAAGCTTGACGTCGCGTCTTCTTTCACTAGCGATGCCGCGCTGGATTTCGACGCTTACCATACCCCTGCCTTGCACCAGTGGCCACTTCAGCCGGCCGAAGAAACCGTTAATCGATGGTCTTTCGATCAATGGCCGTTCGATCAATACTTGCACTCGTTCGTACTCTGTGCCCTGATCACTTAGAGAAGGTGACTTGCTAACTAGCCCACAGAAGCCCAGTGGAACCACCAGATACCACAGTTCCTGCATATGAAATCGAGCATGTACCATCTGCGAGTGAAATTGTTCAGAGTCCCTTTCGACCACTCCGGCCAAAGCCAACACAGCAGCAGACCCCAGTGCCCAGACTAGCAGCGTCAAAAAAGCCATTGCATTGCGCAAAGTGTTCAAAGACTTACGATTCCCCGGGTGGGTTGAGAAGGCACGACGTTAAGGGGCACGGTGCAGAGAGGAGAACTGGTGGTCGGCCTTCAAATAGCTCAAGACGACTGTCTTGATTATTGTGAAGGACAAATAATCGGCTATTTGCGTTTCCTTTGGTATTGCTAGTCCAAGTTACTCGTGGTCTAACTAGGAAATCTTGTGGTTCATTGTTCTTACAAAATTTTCAGGGGTAGATACATGGTACTTGTATGATATTTCCAGGAAGATTGGAGCTGATTCAAAACACCCGCAATTATCTGTCAAGAAGCTTACGGTATTATCCCGGGCCTTGGTGATCTCTCCTGGCTGGTCTGCGATCAGAAATCGAGGCGAAGATGAGAGTGTTGGAGAACGAGGCACGATATTGCTATAGCAGAAACTGGGTATAAGCGAGGAGCCCATTGGACTCAGCTTAAAGTTGCTTGAGACTGTTCATGGACGTCTTTGTAAAATCTGACTCAAATATGGAATAATAGTCAAAAAGAGACGGGGCGGGGTCCCATAGACTAGCTGTTTTTTGCACAGTCCGCATATCCTGAGAGGCCCAGGCCTGTCCAATCGGGGCGTCAGTACAGGCGTAATGCTCTCAGCGGAATTTGGGATCACATACAGGGATTGTATGATTGATTAGCGCTTTTCTCGAAATACTTGTTCGTATTTGCTCGTTTCCTATTACACACAATGGTTTTTTTTTCCACTTAGATAATCCCACCTGGCCAGTCAGTATCGTATACTTTTGAGACTCATAATGTCAATTCAGGGTGAGCTCTAATTGGCCAGTGACTAGTCACGTTGCCTACTTGTGGTATGATGCTTCCAGTTTAGTTATGTGCAGATGCCAAGATGCCGAGCGTTTCAAGGGAAACGACACGGTCCAATGAAATTCTGCTTTGGTCGGGCTGAAAGGGTCAATGCATTGGTCGTGCGACTTGGGTGATTTCTTACCTGGCTTCTCACCCCGTCTATAGCGCACTCTTCCTTGTCACCCCCAGTCGCGCGACCGTAAAGCGGCGCTCACCCATTTCTCACTCTGGCGACACCCACCGAACTACTGACCGCACATAAGCCACACGCCGGCAGGTTAGTAGTTGGGTGGGTGACCACCAGCGAATCCCTGGGTAAGAAGGTGTAGGGTATGCTACATCACATATATACCCATACTTGCCACAAGCATGACCATCAGAAACAGATGACCATTGCCAAGTAGGCCTTAGAGTGATACGAGACTCTGACCCATTATGCTTATGAAGAACGAAACAACGATAGCAGGCGAAATGATTTGGGAGACTTTTTTTCAGCCGGATTAAAAATGAGAAGTTCTCGCATCGTTCCCTCTGTTTGAGGTGTGCTCTTTGAGATTCAAGTATTGCGAAGAAGCGATGGTTGCAAAGGGATAGGCTTAGGATATCATCGGACCGAAGGAAGTCTGAGACTAACATTAGTAGTTCAACCGGGAGGCCTTGTAGTGTCGGGAAAGCAGGCAAAGTTATGTGTTGTTCCTGAGCTTGGGAGGCGACGAGTTTCTCAGGTGGAGGATTCATGGCAAGGTCTTGCATAAAAGCTATTATAGAGATTTGAATAGGTATTGGTAAATGAGAGCTTAAATAAGGATTTGAAGTTGGGTGAATTAGTGACAGTACAGATGAGATCCTTGATGAGGCCCTGCTCCGACTCCGTGAAGGACATTCCAACTAGTATTAGACCTATTTGGAAACAAGCGAACCACAAGTAGATTGGCTCCACGGCTCTCCCACAGTTACGTATAAGCCAAATCTGGAACGGGAATAGTTGTATTGACTTTCGTAAATGCTGCGAGAAAATGATTCTGCAATGTAAGAAACATATCCGAGTCAAACAAGACACCCAAGCCAATCCAATCCCACGCCATATTCAGAAAAAGCAGGATAAATGAGTTGATCATATACTGTAGTGGATCGTAACGTCGTAAATCAAACGAGCTAGCACCTGTCACATATACCAAAGTCGAAACCGGCGTATTCTTCCGCTAGCAACGAACTCCAGTGTGTCAGGCACTAAGCTAAGATGCTTGCTGGCCTTTCCACGGGATATCCTTACGGAGCAACTCGCGTAGCTCTGGGGATATAACCTTCGGCTTGTCCTTGTCTATTGCCTGCTGGAGTGCGGAGGGCGCATTTACCCCGCTGCTGGATCCCATGTTGGGATGCTGTGGTGATTTGCCTTTATCCGCGGCGGCAGATTCTGCGCTACTTGTTCCTGGTCGCCGCTGATAAGCGGCCGGGGCGGCAGGGAAATTGTCTTTCTTGTCAATGAGTTGAACAGACCGCTCGAAGCGGAGGAAGAGTGACTCGGCGCGAGTGAGGATTGGGACGAGGTCCATCGTGTTAGACAGCTCGTTGACTGGGACGTGTTAGCACACTGTCGATGATCAAAGGCCGTCAGGTAAATATGAATCGACTTACTGTACTTCAACACTTCGTCAAAGTGCTTCAGATGGTCCATGATCACGTCCCGATGCTTCTCTAGAATGGCGAGGGCAATGAAGAGATGGAAGCTGCTAGAGAAGTAGTCTGTCCAGAGAGTCTCCCAGAGCCGGAGAGTGTCGCTCCAATCAAACTCCCGCTTGTACCAGACCAACAGCATGCGGAAGAAGAAAAAGAAGTTTGTGCTGTCGGCAGACTGTAGGTGGAGATACAGCTGGGGATCCATCAGCTGGACAAGTTGGTCAAGTGCCAGCAGTTGAGACCGCATCCCAGACTGATCCCTGAGGAAGTTTCGCTCCTGTATTCTGTTAGGAACTGAAACACGGCCGATATGCCATCCACTCACCATCCGGCCCATGAAGCCCACAAACGCCCAAAAAGCGACAGCATCATCCTGCATGACAGCATAAAGGGGAGCAAGAAGGTCGCTCATTCCTTGCACGTAACCGAGGTCCGGGTTGTATTCGTTGTAAGTAAGAAGCATGTCTTTCATCTGCTCTAGATGCACGTTGGTGCCTGTATCGGCAAAGGGCGAGTCGGGATCGGGGTGGGGGATATCTTCTCCGGCGAAAAGAGGAATGGTACGATCGGTGCGGTGGACGTCCTTCTCTGAAGGGAGGTTAGCGGCGAGAAGATCGTCCAAGTAGAAGGCGTAATCCTGACCTATGCGATTGCGCTGCTCTTTCCAGTGGTCGTATTCTTCAGTGGTCGAGTTACCCTCAACCATACGCTCCCACCAGCCGGCTTTCAACCGGATGTATTCGTCGCGCTTGGAGTTAATGATTGCCTGGCGCTCCTCGCGGCTGCTGTCCCATGGGTACACACCGAGAAGGAATAGCCAAGCCTCTTTCCGGGCGCCATCATTCGGGTCCAACCCTCCATGGAAGATACGCTCCTTGACTTCTTCGACTGTGACATGCAACCTCCCAGATGTGGGGTCAAAGAAGCCCTCCCATTCTGGAAGAGTGACAATCTTCCGGCGCTCTTGAAGACCCAAGTTTCCAGTCTCGAGCTCCAGGATCTCAAAGTCACCAACGGAGCTATTCTCCAATTCCAACACATCCTGGGCTGTCCAGATGCGTTGTTGTCGCTCTCTCTCGCTTTGCTCGGCGATGCTCATAGCCCATCTAGCTAGGTAGAGCCTGGCACTATCAAATTCATCCTGTAACGTCTGTATCTCCGGATTCTGAATCAACCGTCGCACCTGCTGCGGAATGCGCGGGCTATCCGCAATCCCGTTGGCGGTCCGTCGCGTAAAGGTTGTAATCTTGCTCAGTGACTCTAGCACCTTCCACCGGGTCTCCTTGAGGGTCTTCATGAAGGGGTCCATGCTGGCATCTCGATGTGAGGGTCCAGCAGCGGTAGCCTCTGGCTGTGCTTTTGACACCGAGCCGTCACCCGTCGTAGCCGCTCGTCCAAATGATAGTTGATCTTCCTCGGACGGGTTGATCAGATACACGTTTCGATCGACGGACGAGCGTTCCACGTCAGCGTATTTCCGCAGCCACCGTAGGATCTCGTCGCCTCCCCAGAAGAGAACGCCCTCACTATCGAACGGGTCAAAAGTATCCTTAACCCGTTTCTTCTTCTGCAGTATCGTCGACTCGCACTCGCTGTCATGGAAAAACAATGCGGGAAAGCTGTCGCCGGAGCGGGTATTGATGACAACACTGCCAAACCACCACCCTAAGCTTGGAGGCCGTACTAGAAGGGAGTAAATTTCTGTTACGGGAACGGCGAAGGAGTATAGCCCGATCGGGTCTCTATAAGTGGTGGTCGTCGGAAGCGCGGGGACGAGGTATCTCTGACGGGGCGGAGAATCACCACCGGCCAGATCAACTTGAACATATGTGCTATATGAATCCCCTAGAGACGATTCCGGGACCCAGGCGAGAAGGTACGAGGCCGCATCGTCGCGGTTGGAAGGGGCTGCGGATAGGTTGGATGATGCGGGCTTTTGCTGGATGAGGGCGATAAAACCGGGGATGTTGTCTTTGGCGGATGGCGTGGGGTGGACGTAGACCTAGATAACACGTCAGCTGGTCAGTTGCTGAACTCGTGAGTGGCTCGCGTACTTTGCTTTTGGAGTACAGCAGTTTCACGCCTTTGCGGGAGCTGGCGTGGGCGATGGTATTGTACTCGCCCTCGTCATTATCGCTCATATCGTAGAGCGAAGCAGTGGGTGAGGGAGGCGAGGGAGGAGGAGTGTACTTGACGGGGCCCGTCATGGTGTGATGTGCAGGTGAAGAAGAGCGAACGTTGAAGATGAACGTGAATACGTCACCGCGATAAGATAAGTGAGGGTCCCTGTCGCTTCGTCTTCTTACTTCTGCTCTCTCCTTTTCTTCACCTTCGTCTTTCTCCTCGAGGCTGTTCTTCTTTGCTTTGGTGTCTCCTAGGGGTGTTCTCTCCCTCGGCGATATTTCCTAGTTTTTCTGTTCCGTGATATTCGCCACTGTCCCGGTTTTGAAGCTCCAGGCAGCAGCAAACCCCACTGGTAGATGAATAACTTCAGCTACCTTGAACGACAGCACGTTAAACACCTCGTTATCCATAGACTGTGAACTCCGTGTGCTTCTGTCAGAAATCGTCTGCAATGGTTACGTGCCCCTCCTCAACTCCATGTCCATCGTCTGACTCGGTCGTGAGGACCCCACGAAACCACGGAAGCCTATAACGAAGCAAAAGATATTGCAAACAGACTTGGTCTAAGGAACTCCGGATTAAGATTGAAGTAGTCAGTAGATTAAGGGATTAAGGTCCTCATTAGGGCGGTTGGAGCACCCTGTGTTCCCAACAGCATCATCTCCGATGGCGCACACTGCTATGATCTTTCAGGCCTAGCCGCATATTCCAACGTTTCAATCTGTCAATTACCCCTTGTAGGGCTCCCAGCAATTCCTATTCATGATCCGATCACGGGACCTATGCCTGGAACCTCGTCATATCGTGCCCCGCGGGATTTGATAACTCCTTCAGGAAACGATAAACCGCCTCAGGATGACAAGGTTCAGCACGTGTGCCAATAGACAGGGTAACCAGCCCATCCTCACGAGATAAACAGTTATAAGTGGAATTATACGTTTCTATCCTCATCACTCTGAGCCATCACATTTTTCGAGTACCAACTCTCTGCACTATCTCATCATGACTGAACTAACTCGTACTCTACCTGCCTCGTGGTATTGCAATGAATCGCTGTATCGGATGGAGAAAAGGGCTGTCTTTAACAAAGTGCGCTGAATTTGTAATGTACACTGCCAGACATCGGGAGATACTAAATATGATACAGTCTTGGTACCTGCTAGGTCCTGTCACCAGGTTCCAAAATGTGGGCGAGCATCATGACTATGAAGTCGCGCAACAACCCATCTATGCCGTCCGTACTTCTGGGGATACTGTGAACCCAACAGCTGAGGAGCTAAAGGTGTTTCATGTGGAAACGGTACGCGGTCCTAACATCTGTTATAGCTGTCTGCTCATATGTTGGTTGTATGTAGGGCAAGGAAGTGCGCAGTCATGTCACTCCCACCGGCTTGCTCTTCTCGACCATTGCCGACGATGCCCCTAGCTTCCATGAGTTCTTCCCTGAGCTCGAGGGACTGCTAGGGAAGGTCGACTTCACCAGACTGCCTTACAAGCGCAGTATCAAATACGAAGGCCGCTTCAACTGGAAGACCATGTATGATCTTCTATTGTGCTCAAAATGATCAGTCTACTAACCTACTCAATTCAGGGTCGATGGATACCAGGAATGTCTTCACTGCCAGTACACCCATCCCTCATTCTCCATATACTACCCACCCACTTTCTACACTGTGAAGAACAAACACAATTTCTCGCAGCATATCGCCGACCCAAAGAAGCCAGATGATGGTCTATTTCTCTACTTCTTTCCCAACTGTACTCTGAACGTCTATGGTATTTCTCCAAGCCCTCGAACTATAAGCCTGAACCGCCCTATTAACTGGCGCAGGTGGGGGTATGTCCTCCTTCCGGGTCTGTCCCACTTCCGATCCTCACGTCACTCGCATGGAGTTCGACTACTACCATCTGGAATCTGGAGAGAAGTTTGAAGAGTACTTCAGGTTCGTTCGGCAGGTTGCCATGGAAGACTTTGAGCTCTGTGAGAAGGCCCAGGACAACCTGGCCAAGGGAGTTTACCATGAGGGAATCCTCAACCCGGAGAAGGAGAATGGTGTTTCTTGTGAGTTTGTTCCTAGGTCAAAACACTCGCAAAACAGAGTACTAAACCGTGCCAGACTACCAGCAACGAGTGTTCGAAATGGTCTGCGAACAGCACGAAGCGGATCGCACGGCCAAAAAGAACGCCGAGAATGGACTGGATGGACGAGCTGCACCATCGATGGTGCAGATGGAGGCGTAGTAGAATTTAGCCATAAGACACATTGCACATTTTCTGCCCTGTGTTTCGGATCGTCCGTCGGATTTAGAACCAGAAATTGGACTCATTTACCGTCAATCGTCTATGTGGAGTAACTATGTATCATTAGTACGGAATTAGACACGAGGATGCAGAATGATAAGCACGGCGGCCAGTCACCACGGCCCGACATTCAAGGGGTGTTGGGAGTTTGGTGACACAAAAGATCCCAAAGCCAGGAAATTCCAACTTAATCGGGAAGTCAGCGTGCAGGGGAGGGGTTGAGGGGTACATGCGATATGGGTGAAGTGTATAATGTGGAGATCGCGCAGCTTGGGCCTCCCTGCGTAGTATATCAGTCCAAGTATCCTGCGACAAAGAGGGACAATAAATCAATTCTAATTGGTAATCCACCAGTTCTCTCTTCATGGACTTTGTCGATGCTTATTTCTTCACGTCTCCGGCGGTCTTCGTGGCTGCCGTGACGCTCGCTTTTCTGGCCAGCCGGGCCTGGCCGCGTCTATCCAAACAAAAGCAAACCGATAAGCTCAGCTATCATTCCATCACAAAGTACCAGGCTTCGGACCTTTCAGTTTCCAAAGAACCCGAGGTTCCTGAAGGATGGTGGTCTAGTCGAGAAGAATTTGAACTCGAGCGGCGGGCGATTTTCAGCCAAGTAATGGAAACAAGACCTCATCAGTTGTTCATGTTCACTAACCGAGCTAGTCCTGGATATATCTTGCTCACGTTAGCCAATTCTCAAAACCGGGCGCCTACCAGTCCTTTGATGTTGCTGGATTCCCGATTTTTCTAATCCGCGGAAAGACAGGCGATGGCAAGATTCGCGCATTTCACAATGGTAACGACTCCCAGTCATCCTCGACGTTATCCTCGTTCTGATCACGCATATGTTCAACAGTATGTCGACACAGAGCGTATAAAATCGCCCTAAAAGAGACGGGCGCCTCTACTGTTCTCGGCTGCCGTTACCATGGCTGGAGTTATGATACTACGGGGCGATTGGTGAAAGCCCCTCAGTTCGATGGCGTTCCTGGGTTCGAAAAGTCCGACAATGGCCTGTTTGAGATCCACACGCATACTACTGAGCATGGATATGTGTTTGTTAACCTGAATGCTGGGGAGCCAGTTGCCTTTGACAGTTCTACTCATCTGGCATTGGAAGAGTTTGGTCGTACTGCTGGGGCGGGGGGGTCAAGGTCTGTATTAGTTACTGGACAGACACTGACTGGCGAGTTTAATTGGAAACTCGGAGGTATGATGATCGTTGAGAACCTCAATAACACTGCTGACAAGTGAATAGCAAGCGGACGTCAATTCACCGATGTCCTAGAGCAACTAGAGCAGCGCGTCTCCGAGACCATGGCACCATCTCTAACAAACAGACTCATCAGGATGATCACCCAGAAGAACACTCAAGCAAATTACTCCCTATTTCCAAGTTCATTCTTTTACTCATTCGAAAACTCAGACCTCTGGCTCTCATTGACCTTCCTGCCTTCATCCGGAACGACCACACAAGTTCGCTATGACCTCTTCAACTCTTCAACAAAGGCCAATTCAAATGAGAACGATCTAGCCAATGACGTGGAAGGAGTAATCAAAAACCTGATTCAGGTTATTGAAACTGAATATCAGTCAGTTCACGATCGACCGGTTGAGAATTCTCAGTCTACTCGTCACTTCCTGCAGGCGATCCAAGAGCATTCGAAGTTGGAGAAGATGCATGGTGGTCAGATTCGTCCCGCTATGCATCAACCTAAGGGAAGTTCTCTTTTCCAGCAGGCAGAGCAATGTGAGTATTGGTTCGGATTTTCATTCCGAATAATGCTTACAGTGATATAGTGTGTAAAGAGATTGATTGCTCGGGGCCAGGCTCGGATGGTTCTCCTTCGGGTGGACTGGATTGGTAAAATCCTGATGGCTGAGTCTATAGATGCGGTTGCAGGTCAACTTGGAAGGATAATAGGGTTACGGGGATCGATTTGGATATGTTGAAGTTAATAACCATCTTCTTTACCTATACTTCCACGCGTTCATGCGTTTCTAAGATTCGCATTTGGGGTCCACGAAAATCACCGGGTGTCATGGTGAGCATCGGCAGATCATTTCGCCACAGAGGTGGAAGTGCGTGACAATAATCCATCCTAATCGGTTGAGCTTGCAAACTACTCTTCAGTGAAATTATACCTTGCCTTTTAGCGTCATGGTTTATAGCGCCATAGATACAATCATGGGCTGTTGACAGAACGAGCTTTTTCTAGTACATAAATAGTTGAGATTATAAAGAACAGATAATCTTTCGATAATGACACATCCTAGCCAGTGCCGCTGAGGCCACAACATCAGAAAGGACAAAGCGTTTCCCTAGGAAGCAGTTTTTGCTGCACCTTGGTCAAGGGCTTATCAATCTCAGGGAGGGCGAGCGCCAAATGGCGTTGATTCAGATCTTAAAATAACAATGAATTGAATCCAAGTTTGGATGTCTGTCTGTATAGAATCTCGCGGGCATTTTATCTACCTTTTATACCTCTCCCAGCAACCTGCAGAATCTCGGAGAGCAGCAGTGGAAATAAACGCAGCAATTTTCCAAAACCCCGAAATGCATCACTGGCCTTTTCACTGTTACATGAGCAATAGAGTTAGGTTCTACGAGGGACCCATGCCAAGTCAATCCCGCAACGCCAACCGAAATAGGACATCTCGGAGATACCGCGGGTATACAGCTCGGATATTGTGCTCATCGGGTGAGATTTTCTTTATGAACGGAGCGCGCAAGGCTAACCGGGTACAGAAATAGATGTCGGTCCTGACATGCCGGCTTCTGCGGTTGATAATTGCAGCCTTACAATGCCTCTGGTATCTTAAACTCGACATACCCAGGTAAGAATGCTTCGTACATATTTGAAAGGTTTTTGAATCAGAAAACAAAGATAGAAGAGAATATCTAGATATACATATTATCGAAGTGAGATGCTCCAGTCAGGCCCATCGCCAGCCCGAATCCTGTGATTTTTGACGCTTCATCACGGAATGAAGCAGGCCGTTCTTACCGCGAGGGGCCAAAGGGTTATGTAGCTGCTTCAGCCTCTGTTGTTTAAGAAGGCCCTCGGCGGCGGCCATATCAATGCCTTCACCCGTGTCTGTAATTTTGAGAGCCCATTTGACATCGTCTTCGTTGAAGCCGAGCTCGTGTACCATTCTGCGTATGGCGCGATCGACTGGGTCTTGGAATTGTGCTTCCAGCGGTGGTGCCAGAGCTGGGTGAGGAGGACTGCGAGAGCGCAGAGGGAGCGAGGGACCGGATACGTGGGTCGGTGGGGGAGTGTGAATTGGTGCTCGAGGGGCGGTCCTTGTCGACGTAGACGAGCGTTCGAATGTAAGAGGCGGCACTGGGGGTACATCTTCATGCACCGACCCGGATGTGCGACGGATACTTCCATCGAGATTCCGGATAATGGTGCTAAATTCGGACATGGGACGCTCTCTGGAGAATGAAGTGCCTAACTCGAAATTTGACTGGACGTTGCGTAGACGATGAGCACGAAGCTCAACCTTGAATGCGTGTTGGCGCTCCTCCCGTGCACGCTCAGCCTGAACATTTGCCAAGCCCAGTGCGTGGGAGATGAGCTTGTGAGGGCTGTCGGATCGTGTGCTGAGACCGCGCTCTCGTTCTTCGTAGGCCCGGGAGACGGCCTCTTTTAGAAATGAAGACCGACTGCCTTCGGATTCTGTTAACTCCCACTTGATGAGGCCGAGTGACTTGGCTTTTTCAAAGGTTTCAGCTGTGGCCTCGGCGGGACAAAGAGAGCTAAGGGTCACAACTGCTGAGAGGCCCAATGTAAGTATGTAGGCTGTCCATTCCTCTGTAGATATGAATTAGCAGCCTATTTCCCAAACTATGTTGAGACATCACTTACCAAGTGCGCTCTGCTCACGAGCTGCATCACCCACCGCGATATCCATGCGATCAAAAATGCCAACAGCCCGGGCATCGGCACATTTGGCATGTATAGGCTGCAACAACACAGCCAAGCAATTCCAAATCTCGGTCATATCATACATCTGTTTCTGCGATAGGCCATCATGGTTTCCACGGGCGAAACCCTCGGGGGGCTCGAACAGAACATCATTTATTCCAAATGGCTCTATCATGGTTGAAACCGCTCCCGTGCGATTCCTGGCCTTTGTGCCACCCTTTAACCAGTCCACCTGCCACTCTAGGTCATCTTCGCGACCTTTGCCGCTGCCAAAAATGCGGCAGAAAGTCCAGATACGCCAAAATGCATCGTCGACTTCTTCGAGGCGAATAGGGTCCACGCCAGACAGGCCGCGTATAGTATCACGGCGCAAGAATGGAGAGCAGCGAACGAGAATCATGGACTTGAGTCGGGCCAGAGTATAAATATCTGTCGCATATCGATTCAGATAAGTGGTAGGTGTGTACTCGGGAACCCGGGAATCTAGAGTGGCCCATTCGGTCTCCCAAGGTGGACTCATCTCGCGCAGCTCCCAAGCCGGCGGCGACATTTTGAATAGAGCATTCTTGATCATATACAGCTCGCGAACCTTGAAGATCATATAGAAGCGCTTGTTGACAAGAGCAATATTGAACAGGTCGTCGAGAGACTCAATTCTCTCCATCATTGCTACGATAAGACTTCGGGGCATGTCGACCGGAAAAGGGACAATGGTCGCAACATGCTTATTGTTCCTCACAGGCTTGGGCCACAACGGCGATGGCGGCGTCGCAGAAAGCTCGTATATCAATTGCTTGGGCGAAACGCGCACGCTGCTAGCCCGAGCTGTCGAGACAAAGGCCTGCGACGTCCGCATCCTGTCCCTTGCGACGGGGATCTCTTCGTCCTCTGATACGCTGGCATAGGGAATCGTGCAGCATCGCCTGCAGGGTTGGCCGAGCTTAGGCCTGCGCGATAGGTGGTACTGTCCGTTAGTCCTTGTTCCTGATCCCAAGGAAGGCTGTCGAGGGTATTTGTCTGTAAGTCCTGGGTCTGGAGGCGTGGGAGCTGTGAGAGTTCATCTCGCTTGGTTGGGGCCAAGCCCCAGTTTGGGGCCAGGTGAGGCAAGTGGCACTCACGATTGTTCGGTAGATCCGACGAGGTATGTGGTCGCGCGCTCAGCACGCTGAGGTGCCAATCCCGTTCTTGCTTCCGTGACCGCGCCTTGGTGTCCTTTGGGCTAAATGATGGCATCGACAATGTGAACGACTTCTTGAGCTTCGTTCCGTCGGCCTCCTCAATGCTAAATTTGGCGCTTGGTCGACTGTTTTCTTTGACTTGATCTTTCGCTTTGGGGCCTTTTATGCTTTTCTTTGTTGAGGTGTTCAGCTTGGTCGCCTCGACGACCGTTTCATTGGTCGAAACTTCACTCAAAGACCGTGGATTGCTCGGTCGGTGGTCCTTGCTCGTGTTCGTGGATCGGTACGACTTATTAAACCGGATACCTTTGTCTTTGGCCGATCCCATGGTCTCCAGCGATCCATCGCGATGCCACTGGGAGTGAGGCGCTATAGGCGGAGGTCGGGGAGCCGGACGCGTTGCTACCAGGTCGCCATTATGCCGACTGACTTGGGGAGGTCCGTCTAAATTTAGCACTGTTTGTGGCTGACCCCTTGATCCCTTGGTTAGATTGGCCAGGGCCTGTTCCAACTCCTCCGCCGTCTGTGACAACGTCGGGCCGCGACCCATCTGCTGTCCATGTCCATACCCATGCCATTCCGAATCATGCTCACGGTGAGAACAGCGCTCACGATGACTTCCACACTCGCGGCAGACTTCCCTGTATTGTTGCCCTCCCATGGCAGCCCGGTGGTGCTGGTTCAGTCGCTGTGATGCCAACAAATACTCTGAAGGTGATTGTGGCGAGATATCAGTCAACGTTGGTCTGTAACTGCGGATTGCCAGTGGACTGGGCTTTCGAATCGGCTCGAGGGGCAAAGGCTTGTTTTTAAATTCTTCCATCGACACTTCTGAGGCGAGAGTACCGATTCGTGAGGGGCGGACCCCCTCTGCTTGTCTTGATTGCCGTCGGGAGGCGGGTGAGACGGCGGACGAGGCCCGCGATGAGTAGATTGACGCTGCATCATCAAAAACACCCGCCTGAACTGGATCGAGGACGGAATATGTATCTGCTGGCTCAAGTGGGCTTCGCTCGCCAGCCCATTCGGTATTGACGCTGCTAAGGGAGGTGCAACGGCTGTAGCAAGAGGAAGCGCAGTCGAATACATCGCTGGCTTCAGAATACCAACTCTTTCCGCCCTTTGCCTCTTCAATATCTGCTGATATATTATAGAGAGCATTGGGTCGGTCTTTCAATTCATTCTCAAAGAGCGAGGCATAGTCCAGGGACTTCATGTTTTGATCCGCCGCATCAGCTCTTGGAGAAGATAGGACTTGCGAGTTAGATGAGAGTTCGGGAAAGAACCGGCTCAGTACAGATGCAGAGCGAGCAAGAGGCCGACTCTCTGAAACCGGGAAGATGTTTAAATCGGAGTCCGAGTCGGAGTCGTGAGAGTCGAGTTTAATGAAGGTACGCAGCGAGCCTTGCGCGGAGCTTGGTCGGGCGTCGGGCTTTGTCTCGGGTTTCGTCGTCTCAGGTTTTGCCTCGGGGCTTTTGCTGTGTGCTGTTCCTCTATGCTCTTTGACAAGAGTGTCTGATGTTGTGGTGGTTGCCAGGGTCTCTGTGATCTGGATATGATCAGGAATGATGGGATGAGAGCCCAATATCGAGTGTTCCATCCTCATCTTCACCGGCACCATCTCTGATCCTTTATCCTCGTGCTCGAATGCAGTTCCTCGCACTGCTTGCACTACCGGGCTCTCTTTGTCGTCTTGTTTCACAAAGTTATCTTCTAGGTTAAGAGAAAGAGCGCGGTTTTGTCTTTTTTCATTCCATTTTGTCGGGCTGCGATGCGTACGATGGGCTCGATGGAGCGGAAAAGTGAATGCCGATGCCATTGTAAATTGACTGTTGAGTATTCGAGGGCTAACGCATTATCAAGTCATGGCTTTTTCTATTCCCCAATTAGTCGTCTCCTTTACCTGGCGAGATCACTGTCACTCCGTGTGTGGCGAATTGTCTTTCAACAAACTTACTGTAATCGGGTCCATGGCGAGAAATCCCAGGAGGTCCAATTTCCAATTGTAGATGACATTGCTTTGTATTATAGTTGTGGCGTCAACAAAGACCAAGTTCTTCGGGCTCTTTGAACATACACGACGTATAGACAGGAATCACAAAGTCACCTGGAAAGTAAAAAGAAAAAGCTCGGCGGATCAGCTATTTTTAGGACGGGCCAAGTAGCGTGGCCGTACCTCATAAAATGAGAAATATAATAGGGTCAAACATGGGCGATGGCCGCCGATCATCTGGCATGATCAAACCGCACATCCTCCTAGCCTGACTCAGACGATTGTCACCATGCATCAAACTTATGCACTCATTCTCTACGCTTATTGATCTCAATACGTACTGCTTCTGTAACACTTCACCCTGACACAAGGCTCAAATATACTCCCCAGATAACCCCAAAAAGACTACCCACAAGCAATCTCTGACTTGGTGGAACGACCGTGAAGTTGAGAACAGACACAAAAGGCCACAACTTGAACCCGGCGATCATGATGGGCCAAAAGTCCTGCATGGCATCAAGTATCAGCTTTAATGTACCCTTGGAAAGGTTCATCTCCCAATGAACATCCAGAAACAGCCAGCATCTGGCTTGAACCTCGGGGGTCATGGCCCAACACCATCTCCACGATACGTACCTGCTGAATCTCGTTCTGAATTACATCATAATTCAGGCCCTGGAGCATACCCATGGTCATGATGAATAGTACGGTATTCCAGGCACCGCCAATCGTCTGATCAATGATGACTTTGGCGACTGTGTTGGTGACGTTTAGCCTCGGTTTCTGGGCTTCAGGGTCTCCGCGACCGCCCTTTTTGGCCTTTCCTGAATTGTTCTCTGGCGTCACTGTGCCAGGGAACCATGACTCCAAGCTCTCGAGCCATAGATATCCCAGCGGTGACACGATGAAGGCGCAGGTGGTGAATTGCATCAACGCCTGGATGTCTAGCTGGAAGGGGGCCTGGTTTCCATCAGTTACTTGTCATTGTGCCATTCATTCTCAATGGGCTCAGATTAAGTCTACTCAAGTGGTTTTGTGCTTTTCCACTTGATCCCTGCCTTGGAACGCTCACATCGTAACCCCAGCCACACGCTTCTTCAAGCATATCAAGCCACAGGCCATACGGTGTGCACCATGAAATAGATAAATGAAAGGCCATCCACGTACCTTATCACGATAAGCCTTGATACCCTGCGCCAGCACATTGGACCCGGCATTGATAACCGCAGCCTGCAGCGTGGCCTTAGCAATCGGCGGGATTGACATACCAGCACCGGATCAGCCACAGCCACGATTTCGAAATTTGCTTATCGCCTAAGAGGTAATAGAGCGTCCCCCGGTCAGTGCTTGTATTCGTTGTACCCTAGAAACGCCTCGTATGCCCAGGTGGATGTTGGGTCCGGTTGGGCAGAATCCAGCGGGGCCGCGAGGCTCAATTTCCTGCAGCAAAGGGGCCCTACTTGGATGCAAATTTCAGATCCGTTTAGAGCCACTCGTTGCACGGGAGATGTGGCTGCCGAAAATAACCTTAGGCTGGTTAAAGGGATAAGTTGAATGGAATTATGAAATTTAGTCAGGACACAAGGGATGGTGGAGGTGAAGGCCGCCAATCAGGTTGTGCATAGGGTGGCACTGCTCATCGGCTCTTCGAAATGAGGCGAGTGCTGTACCTTAACTTGTTAAGCTCTGAGCTTTCCAGTGTTAGCCGGTGTTTTCCCAGCAAGAATGCAAAATATTCAGACACTGAGAGGGGGTAAGAGTATAAAGTCAAGATACCCTGGCCTTGCCAACTGTGTTGTATACAGTCATTCTGTATCTTTTCAAAAATGGAGTGGCTTGCCCATCTAAATATCTGCGGTTTTGAGGATCTTGCTACGTATTTGCTGCAGGAAGAACGCAATTACGGTCATCCTGGAGATTAAGATCATAAGGGGCTCCATCCCCCCAGATTTCTTCCACTTGCTTCTCCCCCTCCCGAAGTATGACAATCGAGTCAATGGTCCGATAGAGACCGCACCGTAAACATTCCTGTCACTTCCTTGATAACCTTCCCCGCTCAAGATTATATACGACTGCAACTGGGACGTAGAACTTTGCCACTGGTTCTCCCTCACAGTCGCCTCTGGTTTCTTGTTTTCGATGAAGAAAACTCTGGACGATTGGCCATTGCGCTCGAGCGTGATCAGAACGTTGGTTCGGGATTTCGAGTTGATTCTTGGATTGCTCTCTCTCTCTCAATGAGAACGATTGCTTTCTCAAAATACTGGCGCAAAATGCCGGTCCAGAGGTGATCGATCTCTATCTCCCTGGACTTCGGATTGATCCTTGTGATTCGAGCCGGAATAGACGGGAACTCCTTGTACTAGTTTCGCCACTGTATTTTGTTATATTTATTCTGTATATTGCAATAGTGCATACCTTCGTGTGCGTGTGGTTTCGGTGATGCTTGGGTCTACTACAGACACCAGCAAAAAAAGAGAGTAGGACTCGGAAGGTATAGATAAGTAAGCCTTGAATTAGTCTATTGGCGAGTTTTTGCTTGCAACCAAGGATGTGGTGGTCCGAAAGAGTAAGTACTATGCTTAACTGAATGAACTAGTTAACGCTAGTTTAGAAAGTGTGGGAAAGCCTTTATTCAATAAACCGGCCTCTAGGGTAAAAACCAGCGACATTCCCGGTTGGGGTTCGGGTTCCAAAGCCTAAGATGGATATTTCTCGACTTTGAATATCGTCTTCAAATACACCGACTTCAAGCAGCTATCTGACGACACCTCCAGGACCGGCAAAATCCTCGGTATATCAAAGAGAACCTTGACCAAGACGGCCAAAAAATGGCCAAATACCAGTACTGGATGGCATACCTCGAGGATCGCGGGAAGTAGTGGTTCAACGAGGATAGAACCGACAAATAAGATGGAAGACGAATAATCCGAGTCGAATCCAGGGCCAGAACGCAATGACTCAGCAACTGCACACCGCTTACATCATCGGATCCGGGCAGTTTCTAGCTTCGTCCCGAGTTCCTGTTTCTGCAACCTGCTCGCTGATCACCACTGTTCTGCGCTCTTTTTATCTGTCTTTTTGTGAACAGCTTTTTCTATTTGTTAAATCGCATCGCCACTTCGTGCTGTGACTGGGTGCGCAAGCTCACGATCTCTGCATGCCGGGTGCGCTCGGACTGCCTCAAATTTCCCTCAATTGCATGGTTGGATTTGAAAGCGCCAAACAGTTCCTCGATCTCTCCGTGCTGCAAATATGACAGTCGCAGAGGGCACTTCAATCAATCGCCGCTCCTCTACGCAGCACTACCAAACTTTCGATACCCCTCCGCCCAAGTCGCGTGGGCGTCCCCATACGGGCCAGTCGGAGTCCTCTGGGGAGGCCTCGCACGATTACCACCATGATCTCACCGAACATACCACACATTCAGCACTGCCAAAGAAGCAGATGGCCGTATTGGCCATGATTGCCTTGGCAGAGCAGACGGCGCTCAACTCGATCAGTCCTTATCTGCCGGATATGGCATCCACCTTTCCTGAGGTGCAGCCGACCCAAGTGGGTGTCTACGTGGGAAGCATTGCTTCGGCATTTGCTCTGGCACAATTCATGACAAATTATTTCTGGGGGTGGCTTTCTGACCGCATCGGGCGCAAGCCGGTCATCCTCCTCGGCACCTTCTTGACCGCGCTCTGCTTCGTGGCCTTTGGATTATGCAAGACCCTGTGGCAAGCTATCGCGGTACAGGCATTGATGGGTGTAGTCAATGGAAATCAGGGCCTGGTATCGACTTGTCTGGGCGAAATCACGGACCGGAGCAATCAGTCTCAGGCCTTTACATACCTTCCCGTGCTCTATGGAATTGGGGGTATCACGGGTCCACTCTTTGGAGGGCTGCTGGTCTTTAAGCGCAACCCCTTCACAGGCAAGGAAAACCCATATCCGTACCTGGCGCCGAATCTTCTGTCCGCCTTTATCCTCCTGGTGGACTTTGTCTTGACTGCATTATTCATGGAGGAAAGCCTGGAAGATGCAGACACCCTTCCAAGGTTCGGCAAGAAGGTTCGCAATCTCTTTTCATGGATCTGGCAATTCGCAGGCCTTTCCCGGCACCCGACCTATCTCCGAGTTCCTAACGCTCCCATCCGCCGCAACACTGGCGATAGCCAAGAACATGATAGTGACTTGGACTCGGCTTCGGAGGTGTCAAGTCAGTCACATCAACATGCAGGAGAACTAATGTGGGACGAATTATACACACGTGATACAATGCTCCTGCTTATTACATACTTGATCTTTGCCTTCTGCAACGTTTCCTTCAATTCGCTGTTTCCAATCTTTCTGCAAGCCAAACCGCCCATGGGACGCCATCTTACGCCATCTGAGATTGGTCTGTCCCAGGGATTTGCTGGAATTGTAACGATCATTTTCCAAATTTGCATATTCAACCGTCTGCGCGACAAGATGGGCAACCGATGGTCCTACCGTGCAGGACTGTTCGGTTTTGTTATCTCATTCCTCCTGATGCCTTTTATTGGATACAAGAGCGAGGATAAGAAGGGCCTGACTCGCAAGTCTGCTCTCATGGCCGCAGAGCTGTGCTTCGTGTTACTGGTCAAGACTATTGCCTCTGTCGGTGGCTTGACCAGTGCCCTGCTACTGGTAAGACATTTCATTGATTTTCTACAAATATCAAAGGCTAATTATCCTAGGTCACCAATTCCGCCCCGAACCATGCAGTCCTGGGCGCTCTCAATGGCCTCGCGCAAACCCTCAGTGCTGCCGGTCGTTCCGTAGGCCCGTTTTTCTCTGGAGGTCTCTTCTCCCTGGCAGCCAAGATCCAACCCAAGGGAGAAGCCCTAGCATTTGGAGTTTTCGGTGCTGTCTCATTCATCGGATTCATCTTGAGCTTCGGTATCCGCGGCCGCTCCCTTGAAGCAGAGGGCTGGGGCGAAGATAGTGACGATGGCAACTATAAATCTGACGATGACGAGCCCAACGGCGCATAAGTCTATTCGTGGGATGCGAAACTTGCCGACATGACGTGACGACCTTTCTATGCCGATTTTGGGCCTCTTTACATTTGAAATATTTCCTAGCCAATCCTTTGGTGGGGTTGGTCATGTATTCTTAGCTGAGCATGCCTCGGGGTGGTGTTTTTTCTTTTTTTCGCATTCTGAACTTTAGACCGACTTGGATGGATGGCTGTTTGAACACTGTAAATCTCTTTGCGAGACGCTGAGGCTCTTGCTACTCTGCTAGCTATCTACGAATATAAGCACCTAAGCTACATCTCGAATATGGGAAGACCAGACTACACACTAATCGTACTACAGACAATAATTGAGCATCCAATTGATTCAGGAATCTTAATTACAACGACCGATGCCAAGGGCATGTTTCACGGCCACACCCGCAAAAGTAACGCGAGGTTTGCGCTTAAGGAATTCACAATCATGATTGCACGCGATAAGTCAGGCAGCGTTAAACCTTGAAAATGTCTGTTCACTGAGATAACCCTATCTCCAATCGTACCATTCTATAATGCTAAAATAATCAATTGGATAAGCTTTATCAGAAAATAATACTGTTTGAGCAGTGGGAATACTAACATCAAATTCACCACGCATTGCTCTTATCGCTCCGTTGAGGTCAAGCCTTTTTTGAGGGCAGGCAGTCCCTGTCACTCTGATCCAATTAGTTTCTGTTTCACGAATCTGTCCCTCGAAGCAAGGTAGTAATGCCTGAATTCCCCCTTCGTCGAAAGAGACATCCAGTGCATATAATTGCCGCTCTTGGGAATCAATCGCAGTCTGCTTCGCACGTATACAATAGCCAAAAAGCTCGTTTGGCTTGTATCTATATACCATTTCAAATCCTGCGATATAAGTGTTCTTCCCTTCATTGAGAACAGAGACAAGGAGCTTTAGGGGTTGTTTCATCCAAATAGTCTGAGACGGGTTAAAATGGTACCCAAGCTGCCCTGGATAGATGATATTGGCAACGCATTCTGCGGAATAGATATGTTTGCATTGAAGAGTGGCACAAATCTCTTGCCATTTAAGATCTGGAGAGAAAAAAGATCACAGAATTTGGCGAACGGCTCTGTCTAATCTTTCGTAAGCGCTATGGCTTACGTGCCTTGGGGAAGACATGTGTCGTACTGCATCTGTCTTTTATCCATTGGTTCTTAAGCCAACGATTTCGCCTTGCTTGTAGATGATAAGATAGGTAATCAGGATGAGTAGTGAGGCGGTAAAGTTGTATCCAGTCCTTCTTGCAGCCCTTCTCGCTCTTGGTGTCTTTGGTGAGATAGCTAAGGAAGCCACGATCTCCAGTTATGAGAAATCTCGTCCTCAAAAATGATCGAATAAAGAAAACCTCTGTCATCGCTCGTGAAGAGAGTCTTAGTATAAGAAAGTCGGCCGTCAGGGGGTAAGCTGCAATTTCCACGCAAAGCTCAAGTGGAAGTCGCCAGAAGCAATCATTAAAGGAGTTTTGCATAGACAAGATATTGCTTGCTTCCTGATGATCCCAAGCGGGTATCGCTGGTTCTAAGGGTTTTAGTTGCCTTGATCCTCGAATGGCGCTAGGGGGTTCGCAAGGATCGAATTCCTCTGTCTCGGATTCCAACCGTGCATCTATTTTATAGCTATTAGTTAGCTCCTCAGATCGCTGTAGGATAAATTAACTTCAGAGATATGAGGGTTCTCACCTCGACTATGAGGGTTCTCACCCCCCGCAATTGATTTAGGTGGATTCTTTAACACTTCAAATAGCTTGGTAAGAGAGAGATCACCTTACCCGAAATGTTTGATAAGATCTTTCCAGCAACTCTCATGGATTAATATGGCTGAGTGGTCTCTACCCATTGCTTTCCATACGTATATCCCACATTCAATTGGAACATCGTCAAAATGGTCAACCCAATAGCACAAGTTCGTTCTGACTGTGTCCTTCGAGAAACCGGAGTCCGCACGATGTCTCTGTGCATCGTGCGGGATAGGGTTCCCCAGGTTCCATGACTGACATTAAGCCAGAATATTGAAATTATTAGACGTCTAGACTGCAATCTATATGGGCTATAGGTGTCACGTGTAACCCTTCTGAGGCCAATGTCCTCGTCATAACTCGATCAGCATTTTCCGCGAGATGCCATGTGATAGTGGACAAGTTGTGGGAAATCCTTGGTAATTATCGTTTTATCGAGGGTAGGTCTGATTCCCCTCTCGCTCGGCCGAGCCCCAAATGATATAAATCGCAGACAATACAAAATCGGCAATTGCGAGTCATGGAGGCGGACGTTGAGAATATATAGCTTGGGTGACCCATCCCAACTCAGCGCTAATTCCGTTCCAAGTTGCTAAAACCGCTGCAACAAATGAGCATTAAGTGTTTCCCGTAGGAAATAAACGCCACGAGAATATCCTTTAAAGAAGTATGTTAGAGTTGAGGTGGGATAATAGACTTTTCATACCATTTACACTTGCGCGGCAGCTTATAATATCAAAACAAGCAAATTTTTTCATCAACCACCCAAGTGGTCGAGCAGTAACTCGGCTATCACATCTTCCTTGGTCTAGTGGTCATGATTTCCGCTTGTCATTAACACTGATAAGCGCGGGAGACCGGGGTTCGATTCCCCGAGGGAG
>JGI24509J20081_1000284_pt1 | contig 33096 bp, 30 predicted proteins | sample LinPmetageLP29_FD_20081 | JGI IMG/M metagenome (IMG submission 20081) | reverse complement strand
AGGGGCCCACCCGATCGTGCGCGGCGAGGCCATCAACACGGCCACCACCTACGGCTACGACGCGGTGACGATGATGCAGGAAACGAAAACGACGGTCTGCCAGATCGAGCGTTTTGCATAAGAGCGGGGAGCGATCATGGCACGCATGAAATTCATCTGCGACAGCGAGCGCTGCATCGAATGCAACGCCTGCGCCACAGCCTGCAAGAACGAACACGAGGTGCCCTGGGGCGTGAACCGGCGCCGCGTGGTCACCATCAACGACGGCATGGTCGGCGCGGAGAAGTCCATCTCCGTGGCGTGCATGCACAGCGTCATCTGGCCCCGTGGGTCGATACGGCTTGCGATGCTGTATTGCAGCATCCGCGCGCCGCGCTCTATGCCGATGTGGCGGGATTGGCGAAAGCGTTTTTTGACGTGGAGCGGCTCGCCCTTGAATTGGCATGAGAGCCGTCGTCTCGGCTGCCTAAAAAATAAGCGGACGCCGAAGAGCCACGCCGGGCCAGCGTCACGGCGCTCCGGTTCAAATCCGACTCATTGAAAAAATTCATCGGTAAATCGTCAGGAAAATCCCTCGGTGAGGGGTTTTGGGCATGGTTTTCCCATGCCGTTACTCCTAAAATGTGTTGGAAAATTCCTATTACATTCGGTCATCGGTTTGAAAGAGCCGGGGAGCATCGAAATGCCAGGTTTGAACACCGTCCCTCACGTGCGCCCAGAAGCGGATTCCGCTGATGTTGCACCCACTCGCCGCCGCTTCCTGATGGGGGCGGCGGTCGCCGCCGCGGCTGCAGGCACTGCCGCGACAGCCGGCCATTTGGTGCAAGCGCCCACTGCTCCGTCCACACCCGCAACCGACGCCGCGGATGACAGCGCCACCGGTTACCGGCTGAGCGAACACATCCGCAAGTACTACAAGACGACGTGGATCTGATGCGGCTGCACGCGCGCCGCTGTTGCTCCATCGTCATTGCACGCACCCCACATCTTCAGGTGACCTCATGCTTCTGACCCGCAAACCGGCGGTACAGGACACCAAAGCCGCACCGGCTCGACGTTCAAACGGACAGGGCGCCGCATCGCTTGCTGGCAGTCTGGCGCGCAGTCTGGCCGGTGCACTGCCGACCATGGACCGCCGCACCTTCCTCAAGCGCTCTGGCATCGGCGTGGGCGCAGGCCTGGCCGCAACGCAGCTTTCGCTGGTGAAGAAATCGGTGGTGGGCGAGGCCCAGGCCGCCGAAGGTAAGGGCGATATCGTCGTGCGCCGCACGGTGTGTTCGCACTGCTCGGTCGGCTGCTCGGTGGATGCCGTCGTGCAGAACGGCGTGTGGGTGCGCCAGGAACCGGTATTCGACTCGCCGATCAACCTGGGTGCGCACTGCGCCAAAGGCGCTGCCCTGCGCGAGCACGGTCACGGCGAATACCGCCTCAAGACGCCAATGAAGCTCGTCGACGGCCGCTACCAGCGCATCAGCTGGGACCAGGCGCTCAATGAGATCGTCGCCAAGATGAACACCATCCGCCAGGAGACCGGACCGGATTCGTTCTTCTTCGTGGGTTCGTCCAAGCACAGCAACGAGCAGTCGTACCTGATGCGCAAGTGGGTGTCGTTCTTCGGCACCAACAACTGCGACCACCAGGCGCGCATCTGCCATAGCACCACCGTGGCCGGCGTGGCCAACACCTGGGGCTACGGCGCGATGACCAACTCGTACAACGACATGCAGAACGCCAAGTGCGCGTTGTACATCGGCTCGAACGCGGCCGAGGCGCACCCCGTGTCGATGCTGCATCTGCTGCATGCCAAGGAAACGGGCTGCAAGGTCATCGTGGTGGACCCGCGCTACACGCGCACGGCGGCCAAGTCGGATGAGTACGTGCGCATACGGTCGGGCACCGACATCGCGTTCCTGTTTGGCGTGCTGTATCACATCTTCAAGAACGGCTGGGAAGACAAGCAGTACATCCATGACCGCGTCTACGGCATGGACAAGGTGCGCGATGAAGTGCTTGCCAAGTGGACGCCGGACAAGGTCGAGGAAGTGTGCGGCGTGCCTGAGGCACAGGTGCACAAGGTGGCCGAGATGATGGCAATGAATCGCCCCAGCACGCTGGTGTGGTGCATGGGCCAGACGCAGCACAGCATCGGCAATGCCATCGTGCGCGCGTCGTGCATTGTGCAGCTGGCGCTGGGTAACATCGGCAAGTCGGGCGGCGGCGCCAATATCTTCCGCGGCCACGACAACGTGCAGGGTGCGACCGACGTCGGCCCCAACCCCGATTCGTTGCCTGGGTACTACGGTCTGGCTGCCGGCGCGTGGAAGCACTTTGCCGGCGTGTGGGGCGTGGATTACGACTGGATCAAGGGCCGCTTCGCCTCGCAGGCCATGATGGAGAAGTCGGGCACCACCGTCTCGCGCTGGGCCGATGCGGTGCTGGAAAAGAACGAGCTGATCGACCAGGACCACAACGTTCGTGCCGTTTTCTACTGGGGGCACGCACCGAACTCGCAAACGCGCGGGATGGACATGAAGCGCGCGCTCGACAAGCTTGACCTGCTGGTGGTGGTGGACCCATACCCGTCGGCCACGGCGGCCATGGCCAACATGCCCGCCGCCGATGGTACGCCGCCCAATCCGAACCGCGCCGTCTATCTGCTGCCCGCCGCCACGCAGTTCGAAACGTCGGGCTCGTGCACCGCATCGAATCGATCGCTGCAATGGCGCGAGAAGGTCATCGAGCCGCTGTTCGAATCGCAGCCCGACCACGTGATCATGCAGGCGTTTGCCGATCGCCTGGGCTTCGGCAAGGAGCTGTCGAAGAACTACAAGATCACGGAATACAAGCGCGCCGGCATGACATGGCGCGAGCCGGAGATCGAATCGATCCTGCGCGAGATCAACCGCGGCAACTGGACGATCGGCTACACCGGCCAATCGCCGGAACGCCTGAAGGCCCACATGCGCAACATGCATCTGTTTGATGTGCGCACGCTGCGCTGCAAGGGCGGCAAGGATGCCGAAACCGGCTACGACCTGACCGGCGATTACTTCGGCCTGCCTTGGCCCTGCTACGGGACGCCGGAACTCAAACACCCCGGCTCGCCCAACCTGTACGACACCAGCAAGCATGTGATGGAGGGCGGCGGTAACTTCCGCGCCAATTTTGGCGTGGAGCGCGATGGCGTCAACCTGCTGGCCGAAGATGGCTCGTTCTCGCTGGGCTCGGAGTTGACCACCGGCTACCCAGAGTTCGACCACGTGTTCCTCAAAAAACTTGGCTGGTGGGACGACCTGACCGACGCCGAGAAGAAGGCCGCCGAAGGCAAGAACTGGAAGACCGACGTGTCCGGCGGCATCCAGCGCGTGGCGATGAAGCACGGCTGCCACCCGTTCGGCAACGCCAAGGCGCGCGCGATCGTGTGGAACTTCCCCGATGGCATTCCGCAGCACCGCGAGCCGCTGTATTCCACGCGGCCCGACATGGTCGCCAAGTACCCCACGCACGACGACAAGAAGGTCTTCTGGCGCCTGCCGACGCTGTACAAGACGGTGCAGCAGCGCAATATCGAGAACAAGGTCTACGAGAAATTCCCAATCATCCTGACCTCCGGCCGGCTGGTGGAGTACGAGGGCGGCGGCGAAGAGACGCGCTCCAACCCGTGGCTTGCCGAGCTGCAGCAAGAGAACTTTGTCGAGATCAACCCCAAGGCTGCATCTGACCGGGGCATTCGCCACAACGATTTCGTCTGGGTCAAGACGCCCACCGGCGCACAGATCAAGGTGCGTGCGCTGGTGACGGAGCGTGTGGGTGTAGACCACGCCTTCATCCCGTTCCACTTCTCGGGCTGGTGGCAGGGCAAGGACCTGCTCGATTACTACCCGGAGGGCGCCCACCCGATCGTGCGCGGCGAGGCCGTCAACACGGCCACGACCTACGGCTACGACTCGGTGACGATGATGCAGGAAACGAAAACGACGGTCTGCCAGATCGAGCGGTTCGCATAAGGACGGGGAGATCAACATGGCACGTATGAAATTCATCTGTGACAGCGAGCGCTGCATCGAATGCAACGCCTGCGCCACGGCCTGCAAGAACGAACACGAGGTGCCCTGGGGCGTGAACCGTCGCCGCGTGGTGACGATCAACGACGGCATGATCGGCGCGGAGAAATCCATCTCGGTGGCGTGCATGCATTGCTCCGATGCGCCGTGCATGGCGGTCTGCCCGGTCGACTGCTTCTACCGCACCGAAGACGGCGTGGTGCTGCACGACAAGGACGTCTGCATCGGCTGCGGCTACTGCTCGTATGCGTGCCCGTTCGGCGCGCCGCAGTTCCCGAGCCAGGGCACGTTTGGCGTGCGCGGCAAGATGGACAAGTGCACGTTCTGCGCGGGCGGCCCCGAGAAGAACGGCAGCGAGGAAGAATTCGAAAAGTACGGCCGCAACCGCCTGGCCGAAGGGAAGCTTCCGCTGTGCGCGGAAATGTGCTCGACGAAGGCGCTGCTCGGCGGCGACGGCGATGTGATTTCCGACATCCTGCGTAACCGGGTCATGAAGCGCGGGAAGGGCGCGGAGTTGTTCGGGTGGGGCACGGCCTATGGCGGCGCGCCGGGCAAGGGCGGTCAGGCGGCACCGGCAACTCCGGCCGCACCGGCCACGCCGGCTTCGGCGCCGGGAGCGCAATCATGATCGCCCCCGCACGATCGACGAGCCTGGTGATCGCCCTTGGTGCTGTGCTGTTGCTCGGTGCCTGCGGTGAACGCCCGCAAACGGCATTCGCCTCGCACCGCAAGGACGACGCGCCTGCCTACAAGGGCGCGGAGGGCGATCCGTTCATGGCCAAGAACTGGACACCCGGCGACCGCACGAGCTGGGAGAACCAGATCCGCGCGCGCGGCCAATACCAGAACGAGTACAACAAGACGCCATGACGCGCGCAAGCGGAGGTTCGTCCATGGGCACTTCCTGGAAACATCTTGTGATGGCCGTGCTGCTCGGCGGCGCGGCGGCGTGGGCGAACGCGCAGCAGCCGGCCAGTGCGCCGGCAGCCGACCATGCCCCGGTCAATCCGGCCGTACAACCGGCGCAGCCGTTCTCCAACATCGTCTCGGAGAACGTGTTTGATCTGCAGAAGCGCGATCTCGCCAAAGAGGCGCAGGACCAGGCCGCACGCCGCGCGACGCAACCGGGCAACAACGCGCCCGTCTGGCGCGAGGTGAACTCCGATCAGGCGCACTACGCCAGCATTCCCGGGCTGGAAGCCGGCGTGCTGATCCAGCGCACCGGGCAGAAATGGCGGCTGTTCCGCAATGGCGTGATCACCGTGTGGGGCGGTTGGCTCATGGTGCTGGTGCCGTCGGCCATCCTGGCCTTCTTCCTTTGGCGCGGCATGATCCCGCTAAAAGAAGCGCCTACGGGCCGCAAGATCGAGCGCTTCACGCCCACCGAGCGCTACGTGCACTGGACGATGGCGATCTCCTTCGTCACGCTCGGCGTGTCGGGCGTCGTCATGCTGTGGGGCAAGCATTTCCTGTTGCCGATCCTCGGTCATCAGTTGTTCGGCTGGCTGACGTATTTGCTGAAAAACCTGCACAACCTGGTGGGCCCGCTCTTCACGGTCAGCATCATCGTGGCCTTCGTGATTTGGGTGCGGGACAACTTGCCGCGCCAGGGCGACGTGAAATGGCTGCTGAGCCTGGGTGGCATGTTTGCCGGAGAGCACGGCGCCGAAGTGCCGTCGCACCGCTTCAATGCGGGCGAGAAACTCTGGTTCTGGGGCGGGCTCGTCGTGTTTGGGCTGATCCTGTCGGCTTCGGGCTGGACGCTCGATCGCATCGTCCCGGGCGTGGATTACTACCGCAGCATGATGCAACTGGCCGAAGTCATTCACGCGATCGCGGCGGTAGGCATGATGAGCATGTCGCTGGGCCACATCTACATGGGCACGATCGGCATGGAAGGCGCTTACCGCGCCATGCGTGACGGTTATGTCGACGAGGCCTGGGCGAAGGAGCACCACGAACTTTGGTATGACGACGTCAAGGCCGGCAAGATTCCCGCGCAGCGGTCCCAGCCGCCCGCGCCGCCGGCGCCGAGCGAGCAGCCCGCCAAGTCATGACGCCATCGCCTGCCACTCATTCGAGGATCCTCACCATGCATGCTTCCACGCTGACTCGCGCCGCAGGTATGGCACTTGCTGCCGCCATGCTGGTCCTGACAAGCGGACTGGCCGGCGCCAAGCTGCCGGCACCGACGGAAGAACAGAAGGCACAGGCGGATCTGGCGAAGGCCAAGGCAGCCTGGGGCGACAAGGTGGCCGCGTTCCAGACGTGCAAGGCCCAGGACAAGGCGGCGGCGTCGTACCAGGCCGGCGGCAAGGCTGCGCATACGCAACCGGGCGCGCCGTGCGTGGATCCGGGGCCGTTTGTCGCGCCTGTGCCCGCAGCATCGGCACCGGCACCGGCGGCCAAAGGGTGAACCGTTGGTTCCAATGTTGCGTGTTCATCATCCGGCAGTACAATCGTTCGCTCCCCGAGTGAACCCTGACTGGAGGTGACACATGAAGCAACTCGCGATTGCACTCGCCGCGATCGGCCTGATGGCCGGCTGCGCATCGAACTCAGCGTCGACGGCCAAGGCGGCTAATGCCGGTGACGGCGCCATGACGGCCTCGGCCGTGCTGGCACCCAAGAGCGGCAGCACCGTGCAAGGCAGCGTGAAGCTCGCGCAGCAAGGCGACAATCGGGTTGCCATCGCCGTGGATATTTCCGGCCTGCCGGCCAACGGCATGTTCGGTTTCCACGTGCATGAGAAGGGCGATTGCTCGTCGGCGGATGGCAATAGCGCCGGCGGTCACTTCAACCCGACCGGCCAGCAACACGGTGATCCGCGTCAAGGTGCGCACCACGCCGGCGACATTCCGATGCTGCAATCCGATGCCAACGGCAAGGCTGTCGGCTCGATCGTTCTTTCCGGCGTGACGCTGTCGCCTGGGCCCACCAGCCTGGTCGGCCACGCGCTGATCGTCCACGCAGGCAAGGACGACTACACGACCCAGCCCACCGGCAATTCCGGCGGGCGCATCGCCTGCGGCGTGATCGTGGCGAACTGATCGCCCGCACGCGGTACCTGCTCTCGGGCAGGTACCAACCGCAGCATGCGCACGCTCGCCGTGCGCATTTTTATTTGAACGAAGACATCGATGCCGCTGCGCCCCGAACTGACCAACGCTTCTGTTCCACTGCTCGACGAGGTTGAAGTGCTCGACGAGCTGGGCCGCGCACGCCATGTCTACATCCCTGGTGAACGCCCGCTCACGGTCTATCTCGACAAGCGCGAACTCGTCACGCTGATGACGCTGGGCGGCGCGCCCGAAGCGCTCGTACTCGGCTATCTGCGTAACCAGCGCCTGGTCAGCAGCATCGAAGACATCGCCTCCATCCAGGTCGATTGGGAAACCGAATCGGCTGCCGTGTCCACGCGCGCCGGCATCGCCGACCTGGACGAGAAGACCGCCCGCCGCACCGTGACCACCGGCTGCGGGCAAGGCACCGTGTTTGGCTCGCTGATGGACGAGATCGACGCCATCCATCTGCCGCCCGACGCGCGCATGACGCAGACCACGCTGTACCGCGTGGTGGACGCCATCCGCCTGCAGCAGTCGATCTACAAGCAGGCGGGCTCCGTGCATGGCTGCGCACTGTTCGATGCGCACGGCCAGCTGCTGCACTTCATTGAAGACGTGGGCCGCCACAATGCCGTGGATGCCATCGCCGGCCGCATGTGGCTTGAGGGCATGGAGGGCGGCGACAAGATCTTCTACACCACCGGCCGCCTGACCTCCGAGATGGTCATCAAGGGCGCGCAGATGGGTATTCCGTTCCTGTTGTCGCGCTCAGGTGTCACGCAGATGGGCCACCAGATGGCGCAGCGGGTCAACCTGACGCTGTTTGCGCGGTGCACGGGGCGGCACTTTCTGCTCTACACGGGACGGGACCGTTTTGTGGCCGAGCCGGGAGTGGCCGGCATGGTCGGGCCGCGCGGGGAACTGCTCCAGGCGGCGGAATCCGGCCGCTGATCCGCTCGCGTTTGCCCGGATAAGGCCAGCGCAAGCCATCGGCCGCCACGGGGTTTTCCGTCACAGGTTTGGGAGTACAATCCGCGTTCCAAACCGGCCCCAGGCGCGGGCCCGGCCGCTGGCGTGACCAAATGGGGACAGTTTTCGCACCGCGAAGGCTGCCCCCATTTGTTCATCCAAGGTATCTGGACGCTCCATGAGCATCAAATCCGACAAGTGGATCCGCCGCATGGCAGAGCAGCACGGCATGATCGAGCCGTTCGAGCCCGGTCAGGTGCGCGAATCCGATGGGCGCCGCATCGTTTCCTACGGCACGTCGAGCTACGGCTACGACATCCGCTGCGCCGACGAATTCAAGATCTTCACCAACATCAACAGCACCATCGTCGATCCGAAGAACTTCGACGAGAAGTCGTTTGTCGACTTCAAGGGCGATGTGTGCATCATCCCGCCGAACTCGTTCGCGCTGGCCCGCACGATGGAGTATTTCCGCATCCCGCGCACGGTGCTGACCGTGTGTCTGGGCAAGAGCACGTACGCGCGCTGCGGGATCATCGTCAACGTCACGCCGTTCGAGCCTGAATGGGAAGGGTACGTGACGCTCGAGTTCTCCAACACCACGCCGCTGCCCGCCAAGATCTACGCTGGGGAAGGCTGCGCGCAGGTGCTGTTCTTCGAGAGCGACGAGGAATGCGAAACCTCGTACAAGGATCGTGGTGGCAAGTACCAGGGCCAGCACGGTGTGACGCTGCCCAAGACCTAGTTTTTGTAGTCCGTTTCCGCGCGTTCAGGCGTATCCGGAGCGGTGCCTTTAGCTGCATCCATAAGGAACCACGATGAAATTCCGCTTTCCCGTCATCATCATTGACGAGGACTTCCGCTCCGAGAACATCTCCGGGTCGGGCATTCGCGCGCTGGCCCAGGCCATCGAGCAGGAAGGGATGGAGGTGACCGGCCTCACCAGCTATGGTGACTTGACCTCGTTCGCGCAACAGTCCAGCCGCGCGTCCACCTTCATCGTCTCGATCGACGACGACGAGTTCATCAATCCGGACAACGACAAGCCGGAACCGGAAGCCGTCGAAAACCTGCGCGCCTTCGTGGCAGAAGTGCGTCGCCGCAACGCCGACATCCCCATCTTCCTGTACGGCGAAACGCGCACCTCGCGCCATCTGCCGAACGACGTGCTGCGCGAGCTGCACGGCTTCATCCACATGTTCGAGGACACGCCCGAGTTCGTGGCCCGACACATCATTCGTGAAGCGCGCAATTACCTGGATTCGCTGCCGCCGCCGTTCTTCAAGGCGCTGATCGACTACGCGCAAGACAGCTCGTATTCGTGGCATTGCCCGGGGCACTCGGGCGGCGTGGCGTTCCTGAAGAGCCCGGTGGGGCAGGTGTTCCATCAGTTCTTTGGCGAGAACATGCTGCGCGCCGACGTCTGCAACGCCGTGGAAGAACTGGGCCAACTGCTGGATCACACGGGTCCCGTGGCCGCGTCTGAGCGCAACGCTGCGCGCATCTTCGGTTCGGACCACATGTTCTTCGTGACCAACGGCACGTCGACGTCGAACAAGATGGTGTGGCACGCCAACGTGGCGCCCGGTGACATCGTGGTGGTGGACCGCAACTGCCACAAGTCGAATCTGCACGCGATCATGATGACGGGCGCGATCCCCGTGTTCCTGATGCCGACGCGCAACCACTTCGGCATCATCGGCCCGATCCCGAAGAGCGAGTTCGAGCCGGAAACGATCGCCAGGAAGATCGCCGACCATCCGTTTGCCAGCAAGGCCAAGAACAAGAAGCCGCGCATCCTGACCATCACGCAGGGTACGTACGACGGCGTGCTGTACAACGCCGAGATGATCAAGAACATGCTGTCGACCGAAATCGACACACTGCACTTTGACGAAGCGTGGCTGCCGCACGCGTCGTTCCACCCGTTCTACGAGAACATGCACGCGATCGGCCACGGCCGTCCGCGCAGCAAGGATGCGCTGGTCTATGCCACGCAGAGCACGCACAAGCTGCTGGCTGGCTTGTCACAGGCCTCGCAGATCCTCGTGCAGGATTCCGAGACGCGCAAGCTCGATACGTATCGCTTCAACGAGGCGTATCTGATGCACACGTCGACGAGCCCGCAGTACTCGATCATTGCGTCGTGCGACGTCGCGGCCGCGATGATGGAAGCGCCGGGCGGCACCGCGCTGGTGGAAGAGAGCATTGCCGAAGCGCTGGACTTCCGCCGCGCCATGCGCAAGGTTGAGCACGAATACCTGGGCACAAATGGTGGCAACGGCCGCGGCGACGACTGGTGGTTCAAGGTCTGGGGCCCGAACGATCTGTCGGACGAAGGCATCGAAGAGCGCGAAGCGTGGATGCTCAAGGCCAACGAGCGCTGGCACGGCTTCGGCAACCTGGCCGAAGACTTCAACCTGCTCGATCCGATCAAGGCCACCATCATCACCCCGGGCCTGGATGTGGACGGCAAGTTCAGCGATTCCGGCATCCCGGCCGCCATCGTCACGCGCTACCTGGCCGAGCACGGCATCATCGTCGAGAAGACGGGTCTGTACTCGTTCTTCATCATGTTCACGATCGGCATCACCAAGGGCCGCTGGAACTCGCTGGTGACGGAGTTGCAGCAGTTCAAGGACGATTACGACAACAACCAGCCGCTGTGGCGCGTGTTGCCGGAATTCGTGCGCCAGTATCCGCAGTACGAGCGCATCGGCCTGCGTGAACTGTGCGACAGCATCCACAGCGTCTATCAGGCCAACGACGTGGCCCGCGTGACGACCGAGATGTACCTCTCGGATATGGAGCCTGCGATGATCCCGTCGGATGCCTGGGCCAAGATGGCGCACCGCGAGACCGAGCGTGTCGCGATCGACGATCTGGAAGGCCGCATCACCGGCATCCTGCTGACACCGTATCCGCCGGGCATTCCGCTGCTGATCCCGGGCGAGCGCTTCAATAAAACGATCGTGCAGTACCTGCAGTTCGCTCGCGAGTTCAACAAGCTGTTCCCGGGCTTTGAGACGGATATTCACGGGCTGGTCGAGGAAGAGGTCGACGGCAGGATGGAGTACTTCGTCGATTGCGTGCGCTGAGTTTCAGTCGCACAAACAAAAACGCCGCGCTGAGTTGATCAGCGCGGCGTTTTTGTTTGAAGCGGCTGCGAATTACTCAGCCAGCGCAGCCCGTGCAAACGCAATGGCTTGCTTCACCTGCTCCGGCGCCGTTCCGCCGATGTGGTTGCGCGAAGCGACCGAGCCTTCCAGCGTCAGCACAGTGTGCACATCGTCGCCGATCAGGTTGGCCTTGTCGCCCAGGCCGCAGATGTCACGCAGTTGCGCGACGGACAGATCCGCCAGGTCGCAGCGCAGGTCGTCGCACGCACGCACGGCGTGGGCCACGGCTTCATGTGCATCGCGGAAGGGCAGGCCGCGCTTGACCAGGTAGTCGGCCAGATCGGTGGCGGTGGCGTAGCCCTGCAGCGCAGCGGCGCGCATGGCGTCGGCCTTGACGGTGATGCCCGGCACCATGTCGGCAAAGATGCGCAGCGTGTCGACCACCGTATCCACCGTATCGAACAGTGGTTCCTTGTCTTCCTGATTGTCTTTGTTATATGCCAGCGGCTGGCCCTTCATCAGCGTGAGCAGGCCAATCAGGTGGCCGTTGACGCGGCCGGTTTTGCCGCGTGCCAGTTCGGGCACATCGGGGTTCTTCTTCTGCGGCATGATCGAGCTGCCCGTGCAGAAGCGGTCGGCAATGTCGATAAAACCCACACGCGGGCTCATCCACAGCACCAGCTCTTCAGAGAAGCGCGAGACGTGCGTCATGATGAGCGCGGCGGCAGCGCAGAATTCGATGGCGAAGTCGCGGTCGGACACGGCATCCAGCGAGTTGCGGCATACGCCTTCGAAGCCGAGTTGCTGTGCGACAAATTCGCGGTCGATCGGGTAGCTCGTGCCTGCCAGTGCAGCGGCACCCAGCGGCAGGCGGTTGACGCGGCGGCGGGCGTCGAGCATGCGCTCGGTGTCGCGCGTGAACATCTCGACGTAGGCCAGCAGGTGGTGGCCGAACACCACCGGCTGCGCGACCTGCAGGTGTGTGAAGCCCGGGACGATGGTGTTGGTGTGCTGCTCGGCCAAGTCCAGCAGCGCGCCGCGCAGGGCCTTGAGCAGACCGACGATGTTGTCGATCTCGCTGCGCAGCCACAGGCGGATGTCGGTGGCGACCTGGTCGTTGCGCGAGCGGCCCGTGTGCAGGCGCTTGCCGGCGTCGCCCGCCATGGCGGTCAGGCGCGCTTCGATGTTCAGGTGCACGTCTTCCAGGTCCAGCTTCCACTCGAACGTGCCGGCTTCGATCTCCTGGCGGATCTGCGCCATGCCCTGTTCGATGGCGGCGCGATCGGCTTCGGCAATGATGCCCTGCTTGGCCAGCATGGCGGCGTGCGCGAGCGAGCCCTGGATGTCGAACAGCGCGAGGCGCTTATCGAAGAACACCGATGCGGTATAGCGCTTGACGAGATCGGACACCGGCTCGTTAAAGCGGGCGGACCACGCTTCGGCCTTCTTGGCGAGTTGGGAGGTCATGGGCGGACAGCTGGAGGAGCGCGGCCGGCGAAGCGCCAGCCGCAAATTCAGGAAACCGCGATTATATCGCCCGACAGGCCTTCCGGCCCCCGCGCCGGGGTGCCTACAGCGTGCTGTCGATCAGCGCGCCCTTGAAGACCACCGGCCCGGTCGGCCCCTGCGGATTGGGCGAGCCGCCACGCGGTTCCACGCTGATGGCGAGCGCCGGCACCTGCCGCAACGGCTGCGCTACCGTCAGCCGCACGGCGCGCTGGTGCCCGATCACCCCAAGTGACTGCGGATGCCCGCCGGGGGGCAGTGCCCAGAGCTGCAAGGCCTGTTCGGTATTGAGCGGCGTTGCATCCAGCCGCTTGAGCGATAGCGTTCCGGTGCGCGCATCCCAGGTGACGAGGACGGCCGCCTGGGCCTGCGCGTCCTGCAGCACGGCCACGGCGTTGGCGACAGGTGCATCACGCAATTGCTGCGCCAGCCGCAGGTTCAGCCCGATCGCGACCGCCGCGACAACCGCCGCGACTGCGGTGGCGCCGCGCCAGAAGCCGGTGCCTTGCCAAATCCGTTGCCAGAGCGCCTTCCGCGCCGGCGTCGGCTCGCGCCAGCCGAGTTGCACTTCCACGCGGCAGAGGATTTCCGGCAGCGGCGCCGTGGCAGGCTGGAGCGCGGGCAAGTCGGCCAGATAGCGTTGCCAGCGTTCAACCGTGGCGCGCACGGCGTCGTCGTGGCGAAGGATCTGCTCGAACCGGCGGCGTGCGCCGGCGCGCAAGGTGCCGACCGCATATTCGGCGGCCAGCTTGTCGACGAGATCGGGGTGGCGGCGCGGGTCCATCACGGTGCTCCGAGGCATTCGCGCAGGCGGTCCAGCCCGCGTCGCATCCAGGATTTGACGGTACCCAGCGGCAGCGAGAGCGTTTGCGCCAGCTCGCTGTGCGACAGGTCACGCAGATAGGCGAGCGACACGACTTGGCGTTGCTTCGGGTCGAGGCGCTTGAGGCATTCGGCCAGCGCGCGGGCCTGCTGACCGGCGAGCGCGATGTCCGCAGGGCCAGGAGCGTGGTCGGCCAGGACATCGGCGTAGGCGTCGTCCAGGGGCACGGATTCCTGCACGCGCTCGGCATGCTGCCGGCGCAGGCAGTCGAGTGCACGGTTGCGCACGATGGTGGTCATCCACGTCATGGGGGCGGCCAGATGCGGGCGGTAATCGCCGGCATGGCGCCAGATGTTGACGAAACTTTCTTGCAAAACGTCCTCGGCCCAGTCCTTCCTGACCAAGATACGCAGCGCGAGCCCAAACAGTTTCGGTGCGCAGCGCGTGTACAGCGTGCGCAGGGCGTCGCGGTCGCCCAGGCTGATGCGTTGCAGCAATGCGGCCAACTCTTCAGCGTCGGCGCTCGGGGGGCGCGCTGCTGCGGACATCGCTGGCGGGTCGGCAGGTTGCGCGGCGGGGTCTTCGGCGGTGCGCTGATAGGTGAGCACGTGGGCAGTTTTCTGTGGACGGTTTTGCCCAAAGTGTAGGTAGAAACCGTGGTCGTGGGTGAATTCACGTGAAAGGCGCTGAGGTTTTATTGCATCCAGTTGGGTACGCCCTTCGTACAAACGATCAGGCGCTGGATAAACGCCTGCGATCCGCACCTCGGCAGTATATGGGTCGCGCTTCTTCCCAACACATGCAAGGAGACGGACGATGGATACGACCAAAGAGATGGATCTGTTCGAAGGGGAGAACCCGCGCATCGATGCGCGCCGCCGCGTGCTGCTGCGCGCTCCGGGGCTGATGGCGCTGGGCTCGCTGGCGGCGGTGTCGCTGGGGCAGTCGATGCCGGCGTGGGCGCAGACGCAATCGGGCAGCGTGAAAGACGACGTCAACATCCTGAACGTGGCGCTCGGGCTCGAGTATCAGGCCATCGCCGCCTATCAGGTGGGCGCGGAAAGCGGCCTGTTGCAAAAGCCCGTACTGGCAACGGCGGTGAAGTTCCAGGGCCACCACAAGGCACATGCATCGGTGCTGGCGGGCACGGTCTCCAAGCTGGGCGGCACGCCCGTCATGGAAAAGAAGGTGGCGGAATACAACTTCCCGGTCAGCCAGTTGAAGACGCAGGCCGACGTGCTGCGTTTTGCCGCCGGGCTGGAGAAGGGCGCTGCCTCGGCCTACTTGGGGGTGATGCCGAGTTTCTACACGCGCGACCTGGCCAAGGCCGCCGCCAGCATCCTGGGCGACGAGACGATGCATTGGGCGGTGCTGCTCTCGGTGCTGGGTGAAGACCCGGTGCCGGTGGCGTTCATCAGCTAAGAGGTTTGTTGGGCCGCCACACCGGCTGCTCGTTACGGTGTGGCGGTTTTTTTTGGCGCGTCGAACGCTTCGACGATGCAATCGAGCAGGGCACGCACGCGCGCGGTCTTGTGCAGATCGGCGTGCGTCACGAGCCAGACGTCCTGCATGCTGCGGCGATTGCGCAACACACGCACAAGTTGCGGATAGATCTGCGCACGCCTGCACACCAGTTCGGTCATCCCAATGCCGGCGGCCACCGCCTCGAACAGCGCCAGCGCCGAGTTGCTCTGCAAGACGACGCGCCCGGTGATGCTTGCGGCGCTGTGTTTTGCCGCGATCGAGTGGCCGGCGCGCGGCGCGCTGTCGCCCTGGGTGTGGGGTGCCGCGCTGCTGACGCTGGCGGCTGGCGCACTGTTCGTCCTGGCCGAACGCCGGGCGCGTGCACCGCTGGTGCCGCTGGCCTGGCTGGGGCATCGCACGCTGGGCGCCGTCAATGGCGTCGGGTTCCTGCTGAACTTCGGCTATTACGGCGCCCTGTTCGTGCTGAGCCTGCATTTGCAGAACGTCGAACATCTGAGCGCACGCCAGACCGGGCTGGTCATGCTGCCGATGGCGGTGAGCCTGTCGGCGGGCAACATCTTCGCGGGCAAGCTGATGGCGCGTTTTTCTACGCCGGCGATGATGCTGGGCGGCCTTGTGATCGGCGCAGCGGGTTTGCTGGCAACGTCGGCTGCGCTGACGGGGCACGTGCACCTGTGGGTGGTGAGCGCGACGATGGTGGCTTACGGCGGCGGTACCGCGCTGGCGATTGCGCCCATGACGTCGACCATCCTGTCTGCGGCACCGGGCGAGTTGGCCGGCACGGCGTCGGGCTTGCTCAACGCCGCGCGGCAGACCGGCAGTTTGCTGGGCGTGGCAGCGGCGGGCGCCGTCGTGACGGTGGTGCCAGGGCTGGCGCACGCCGCGCCGATGGTGTTTGGCCTGATGACGCTGTCATACGCCGGCGCGATGGCGATGGCGTGGATCAGCCGTCGCCCGGCCGCCACCGCGCTGGCTGCCTGATCAGCCGCTATTGCGAAGGCCCGCGGCAATCCCGTTGATCGACAGATGGATGCCGCGCCGCACGCGCGCATCGTCACTGCCGGCCTTGCCCGAGCGGAAGCGCTTGAGCAGTTCGACCTGCAAGTGATTCAGCGGGTCGAGATACGGGAAGCGGTTCTTGATGGAGCGTGCCAGCAGCGGGTTGTCGGCCAGGCGCTCCGACTGTCCTGTGATGGCTGCCAGCATCTGCTCGGTCAACGCGAACTCCGCCGAGATGCGCGAGAACACCGCGTTACGCAGCTTGCGGTCGTCGCAGAGCTGCGCGTAGCGCGAGGCCACGTTCAGATCGGCCTTGGACAGGACCATGTCCATGTTCGACAGCAGGTTCGCAAAGAACGGCCACTGCTTGTGCATGCGCTTGAGCGTGGTCAGGCGCGCGGCGCGGGCCTTTGCGTTGCCGGCGTCGTCCAGCCAGCGCTGCACCGCGCTGCCAAAACCGAACCAGCCCGGCAGCAGCAGACGGCACTGGCCCCATGAGAAGCCCCACGGAATCGCACGCAGGTCTTCGATGCGGCGGTGCTTCTTGTCCATCAGCTTGCGCGAGGCCGGGCGCGAGCCGAGGTTCAGGTCGGCAATCTCGGTGATGGGCGTGGTGGCGAAGAAGTAGTCCTTGAAGCCTGGGGTTTCGTAGACGAGGTTGCGGTACGCGGCAAAGGCGTTGTCCGACAGCGCCTGCATCGCGGCTTCGAACTCCTCCAGGCCTTTCGGGCGGTTGCGCGTGGGCAGCAGCGTCGCTTCCAGCGTGGCCGCGACGATGGTTTCCAGGTTGCGCCGGCCGATCTCGGGGTTGGCGAACTTGCTGGAGATGATTTCGCCCTGCTCGGTCAAGCGGATCTGCCCGTTCACCGTGCCCGGCGGCTGCGACAGGATGGCCTGGTAGGTCGGGCCGCCGCCTCGGCCCACCGTGCCGCCGCGGCCATGGAACAGGCGCAGGCGCACGCCCTTGCGCTCGAACAGCTCCACCAGCGCCAGCTCGGCCTTGTACAGCTCCCAGTTGGAGGTGAGGAAGCCGCCGTCCTTGTTGGAATCCGAATAGCCGAGCATGACTTCCTGCTCGTTGCCCTGCGCGGCCAGTACGGCATCGAAGCCGGGCAGGGCAAGCAGATCGCCCATGATCTGCGAGGCGTTGCGCAAGTCTTCGATGGTCTCGAACAGCGGGATCACCATCACGTCCAGCCCCACGCCAGCGCCATTGGCATTCGCGCGGAACATGCCGGCTTCCTTCTGCAGCAGCATCACTTCGAGCAGGTCCGACAGCGTCTCGGTGTGCGAGATGATGTAGTTGCGCACGATGCGGTTGCCGTAGCGGGCACGCACCTCGCGCGCGGCGCGGAAGATGTCGATCTCTTGCGTAGTCTGCTCGCTGTACGCATGGAACGGCAGCGTCAGCAGACGCGGCTGTTGCAGTTCGCGCAGCAGCAGCGTGCGCTTGTCGGCTTCGGACAGTGCGGCGTACGCGCCTTCCACGCCCGCCACCTTCAGCAGCTCGGCGACGGTCGCTTCATGCACGTCAGACACCTGCCGCAAGTCGATCGACGACAAGTGGAAGCCGAACACATCGATCGCACGCGCCAGCGAGGCCAGACGCGCATCAGCCAGTGCCTCGCCGTGATGTGCCGCCAGCGAATCGGTGACGATCTGGATGTCGGCGCGCAGCTCTTCCGCGCTCGTGTAAGCCGGGGCCGGGCCGACGGCGTGGCGGCCGGCGTCTTCACCGGTCAGCTCGCGGCACGTCGCAGCCAGGCGCGCATACACGCCGATCAGCGCGCGGCGGTACGGCTCATCCGAGCGATGCTCCGATCGATCGGGCGACTGCTCCGCCAGCGCCAGCAATTCAGCACTCACATCCACCTGCGATGTCGACATCGACAGTTCGGCGCCCAGCGCGTGGATCTCTTCCAGATACCACGCAAGGATCACGCTGGCCTGCTTGCGGGCGGCGTAGCGCAGGGTTTCTGCCGTGACGAAGGGGTTGCCGTCGCGGTCGCCGCCGATCCACGAGCCCATCTGGAAGAACGGCGCCAACGGGGTGGGTTCGCCACGTGCGCCACGGCGCGGGAATACGGCAGCGACGTCCTCTTCCAGTTCGCGGTACAGCGCGGGAATCTCGCGCAGGAACGTCGTCTGGTAGTACGACAGCGCGTTTTCGATCTCGTCGGCCACCATCAGACGCGTGGTGCGCAGCATGCGTGTCTGCCACAGTTTGGTCACGTGCGCGCGCAGCAGCGTCGTGTTGCGTTCACGCTCGCGGGTGGTCAGCGGCGTGTCGCGTTCGGCCAGCAGGCGGGCGATTTCACGCTGTGCATCGAGAATGCTCTTGCGCTGCACCTCGGTCGGGTGGGCCGTGAGCACGGGCACGATCAACGCGGCATCGAAGAAGCGGCGCAGCGTCTCACCCGAGACACCCTCGTCGGCCACCGACAGCAGCGCGCGCATCATGCTGCCCGGCTGCGGTGGCGAGCCCGCCAGCGCATGCACGCGGCGGCGGCGGTTGTGGTGCTGGTCTTCGGCAATGTTGGCCAGGTGAGAGAAGTAGCTGAACGCGCGCACCACGGAGTTGGTTTGCTCACGCGACAAGGCTTTCAGCAGGCGGTCGAGTTCCTGCTCGGCCTGGCGGTCGCCGTCGCGGCGGAAACGCACGGCGGTCTGGCGGATCGTCTCGACGGTTTCGAAGGCGGCGCCACCTTCCTGTTCACGCAGCACGTCGCCCAGCAGGCGCCCGAGGAAGCGGATGTCTTCCTTCAGCGGCTGATCCTTGGCCGCGGCGCTGCCCGACGAGCGCCGGGAAGTGGGGCCGAGTGATGCGCCATTGGCTTCGTCCGCGCCATTGGCCTTGGCCACCGGTTTGGCGGCGGGCTTGGCAGCCTTGATGGCCTTCGTGGCCTTGCTGGTCTTGGCGGGGGCGGCGGAAGCCTTGCGGGCGGTGGTCGCGCGCGAGGAAGCGCGGCGCGCGGCGGGCTGCGTCATGGTGTCTCCTAGGTTGGGTGCTCGAAGGTGCCTGAACGGCCCTCGTTTCTGTATCACTTCAACGTGATAGCCGGACTGTCGCGAAAATGCTGCGTGCTACCATTGCCGCATGTCTTCCAACGCCCGCCCGACTTCCCGTCAATCCCAGCTTGCAACGACTCCTGCAGCCCAGGCGCCGACCAAGCTGGTCATTGCCTCGCGCGAGAGCCGGCTAGCCCTCTGGCAAGCCGAACACGTGCGTGCTGCATTGCAAAAATACTATCCCGCGTGCGACGTGTCCATCCTTGGAATGACCACGCGCGGCGACCAGATTCTCGACCGCTCCCTCGCGAAGGTGGGGGGCAAGGGTTTGTTCGTGAAGGAACTGGAAGTCGCGCTGGCCGAGGGGCGCGCAGATCTCGCCGTACATTCGCTCAAGGATGTGCCGATGGAATTGCCGCAAGGCTTTGCGCTGTCGGCCATCCTCGAACGCGAAGACCCGCGCGACGCCTTTATTTCCAACGACTACGCCGATCTGGCCTCGCTGCCTGCCGGCGCCGTGGTGGGCACGTCGAGCCTGCGCCGCGAGGCCTCGTTGAGGGCTCGGTTTCCGCATCTGGTGATCCAGCCGCTGCGGGGCAACCTCGATACGCGCCTCGGCAAGCTCGATCGCGGCGACTACGCTGCCATCATCCTGGCCGCTGCGGGGCTCAAGCGCCTGGGGTTGGTCGATCGCATTCGCTCGACCATCGCGCCGGAAGAATCGCTACCGGCAGCCGGGCAAGGTGCGCTCGGCATCGAAATTCGCGCCGATCGCGCAGACGTGCGAGCCTGCCTCGCGCCCCTGCACGATGAGCCCACTGCACTGGCCGTGACGGCTGAACGCGCTGTTTCGCGCATTCTCGGCGGTTCGTGCCAGGTGCCACTCGCCTCGTTCGCGCAGTGGTCGGACGGCGGCACGCTGCGCCTGCGCGCCTTTGTTGCTTCGCAGGACGGCACCCGCAAACTCGCCGCGGATGGCGAAGCCACGCCATCTACGCTGGCCGAAGCCGACGCACTGGGCGTGCGCGTCGCCCAGCAGATGCTGGCCGGCGGCGCACGCGACATCCTTGCCGTGCTGGGCGCCGACGCCCCACCCGCTACCTGAATCCCACGGCTCGCCATGGACGACCACTTGCCACCGCGCTTGTCACCATCGTCGCCCGCTTCCAGCACGCCGCCTGTTCAATCGGCAACCCCGCCCGTGGTGGTGGTCACGCGTCCGCGCGCACAGGCGCCCATGCTGGTGGCGGCGCTTGAGCGCCACGGCCTGCGCACGCACCAGTTTCCGCTGCTCGACATTGCGCCGACGCCCAATCTCGACGACTTGCGTGCCGCGCTGGGCGATCCGTCGCGCTATGCGCTGGTCGTGTTCGTCAGCCCCAACGCCGTGCAGCAGGCATTTTCCGCCATGCCGGAAGGCTTCCGCTGGCCGCAGGAAGTACCGGTGGCAGTAGTGGGGCCCGCGAGCGCACAGGCGCTTGCCACGCACGGGGTCGCGCCGCCCGCGCACCGTGTGATCAAGCCCGACACGCATGCCGACGACGCCCGCCAGGATTCCGAGGCGCTCTACGCGCGGCTGGATGTGCCCTCGCTGAGCGGCCGTGAAGTGCTGATCGTGCGCGGCAACGGTGGCCGTGAGTGGCTGGCCGATCAGCTGCGCGAAGCCGGTGCATCGGTCCGTACGGCGGAAGCCTATCGCCGCAGCGTACCGGTGCCCGATGCCGCTGCGTGGCTTGCGTTGCGTGCCGTGCTTTCGTCCCGCCACGCCTGGACGCTCACCAGCTCCGAGGCCGTCCGCAATCTTGATGAGCTGGCCCGCGCCAACCTGTCGCCCGCTGATCTCGATACGCTGCACGGCGCGCCATGCTTTGCTTCGCACGCCCGCATCGTCGAACAGGCCGAATCGCTGGGTTTCCGCGATGTGACGCTGACCGGCGCCGGCGACGACCGGCTCCTCGCCAGCGTGCTCGCCTGGGCCGGGCCGATATGGGCTCCCGAGCATGCCCCAGCAACGGTGCCGGATGATTCAAACCCGTCTACTTCTTCTTCCACTGTGACGCAGACTCCCGTTCCCTCGTCCGCTCCCGCTCCCGCTTCAACGCCAGCGCCCGCAGCCGTCAAGCCGAGTCCTGCGCCTGCTGCTCCGCCGGCTGCGTTTGCGCCCACCATGACGGTCAACCATGCGCCGCGCCGTGGCGGTTGGATCATCTGGGTGGCGCTGGTCGCGGTCGTGGCGGCAGTGGCCGCGCTACAGGTGCGCAACGAACGCCTTGCACGCGAGATCCGTCAGCGCGCCCAAACGAATGAGGCGCTGGCGCAGGAGATGCGCGTGCTCTCGCGGGCCGATCAGGATTCGGTTTCCCAGCTGCAGCAGAAGTTTGGCGCGCTGGATGCCCGCACCGCTGAAACGCGCGATCGCCAGGCCGCGCTGGAGCAGGCCAATCAAGACCTCCTGCGCAACCGCGATGACTGGCAGCGCGCCGAGATCCAGCGTTCGCTGGAAGTGACCGCTGAACAACTGCAACTGACCGGCAACGTCGCGGGTGCATTGGCTGCGCTGCAAACGATCGACGCGCGCCTGGCCACGCTCGACAAGCCGCAGTTCAACGCCGTGCGTCGGGCGGTATCGCGCGACATGGCCAAGCTCAAGGCGATGCCGTCGTTTGATCTGGCCGGTGCTGCGCTGCGGTTGGATGACGCCATCAACGCGGTCGATACGCTGCCGCTCGTCTCGTCGGCCCAGCCGCTGGAGGCGGAACAGGCTGCGCAGGCGCCGCATACTGTGGCGAAACCCTCGAAGAATGCCAAGGCACACGCTGCGTCGGCGCCCGTTGCCTCGACGCCGCCAAACGCCGGATGGTCGGCAGGCGTGCGCGCTTGGTGGGGCCGCCTGTGGAACGACGTGCGCGGCGAACTCGGCCAGATCGTACAGGTGCGCCGCGTCGATCAGACCGAGGCACTGCTGCTGTCTTCCGACCAAGCGTGGTTCCTGCGCGAAAACCTCAAGCTGCGCCTGATGAATGCGCGCCTGGCGTTGCTCTCGCGCAATGAAGCCGTGTTCCGCGCCGATCTGGGGCGCGCTGATACGCTGCTCGCGCGCTACTTTGATACGCAGTCTTCGCGCGTGACCACAGTGCAGAATCAACTGTCGCAGGCGCGCGCGACGGTTGGCACGCTGCAGGTGCCAACGCTGGCTGACAGCCTTGCCGCCGTGCGCGGTTCGGGCAAGGAGTGAGCATGCGCTGGGTATTCTGGGTCGCGCTCCTGTTTGCCGCCGCCGTGGGGCTGGCGCTGTTTACCGAACTCAATCTGAGCAACGTCGTGCTGTTCTACCCGCCGTACCGGGTGGAGATGTCGCTCAACTTCGTGCTGGCTGCGCTGCTGGCGACGTTCGTGGTGCTGCATCTCGTGATGCGCCTTTTCCACCATGTTGCGGGTATGCCGGCGCGTGCAGCGGCGTATCGCGAGCGCAACCGCATCCTGAAGGCATCGGCGGCGCTGCGTGAAGCAATGGAAAGCCTGTTTGCCGGCCGCTTTGGTCATGCGGAGCGCCAGGCGCGAGAAGCCCAGGCCTGGGAGCCTCAGCGCGAGACGGCCGCGCTGATCGGTGCCCGTGCCGCGCACCGCATGCAGGAGACCGAGCGCCGCGACGCGTGGATGGCCGAAGTGTCCTCGCCCGATCGTGAGCAGGCGAAGCTTGTGTCGATGGCCGAACTGCTGGTTGACGCTCGCGATGCGGAAGGCGCGCTCGAGAAGATCGCGCAACTGCAATCGCAGGGGGCGCGGCAGATTCAGGCGCAACGCATTGCCTTGCGTGCTCACCAGCATCTGAAGAACTGGAGCGAGGTGCTGCGCCTGACGCGTGCACTGGAAAAGCGCAACGCCATCCATTCCGTGCTGGCCGCACGACTCAAGCAGATGGCCTGTGAAACGCTGCTGGCCGAGCGCCGCCACGATGCCGATGCCCTGAACGGCTTCTGGCGCGAGTTGACCACGGAAGAACGCCGTTCGCCGCGCATCGCTTCGCAGGCGGCGCTGTACTTCGCGCAACTCGGTCGCACCGATGATGCCAAGCGCATCGTCGAAGAGGGCCTGAAGACCCATTGGGATGGCCGCCTGATCCGCCGCTATGCCGATTGCGCAGTGCCGGGCAAGGCGCTGCCGCTGATCCAGCAAGCAGAGAAATGGCTCGCCCAGCATCCGGTGGATGCCGAACTGTTCTACACGCTTGGCATGCTGTGCTTCAAGGAGCAGCTCTGGGGCAAGGCGCAGTCGAACCTGGAGTCGGCACTGAAATATGCCGATGCCGATCACTCCGGCAACCTGCGCGCCCATGCGCATCTGGCGCTTGCACAGATGTTCGAGCAGACGGAGCGCATGGAAGACGCCCAGCGCCACTATCGGCAAAGCGCATTGCTTGCCGTGAAATGAGAAAAGACCGGGATCATCCCGGCCTTTTTTCTTGCTGGTGACGGCGCCTATTTGTTCACCATCCGTGCTGGTACGGAAAGCGTGAGGATCGCACCCAGCACCATCGACGTGGCCAGCATGTACATGCCCGAATCGGTGCTCTGCGTGGCGTCTTTCAGCCAGCCGACGGCGTAGGGGCTCAGGAAGCCCGCGAGGTTGCCCAGCGAATTGATGAGCGCAATGCCGGCGGCGGCACCGGTGCCGGCCAGGAACGCAGTCGGCAGGCTCCAGAACAGCGGTAACGTGGTCAGGATGCCCATGGTGCCGAGCGTGAGTGCGGCCATGGCCAGCATGGTGTCGGTGTGCCAGACGGCTGACAGTACGAGCCCGACCGCGCCCACCACTGCGGGAATCGCGATGTGCCAGCGGCGCTCGCGCAGGCGATCCGCGCTGCGTGCCACCAGGACCATCGCGACGACTGCTGCGCCGTACGGAATCGCCGTCAGCAGGCCGACCGAGAACGGATCGGCCACGCCGGTCTGCTTGATCAGCGTCGGCAGCCAGAAGCTCACGCCATACAGGCCCATCACGAAGGTGAAGTAGATCAGGCTCATCAGCCATACGCGCGGGCTGGCCATGACGGTGCGGATGGGCGGGTCTTCCTTCTCGGCGTCTTCCGCGGCGATGTTGCGCGCGAGCAGCGCCTTCTCTTCGTCAGTCAGCCACTTCGCGTGGCTGATGCGGTCGTCCAGATACGCCAGCACGACGATGCCGACGATGATTGACGGAATGCCTTCGATCAGGAACATCCACTGCCAGCCGGCCAGGCCGTAGAGGCCGGCAAACGCCTTCATCGCCCAGCCCGAGATGGGGCCGCCGATCACGCCCGACAGCGCAATTGCCGTCATGAAGAAGGTGGTGGTGCGCCCGCGCCGCTGCGCCGGATACCAATACGTGAGGTACAGGATGATCCCCGGGAAGAAGCCGGCTTCTGCCAGCCCCAGCAGGAAGCGCATCACGTAGAACATGGCCGGCGTGGTCACGAACATCATGGCCGCCGAGATGATGCCCCACGAGATCATGATCCGCGCGATCCAGATGCGTGCGCCCACGCGGTGCAGGATCACGTTGCTCGGCACTTCAAAGAGGAAGTAACCGATGAAGAAGATGCCGGCGCCGAGCCCATAGATGGTCTCGCTGAACTTGAGGTCGTTGAGCATCTGCAGCTTGGCAAAGCCCACGTTGACGCGATCGAGATACGCGACCACGTAGCACAGCAGCAGGAACGGAACCAGGCGCCACGTCACTTTGCGGTAGGTGGCTTCTTCAAATGCACTAGCGGACCGGGGCGGCAGCGTGCCTGCGCCGCCGACCGGTGAGGTGGGTGGGGTGGTGGTGGCCATCGGGTCTCCAGAGTTATTGTGAGTTCAGGCCGAGTGCTCCTCGTTACCTACCTCGGCCTGGAAAACCGCCACAGCATTCTGCGCTTCTCGGACGGGCGCGCCAAGACGCCCGCCGGCAGGGTTTATACGCAGCGCCCGCCGTCCACCTCCAGGCACGCGCCGGTAATGAACTCGGCTTCGTCCGACGCCAAGTACAGGCATGCGTTGGCCACATCCTGCGGCGTGGAGAGCCGCCCCATCGGGATCGTCGCCAGGAAGCGCGCGCGGTTCTCGGGGGTGTCGGGTACGCCCATGAACTGCTCAATGAGGCCCGTGGCACCCATTACCGGGTTCACGCAGTTCACGCGGATCTTGTCGGGGCCCAGCTCGGCCGCCATCGCCTTGCTGGCTGTGATGACGGCGCCCTTGCTGGCGTTGTACCAGACGAGCCCGGGCCGCGGCCGGATGCCAGCGGTGGACGCCACATTGACGAACACGCCGCCGCCGCGCTCCCGGAAGTGCGGGACGATGTGATGTGCCGTCCAGTAAATGCTCTTCACGTTGACGGCCATCACGCGGTCGAACTCGTCTTCGGTGATCTGCAGCAACGGCTTGTTCTTATGCGTCGTGCCGGCATTGTTCACGACGATGTGCAGATCGCCATAGCGCGCCAGCGTGGCGCCCAGCAGCTTGGCGACGGAATCGCCATTGGAGACGTCAGCCTGCACGAAATGCGCATCGCCGCCGGCCACGCGAATGGCGCTGGCTACACGCTCACCGGCCTCCGCATTCAAGTCGTTGACGACGACGCGTGCGCCTTCGCGGGCAAAGGTGTTGGCGATACCCTCGCCAAAGCCTGAACCCGCGCCCGTGACGATGGCAATCTTGCCGGCAAGCCGCATGGTGTCTCCTCGTGTTGTGGGTGGAATGTTGCGTTGTGCCTTAGCCGTGGCGGATGGCGATGGTCTTGAGCGTGGTAAAGCCGTAGAGCGCTTCGAAGCCCTTTTCGCGCCCGTGCCCCGAGTGGCCCGTTCCGCCGAAGGGCAGTTCAACGCCGCCGCCCGCGCCGTAATTGTTGATGAAGACCTGGCCGGCCCTGAGCTTGCGCGCAAGGCGCATCTGGCGGCCACCGCCGTTTGTCCACACGCCGGCCACCAGGCCGTACGGTGTGCCGTTGGCCAGGGCCAGCGCTTCGGCTTCGGTGTCGAACGGCATGGCGGCCAGCAGCGGACCGAACACTTCCTGCTGGGCGAGGCGGTGCGTGTGGGGTACATCCCGCAGCAGCATTGGCGCCTGGTAATAGCCGGTCTCGGGCGCCTCAGGCACCACCTGGCCCTGCGCCATCACCGGAATGTTGGCGTGCTGCGCATCCGAGACGAAATCCCACACGCGCTGCTGCTGCTTGGGGTTGATGAGCGGGCCGCAATCCAGATCCAGCGACGACGGGCCGACCCTGATCGATTCGAACACCATGGCGAGCCGGTCCAGCATTGCCTCGTAGATGCTGCGCTCGATCAGTACGCGGCTGCCTGCAGAGCAGGTCTGGCCGGCGTTCTGGATGATGCCGTTCACCACGGCCGGAATAGCCGCTTCCAGATCGGCATCGGCAAACACGATCTGCGGAGATTTGCCGCCCAGTTCCAGCGTGACGGGCACGTGGTTTTCGGCGGCCGCTCGCACAATGGCCTTGCCCGTTTCCGGCGACCCCGTGAACGACACATGGTTGATCCCGGGGTGCGCCGCCAGAGCCGCGCCGGCTTCGTGGCCATAGCCCGTCACGATGTTGAGTGCGCCATCGGGCAGGCCGGCCTCGGCGGCCAGCTCCGCCACGCGCAGGACCGACAGGCACGCGTCTTCCGCCGGCTTGACCACGCACGCGTTGCCGGCTGCCAATGCGGCGCCCACGCTGCGCCCGAAGATCTGCATCGGGTAGTTCCACGGGATGATGTGCGCCGTCACGCCATGCGGCTCGCGCACGGTCAGCACGGTGGTATCGGCCGGGTAGGGGATGGTCTGCCCGTGGAGCTTGTCGGCGGCGCCGGCGTAGAACTCGAAGTAGCGGGCGACGGCGCGGGCATCGGCGCGCGCCTGGCGCATGGGCTTGCCGGTGTCGCGGGCTTCCAGGCGGGCGAGTTCTTCTTCGTGATCGGCCAGGCGCAGGGCTACGCGCATCAGCACACGGCCGCGCTCGGCCGGCGCCAGTTGACCCCACACGCCTTCGAACGCCCGCCGCGCGGCATGCACTGCCACGTTGATGTCGGTGGCGTTGCCGCGCGCAATCTCGGCAAAGGATTGGCCGTCGGACGGATCGAACACCTTGATGCGCAGCCCCGAATCGGGCGACATCAGACGGTTGGCGATGAAGTGCTGGGCATGCATGGGGGGTTCCTGCAAAAGATCGGCAACGCCCGATTTTCGCACGGGTGCGGCCGGGGTAGGGCAAGCGTCCGAGTGTGAGGGGCTATAATGCCCGCCGACAGTTTTTCACGCTTCTTTCCAACCATTTGCGTCGCGTTTTTACGCACTTCGCGCATTCCGGAGCATTTCCATGAGCTTCAACAACGTCTCGCCGGGCAAGGACATCCCCAACGATTTCAACGTCATCATCGAGATCCCGGCGCAGAGCGACCCGGTCAAGTACGAAGCCGACAAGGAAACCGGCCTGCTGTTCGTAGACCGCTTCGTTGGCACCGGCATGCGCTACCCGGCCAACTACGGCTTCATCCCGCAGACGCTCTCGGGCGACGGTGACCCGGTCGACGTGCTGGTCGTCACGCCGTTCCCGCTCATCCACGGTTGCGTGGTGCGCTGCCGTGCCCTGGGCATGCTGAAGATGACGGATGAATCCGGTGTGGATGCCAAGCTGGTTGCCGTGCCGGTCAACAAGCTGAGCCCCGCAACGGCCCACATGACCGACCTGTCGGACGTCGGCCAGAACCTGCTGGATCAGATCAAGCACTTTTTCGAGCACTACAAGGCGCTGGAGGCCGGCAAGTGGGTCAAGGTCGAAGGCTGGGGCGGTATTGAGGAAGCCCACAAGGAAATCGCCGACGGCGTTGCCAACTATAAGAAGTAAGCTGTTTCAGGATTTTGCCGTACGGCATGTCTGACAAATCCCGGCCTCCGGATGGAGTGCCGGGATTTTTTCTTTGCAAAGCCGTCATCGGTGTAACGCACGGAGATTCGTCGACTCGCATCGGGGCGCCATCTGCGGCCGGGTGGGCCCGTTGTATGCGTTCCATGATATTTTTCACGCATAGCGCATACTTACCGCCCGGTAGTTCTGCTACACAGAGATTTAAGAAACGCTCATTTGCCCACCGGAAACGACCCCTCTAGACTCCCGGGCAAGTTTGACTCCAACCCCCGGTACTGCGATGTTGAACAAGACCGTTGTCGTTCCCGTGCTCTCCGCCGTGGCCATGGCCGCATTCACCGCGTGGGCGCTGCTGGTTGGGCCACCGGACGCAGCCCACGCTGGCGAGCGTGCCGTCGCATCGCCCTCCATGGCTGTTCCCTCCATGGCGGTTGATTCGAACGCCGCACACTGCGTGATCGCCCAGCAGAAACCTGCCGAGCACTAAGCTGCACCTTCGCGTCCGCCGTTCGTGCGGACGCTGTCTTTCCCGCCTCCGCTGTTTTCCCCCTGCTAGTCCGGTCCCGGCCGCTGCCTGAACGGCGAGCGGTCCGTCAGTTCGTCCAGATACGCTTCCATGCCGGCCGTTTCGCGGTCGAGGAACCTGCCCACGGCATCGGCAAATGCGGGGTGCGCCAGCCAGTGTGCCGACAGCGTCGCCACGGGCTCGAAGCCGCGCGCCATCTTGTGTTCGCCTTGCGCTCCGCCTTCGAACGTGCGGATGCCGTGCGCGATGCAGTACGTCAACGGCTGGTAATACGCCGTCTCAAAGTGCAGGCAGGGGTGATGCTCGATCGCGCCCCAGTAGCGGCCGTACATGACGGACGCCTCGGGGCGCATGTCGATCACCAGCAGCGCGCTGGCGATGTCATTGCCGTCGCGCGAGGCGATCACGAGCAGCAGGTTTTCCGGCATCGTCCGAGCGATCTGGCGGAAGAACTCCAGGTTCAGATACGGTGACGAGTGATGCTCGCGGTAGGTGGTGCGATAGCAGCGGTGGAAGAAGCGCCAGTCCGCGTCCGTCGCGGCTGCGCCGGGCACGTGGCGGAACGTGATACCGGCGTCGTGCACGCGGCGGCGCTCGGCGCGGATATTTTTGCGCTTCTTCTGTTCCAGCGCGCCCAGAAAATCGTCGAAGCTTGCAAAGCCCGGATTGCACCAGTGGAACTGCACCCCTTGCCGCAGCAGCATGCCTGCGGCGTGCAGTTGCTCGGCTTCGTCGGCAGTGGGAAACAGCACATGCAGCGATGACAACGCGCTCTGGCGCGCAACTGCCAGCAACGTTTCGACCAGCGCTGCGCGCGCAGCCGCATCCCGCGCCAGCAGCCGCGCGCCCTGCACCGGCGTAAAAGGGATGGCCGACAGCCATTTCGGGTAGTACTCGAGCCCGTGCTGCGCGTACGCATTGGCCCAGGCCCAGTCGAAGACTTATGTAGTCAAGCTCTTTCCTACCCGTTTGTGTCCAAGTGACCGATTGTTTCCATTTTCTATCTTGAGCCCCGAAGGGGCGAACACAGCAGTCAGTTCAAGAGCCTTTTGATTCGCTTATGCTGCAATGCAATAACGCCGGCAAGCGGTTGTTGCGGTGCAATAAGTGGATAACTTCCGATTCCCCACACGTGACAGGCGAAACGAGTGCAAATTTGCAGCGAATCGACCTGGCCACATCTACGTTATGCCGCCTGTCAGCTCATTCTTCCTTCCGCTTCCGGCCTGGCTTGAGCGGAACAGCTAGCTCACGCGGCTCGCCCAGAAGGTCGGTTACCTGAACGCCTAGGGCCTCCGCCAGCAAGACAATGTTGTCGAGCGATAACCGGTCACCAAACAGGCCTTGATGCCTTGCCCAAGGACATTGCCACAGCGATTCCCGAAACCGGCAAGAAGAATCTCTACTACCGCGACGTCCCGCTGGACGTGCTCGATGAAGTGTGGCTGCGGTTTCTCCAGGCGCTTGAACCGATTGGGTATGCGGGCAAACTCGGTGTGGTACTGTTCCAGTTCCCGCCGTGGCTGACCAGCGGCCCTGATGGGCGCGCCCACCTCGATGAATGCCTCAAGCGGATGGACGGCTACACCGTGGCAGTCGAGTTCCGAAACAAGTCATGGCTTGATGAGGGGCATGTCGCGTCGACGCTCGCGTTCGAGCGCGAGCACGGAGTGGTTCATGTCGTTGTTGATTCGCCGGCGGGAGTGACAAATCGCACGCAAACCGTATGGTCGGTAACGAATCCGAGGCTCGCCGTAGTGCGTCTTCATGGGCGCAATGCAGAGTCATGGAATGCCAGCGGCCCTTCGGCAGCAACGCGCTTCAACTACGACTACAGCTATGACGAGCTGCGCGAACTGGCTGGCCCGATTCGCGAGCTTGCAGCACAGACCGCCGAAACGCACGTCGTGTTCAACAACTGCTATGAGGACTATGCGACGCGGAATGCACGGTCACTGATGCGCATGATTGGCGCGTAAGGCAGCTGGAATCGGCCATATCCTATCGCGCGATTCTCCGCTCTCGTGGCTGAGATGCCGCCAGACAATGTACACGGGGTCGGCAGTGCCGCAGGACGAACAGCCCGCCGACCCAAGCGAGGCACGCATCATGCCGTCTTGCGGTCGGCGCTGAGGACGTCTTCTAGGGCATCAAACCACGAGCGTGTATGCACGATACGTGCCTTGTGGGCTTGGGCGTCGAGAATTTGCGCCTTGGTCATCTGTGACACCGCTTCCCAAGACTCCATCGGCAGCACGTAGGTCGCGTTGTTCACCTGCGGGCACTCCAGCACGCACAGCCCCTGTTTCACTAAGCCGAAGACGGCGTACCCCTCGAAGCCCCCAACGCCGATGGCGACGAAGTCGGGCTTCTTCTCACCGACGGCAGTGAGACGGGCGCGGAGCACGCTCTGGTTGCCGGTCGGGGCGCGTTCGACCATCTTCTCCAGCGCCGGTTTGGCCGATTCCCAAGGGTTCTTGCCGGGAGGCAGCAGCTGCCAGTGCAGGCGCCGCACCGGCGCGCTGACCCAGTTGCTGAGGTCCTTGCCGAGCACCTCGAAGCCGCCAAGCGCCTCGCGCAGCAGGTTCGCGGTGTTCGTGGCGACTGCGGTGTGGGCCTCGTCGTTGGCGAACGGGCCTGCCACCACGAAGCCCCGGCCATCGTCGCGGACCTTGATTTCCAGCTCAACGCTGTACGGCGCCATATGGGTGCGGGGGTAACGCTGGTAGGGCACGTCAACTATCCTTGACATTTCCTGGGTGTCGTAACGGCCGGCGAACTGGGTCCAATGCCATTCGACTTGGCGATATGCCGTCTCCATCGGCTGGTCGCGGTGGATGATGTCGAACCCCTCCGCATTGCGGCGGCAAGCCGGCCCTTTGCGGCCTGGGGGCAATAGGCGCTGGCCAGGAACGAGTGGGATGTTGAACCCCATTTCCTTGAGCTGGTTCTCGATATCGTCATCGAGAGCCAGGCCAAGCATGTATAGCTCGGACGGCTGCAGATGGTTGAGGTACTTGGAAATGTTCCGTGTTTTGCGGTTAATCTGCATATAGTGGGTCCTTTTAGGTTATCCGGGCGGGCAGAAATGCCCCCCTTATGCAGAAGGACTCCTCTGGACGGCGTCGTGGACGCTGGCGAACAAAAATTTATCTTGGCGCGCGCGTCCACGGACAGCCGCTGGAGAGTCTTAGGGAGGGAGGAGACCCCATCTATGTCTGCTGTCCCAAAACCCGAAGAGCGCCTGACCAGGGCTGAGGTGGGGGCCACCCTCGCGGCTTTCCAGCCAGCCGACTGGCAGCGCGCAAAGGTCATTGCCGCCGGCTTCTGCGGCGGTCTGACTGGCTGGAAGCCCGATGACCTACTGCAGGAGACCATGCTCAAGCTGCTAGACGGCACACGCATATGGCCCCGAGGCATCCACCCGCTAGTGGTACTCAAAACTGCTATGCACAGCGTCGCGAGCAATGTGCGAAAGCACAACGACGCGAGCCCCATCGATGAAAGCGTGGTCGTGGACCCGCTTGAAGTCGAAGATGATGACAAGACGCTGCTAGCGCACGGCAAGGTAACGGTGACGCCGGAGGACGAGACCTCTGGCAAGCAGCAGATGGCTGCTCTCTACGCTGCGCTCGGTGGCGACGAGGACTTGGAATTGTTTGTCATCGCGTGGGCAGGTGGTGCTCGCGGGGCCGAAGCATGCAGCGAACTAGGTTGGGATGAGAAGAAATACGACGCGGTTCGAAAGCGGTTGCTGCGCAGACTCGCAGCGCTAGACCCCGACCGGAGACCGAAATGATGAGCAAACCGACAAACGAATTCGAGAACTTCATCGACACCCTTGTGGATGAGTTGATTGCGATGCCCGACGACCAGGTGCTGGAAGGTCTTGACTCCGCCGCTGTGCAGGCGGACGGTCTGCGTTTGCTCCAAGCCGCCAAGGCCGAAGCCGGGCGTTCGCGGCTTGCTGCTGCCAAAGCCGGTTTTGCGGCGTTGAAGGAGCGGTCTGCCATAGCAGCCGCAGAGATGTCTGCGGAGGAGGCTCGTCGATTCATCGTTCAGGCTACAAACGATGGCAGGTATACGCTGGCAGCCCGAAGCCTTGGCGAGCTCTCGGATGACGAAGTGCTCAAGCTATACAGAAAGCTCAAGGCATTGGAGTCAGACGCGGACGGAGCTGAGAAGTGACTTCTGCAGGCGAGCGCGCTGAGGCGTTGGTCGCGGAGCTTGGCATCACGGGTCCCCAGGATTTGGACGTCGACGCTATTGCCTTCGACTCGGGGGTCGAAGTGGTCTACGAAGCGATGACGGGGTGCGAGGCATCACTCGTCGGCTATCGCGACCGTGCAATTGCGACCATCAATCCGTCAGGAGTGCGTGGTCGCGAGAGGTTCTCGGTTGCGCACGAGTTGGGACACTGGCATCTTCACAGGGGACGCTCGTTCCAATGTCGTGTCGATGACCCGAGCACCAACCTTTCCTCCAACCGTGCCCTGGAGAAGGAGGCGGACAGTTTCGCGGCCCATCTGCTATTGCCCGCGCCGCTCTTCAAACCGGTGGTTGCCCAGCTTGGGCAGCCGAGCTTTCAGCAGCTCACAAAGGTGGCCGGAGAGTTCGAGACGAGCACTATGGCAACGACACT
>JGI24509J20081_1000282_pt1 | contig 33665 bp, 36 predicted proteins | sample LinPmetageLP29_FD_20081 | JGI IMG/M metagenome (IMG submission 20081) | reverse complement strand
TTTTTTTTTTGGTGTTCCGGATATCCCCATACCCATTGGTCGAGTTGGCCTTGCTTGAACATTTGCATGAAATGGCACGATGCATGATGCGGGCGCATGCTTGCTTGTAATTAGATATTTTTGAATACCCATGGCTAAGACCATTGCTCTATGAAACTGAAAGTTCACTTCCTCAGACTTTAGTAGTTGCCAGCTGCAGAGTAAGTCCTAGCGTGAGGATCGGCCTATTCAACAAAGCGGTCTACTAAGCGGTAAATATACTACCTGACAAATAACCATATCACAAGCACTTTCATTCAACACACAACCTCGGAATAACATCCATGGCAGAAGCAGACCAAATGAACCTCTTCGCCTTTGGCTCCAACGGCTCCGGCCAACTAGCCTTAGGCCACAAAGAAGACATCTCATCCCCAACAAAATGCCTCTTCTCCTCCCCCACCATCCCAAACGACGACATTATCCAGATCGCCGCTGGTGGGAACCACACTCTTCTCCTCACGAGGCAGGGATGCGTATACGCAGCTGGGTGCAATACCGACGGGCGATGCGGACCTGAACCCAGGTCCCTGCAAAGAGAAACCCTCGATTCCAATCAAGGTGATCTACTTCGCTTTCGTCGGGTTATCATCACAGACATCGAGACAGGATCACCTGTTGAATTCTTCAAGTGTATCTCTGCAACATGGGAGGGATCCATTCTTGTTGCTACGGTGAAATCGGATGGAAATGAATCTGATAAAATCTTCGTTCTGGGCTCATCTCCAAAAGGCGAACTTGGTCTAGGTTCTGATGTGAACCTTCCTGTTGTTCCTGGTACTTCTCTCTCACTACATGCTAGTATTACGGCTTTGGCGAGCGGGATGGGTCACTCGGTAGCTGTTCTTTCGAATGGAGATGTGTTTGGCTGGGGTGGGGCGAGGAAGGGCCAACTTGGTGATTCTCTCAAGGGTCAGAAGATTGTATGGACGCCTACGAAAATTGAAGGGATCCCGTTCCGTGCGACGGCGGCTGTGTGCGGACGGGAGTTTACGGTTGTGTTTGGGCGGCGTGAGTTAGGGGAGTTTGTGGTTCTTGGGGATCGGAAGAATCGGTGGGGTGTTTTGGATGTTCCTTCATTGAATGGGAGGGGGTATAGTGATATTCAAGCTAGTTGGCATGGTATTTATGTACATCTTATTCCGGGGACAGAAGACTCTGCATCTCCGGTTGTTGCTTGGGGGCGCAATGATCGTGGTCAGCTTCCTCCTGAGGGGATGCCTGATCCTATCAAGATCGCTGTTGGTAGCGAGCATGTCCTTGCGCTTTTGGAGGGTGGTGAGGTGGTGGCATTTGGTTGGGGCGAGCATGGGAATTGCGGGCCTGATACCGATGAGAGTGGAAATGTGTCTGGCACGTATAATGTGGTTTCATTGCCGGATTCCGTGCGTGCCGATGGTGCGAGGGTCCTTGGGGTTGGAGCAGGGTGTGCGACAAGCTGGTTGATCGTGAAATGATGGAGCGGATCAGGGTATTCATGAATACTTTCCGACATTCCGAAATTATCTGGAGCGTCGGGATATCATACTCTTCAATCGAAGAGACCAAGCCCACGAACCTATACAGCGTTAGCTAGATCCGTTCAACTCGAAGAGGTATGCCATACCTGTGAAATGCGCTGTGTCGGCGGAACACCCATTTCGTCCTTGGGAGGCTGACGTGTATCAGCCATCTTGGGGAAATCAGGCTCCGCCTCTTGGAGAATTGGCTCGGACGTATCCTGGATTTCATCAGCCACGAACTCTTCACCAAACCAGACGAGCCACAAACCTGTCTACCCGACGCATCCCACCCAAGAATATCCTGCGGTTCCTCCTGCTCATCCATTTCATCCCACTGCCGATCATCGTCGGCCGGCACAAACAGACTATCATAGTCCATCGACACCGACGAGTCAGGTCGATCCGACGCTGCAGCAGGAGCAAGATGTTCCTGTGTCGACGACCCATTCAACGGACGAATAGACCGACTCCGCGGTGGGGGTGGGGGTGGAGGCATCTGCCTACTGGGCGTCACGCCGCGAGGGGTATTCGTCCTGCTCACAGAGATAGGCGCAGATGTCTGACGCTGCGAGAGCTGCGGCATTCCGACTCGAGACGAAGCCGGTGCCGTCTCGCCTTCCACCTCGCCCCGTGTCATGATGGTGAACTCGGCATTCACGCCTTCAAAGTCGTATGCCAGCTGCAGCGGCTTGCAGGGCTGTGTATAGCGCGCCGTGACTGTAGCATTGGCAGTCTCGGCGTGCGCTACGACGGCTTTGAAATCTTTCAAGTTGATTGCGATGTGCATGTTATCTTCGATGAGAATTTCCTCGAAATCTCGTTTGTCGGCGGCCACGGAGGTGTGCACGGGATATTTAAGGACCTCTGGCATTTGATCAGCTCTTAACCGTCTAGGAATGGAATTCGGAAGTCTACCATACCTTTCCCCTCCATGATCTTGGTCGTAAAACTCGTAAACACCGCCTTACCGGAGTCGGAATACATATCAAGCTGCTCGGCAGATAAGCTGAAATGATCAATGATCTGTCTCAGGAAACGTGGATCCGCAGTCCATTGATTCGTTGTCCTGCTCCTATCGAATACGGCATGCTGGATTGCCGCCGATTCGTAGGTAAGTTTATACGATCTGATCACACCTGATAAAGTCAGACACGGGGTCAACGGTGGAGGCGAGGACGTTTACCGAGTCCGCAAATCATCTTAACCGTCAATCGACACTCTGTCTCTTGCGGATCTTCATGAAGCTCCATATCACAGCGCTCCACAGCCGTGTCCTTATTTCGGTCCACTCTTCCTCGGAAGACCGACAACAGCGCCTGGGTGAATAGTCAAATGAGGCTCTCGCTCCAATTTTCGGAGACACGTACCTTGAGGAGAATTTGGCAGTAGAATCGGTCTCCTGCAGTACCGTTCGAAGACCGAACGTTCTTGCGAACATTGAATGAGTACGCTTCGAAGAATGACTCTTTCTCGCAGACAAAGGAAGCGAACGCCGTTTTGGTCGAGTTGAGAGCACTCAGGCGAAGCTGCGCACATTACATTAGCAAGAATTCCGTCAATTATTGATTGCACCAGCCATACCAGATCATGTTCGGCCTCGATGGCGACGGTGTCGCTGAACTTGGCCAGGCAAGTCAGCACGTCGTGCAGCCGCACCAAAGCTGGTGGGGCCAGGGATAGAGTCAGAGATGACATGACGGCTGAATATGTGGAATATCCAGTGCAAGTCGCACCAAACTGGATATATGAAGCATGAATAGACTCGCCGTTCGAGAATCGCGTCGCTGGGACGCGGTCAAACGCGGGTTACATAAGCCATTTATGTCCCAAATTGGAAGTCAGTGGGAGCCATCTACGGTCTTGACTTTTTTCACGATATTTACCAAAGAACTCATGTGTTGTACCTGTTGATGAATGATTATCACTTTGTTGGAAGGCGACCCTTCGAAACCAAGTCACTCCGAAGCTCATCCAGAAGTAACCACATCGTTGAGTCGCCATTTCTCAGAGCATAATAGAATTTCCTATACTCTTCTCCCAGATATTTCCCATTAAAAATATCCGTTTCATCCACATATTCCAAAACATAACTTAGAATCACCAGCCAGTAAGTCTCATACGCTCTGTCGTAATCTCGACAGAGCAAAAGAATCAAAGCCTCACAAAACCTCACAAAACCTCCCAGCTGTGACTCCCAAGTTGATCAGGTGATACGTCTCAGATTGCCAATATTTCCTCTATTTGGTGCATAAGACAAGGACCTGTGGGGAAAGCTGTCAAGCAACAGAACTAAGATGTTCTATCTCGTGATGAAACACGGAGTCCGGTGAAACTGTCCAGCCGACATCATTAGAGTAACTGCATCCCTACATCCACTAGTTTAACGGTATGAAACAGGTCTTACGGACGTACCGGGGCTGCGAAAGTAACTATAATATCATAAAAGAAAAACGCTTAGGGGAATCAAGTATGTAAAGAACGCAAGTTACATACATAGTATGCTCAAGGTCATGGTGCAAGTCGAGGCACCCCTAGCACGCAAGTACGAATCCTACTATCCAATACCATGCGTAGCTCCTGGAGCTGGGATCTCCTCTCCATCACCTCTTTCACCCGCCGGGCTAGCATTTTCTACAGGCTCTGGTCGTTCATTTTGACCGCGGGGTTGCGGAGGCACCGGCTGCGGAAACTGTAGTTCCATAGCTTGCGTCCTCCGCCGCCCTGTTCGCATGACTTGGAAGAAATTGATTCCCACCTGTGCGCAGAACAGCGCGAGAAAGACTCCGATGACCAGGGTTTGTGGGATATGGGTCTCGGATGGCTCATCTGAGCGCGGCCGCGTCTGTTCCTGTGTCTGCTGGGTGTTTTCCAGGGACGTTGGCGAACCACCAAAGGACACTGATATTGACAAGGAAAATGGCGTAAGTGACGTTAGCACGTTGGGTGTCATTGAGGACACGAATGATGATAGCGGATTGAGTGCCAGCGGAATGATGCAGAAGACGAGGAGAGGGACGGCTAGTCATAAGACAGAATTGAGTGACGAGCGGGCAGACCTCACAGATGATGTTAGATATTCGATACGCCAAATTTGAAAAGGGGAAACATACCAATCTCGAGCCTCCAGCTCCCTTGCCCATTTTGCTGAGATCTTGAGTCTCTCTCGCACGCTTAGTGCAGATAAAATGGGGTATTTCTCTTCCTCGGCCATAGGCAAAATACTGGCAAACCACCAGGGGAACCGGGCTGCATCAGTCGGAACGGGCCCATAGGCCAACATCACGCGTGGATGAAGCCAGGGTGCCCCTGCTTGACGCTTTTTACGAATGAATTCCCTAGTCAGGTTGAGGAGTTCCAGTGTTGACATCGACTCCAATGGACGTTCAGCATCTACCGCTTGCGTCGGGTCAGGGATAGCAGACGCCATTGTCTCGGTCGCCTCCAGTCTTTCCTCTTCCGCCAGCGAAATATCATCAACGCGCTCCGTTCTGGCAACGTGGTACCCATCCAATTCGCCCGCTTCGAGCACTTTGAACCGTGATACACCGGTTGCAATGACGAGACTGCGCCCATCTGGAAGCAGCTCATAGCGCTCGACCATCAACAGTGTTCCATATTGCATAAACGGTACACTGTCCAGATCGTCGCCTTGTGCCCGGCCCCGCCGGTTGTACATGACCATACCGAACTTGCCATCACCGCTATCAACGACCCGGCGGATCATGAGTCGATACCGAGGCTCGAAGATATGCAGGAATGTAGGCATAGTTGGAAAAGATAGCGTGCATACGAAAAGCGGCAGGTCCTTTCCATGATCTCCTACCAGCTCCTCTTCCGCGAGAGCCTCCCTGCGAGCTGTGACTTGGTCCGCAAAGAAGTAATCAATGAGGCGCGCAAGGGTGTTGTTCAATGGCTCAGATTGTATAGCAGCGGGCATCCCGACTTTGCGGCGGCAGATCGGACATAGGTCCGTATGGTCCAAGACCCGTGCGACGCATCTGCGGCAGAAAGTATGACCGCAGGGCATTGTCAGAGGATCCAGTATGAGCGAGTAGCAGACTTGGCAGTCCAGTTCGGTGCGGAGCCTGTCTCTAAGTTTCTGGAAGCGGAAGCAATCTTGTTCCATGGAAGGTTCTTGCTCAGCAGCAGCTTCGTGAGATGCACTAGGACCCTCGTATACGACGTCATATGCATCGTGGGGAAATCGGCCCTCCCATGCCAATAAGTATAGACCTTGCAGCCATCCACGCTGGGAAATGTTGGCGCTATGCAGTTCGGGATACTTTGTGGCTGGCTGCTTGACTCTCCAGCGAACGAGTCGCACATCATCCTGCTGGTCTCCGGTCTCGGTTACTGATATATCAAAAGCCAGCTCTTCTTGAAAGATCCCGAGAACATTCCACAGCACGACATCAACGCCGCAGTCTCCGACGCAATGCTCCCCGACACAGTTGTCCGTTCCTTCCCAGTAACATGTAAACCCCTCTTCTCGGCCTTTTGCAACGGGGTATGTAATGCCCGTACGAGGCCTGACCGGTGGAAGACACGCGCGGCATACAGAGTTGCCGCATGGTAAACGGAGCGGCGTATGCAGCGGATGCGAGCAGTGCTGGCATTGGATCAAGCGGACGAGGTGGTGGGGGGCATCGAGATCGCGGGGGTCGTGTTCCTCGGGACTGGACACATTCGAGCTCTCCATGAGTGGGACGGAGTCGGTCATCTGTGCAGCATCATTCTCCATGACGGGAGAGGAGGAGCATAAAAGAGGGGGTTGGATCAAGCTGTCGGAGTGGGTCGGAAATCAAAAGTGGGTCCAACTATAGATAATCGCAGAGCATCAACACGTTGATGCTGGATGTGAAGGATGTAAAGGATGCGAAGTTTAAGAGTCACCGGAATAAAAGAGCCAAAACAAGTTGCCCTGGTCAGAAGCTGAACCTGAATATGCACCGAAAATAAAATTAATCGAGTTGGTCACATTCAACGTGTCCTGCTCCCAGTGACTATCTACAGCCTGACCGTCTCCCCGGCTTTTCAAGCTTCAAGGTCTACATTTCGGGCCATCTAGCAGCAGGACAAGAACACCGCTATGCTTACGCCAATGCAATTGATATCATTCATGTCTCATTCCAGGGTTCGCCGCCATGCCAGGTACAGATGCACGAGTAAATAGAAGAAAAGCCAGATTGCATCGTCACTTGCTTATCATACCGAAAGGCCCAAAATTGCCAATCCCATGGTCATCATAGATTGAGCATTCGTAGGTAAATCGTGGCGTGGCATGGTCCACGCCTGCGGTAACGCGTTGCGAGATGAAGAGTGAGAAGCAGTGGGAGTAGATTGTGTCTCATGTGGACGAATCCGAATCCGAGCTATCAGAATCTTCTTCCAGTACGATTCGCCGCATCACGCTCTTGTCGAAAAGATCCAGGGCAAAACGCCGTGCTGGCAGTCGGAAATGATGACTCTCGAGGATGCAGAGGGCTTTGCGGAAGAGGTGGACTTGGTGGAACCGTTCAGGCTGCTTCGATTTGATGCTACAGTTCGAGAGGTCAGTGTGTGTGTGGCAAAGGTCCTTGGGAGAGAAATTACCTATGCAGGTCTGCTGCCGATCGCTTCGATAGAACAGTGTTCCCCATGTCCACAATCAGCTTCAGGATCTTCTGGTTAGTCTGGTCTGAATCTGTGGTAGCCTCCTTGAATTTGTGCTGCGAGGTTTGCATGGCTTCTGAGTTGTAGCCAGGGAAGGAAACCTAAGCAAGTCAGCGGGCGTTGGTGATGGCCGCGATGGAAAGGATACGTACCAAAAACAAAGTGCGGAAGTCGGTAGGAAGACAAAGACCCAGTGAGTCGCCTTCCGAGTCGATAGCAGAATCCCATCCCAGCTCTCGCAGTACCTTCAGTCCGTGCTTGCTGCGAGATATCAATCCCAGGACGAAAAAGGCAGTGCCTCGCATGGTCAGCACACCAGCACTCTCGGCAATAGCCACGATCCGCTGCACGATCTCGGGCTCCAGGAAGAGCGCGCCGAGCTCCATGGACCCAACATTGCCCACGGCCCAAAGACATCCCTTGACCTTAAGAAGTGCCTCGGTGTCTTCCTCTTCCAGACGGAAGTCCCGAATCGTCCAAGCAAACTCATTAAAATGTCCGGACTGCTCTAGCAGCTTGCAGCCCTCGGCTGTCCGAGCGAGTTCTCGATAGAAATGAGGAGGTACGACTCCGACGTCTTGCATATCCACCAAGTCCTCGGGAGCAAAGCTGCTCCGTCGTGGCTGATCGACGTAGGCTCGAGAGAGAGCTGCTTCCACAAGGGTGACATACGAGTCATTTCGACCTAGGAACCAGTCATCCATCTCCTGCGTAATGTAATCGAGGCCATCCAGGTAATGGTAGCCGACAGAGGTGGACAGGAAGCGCAAAAGAAGCGGTGCGCCAATCTCTCCGAGATGATCAAGAGAGGGCCGGCATTTGACCACGAACTCCAGATAGTCACGCTGGTTGCATGCCTCCTCGAGGATCTTCACGGCAATCTGACAAACTGTGACGTCCGGGTCATAAAGTTGGGTCACAAGGAGCTTCACGACCCATTCCGCATTGCCAATAGCCACGTGCGGGCTAATAGCAACGTCTCCGACGGCGTATTTTCGGAGGAGCTTGGTTGCGAATATGCGAATCTCCTTCGAGCCAATCGTGAGGGCCTTGGAAAGCATGACTCGGAGGTGACTTTCCCGACCGTAGTCCATGTTTCCCAGAAGCGTTTGAATCAGATCATTCCGGTCTTGAAGCTCGATGATATGATAGAACATGTTCAGCATGTGCCACCTTTCCATCATGAGAAGTCCATTTGGGTCGGCACTCAGCGCTCCGAGCATCGCAAAGTAGCCCCCACTCAATGTATTCGTCATTTGCTCACGCGAAAACAGGGGCGAAGTAGAGGTCAGCCCACTCATGCGGTCAAGCTGCGCCAGGCATTCAGCTACTTGCCGCAGAAACTTGTTTTCGGCCAGATACTTGGTACCCTCGGGTGTCTGGACCAGGGTCCGCATCAACGCACACCCAGTTCGGACATAGCGTTGATTCGCCTTTGAAATTGGGACCATAGCGAACCGATACTTGAAAGGTCGGTAGAACCCAATGAGACGCTTCATGAACTTAGAACCTTTGATGGCCTCGTCCATGCGTTTGGGGTTTGTCAGAGGGCCCTCGACGAGACGATGGATGAGGTCCCACTTCCATTTGATGTAGTTAACCGTGTTCAACACATGGGTCTCCAAAATGGCATTGCGGAATGTTTGCTCGTCCATCGACGGACTCAGCTTGTCTTTGCTTTGCTCGCCAGGTAGCAGAGAAAGGGATATGTCGGCGTCCATATATCGGCCTGCACCATTAGAAAGACCTCCAGAGCGTGCCAACGTCCGATTGATGCTTTCGATTTGGAAGATAGTCGAGGTAGAGACGTCGTGGTTTTCAAAGTCATGATGGATTGCGGGAGTAAGAAGATGGGGAAGGACCTGAAGTTTGGCACTGACGCTTGAAGGTAACGAGTGATGGGCGACTTTGAGTACTTCGGTCAAGAGAAGAGTGGCTTTGCGTCGGAGGGAGGGATCTGTCTCCTCTTCAATGAGATCCGACAGTGCCTGCACCTAATTAGCGCCCATGTCCATCCGGTCTTGGAAATATCGCATACCTTGGGAAGCCCGGCTGCGATCAAAGCTGCCAGTATGAGGGTCGAAAAGTGTGTTGTGAGATCGAATTTGCTACTGCTGGCCTCGGAGAACCCAGGGGTATGTTTCGATTGGTTGTCAGCGCGTAGGTTGGAGACTCTTCCATATGTCGTGAGTCTTCTGCCCGCAAGAAAGGAAGATGACCAAGATGGTGGCTTTATCCGCAAGGCGTCGAATAATAGCTCCATAAGGAGATCCCGAGCTTCAGGATCATGGTAGTGGAGTGACTCGAGAAGAGACTTCAGCGGTTGCGCCCCATCCCTCGCCAGAATCACCAGACCAGGCCACGTCTTAAGCATTGCGGAGATTGCACGCGCGGCAGATTTTAACCGGCCATGGCGCAGAGAATCAGCCAATGAGTCGGTAAACGGCGCTAGAACAGCTTCTAGTTCACACCCTTGCAAGTACTTCCGACTGCGTGGTGTGTCTAGGACATGCAAGAAGCTTGAAATCAAACTCTCTGAAGCACCAAATGTGCCCTCGGATAAAGCATCATGTAAAGCAGCAAACCCGCCAGCTGAAGCAACGAGCGCGGGGTCTTTGACCAGCATCTCCGCAAGGGTCATGATTGATATATTCCGTAGACGGTCTTCATGGTGTTCAGCAATGGAGACTATTGTGCGCACGATGGCACGAGATATCTCCCTGACGCCATCCTTGACATCGAGGAAGGCTCTAACAAACTTGAGAGCTTGCTCCCTCTCAATGCTGGCTTTGCTCTCCTTGACGAGTGACAAAATGACGAGTTCATCGGTATGCAATGCTCGAATGGTTTGGAGGGATTTTCGATCCGCTATGGCGTAGCGGGTGAGCCGATAACCAGCAGCCACCACTTCCTTGCTATCGCTGAGAAGCATCACTTGGACGCGCAAGCCAAAAACGGGCCATGCGAGATCGTATTTCAGCGTAGGGTGTCGCTTGAATAGTTCGACCAAATTATTGGCGCGCTCAACGTAGAAATCGGGAGACATGCCCTCGATTTCCAAGGCCTGGAGCGTTTCGGTAAGAACATAGGTCGGCGACTCCATGTCTCCTTCTTCATCATGTTCCTGTTGTTCGTCGTCGACAGATTCTGCAAAGTTGTTGTTCTGCGAGGGCGACCGCATAGGACTACTTCGGAAGAGGCTTGAAAGGCGACTGCGCGGGGGTGTTGTAGATGGCGCCTGCGCACGAAGCAGCTCCTCTTCCAGCTCATTTTGCAGCTGGGCGAGCTTGCGGTTGGACGTGCTCAGTTCGGATTCCACTCGTATACGTTGGTCCTTGGTCTGCTTTGGGGGTTTTGCCAGCAGCGCCTCTAACATGTTTTCGGTTCCAGTCTTGATCTTCATCTCCTTCGCGATTTTGTCTCGAATCACCGCTTGCCGTTCTTCGGTTGTATGTAGATCATCTTCGCCAATGGATCTGCTCGCTCCTCTCATGTAGGTACCATCAGGGCGCGGCGTGACGCTTCGTGAATTCATGCTCTTGAGTTCCACACTGAAACTGCCAGGCCCGCCAAAGGACGGGGCCAACGACCCTCCTCGGCCACCTGTAGTGGCACTACCTCCAGAGCCAGATCTTCCATTGCGTCCTGATTTGGAGATTGCATCGTTCCAGCTCCCGTCCACCGAGCCACCTTCCTGACTGAATGAAGAACGCCCATCACCCAAGGCGCGGTGTTGGCTGGACGCGGAAAACGCTGAGTTGTGGCCGGAAGCCATGGAGCTCCATCTAGCCAGGGGGCTGTCTATCACCTGTGGCAAATGTTCTGGGTGTCGAGGGGCTGCATTGGGGTTGGGGGAGAGGTCGGCGGAGCAAGGGCTCGAATATGGGGAAGAGGCTTAAAGGAGGGGGTGCTTCTCCGCAGTCACGAGTTGCAGTTCAGGATGATCAGAGAGCAACAGCAACTGCCATCACAACTGACCGGGACCCGACGAAACTGAAGCTGTGGAAATGACCAGCGCAAACGATCAGCGCTATTGTCGATTGTCCCACTTGGTTTGGTTCAGCCTGATCGCGAAACACATGGATGACTAATAGGCCTTATCACCGTCCGGCCTGAAGAGATGTCCACACAAAATACCTGCTATGTTACATGACATGTATTTATCTTCCCGGGTCTGCTTTTGTTGATTTCTTAATCGTGAATTGGAAATACGCAAGGATTAAGCAGAGCAGCAAGATCTTTAAAATGAGGGGTTTACCTCGAAATATACAATAAGCTATGCCAGACCAAGGGAGAACAACACGAGCCAAGCAGGGAATCAATAACTATTAGATTCTTAGGCACAGCATCAATTTTAGATAACCATGAAAGTTCCCTGCAAATTAAGAGAACATTATTAAGAAGCCTCATATCTTGAATACGCTCCGAATCGTACCAAGCACTTGAGTATCTGATAGCGAAGCAAGGCTTGTCCTACAATTTTTGAATGGTAAATCAACACACAGGGGAAGAATAGAAGAAAACACTATATCATACATCTCCATCACCAATTGACGTAGGTAATTAAGGCTTGTTGCTTGTCTTCTCCAGGATCGTCTTCATCATTTCGTTGCCAAGCTTCGAGGCCTCGGCGAAGCGAGGAGCGAAGTATGATGCGATCTTCTCGAAGCGATCACGGTAGGACTCAAAGTCACCAAAGGAGACGCAGTCGGACCATGCCTGGGTATAGTTAGTATATACTTAGGATATAGGGCTAATCAAAGAAATGTTAGGTAAAACCTACCCGCGCAGCAAAGGTGAACTCCAAATCATCGGAACGGAAGGTATTGTCATCAATCGCAGTGTCTAGCGCTTCTTCGAGGAGCTCAGGATTGCGGAACAAATATTCAGTCACACCCAGCCACAGGCGGAAAAGCTGGTCAAAATTAGAACGTGTGCCCTTTCGAAAATGTAAAATGTAAGTAATCTGCACATAGGAGACTTACCGGCGTCGAACAGATCATATGGTCGTAAGGAACAATGCCGAGCTTGGACCAGCAGTCGACGATGGCAAGCAAACTCAAATGACTGTTCGGCGGAGCTTTCTCACGGGACCTGTTGGATAGAGAAAACTGATCGAGAACCTCATCCTTCAACAAGAGATCCTGACTGGCCGTGCCTTCCTTGAAAACCGAAGCACCAGCGGCCTTGACTCTCCGCTTGAGCTCCTCCCGGTGTCCCCCGATCATGAGCTTGTATAGTTCTGTGACCGATTCGGCATACTGGCGAATTTGCTGCTTGGCTGCGGGGTTGAGGATGGCGAGACCGGCGTAGACGTGCCATTTGTTGGAGTAGATGCGCAAGGTGATGTTGATCTTGACATTTTCAATGCCACCAACCCACCGTGAGATTTCCCAGGGAAACTGCTTGTTTGCCTGCCACGCGGTTCCCATACTCAAAAAAGCAGCGTGGGTAACGGCCTGGGTATCGGCGGTGATACGATCGTGCATCTCACCGGAAAGATAGACATGCTTCGAACCGAAGGAGGAGAGGATTCGATCGACGAATTGGACACTTTCGTCCGAGGCACGATGTTGGATCAGGACCTATTAACACCCATTACTCAGTGTTGGGCCGGGCTGGGATGAAATCGGCTGGGGGTGAGCCCCTACCAGTGGCTGTCCTTTCGGGTTGACTTTAGGGCCATGCAGCGAATGGCACGATACGATCTCTACATCCTCGGGCAGGTGCTTTTCGAAGGCTGCAAGTTCCGGCCCCTTGCAGGACGTTTGGCCGCCCACGATGGCGCCGACTTTGGTTGCTTTTTTTTTTTTTGACAGGTCAGATATACTGGTCATATGCAGCATGATAACAGTCTGAATTGAAATGGGTCGAGACATACAGGGCCCGTACTGTGCCACGACACGGTCGATGACGCCGGCCTCTACACTGTAAAGAATGAAATCGCTAATTCTGGAAACGAAATGGCCATTCGGGAAAATGGTGACTCGTTGCTATATACGATGAGTTTCTGGGCGATATGGCCCTGGCAGGAGACGTACTTGAGAAGCGAACTCTTGTTTTAGAGATTCATAATTCTCAGGTCTATCACACGCATTGACTCTTGAAACAGTATAATGTTAGTAAAGATATATTCATTTCGATCGTTCCGCAAGACAAGATCAGTTACGTTGGACCTATTGTATTCACTCGTTAGCATGTGTTCCCAAAGAGCAATGATAGGGCGAAACAAAATGGTGTAAGTTCGAAGAACTTTCAGACAAGAAAATTTAAGGTAGCGAGGGTTTTACATCATCGACAGTCCGAAGATAGACCACCGCCAGAATGGTTAGGCAGCCTAATCTCCGGCCTATACTCGAGCCAAATGCACTCAAGTCATCATTTCAAAGAGGGGGTGGAGAGGAAAAGAAACAGTTCAAAGCTTACCTTCTCGTGCGTCACTGACGATATCGATCGACAACGGAGAAACAAGGCTGTAATTTACCTCCATCCGGCATCACTCAGACGCTGGGCATACATCTTGCCCATATCACCCATGCCGATGATGCCAATCGAGGCATCTTCTTTGGTGCGCCCCATTTCGGCGCAAATGACTCACGCCCACGGGTCGGGCAGGTACTGCGTAGCTCTCTCGGCTAATAACAAAGCGTGTGGTTAGTAAGTTGATGGAATTGAGTCTTTTGGACGTCAAGTCCCAGCTTTCCACTGGATTCTTTGAGTTCTGGAAGACCATGCAATGCTGAGAACGTGGTGGTAAAAGGGCGACGGAAGAAAATTTAAGTAGGCGATCAGTCACCGCCTGCGGGCCGACCGCGATCCCGGTCTACGCAGTGCCTCAGGCAACTCGCTTACTGTTCCCCCCACTCAACCAATCAGGGCCAACACTCGCTAGGGCACACACCCACTTTTTTGATCAAAGGTCGAACCGCCAGGCTTGAGTTTGATTTCTTCTCTTCCATATTCCATCCACTAACCCCCAACACCACAGTCGCAATGGCCCCTACCAAGAAGGCTCCCGCCGCCAAGGAGAACGTCTCCCTCGGCCCCCTCGCCGGTGATGGTATGTTGGACAGATTCTCTTTTTTTTTGTCGTGATCATGAGACTGACTAGTGTGCGCATGGAACAGGCAAGCTCGTTTTCGGCGTTGCCCGCATCTTCGCCTCCTTCAACGACACCTTCGTTCACGTCACCGATCTTTCGTACGTTCCCTGCAATTGCTCCTGAACCCTCGCGTGCTCAAAGACCGATTCGACGGGACTCGAGAGCTGAGCGGGGAGTTCAACAACCTCGAGTCTAGGTTACATTTGCTGACCGGTTTTCTTTTTTCTACACAGCGGCCGTGAAACTATCACCCGTGTCACTGGTGGTATGAAGGTCAAGGCTGACCGTGACGAGTCCTCCCCCTACGCCGCCATGCTGGCTGCCCAGGACGTCGCTGCCCGCTGCAAGGAGCTTGGCATCAACGCTCTGCACATCAAGATCCGTGCCACTGGTGGTAACGGCACCAAGACCCCCGGTCCCGGTGCCCAGTCTGCCCTCCGTGCCCTCGCCCGTGCCGGTATGCGCATTGGTCGCATTGAGGATGTCACCCCCACCCCCTCCGACTCCACTCGTCGCAAGGGTGGTCGCCGTGGTCGCCGTCTGTAGACGTGTGCGGGTGTGTCTTTCACGTCCTACTGCGACTCTACTTCGTGGATGGATTGGAGGCTACCAGCGGGGTCTACCTGCAACTGTGGATGGAATAAACGCGAAGAACGGCCTTTATCGCCTGGTCTTCAGATATTTCAGTGCCCTCAAAAGCTCGTGCTCAGTTTTAGTTTTTGGATTATGTAGTCTTTCACGACGACTGAATCAATGACTTTGTCTGAGTAAATTGTGGTTCTTGACTCGTAAACCGTCATTTAGTATTCGATCGTAGCAATCATAGATGACTAACTCGAGCTATATGCCTTGTTTGGCAATTCAATTGGGATTTTGAGAAGAAAATACAGTAAAAGATCAATATATCGGAGTATATCCGGTGAATACCGCAAACTCAGATCCCGTAAGACGTCGCCGCAGGAAGCCGGTGCGGGGAGCTATCGCGGGGCCGATAGAAAAAGTGAGCTATTGCAACACCGCACCTCAAACTCAACTTCCTCAGCCAACAACCCTCGAGGATACCATCATAAGCCTCATCTCAGACATGCAATAACATTCCACAAGCCTGAAAAGCTCGCAGCTACCTGCCAGGAATTCACATTAGCTCCGCATCGTTCCCGTCGGACGATTTTTCAAGCTTACTACTTGCACTCCATCAGCTCTTCCATAGCCTCCGATATTATACCGACCGCCACAATTAGAACTCCAGGATCTTGACCAGTGATAAGAAATGATGGCTTCATCACTCCAGCCGTCTCCGATTGTCCTTCTTCTTGGTCTACCACCGAAGACCCTGGTCGGGATCGACCTGATCACCTTCACCTCGACGCCCAATTTCCACGGAATCCGGGATTTGCCGGAAGGATGGCATTTCCTGTACACCGGTACAACAGAAAGCATGTCTCTCCGCTGCGGCGCATGGTTCTACGTTGGCGATATCAGCAAGGCTGGGATAGGAGGCAATGACACCGTGCTCGTGGCACGAAACCAAAGACCCGGACCGGAGATCTATATCTGGAAATGGAATACCGATATTGAATCACTCATATCACTGAAAGGCGAAAGTGATCTAGACCGCCAAGACGCTATGCGCTACAAGGCAAACTTAGGTGCGATCTGGCGGAGTGGTGGCTTATTCCGATACCGAAGCCGTGTGTCGCCGGCAATGCTGTCTAATCAGTCTATTTCGACGCAAAATGAAACACCCCGGCTGGAAGATGACACGGAAACGGAGGAAAGCGGCCGCAGGGATTGGCAGCAGCTTACTGATCGGATATCACCCAGTCTCCTGTCCCGCGTTATTGGCAGTCCTGAGCTTGATGTCGATGGCCATCCGCGGTGGATGGTGACCTCTGCCGGTACGGCTAACCGTGATGCGGATCATATCCCTGGGCTTGATCAACCGATAAAAGGGCAAGAAGGCGCACCGGATACGGGCGGAGAACAAGAAAAGGAATTCGGTTTCCTTCCAGTTGACCTGAAACAAACCTGGCGAGAGGGGGCCGTTGGACGGGAAAGGACTGAAGCTGCTCAGGACCGCTCTTGGGCTTTGGGAGAATTGATCCTCATGAACTCCAGTTCGGTCACTGGCGAAATAACAGTAGATGAACGAACTGGTGAATCACAGCTTCTGGGAGAGCTACAGTTCACTTTCCTGATGGTTTTGACCATGATGAACTTTTCATGTCTCCAGCAGTGGAAGCGGCTTCTGGAGCTCATCCTGACCTGCCGCCGAGCAATTGTGGAGAGAGAAGAGTTCATGAGCGAGGTGGTTCGCCTACTGTTGCACCAGTTAGAGAGGTGCGATGATGTCGAGGGCGGTCTTTTCGAGATAGATGGCGACGAGGGTGGAGCCTTCTTGCGCAACCTGCTCACAAAGCTTCGACAATCTGTGGATGAAATTGTTGGCAATAGAGCCGAGTCAATGGTCAAGATTGAACTTGATAAACTGGAAGCATGGGTGAAGGAAGAGTATGACTGGGAGTTGAAACGCGAGTTTATTGTCAGACGGGGAATGATCCGGCTTGAGGACGGCGAAGAAGTCGAGATGGAAATGGACGGTAACGATGAAGACGAGGAAACGGGCGAGTATGCCCCCCTTGTGGTTGATCTGGATGAAGGCAGTGCCGCCCCCGAAGAAGAGGTTGACGACGAAGGCACGCCTGATATGGATCCGAGATACTAAAATCCGGACTTTCCTTTAACGATAGTGATGTGACATAATAGATGATTCCCGATCCACCTACCGGGAAATAGGTACATGACATGCTACGAGAAACCTTGAAAGTGCAAAACAGCATAAGCTATATAATGTCTAGGAAATAACAAGCCAGCCTGCTTCTATGAGAAGTTGAAGTCTATATACATGATCCATAAGTCATCAAACATTCATTCGCAGCTGTCTATTCCTCGTTCTTAACGACGTAAGCCCAGTCGTGCTCCTCCTTGCCGAACATGATGGCCTCCAACCAAGACTTGATCTGCGCAGCATAACCAGCAGGCTCGCCATTCTGGCCCAAGGTGCTGATATCGGCGTCGTTATTGCGAATCATAGCAACAGGAGTGATGAAGTACTGTGTACGATGTTAATCCCATTTCGAACATCAGAAGAAAAAGAGCAAAACTTACAGCAGTGCCAGAGACGAAAGACTCAACGATACGGCCCTCTTTGGCAGCCTTCTCAATCTCCGCAATGGTCAAAGTACGCTCCGACACCTGCAGGGGCTCCAAGCTGCCCACGGACTGCTTTGATAGACGATCACGCACCAGCTCGAGCACACTGCGGCGAGTGACACCGGGTAGGATGAGCTGGTTCTCCAGAGGAGCGGTGACAAGCTCCAGGCGATCAGTGTCGGCGTTGCGCCAGATGATGAAGAAGTTGCTAGCACCGGCCTCGGTGACCTGGCGGTCCTCGCCAAACAGCCAGAGGATCTGATCGAAGCCCTGAGCCTGGGCCTTGCCGTGCGCCTGCAGAGATGGACCATAGTTGGCACCGAGCTTGGCCCAGCCAAAGCCACCGGGCCAGGCACGGACGGTGTCGGAAGTAGAGGCGAAGAGTTTCAGGCCCTTCTTGGGCTCGGTCTGACCCTCCTTCTTCATTTTGGTGGCATCGGGCCAGGGAACGGCAATGATGAAGAGCAGAGCCTCCTTGGGCACCTGGACACCGAGGTGAGGGCCGCTACCAATGACGGTAGGGCGGATGTAAAGGTATGAGCCGGGACGTTCCTTGGGAAGCCAGCCTGTATTCGAATTAGTATAGTGCTTTTCAACTCCAATCGCGTGATTGACACATACGAGCTCCATCGATTTGCATCAGCTTCGCAACCAGCTTCTTCAACTCGTCGTACTTGAAGCCGGGCAACGAGGACCGCTGGCAGCTGGTGTTCAGACGCTCGCCATTGCAGTCAGGGCGGAACAGGCGCAGCATGCCATCATAGCCACGGTACACCTTCATGCCTTCGAAGCATTCGGTGGCGTAGTGAAGAACTGATGCAGTAGGCGCAATGCTAAGGTTCTGGTAAGGCTTGATCTCGGGAGTCTCCCAACCACTGGCGGCAGTCCACCGCACAGTTACCATATGGTCAGTACAGTAGGAGTGGCTCAGTTCCTCGGGGGAGCCAGGAAGAGGAACATCACGCAGGTTGGTGGAGCGGGTGATGTTGAATTTGGAGCCGTCAAGCTCGGCCACATTTTGGGAGACGGAACCCATAGTTGATCTTGGGGTTTAATATGATCGAATAAAATAAAGGGAATTGACTTTTAGCAGAATAATCTCCTCTTTATAAATGTAAGGGAAGTTTGAAGACGGTATGAGTCACTGTCCACCGTTAACCACAGTTCTGAAATTGGAGATTGTGATAGAATCCCGCACTGGCCATACCTTTTGAAGATTGATAGTTATTATTAGAATAGCGAAAAGAAATGAAGAAGAGGTCGAGACCAGATTATTATAGTAGGTTCCTGCGGTTTGCCTCGGGCGTCCTTATCAGTGCTGGTCTGGAAAAGTTTTTCGCCGGAGCGGGAATAGTCTCTTTTTTGCCATCGGCATCGAACCAATGGAAACTGTTGGAGAAAGGATCCTATTGGATATATATATATTCTTGTATATTTTACTAACTTCATAGCTCTTGTGTTGATATGATCGTACTACTTCATTTCTAACCTTTAGTCCGAGCTCCTTTTTGTTGCGCCCGGCGGTTGACATCGAGCCTTGACGGGGTCCACTTCGCTAGAATATTCCCGATGATAGCCGTGTCTTGAATAAGGGAACCAGCACGGTTGGTTCATACATTAAAATGAATGATTCACTTATAAGCTCGCCAGTGTGCGAGTAAATTAGTGGATCTTCCTAAAGGTTGTACATTTCTTGTCACTGAGCCGAATACAACGAAAACCAATGCAACAGCCCACCAAGTTACTAGCATCGGTAGCCGAACAGAGTATGTTTCAAGTATCATGTTGACTTGGGAAAATCAATGACCGAGTAGTAGCCGTAGCCAGATACGTACATGAAGCTAAAGTTGGTAGGCATAACCTGTACTACAGAATGGGCCAACCCCATTCATCTGTGAACGACTCCGCTGATGCATAAAATATACTCGTAACACGCACTTAGACTGATCAGGATTGAATCCAATGGCCTCCTATTCGACCATATGTTCCTAGTGATCACCTGCCAAATCTCAGAATATGGCATCGTACAGACACTTGACCACAAATCGCTGAAACGAACACGACAAGGAAAAGTAGACATAATGAAATAGATGAAGACCAGCTAAGATGACGGTGTTCAATTCCAAGACTAGACCATGCTTCCATCTAGAACTTGTTTCGGTCTCACAGCGCCGGAGCTGTCTTTCCATACAAACCACGATAACGTGATTGAGCCCTTCAAGGCAACCGCAAGCCACAAGCTACTTGCCATAGCCGTGACCTTTGAGAGGCCACCTGCTGTCATGGCGCCCATGAACAGGGCCAGGAAAGCGGCAATCCTTCTGTTTCTCTTGGGATTGGCCGACCACGGTCTGGTGTAGAGATTCGTATCAACCAACAGGTCACACAGAAGACTGGTGAGCACGACAGTTGGAATCTCATCAAAGGCCAAAAGGCGTGATGCAACGATTTGTCCCGCCGCCTGGAATGCGAGGAGCGTGATGGGTATAAGTTGATTCCACTGAATGGGGGCTCGTGGGTCTTCTGGTTTAGGGCTGACGAACCCCATCTGAACTACAGCGGCGGCGGCGATGAGAGCAGCAGTCTGTAGTCCAAAGGAGAGGATGAGTGTTGACCGTCGTAGTGGGTTGAGTGCGCGGGATAAGTGGATGAAGAAGACATTGCTCAACAGGAAGACAGTCAACGCAATAAGCGACTTTGCCCACAGGAACGCCGGATATTCTGGCTGACCGGAAACACCCAAGGCAATGAATACCGTGTTTCCTATTTTCTGCTTAGAGAAGGTGATTTGTATATCTAAATTTGAACAACACACCTGTCTGCATACTCGAAAAGCTGCCCCATGCGTTAAAGGACAGGCCGTCGACTAGGCCGCTAACAAAGCCACACACAATAAGTGTGATATCTGCACGCCTAGAATCTAGTTCCACGAGAAGATATTGCGAGATCTGGGACAGAAAAAATGGCTTGTCCGATGTAAATGGTGTGGTGACAACAAGCGATGTATCAGTACTGTGTTTCGCACCATGGGGAGGCATCTGCACTGCGTCTCCCGCACGGATGTAATGATCTGTTTTATCTTGTGTATCCGGAGGGACCCTGGTTTTGCTATCATGGCTGTTCTTTCTTGTTGCAGAAGAGAGCGAGCGCCTAGGGCTATGCATTTTGGGCGAGCTGTATAGCAGAGGTTTTCCTTGGTATTCATGTTATTGCTTTTGGCACAGGTCTGAGAGAAGCAGGGGGTGGCATGCATAAAGGATTTGAGGACAAGAATCGCAATTCGCAATCTTCGAACCTAAGCCGTCCACCAGGCTGCAGGTAGGGTTAGCATTCGTGAGGCTGTTAGATCGGATCTCGAGCAGGAGAGTCAAATCAATGCAACCACAGTCTGGCCTCATAGAAGGGTTGAAATGGCAACATCTATGACCATTGACTGTACTTGGCAGACTTGGCGGGGGTCCACAATGTAGCAGCTGAGAGGCTGACGGCAGCTACTATCCTGTAGTCTCATTGCTTGAGCCTTGGCGATGAGCACCAAGAAACTATTCCGTCAGTGTAGATCGTCGGCTATGCCAAGTGCAGCGCCTTATCAGCACAGAATGTGTTCTCATCCGGCGGTAGGAGTGGAGCTAGCACAGGATCAGGATGATCGACGGGGAGATGACAAGATCCTTTAAGGATCAAGGTTTTGGCGGAAACTTTATGCCAAGCCATCCCGCCGAGCCCCTTTGAGTGGGAGCCTAGACGCACGCGAGGCGGAATCCACCGGGCTCGTGGAGACTATCGACGCTTGCTGCACGGTCAGACATGATGTATCATCCATTCCCGTCCCAATCTCAATCAGAGGTGCAGACGAAAGAAGGGCTCTGGTTGGCGTAGCTCTTATTGTTGATAGGAGAGAGAATTCTCAATTCCCGTACTTGTATTATGGAGAAGAACACCTAACATCTCTTGCGTACCCCGTGCACTAGCAAGATATGGCGCGGGGTGCGCGGGGAAAGATATAGACCCACAAGATCTACATCATCTCCAACCCCATGGAGCCGACACAGCCATGCTTGCTCCGGATGTGATCTTAGAGGCAGCCATTGGCCCGGGGTAGGCCCCCTGGCGTGGCTGAGTCCTATATGCGTTGGATACGGAGGAACTACGGAGGAACATAGACCTTGGCAGTCTTGGGCAACGCTAGGGATGCCAAGCTCCGTTCCGACTTCAGGCATCTGGATTTGGAGAGGGCCCCCACGGGTCGGCAACGGATTTTTGGATGATCGTTGAATTCAAGCCGAAGTGCGGAGTAACTGGAGAATACATAGTTGCCCAACTGTTGAGGAGAGCATATGGCATCACGTGCATTGTACCCGCTCCTTTTAACATTGGCTGTGCTCCTGACTCTGGCCTGGCACTCATCTCCCATTGACGAGTACGTTTGAATTTTCGAATCACTACCTAGTCATGGCATCATCATACCGGAGGAATGAGCAGGCCTCTCTTCCTTGTCCCGTCTGGGCTTATTCTAACCAATCTAACGTACAGTGAGTATTACCGTAAGGCCAAGTCTATCCTCCTAACTAAGCTAGTATCGCTAAAGATCGCTGCTGGTTCGGTGACGACTATAAACCCTTCTCGTCCTTTGTCGAGGGTGCGAATGCGGGCTCGATCGAAGTCATCGGGATCGGAAGTGTCGACCTCCCCACCAAGACCTCGCCCGCCGAGTCTGGTCCGAGTTCGCACGGCGTTCTTCATTTAAAGAACGTGTTACATGTGCCCGATGTCGTTTGCAACCTTATCGGCGCCCCTATCAATGATGACTACGGGCTCTTACTTTACATCTCTGAAGACCCTACAGGTGACTCCGGTCAGATTGCGGACAAATCCGACGCTCGCTCTGTGGCCTACTTCAAGCCTCGTATTGGAGACGTGAGGTTCTTCGAAGTCCAGCTTAGCGCCCCTCCAGTCGGCCCTAAGGTTGGGCCTTCGCCTTTTAACCCGTCTGTCAAGTATTGGCTTACAACCTTCTGGCCCGATAGTGAGCGGGGGAAACTTGCAACTTTACAGGCGCAGAGGCCTCTACAACTGCCCCCGGGGCCTCTGACTCGGGCCGAGAAGGACTGGGCGAAGCACCACTTCGGATCTTTCAACGAACTCAAATTTCTCCAAGCCCATGGGTTAAGCATCTACGACGAGGGGGATCGAGAAGAAGGCCGGGCTATTTTGCGAGCCTTGATGTCCAAAGAAAATCATAACGGCCAGAAGAGAACACAAGGGAGAAGATCGCGGGGAAGGAGGATGCGGGGAAGAGGAAGACGGGGAAGGGGAGCACGAGGGAATAGCAAAGCGGCAGCACAGCGGCGGCCTTAAGGTCCGGAAATCATGCCCCCCTCATCATAGGCGCTACTCATAACTGCGACGTTGGTATAACCTAAGTACAGGATCTCACTATCGATGCGATGGTACGACCTCCCAATTCGCAGAACCAAACATGGGAGTAGCTCCCAAGGACTTGTCATGGCAACTTCAATGTGGTGTTCCCCAAAGGTTCAAAGCGAGTCTGATACCTAAGTGAGATCGTTAGAGCCGCGGGAGTAATACAGCTTATCGACAAAGATGATAGATCCGGGTTACACTTGAATTCCTTTACAACGGCAATTACAGCTTCGAACACTTGAATCAACACTTGGCAATGCGGGATGGCTTGGTATAAAGTTTCCCGCCAAAACCTTGATAAGGATCTTGTCACCCCCCTCGATCACCGTATGTATCCATTAAGATCGATCATTTGAAAGTAGACCACTCTCCACGATAGACATTATCGTATTCACGTTGAGCACGTTCCACATCCTCCCCTATACTGCTATGTCCTGAATGATATAACATCAGCGCGGCAGCCGAAGCCTGGAAGGTAGCGCGGAGAGTCGGCCAGGCCAAGATTTCGTTCTCAAGATCCCTCTCTGTGCACACGAGCAGGACAGTGTCGTCCTGTGTTGACCTCTCGTCCATGATAGCAAAGTAGTCGGTTATAATTTCCGACTCTGTATTCTCGCGAAGCTTCAAGAGCAGTTGATGACATTCTCGAGGCGTCTTCCGGATGAATGGGGGATTTGGGCTGCTTTCATCCTCGATTGGTGCCTCTGATGCCTTATCATAATAGTCCTCAATACTGTCCACGAATACAAGGTTCCATTCATCCTCATCGACGCCCTTTTGCTCAATGAAACGATCCATGATCTGGAAAACCCGCCAGGGGTTAGTATTGAGTCAAGGCTAGGGAGGGGGAAGAGGGAGGAAAGACGGCACTGACCTCTTTGCTCAGCGGAGCGGCGCAGACTATGGGAAACAAGATACCTCCCATCTTCCAAATTATAGGTGAGACAGGGATAAGAATAATCAGGTACCAGGCAGGAGCTATGGAACATCAAGGTCAATCTAAGCGCTTTAAACTATCATCTTCTTCGCCTTCCAGCATTAAAGACAGAGACAATATGTGCAGATATATGTGCACAATATTGGCCAGGAGAGCCTCTCCTTGGCGGACTGCACACTGACATACTTCCACGCACAATATCTCTGAAGCCGATAATTTCGTCATCGATGGTCTTAAAGACCAAGTCAAGTAACATTTCCGCGAAACAGTCTATGGGTATTGGAACAGGAGATGGCACTACCCCTGCTGGAGTTGTATTCGAGCAAGAGGAGACTATGGAGAGCTCCAAGACCTGGCTGTAAAATGCCTATGTAACCGGAGACGCAACTACCTAGGTAAACACGCAATTCAACTACGCTACTCTACTGTCCTGCGTGTACTTCGGCTTGTCATCGATCTGCTCGAAGCACGCGTCCCGGGGCAGCAGCATGTACTGCGTATAGGGTATGTAGGCCCTACATAGGCTTGATTCCCCAAAATTTAGTGGCGCTATGATAAAACTTTGCTTTGTGAATTGAGGCTCCACAGCTGCAACGAACGAACGACCTCGGGACATCGGCTAGTGCGGCAGATCCGCCGTGGTCGGGATTAAGTATCCGGTTAACTCCAGTAACAAACCGGCTAATGAGATGACGTGTACGGGATAGCGGCTGCATTTTCTGAACCACTCAGGGGTCGGGGTGATATCAGCATGGCATGTGGTCCATGATCTTCTCCGCGGTTTGTCTCTAGGCCTTGAATTTCAAATCTTTGGACCTATCGGCGGTTGCGTATGGTTCGATATGCGCGACCAACTGTGCGATACTCTGCATATTGGCTTGAGTAGGCGCATTGAGATGCAGGACTACACAAAGAGCGGGAGCTTCACTAGACTGGAAATGGCACGAGCTGCATGATGCATGATGACTCGTGGTATGTACCGAAGGTGACAGGCCGCATGAGACGGGAACCGAAGTACATACTTACAGTAAAAAATTCGACAATCACACCCCTCAAAAAATTGAAAATAAAATTGAAAGTGAAGACAAAGATAAAAAACAGATGTGCCCAGGTAAAAAGCTTTTCCGTTACCACAGCGGGGTGCGAACACCTAACTTATGGGTCTTGTCACTTTTGCATGCCTCAAAGAAAACAGTCGGTTGCCTGTTCAGCCGTATTGATTAGTTAGCCACTGTGTGGTCGTTAACTACGTACTGCATTGGGAGGAAGCCCGAGACGATTCCTGCATCATAGATTGCCCACTGGTAAGATATATTGGCTGGGTCCCAATCCATAGGACAGGCAGATTCATATACAGTAAAAAGCGTTTGCCAAAAGAGCCTCATAAGAACTGAGTGATGTCGGGAGCGGGCATAAGCAGCCAATAGCAAAGTACGGAGATACTCGGTGAATCTCACTAGGCACTTAGTTGACTGGGACCCTAGTTAACAATTTAAAATACCACCAGACTATAAGTTAGGCTCTCCATAATTGAAAAATTTCTTTGGGTTGCTGGTACATAGTCTGCAACTGTTCTGTGAAGGCTTATCATGGCCCGTCTTACAATACCAGACAATATATCGGCAGCCACCTACACGTTCTCCCGTGCCCTAGAGAGAAAGCAGAAGCTAACATTATCAGCATCGCTAACGAGCAAATAGTAACTACGATGCCGATCCAGCTATGACAGTCTGCTACAAGTAGCATTATAAAAAAATGCTCGATTTCGATGCGGAGACTACTCCGATATGGAGATCGAAAGAAAGGGCATGGAAGCATCCGAGTGGTCGGAACTGGACCGGCCACTTGACGGCATCAGAAGAGGAATGGTGGGTTTTGCCCTTTCTCCAAATTTCCATTTCTCATTGGGGTCCGATTGGAGAATGATTTAGCGAAGCCAGAACCCTCCGACCAACCCATCTTGCTGAGTAGCGAGGCACCCTTGGAGACGCTTTGAACTGGAAATACCGCGTATAATACAGGCCATCACGCGCTGTCGCCACGCATCGGTAGGGTAACCTAGATGGCGATGTCTAAAGTACGTTCGACTATGTGTATGATTTGTATCTCTCATGTAAAGCAGCCTGCCTCGTGGTGGTTCCGCCAACCAGGGAACGGGGATTCTCTATGCTTCGCCACGCTGTCTGCCCAAAAGGGATCTCAGATCGACTGAAGGGTCTGAAAGAAAGAAAACAAGCTCGAGCTCTTGCCACCTCATCTGTAGTTCATATCACAGATGCTTCTTCAAACAGATGGTGGACTGATGTAAGAGCGGCAAATCCACCACCGTCCATCATTGGCGAGATTCAGAACGAACCACATGTGTGTATAGTATTCCACCACATCTGGTTTTGAGAGGCGAGTGTCAGGCACCACCAGTAGCTTCGCAAGTGGGCAATACCATGGTTTCATAGGTTTCGGGTGGCCGTGTACTAGGCCATGGACTCGCCCGAGCTCTCCAAATGATCAATGATCGTCGGTCGCAAAGCTTCTGTGACATCGATGCTCGTTCTCAGCTGTCTGTAGTCAGGTAGTACGGGGTAGCATGATACACCCGTCCATCCTCTCTCACCATGCCCTCGCTTTCTTGGAACGGTATTCGGCGCTTTCACTAAAGCGATCGATCACGTTCCAGCCAGTCCTCCCTGATACACGCCGTCCTGCGCAGAGTCTGTCTTCATGAATGCCCAGCCCCGTCCCTACCCCGTCCCTGTCCCGTCCCTATTCTATCCCCCTCCCAACGATACCCAGATTGGCAGACTGCTGGATAAACGCTTTCTCCAATCACCCGTTCAATATTGGGCCACCTACCCTGGTTGTGTGACAATCACCCAGCACCCCCTGCTGTTTGTCACGAGCAACAACCCCTCTCAGTTGAATCCCAATTTTCCACTACCTGCATGTCGACTTTCGACTTTGGCTACCGCAATCGATCTCGCGTCGTCTCCATTCACATTCGACTCGAGCACATAACGCAGCGAACTAAGCGCGACGACCCGCGGTTGAACGACATGTACCTTGCTGCTCTCCACCCACGAGCTCGCTGAGATTCGTGGAGAATGTTGTATGTGTGATATAGAACCATAGGCGGAGTATGATGCGATGCTGTCAACGGTCAGCTTTGTCTCTCTCGCTTCTTGCAACTCGGGAGGCGACGAACACAAGAGCTGACCGTGTACTTCCTCAGGTCACATCACCATAAACGGGACTCGATGGCGGTGGATCCTCAATCAGCTGGAAAGGTCTCGACGACGCGCAAGTCTTTCTCTCGCGAGGCTGACCAGTCGACGGAGGAGAAAGGGAGCCATCAAGATAACTCCAAGCAATTCCCTGCACTAGCCCCTGGGCCGCCTCGTATGTTCCCGCCGCAGCCCTCGACGCCGGTCAGTCGGCTAAAAAAGAATTCCACCGCGTGTCAAGCATGCAAGGCCGCAAAGAGGAAGGTAGGTTACTCGCCACCGTCTAGCCTCGCTGGTTGACACCGCTCGGTACTCACTTGGCAATACCTTGATACTGAAGAAGTTGGCTGACTGTGTCTGTCTGTATGATAACAGTGCTCCGGACTACCATCTCCTTGCAAAGCGTGCCTGAGCGCCGGCGCAGAGGCTGACTGCCATTTCGACCCCACTCGAGATTTGCGGCGCAAAGTGGCCGTCAAGCGAACCATAAAGGAGCTCAACGACTATAAAGTCTTGCTGGACTCTTTATTAACAACGATTCGATCGGAGCCGCAGGACAAATTCATCGAGCTCAGGCATTTGATTCGAAGCAATGGTTCATTGAGAGACATCGCTCGGGCCGTAGGAAGCCCCGTCACCAAGTTCACACATTCAGAGTCTCTGTCAAAAGCGAGTCTGGCAACGATGTCAGAGGACGGAGACCAGCATTTGGATTCGTCATATCTCGAACAACTGGAGACATCACGCCGCCGGCCATCTGAGCTTGATCAAATTCCTACCTCGTCAGAAGAAGAATACCCCCAGAGATCACCTCGAGCGGCATTTCATCCTTATGCGCGGATAACATTGGAAAGTCTTTGCGATATTCCACTATACAAGGTGTCAGCCAGGCCATGGACAGATGTGACCCATGACGACGATTTTGTATCGCATCTTGTCTCGCTGTATTTCACATGGGACCACCCATGCGCGCAATTTCTTGACCAGGGAACATTCATCGACCATATGAAACGGGGAGACGTCAACTCTCAGTTCTGTACACCACTGCTGGTCAATAGCCTCTTATCGATGGCAAGCGTATGAGACTCCCGATTACCCCGCCTCTCGATCTCTTCTGACCCAAAGACAGGCGTACTCTGATAGCCCAGATGCATTCTTCGACCCCAAAGACACGTTTTCACGCGGACAGCATTTCTTCCAAGAAGCAGAAAAATTGTGGACTGCCCAAAGAGGCCGCCGGACCTTGTCGAACATCCAGGCTTTGCTTATGATGTGCAGTGTGTATGTGGTGCTCTATGATGTATTGATCATTCTTGGTGAAGATGGGACTGACTCGTTCCGCAGACCATTATCGCAAGGAAAGGTTCGGCAGGGCTGGTTTTTGCTGCGACAAGCCGCCCAAATGGGACAAGACATGGGATTGCTTATGCTGCCCAGGGTCGTTCAGCCATACAGAGATGACATGGGGCTTTTTGTGCTGCCAGGATCCGCTGGGTCATCCGGCGATGATGAGGTCAAGGATGAAGACGCGGACGAGGGGTTAATGTCGCCCGAAATGGACCGTATTCGAACAATCACGGCCTGGGGTATCTTCAACTTGAACTTGTAAGTATCGTGTCTGGATTGGGATCAGAAAAAATTACTTACATTTGGTTTAGGCAAATGTCGATGAAGTTGCGCAAAGTCACTAGCTTGCCACCACCTATATCCAATATCCTGGTTGGAGGTGCCGTCGACTTTGAGTGGACTCCGTATCCGCGTTCAAACCAAATCACCTACGCCACAAAGCTAGCGCATTTGCCTCAACTCAGACAGGGGATGGCCGAGCTCACAGATATTGTGGCTCATGTGCAAGAGCTTCTGTATGATCATAGCTTGGCCACAAGCATTCATGATTTGTCTGAGAGAGCAGAGGGTCCCTATCAACGTCTGCAACAATGGCTAGCAAATTGGCCTAGCACCTCACAGATCGAGAAGGAACCAATCCCACAAGTTCTCACTCTCCGGTAAGAGGATCGCCCCAATTATTTGTCCCCTCATTGTGATTGATAAGTTTCTGGTGCTGACAATTTATAAAGCATCAAGTGCCACGAAGCCATTATGAATCTTCTGGAGATGTTGATGCGGCGGGACCTTCAAGGCTCTATGGCCGATTCATTCCAGCAAAAATGGTGTCAACAAGCCAAAGAAATGGCCCACTGCCTCTGTATCCACCGACAATCATACGGTCTTAAATACATCCCCAGCCAGGTGGTTGACGCAGTCCAATCCTCCCTTCGCGTCCTGGTGCGACAACTAGACAGCGAAGAAGCAAGGCATGCATTCATCGAGTTTTGTCGCTTCGGCATGGCCATGAGTCACACGTTCAAACCAACCGCTGACGCAATTCACGCCATCCGGTCACTGGCGCAACGTGGAGTCGTGAAGCTGCCCATGGAAGCCATCGCAATCCTTGACGGGTCAGAGCTTCGCAGGGCCCCGGAGACCTAAACGCGACATGCCAAGCCTGGAGAATGGCGTTTTGAATGCCTTCTCCTGTGCGAATCGGACGGTCGGGAGATTATGACTGACGCTCTTGTGTTTACGTGAGCGAAGGCGAAAACACGCAAGGTGAAGATGGTAGGTCTCTCATCGATTTTGTGGAAAGCCCTTTGTCGACATGCAATGTATCATCTCCCGGTTCGGTTGTCTGTTCTTTCGACGTTATTGAAAGCGAAGCGGACATCGATGATGGCAAAGTGAGTCCCGGGCCCGTGAGGCGTTGGGAGTTCGAACACAATCTTGACATTTTCGACCAAGAACTTCCTTGCCATGGCGCCCCATGGTGGGCTGAAATGGAGAGATAAAGCGGAATGGTGCGATGAGCAGAGCTTTGAGGCATTCTAAATTTGGAAAAGCCCCTCGGTGCCGCTCTTTCCCATTCAGGTCAAGGGCCGGGTCTATTTTCCGGAGACCGGAGATGGCGCACGTATACCTTGATCACCGTCAAAGCTCCTTGAGTTTTCGTGGGAACCCGATGGATTGTCATATACCAAGCCTCTATGGCCCATCAAGTGTCCCGTGATTATGTTGTTCATTTATGTCCCTAGCTGTCTACAATACCGAAATCCGATCAACGACACATAGCCTCCTCGAGAAGCCACTGGCTGCCGGTCCATAAGTTCATGAAGCGTTTCTTCTCTTTTAATTTACGTAGCGCATGTCTATGTCTAATTCCCCCCTAAGTGTTCTACTGTACACCGCAGCCTCGACCTTTTGACAACTCTACGGGGTAAGGTCTACCGTCTACAATGATGACGAGCGACCAGTCGGTCCAGCCGGGCGTTTGGCCCCCATTCTCCTATTCCTGTCTACCTACCGCAAGTATGTCTGCTGTGTTCAGCGAGGACAAAGTCCCAGAGTGGTCAACATGTTCCTGTGGATATGGGTTGGCGCGAGTTATCGAGGACTCTTAGAGATACTGTGCAAGGCTGATTTTCCAGGCTTGTTTCTCCTTCCGTGAACACTTTATACATGCACTACAATTACAGTTGGTTCCCAGGGTTGTGTAGTTGAAATTGATGGTTATAAGCTAAGGTAACTACGACTAACTAAACAGTTTAGTTAACTATGTACTCTTTCTGCCTGTATCTTCTGGCCCGGTGTGCAGCATTAGCTGAGTCAGCTTCCACTTTATGCGCAGATAAGATAAGCACAAACACCCAAGCGAAAAACCCTCAAAATTCGACTTCTTTGGCCAAATCCCACACGCCGACGACGGACGTGTACCCCCACCAAACCCTCATCCGCCCTTTGCCGTCTTCCCGGCTCCTCGACCGAAAAAATCATCAATTTCCCCATTCTCCTCTCTTTCACACCCGCCCACAATGTCGTACGACGACCGCGCCAATGCGCGCCCAAACCTGAACGATGAGTTCGACGCTGAGGAGGAGGCTATGGTTAACGACTACCGCGAGCAGGTAAACTTTGATGACAGCATGAGCGAGCTCGACCGGACAACATCCCTCAGCGGCTCTCAGGCCCAGGACCTTCAGGCACAGCTCGCCGCTGCTGCTACCCCGCTGGAATACCAGGCGACTCTGGAGACCAAGTTCGCCAGTTACGACAACTACTGCAGTCTTTTCCACTACATCCTGAACTCGGAAGGCCCCGTGGACTTGGAGCTTCCCTCGGTAGGTTATCCATTGTTGTCTTCTGATTGTCTTCGGACAATGACAGAAAAGGCTGGGCTTGACACATTCGTGCGATTGGCCAAGCCGGTGACATATGAGAGAATGGCAGGACTAACTGTTGGGTATTTCTAGTACTACTGGGCTTGGGATGTTATTGACGAGTTCATCTACCAATTTGAGTCATTTTGCCGCTACCGCAACCGTGTGGCTCGCAGCGGATCCAACGAGGAGGAGGCTCGGCTTCTGCGCGAGAACCCCAACACCTGGGGCTGCTACTCCGTGCTGAACGTTCTGTATTCGCTCATCCAGCGGTCGCAGATCAACGAGCAGCTCGCTGCCATGAAGCGGGGCGAGGACCCCCTGGCCTTCGCCGGTGAGTACGGCTCGCGCCCGCTGTACAAGATGCTCGGATACTTCTCGATCATCGGTCTGCTGCGCGTGCACTGCCTGCTCGGTGACTTCAGCTTGGCCCTGAAGACCCTCGATGATATCGAGATGAACAAGAAGGCCATGTTCGCTCGCGTGATGGCCGCCCACTTCACCACCTACTACTACGTGGGCTTCTCCTACATGATGATGCGCCGCTATGGCGACGCTATCCGCATGTTCAGCCACATCCTGGTGTACGTCTCTCGGACGAAGAACTTCCAGAAGGGCGGCAACAGCTACGACACTATTGCCAAGAAGAATGACCAGATGTACGCCTTGATCGCCATCTGTGTCGCTCTCCACCCCACTCGTCTGGATGACACCATTCACTCGGCCGTTCGTGAGAAGTACGGTGAGCAGTTCCTCCGCATGCAGCAAGGTGGCCCTGAGGCCCTCCCCGTCTTCGATGAGCTGTTCCGCTCCGCCTGCCCCAAGTTCATCTCCCCCACTCCTCCCGACTTCGAGAACCCGGCCTTCAACGTCGACCCCATTGACCACCACACCGCCATCTTCATGGACGAGGTCAGGAACACCCTGTTCAACCCCACCATCCGCTCCTATCTGAAGCTCTACACCACCATGGACTTGAAGAAGCTCGCCGGCTTCCTCGAGGTTAAGCCCGAGAAGCTTCGCAGCTGGTTGCTCGTCAACAAGCAGCGTAGCCGCCAGATCCGCTGGGTCGAGGGTGGTCTGCTCGAGGGCGAGCCCACCATTGCCAACGATCTCGACTACGCTCTGGAGAACGACCTGATCCACGTCAGTGAGACCAAGGCCGGCCGCCGTCTGGTGGATTGGTACCTGCGCAACCTTGCCCGAGTCTACTAAGTGCAGACATACGAAATGGTCAGAGTTTTATTTGGAATAGGAAAAGTTCAACCATGGCATGTTCTGCGGGTGTTCGGAGAAGGGAAAAGAGTGAAGGATGGACTCTGCATGCAAGAAAGAAACGGACATGACTCGAGATGAATTTTCTTTCATATTCTTATCCCGCTTCCCTTGTGTTTCTCATTTTTTGCCATATCGTCTTCCCCATTGTGGGTTTCTATACGCTTTCCGTTTATCTTTATTTTTTCTGTTTTTTCTTTCCATGTTTTGTCCACCCTTGGTTTTCCACGCGGGTTCAAGATCAAGTCTGGCTATCGCGATATCTTTGGAGGGCGTACGATTCACATTTGCCCGGTCTGTTGTTCTGCTTCTTTTCAAGCAGGTGATTTACTCCATGTGGAGAGTGTTGTTGGTGTGAGGTAGAAGAAAAAGACTTGATGAAATGCATAGATCTACGATATTTCTATTATTCCATATCTTACTCGGTGCAGAGTACGGGCTTCGCGTAGAGGAGAGAGGGGGTATAACATGCAATTAATTTAGCCTTCAAATGCCATATCTGTACACGCAAGAAGAGAAAGCTCCCGGTTCCCCAGAACGAAATCAATCCGACACATCAAAGCTCGTGCCACAACCGCAGTTACTTGTTGCACGAGGGTTATCCACGATCTTAAATTGACTTCCAATCAACTCGGTGGTGTAGTCGACTGTGCTTCCGGAGAGCAGCTCCAGCGATGGCTCATCCATGACAACTTTCGCTACTCCAGCGGCGCCCGCTGCCGGCTCGGCATCATCTATATCGCCCTCAAAGACCGTGTCTTCCTCCGGATCGATCTTCTCTGCGGATTCAAGAGACATCATATATTGGAAGCCATGGCAGCCGCCACTGGTCACGGTAATGCGGAGGTGGTTGTAAGGGTTTTCTTCCTTTGTAGCGGAGGGTGAGGAGGATGGGTCGGTGATTTCGCGAAGACGCTGTTATGGTTAGTTTCTATTGATGCACTAAGTCCCTGCAGAAGGGCGATTAAAAGCGAAAAACCAAAAAAAAAAAAAAAACAAAACATACAACAGCAGGGATTCGCTGGTGGTCACCCACCCAACTACTAACCTGCCGGCGTGTGGCTTAAGTACGGCTGAGCGGACGGGAAGCCC
>JGI24509J20081_1000275_pt1 | contig 34829 bp, 33 predicted proteins | sample LinPmetageLP29_FD_20081 | JGI IMG/M metagenome (IMG submission 20081) | reverse complement strand
ATATATCTAGATAGAGAAGCTAGTTTAGTTTGATTAATTTTATAGTATTTTAGTTAGGATAAATATATTTAAATTTAGTAGATAGGGGTAGGTACGTTACTTACTTATATACGTTACTCGCTTACCGAATACGTTAGTTAATAAAAATACGCCGATCTTGATTACTAGGTACCCTATGACCTCGCTGACTGCTCTATAGCACCGTTATATCTATATCCGCGACCGCGACCGCGCCTCCACGCCACCTATACCCTCTACGCCCTCTAGGATTATATGATCCTCTGCTTTATTATATCCTGCCTGTGAATATGCTACAATTATGGAGGTGAGTCATATAAAAGCCGTGCGAGATAGTTGCGGAAGAGGCGGCGGATATTTAAATAAGCCTAGTTAAATAGGGGTAGATACCTAATCTCTAAGGCGGGAGGGTCGCCCTATTAGATCATTAACCCTATAAGTCGGGCCTATGACAGCAAGATCATTGACCCCTGGTCTAAAATAGATCTAATCACGAAGTCTGAGCTTAAGCGCCATTATAGAATGGCGGTAGCTAGAATAGAAAAGCCATACCTAGTAGGGGAAGCGGGTACGTATACGAGCATATACATCATGAACAATATGCATACCTTAACGCATGGCAAGCACCTAGCAGATATAAGATAGTTTAGACAGACGGGTGTGTATAAGAATATTGGGACCAAACCAGGTATAGATATTAGATGGAGCATTATATATTGACATGTCACATGGTTGTGGTTGTGGTCCGTGATTGGCAACAACGTGGCCTTTTTCCCCGGACGGCGATAAAAGCTCCCCGATAAAGTTGCATCTTCCCCTTAGGAGTCTTCCCAACAACGCGCACCCAGCAACCACCCAGTATCAAACAAAGACTATGGTAATCCCCCGTGGTACACAAATCTGGTGAAGCCATACCAACTCCTTTTACAGGCACAGACACCCCAACAACGACGCGCAAATGAGCGATTCGCAAAGAGCGAGGCCGCCAAAAGAGGCAAGGGGCCTTCAACCAAGGCCAAGCAAGCTTCCAAGTCACCCGTCTCTGCGAGCTGGGTTTGTATGTGATGGAAACCCCTATGACCATTGCCAAGTTAACCACATGCCCTAGTGATACTGGCCTTTGTCGTCTGCGGTGGTCTCATCCTAGAGCTCCTGAGGGTTGTCCCTGAAATCTGGTCTACCGTGGCTTCAATGCTTTCCCGGCTCACAGGATAGATCCTCTGCCTCCCTTTGAAGATACCCCAGTTGTCAGAGATGGATAGTCAACAGATCTGCGTCGGCAGTGCCAAATACAGTCCCCCTGCCTTGGCTACACCTATACCCGAAAATAGACCGAGAGACAAGGCCTAGCAAAGGACAAAGCGCAGATATTGGTTGCTCAGGAAGCGCCGGATGGATGGTTTGACGGCATATGACACAATTGTGCCCCGTGGATAAAAGAATTACGGACAAATCCATTTCATCACATTGCCTAAGCTACTTGGAAGGACTGGCAATCATGCAGCCTCCCTTTTCTTCTTCTTCCCCCGAGACCGAGAGAGCGCCGCCTTCTCGCCATCACCATCATCGGGCTTCTTCTTGCTTTTCTTCTTCTTCACGAGAGTGCCCTCGGCCGGAGTTCCCTCTAACTGGATCCGCTCGGACGCTCGCTGCATTCGCAGCCGCATCTGTTCCACGTTCTGCATCGCCTTTCTCATTTCGGCGTCACCCTCGTCACCGTGGGCCACGGCAGGGTCTCTATCGTCATTATTTCCCAGTGAAAGCTGGCGGAGGCCACTAGAGTCCACCTGAAGTAGAGATCGCTTAATACCAGTAGACCCAGTAGCAACCCCGGCCAAACTACTGTGTAACGGAGTGTCATCAGACCCAAATGTTTCATCGGTGGCAACCTCCATTTTCCTGGGAGATATCCGACGGCTCGCGAGGGAATCACGATTAACATGGCCCTGCTGTCCATCATCCAGTCTTAGGTCGACAATCGGGATTGAATCAATGTCCAATGTATCGCCATTGGTCGACCTGAACACGTCATGGAGCGGCGTAGACGTGCCTGATGAACCCCCGGAAGCAATATAGAATGGGTCATCCCTGAAACGTTCTCTCCGCTCATACTTTCTCCTTTCCAGTACGGATGGATCTTCGATCAGGCCGCCGACGGTGTTTTGGTACGACGGGCCGAGATGTATCTCAACAGGGGCCGTCTCGTACAACGGCCTTTTGACAGGCGGAGTGAAATCCGGGGTATAGTAAAAGTCCTGTAAGACATTGCGCGTTCCCGCATCCAACATCGAGCGGTTCACGTCGCGGAAAAGGCCCGGTAGGTCATCATGGAATGCCTCGTCTAGGCGCAGACTTGGAGGCAAAATCACTTTCTTCTGAGCACTAAGTGCTACGGGATTGAGTTCTAGGCCCTCGAACAAGCTGGGAACGATGGAGGCGAGTAGGAATGGCACCTCCTGTGTATCCGAGCGCATCGCCTCGGCACCCAAGCGGAGGACTTCCAGAAACTCAATGGCTCGCTCCTGAACATCTAGGTCCGGATGAGCGGCGAGAAGCTCGAGGAAGTCCACGACTCGAGCCAGCAGAAGAGACAATTCACTCTTCCACGTATCCCTGCCCTTCCAGCTGCGATTTAATTGGACAAACACCTTCGGTATCGCCTGCAGGAACAGTTGTAAAGTTCTCGGCGCCAAGGATGCATTAGAGGGGTAAATCAGGGATTGCAGCGTCCGGTCAGGCGACACGAGACATTCTGCATACTCACCAACCACCCACGCGACTGGGCCCAGAACATCGTTACCCACATTGAAGCCCGCTGGGAAAAGGATCGACCTATTGTCAACGAGCAGTAGTGACTCGGCCGCTCGGGTGGCCTCCGGACGTACTCCCCTCACGCGCACGGCGACATTGCGGATCTCTGACCCAATCCGAAACGCAACAGTCGTTCTCGAGCCGTTGATGGACCATTGGCCTGTTTGAGGCCGATGCTGATATTCATCCAGCCCCGAGGGTGGGAGTAGACTGACGAGTCTGACTAGAATGCCCACGTACCAGTCAAAGTCAATCATCTCAGCGTAGTTGCCCTGTGAGCAGATGTCTAGCACCCGGTTCACAACTTCGGTTCGGTATTCGCTGGGCAGGTCAATTGAGGTGCCAGGTCTTGCGTTGGATCCTGTTTGCTCCATGAAGCCGTCAGAAGCGAGGCGCGCAGATGAATCGGCTTCAAGATTGGCTTCAGGATTAAGAGAGGCTTTTGAACTTGACGAGGCCAGTTGAAGCTGATCAACCAACCGGTTCACCACTGTCTGAAGGGTATCACTAGTGACGATCCCGACAGTAAGCTCCAAAGCCTGCAAGCGAATGGATACGTCTGCGTCGTCTAGACAGTCCATGATCACATCTTGCTGCACAGACACGAGCATGGGATGTGTCGTGACGATACGGTTCAACGCAAGAAGTGCAACGTATTTGACTGTTCGTTTTCCGTCCAGAAGTCAGAAAGTGTGACCGGTATTGGGCAGATCAAGGGAGGCTCACGGTTAGGGTCTGAGTCTATGACTATCATTCCTCGTAGTTTACCCACGCACAACGTGGCAACTTCGTCTCTCTCCCGTAGGTCCTCCTCGCCATCAAGAATCCCACCCTGAATGATGCCATTGATGCACTCATACAGTAGTGACATAGCCGTGGTAGTCTGAATGATATTCGTCAACGGTCTCAGGAGCTTGCGTGTCAGTCGAGGCTCCAGCGGAGTCAAAGTTGCAAACTGAGACGATTAGAAAAAGAACCCCTCGCAGGAAAGAGATACACAAACCAGCTTGATGATCTTGATGGCCATCCAATTATTGCCGCTATCCACGAGCAGCTCGAAGAGTCGCGGTGCCAAGGGCAAAAAATCATGCGGCCGGCGCCAACCAAGTTCACAGACAACGTTGATGGCTGCCGTGGTCACACTTATATCTTCCTGGTCGTCCATCAGACGGTCCTTAATTTTAGGCCATGATGACTTGAGTGCTTCCGGGTATACCAATGCAAGCCGGTAGAGACACACAATCGTCTTTTTGCGTACTACGGGGCTTGAATGTGAGAGACGGGATAGTATATCCGGAAGCAGGGACATGGCTAGCGAAGGAGTGATGATATGCGGGAGGGTGACGAGGGGCAGGGACAAGCAGGGAATGCTGGGAGACACGATATCCTGTACACCAGTTAGATTGACCATGCTCAAGATGCAGCAGAGAGTGACCGGAATCAACCTTTTTGAGCATATTTGTAGCCAGCATCAGAACCTCCGTGTCCGGTCGGAAGCTTTGCACCGCGCCGAGATAGCCCACTCGTTTCTGTAGATATTTGGGAGAAGACATGACTTCCAGGACATTAAAGGCCGCCCATGACATGTCATATCCAAACATCTCCAGATAGATGAGCTTCAGAAGCGCCGTGGCCTTTTTATCTAGTCGGGTTCAGCATGCGGAGATAGCGGTTTGGGAAGGGGGGTTTGTCTACCCATGTCCTGCGATTTAATCTCGGCCTTGCACTCTCGCAGGCAATCCTGAACGTATTCATCCTCTCCACTTTTGTGAGTCCGGAGACCCTTGATCAGGTCGTAGAGAGACTTTTCGAACCTAGATGGCACCGTCAGTCGGGCAACAAGCAGATCACACCATTGGAAACATACATCCTGTTTCGACTCGCGCCGCGAGTGAGAGGATACCGAGGGCCAATATGGATGATATCACGGTGTATTAACGACAAGAAGCATGATCTCTCCAGCCCTGAGTTCGCTGGGGAGCTCAGTTGTTGGTAAACTGGGAAACTCGGAGTTCACGTGGGGAATTCAATTCGATAAGGATCACGGGACCGTGCATCCGGTGTAATCTACGGGGAGTTCTCCACTCTCCATATGCTCTCTGGTCTCTTCTTTCAGCACCCGTTCCCTTTCCCCTTTGTTTATCTCATTTTAAAGAACAGGGCAGACCCCATCCGAGAGTGATCATGGCCCTTGCCGAAGCCCGCGAGGCCAATGCCTCCGACCTGATCTCCGCCCTTCATCTTTCTCAACAGGCGCCCGCCCTCCTCGGCCACGATCCTGCGAATGCGGGAGTGACTTCATCCGCAGACACGGCTGAGGAGTATGGGCGGATTGAACAACTTCTCCTTGCTTGCCTTCGGACCGGGGATGATACGTCCGCCCACGCGGGTCTCGACCGTTTAAGCCATCGATTCGGTGCCTCGAACGAGAGAGTGATGGGCCTCTATGGCCTATACGAAGAAGCGACCGCAAGAGATCAGCCGGCCCTGGAGAAGTGCCTGGATGAATACGAAAAGATTCTTTCAGAGAATCCCCTCAATATGGTTCGTCGGGTCTAACCACTGAGAAAAATGGTGATCATGGGAAATATCTAACGGCCAACTTGGTATAGCCCATTATGAAGCGTCGGGTGGCTTTGCTGCGCTCGCTAAACCGGTTTTCTGATGCCATTGCCGCCCTCATCCAGCTCCTTGATGCCGTACCTACCGATGCCGAAGCCTGGTGCGAATTGGCAGACCTGTATCAATCCCAAGGCCTCGGTGCCCAAGCAATCTTCAGCCTCGAGGAGGCTCTGCTGATAGCCCCGAATTCCTGGAATGTATGACTGGGCCGTTCTCTTTATATTAGACTCGGACCTGAATTAACGCGACCAGATCCACGCCCGGCTTGGGGAACTTCTCTATGTCTGCGCCTTGTCTCCCGATGGCGATGCACACCGGCTTGCAGGCAAGTCGGTACAACACTTCTGCCGCAGCATTGAACTCTGCGACGATTACCTGCGGGGTTATTACGGATTGATTCTGGTACGTGTGAACAGAGGTCTATACACCTTCCTGTACTGATTTGACATCTCGACATCACAGGCTTCGTCGCACATGCTGGAAAAGGAGTATGCGCATGAGAAATCCTCAGATGCGGCTGTTCCTTCAAAGAAAACGCTTGCGCAATTGAAAAGACTCGGCCTTGAGAAACTCGGCGACATTGTCCGATCACGGTCGGTCGATGACCAGCATTGGGCATCCAGTCGGAGTGAACTCATTGCGGCCAAAGAACTGCTGAATCGATTTGAGAATTCACAACGATCATAATCATCGCCCAAGCGCTCTGAACAATTGGATACCCCTTCTATTTCATCTCTGTCATATCTGTAACTAATGCAATATGTGATTCGCTATACTCTGACTCACACACGCATAGTTGACTTGATCTAGGCCTAGAAGTATGGATCGTCTCACGCACCACCCGTGAGTTTCTGGAGCGTTCCGTAGACATGGTAGGTGATGATTATTGGGCATTGGGCAGCAGATCCATTTCGATGTCCAGGGAGGAAAGTAGTTACACCAACGCTAAAGTATGCCCAACCCAGCCCAATAGAAAAGGGAATTAGGCAGGCAAAGAACCGCACCTAAAAAAAGGGCGTCCGCCATTTTTCAAATGCCCTTCGAGACTTTTTATCCATACCGAACAACACATACGAAGAGACAGAGAGAGAGAGAGCTACAGCTATACACATACCCAACTATACACATATTTACCTATTTAGGATCCCCTGCGTAAGGGAGTCCAATCTAGCGGGGCACCAAGAGTCAATGCGCTTGCTCTTGCCCCCCCGCGTCCGCTTTGTTTTTTTAATTTTTAATTCTTTCTTTTTTTTCTTTTTTTTTTTTTTCCCTTTACCAGTGTCAATTCTATTCTCTCTTCCCCCGCCTGTCACCACCACCGGCTCACCAACTTGGGTGTTCCCCTCTCCTCGCTTTTCGTATATGCGAGTGAGAGTGAACCTGCACTGACCGAGTTGTATTCTTATTTGACTGGGAGCGTAAAATAAGAGGCTCTGTATTGGCTCTATGACGTATGTTTTTACCCTGTCCTCCTTTCCCTTCCCCCCCCTCTCTGCCTCTGCCGCTGCCTCTGCTTCTGCCACTGCACTGCCACTTTGCTTCTCTGTCTCTGATCTCTCTCCCTATCTCTCCCGAGAACCGCACACTAACATTCACCCTCCCAGGCTCCCTTCCAGGCTCAGCATCTCGATTGATTCCGCAGATCCGCACGGCTCGGATAGCTCTCTGACGGACGAGGAGGATTCCTCGGCCGACCAAGTATCTTCCCTGCCTTCAGACGGAAGCCATGAATACCGAGATTATGATGAGTGGGCACACCTGTCATTTCCAGATGAATTAAAACCGTCTGATTCAGCCTCTCGACCAAGGACCTCGCACCGCAACCGGTCGCTCCACCGTTCGCTCCACGGTTCGCTCCACGGTTCGCGCTCGGCTTCGGGCCGCCGCCAACCATCGCGCCGCCAAATGATTTCCGAACGCGAATCCCTGGGCCCTCGAGCCCGACGCCATTCTCCAGGGTCGCCCGACAGCGCGGATTCGGAGGAATATCCGGAAGCCTATGCGCGAAACCATCATGACCGTCGGTGGCCCCACGCCCCGGCTGCAGCAGGCTACGCGCCGAGCGTTTCTTCTGGCCCACCCTTCAACGCATATCCGCCGGGACATGCTCCCTACCCACACCTCAACGGCCCTCTGCCGTCTGACCAACTCATTCGCTTTGGCCACGCCAACCCGGCAGGTCAGCCGTATGGCCCTGCCCATGGCCCCTATCCGTATGGGGCTCAAGTACCATCGCCCGGCGCTCCTATATATCCCCCATTCTATGCGCAAGAACAAGCGCACCGACATCCTCGACAACCACCCCATTCACGAATCGATCCGCACAACCCTTCCCAAACCCCCATTCACCCCATGGGCGCTCAGGCCCCTTCGCCCTATGCGGGCTCCCCTTTCCACCACGAGATGATGCCATATATTCCCAATGCCTACTACAACTACCGCGATCCCTATTCTATGGTTCAGGGCATGATACCCCCTTCCTACTTCCCTTCGTATCCCCAGGTGCCTTCTCCGACTCCTCCGACTCCGCGGGAGGCAGCCTCATCCCCGGCTCCTCCACCTGCAGACGCTGCGAAGGATGAAGCGATTGCACGCCTGGAGAAGTTGATCCTGGACGAACGCACGGAACGCGAAAGCAAGGAAGCGGCCCGTCTGGCTGCGATCGAACGCGAGGCCGCCGAGGCCGCCGCCAAAGAGCAGCAGCTTGCGCATGACCGGAAAATTGCCGAGGAGGCTGCTATGCTGGCTCGCGCAGATGCTGAGAAGAAGGCCGCCGAAGATGCAGCTAAAGCGAAAGAAGAAGCCGAGAAAGCTGCCGCCGCTGCCGCCGCGGATGCCGCGGCAGCGGCAACGGCAGCAGCAACAGAGGCGGCAGCAGCAGCCGCAGCAGCCGCTGCAGAACCTCCGAGCAAACCTGCCCCGGAGAAGAAAAAGCCAATCAAATTCAAAGATGCCGTCGGTCGGAAATTCAGCTTTCCCTTTGAGCTGTGCAGCACATGGCAGGTAAGTAATTCCCTGATTTGCCCCTCCCGAGATTTCTATGTGCGGGCAGCGCATCTAACGTCTCCGTCTAGGGAATGGAAGATTTGATCAAACAGGCCTTCCTTCATATCGAGGTTATAGGGCCTCATGTTGCGGAGGGGCACTATGATCTTGTCGGCCCCAACGGCGATATCATTCTACCCCAAGTTTGGGAGACGGTGGTTGAGCCTGACTGGACGATTACCATGCACATGTGGCCGATCCCAGAGAAGCCGAAGGAGCCCGATCCACCTCCTGCGGCAGACCCGCCGCCTGCAAAACCTGATCCTGATCCTGCCCCTGCTGGAACGGAAAAAAAGAAGGATGGAGGTATGTGTCCTATTTCTCCCGCGAAAGACCCTTTGAAATCTCCTCGGGGACATTCCAAATGCTAATGACCATATTCAGGCAACAAGAAACCTAAAGCGAAAGGCGCCACTCCCATGGCAGGGGGTTTTACCACTTGGATGATGGGTGGTCGCAACCCCCCCAGGGTCAACAAGGCTCCCAAGGCTGAGAAAAAGGCTGAGCCAGCCGCCCAGTGATGAGTCAATGGGCGCATACTTTTGCACCTATTTCTCTCCCCTGCGTTGTATTGGCCACTTGGTACTTCTCCGTGCTGCCCTTGCCGCTCTTAGGGCGCGGGATAGTGAAGACCAGATCCCGGGGCATATGTTTACATTCCCATACCGCTTGGCCAGCGATTCGTCCCATGTGCAACTTCCAGTTTGGGTTTGTTCAACCGTCCGTCTACATGGAAGCCATTTACGGGCCTGCGCTAGAGACTTTAGGATCCATGTCATTCTTGGTCAAGCACACAGTGCTGTTCACTTTGAACCTTGCCATCTACTCCCAGGACACCCTCAATTTAGTCCCATACAAGCTATAAACCCAATGAAATACCCGTCAATATATTGAAAGATCTCGATTATGTAAAGATCTGCCTTCGTAAAACACTTTGGTAGCGTCCCATACAAAGCCGGTGTTCGATGTGTATAGTCATAAATCATCGCTGAGGTAGGAGCGGCTTCCACTCAATCTGCTCCTTCGCCTCATCACCAAGAAGATCCGGAGCCATATTGCTACTCTGCGGTGCTGCCGATGCGCCTTGGGCAGTATCCGAGACCGGACTCGGAACACTTTCTTGGGAGCTCAGTGCGAGCGGTTTCCGAGGCACAACCGGAGGCGATTTGATCATGGTTGGACTTGCACTCCAAGGCCCAGTAGACTCCGATTCATCAAATATTTGTTGCCGTGGGGGAGGCACGGGCTTCTTACTCATGCGAGCGTCTGCATTCTTTCCCATCATACCTGAGTCGGGTACCCAGTCAGGTTCGGTATCCAAAGAGAACGGGTTGGACTTGCGCTCAGGATTTGCGATAAACCTTTCTGCGGGTGGCTGTACCGTCGCCTTGACGGGAGCACCTGTTACATGAATTAGGCCTGTCGCTGTAAGATTCACACCATTGGGAACATACCTTGATCCAGCCACCATCTTGTTCGATCGGAGCTGGCTGGTGGCAATCCTGGCGCAATGGAGACTTGGGGAGTGCTATCTTCATCATCCAGGTCCAGGAGATGTACTGAACTGTTCCCAGAGAGGCCGTCATGCTGTTTCTCCTTATAAAGCAAACGTCTCAGACTATCTTTGAACCCAACATCGACAACATCGATCACGCAGTCAAACGTTGACCAGACCGGGCGGTGGTCAGAAACCCGCAAGTCGGCGGTCTGATATTGGGTTTGGCGGACATTAGACCCTCTCCATAGGACCCGATCACACCATGCAGGAATACGGGCCTTTTCGCTGCAGAAGAGTTAATATCTTCCCTGCTTGAGTGGGTGGCTCCTCTTACGAAGTGTCATAGTGATCTGTGCCGACATCGTATTTGTAGGTCGGAGCGAATGTTATAGGGCCCTCCGAATAAAACTGGAAAGCTCTTCCTGCAATCATTTGCAGATTCAACTGCTCTTGTTAGCGAGAAGAAGCTGACAGATACGGGAGATCAGGACCAACCTGGTCGTTGTCATAGAGTTTTTGAAAATCACCTTGCATGACGAGGTCTCTCACGATCTGATTTCCCAGTCCGATCCGATAGTTAAAATCGCCAAGCCAAATCACAGTGTCGTGGTCCGCGATGGATCGATTCCTTTGAAAACGTAGCCCTCGGTCGATAGTCTCGTAGTCCCTATTCCGCTCGTCGTAGTTCGCGAAACCGGCGGCTAAGTGGGCGGTGATAAAACAGATGCTCGTGTTGGAAAAATCAAACCGAATTGCGCAGCCACCCTTGTTGCCAGCGATTCCCGAAAGACCTGTCTGTGCAGCTGTCAGTTCAGTTGTGGCGATTTGGAATCGGAAAATCGTCTCACCTTTTTCACTGTGCCCTCGACATTCTTTATGTCCTTCAATGCATCTAGCTTCACGTAAATCATAAGTGCAGCGCCTACAAGCTGCCCGCTTCTCAACAGCACATATTTACTGGTTCCTTTCATCCTCGCGCGATTATTCAAACAGTGCTGAACAGCTTTTTCCCAAACTTTCCGGGTGCTCGGGTCGGTTGACATGATCTGTTGTGGACTTAGATCCACGATCTCCTGAAATCCGACAGCGAAGATCGTGGGGTCCTCATCGGCTTTATCCGCCTCGGGAAACAGCCATGGTGTAAGGTCAGCACCGGGACCTTCATCACGGCCGTTAACGTTGAAGCTACCCACCCAGAGCCGAATATGTTTGGTCGATGAATATTCCGAGGCACGCCGACTCAGCTCCTCGGTGACCAAATCATTCATTGGGTCATAGAGATAGACTGGTATTTGGTTTGCCAATCTACCCAGGAGAAGATCGATCGTCTTTTGACGTGCCTTGTCGGTAAAATTGTTGACATAGAGCCGAGTTGCGCTTTTGCGTGCATCCGCAAGCGCACCCGCAAGGGACATCTTCCCATGTCGCGTGAAAGAGGATTTGAGGGCGCCTGTTCCTGCATAAATTTTGGAAAGAGCATCGCCATTGTCAGCCCAGAGGGTTGAATGGCGCATCTGGATGTCCGAGCTCAGTCTCCCGCCTTGCTGTGATAGAAATGACTCTAATGCCATCGAACTGATGATGGTCTGAACCAAGTTTGTTCGGTCCAGGCAATCCAGACAGTTTGTCCGAAAAACTCCTTCCTGCTGCAGAATGACCGAAGAACTGCTGGCTAAGTCCTCTTTATCCTCGGCCGGTGTAGTGGAGCGAGAAGCGTCTTCCGACAGGAAGTATGCAAAGCCATCCAGAGAGTCGGCCAGCTCATACTTGATCTGGCTACTCGCTTCATACCCAGCGGGACCTCGTGTCTCAGCAAGAAAATCATATTCGGTGGTACGCAGAAGGCCACGGCGCTCAGATTTCACGGAGTCCTGTTTTTGTCTGAGTGAGCTCCTCGAGATGTGCTCACGGAACTTGGCCGTAAGCTCAGCTTCGCCACTTTTGAGCTGACTGAGCAGGTTGACCACATGCACCGCGCCGTATTGAAGCTCGAGAGTCTCAAAGTGTTGATTAAAGGCGTGCTGGGTGGCCTCACTTGAGCGCGTGATCTCGATCTTCTGCTGTCCCGGAATGAGGCCGGGGGCTTGCTCCCAGAAGATCGGCACGGAGCCCCGAACCTGGACATAGGAGAAGGCGATACCGGGTGGCACCCAAAGAATCATCTCGGTCTCTACAAAGTTGGCCACGTTGCCATCATCATCGATACCTCGGGAATTGAACCGCGTGCCAGCACGCCGAGACGATTGACGCGAGATGATGGTTAATAGAGATGGGAAATTGGTTCGCACCTGGGGTAGGATGGAGATAGTCGCAGGAACCTTGAGTGTACCGGCATAACCCCGGATGACACAGGTGAGAAGTTGAGACGCATCTAACTTGGCTCTGTCCGAAGGCGGCAAATGGCTTCGAAATAGAAGAAGGGGGTTAATCATATATGAATTCCAAAGCATGTCTTCATCTAGAGTGTCGATATCGAATGCCGCGGATTTCTCCGCTCTGATACATTGTCAGCCAAATATCACCTAAACCGGGGTATTGACTGTACCGGTTCTGTAAGCGATCGGTGAGGTCGAAGTTAAGACTGTAGTAAAAGCTTCCATCACCGAGCAGCTTTTTAAGGGCGAGAAAAGGGTGGTCGGTCACCACCTCCCTCCCTTCCCCACCAGCGCGCTCTTCGGCAGCGAACTGAGAGCTAGTCTCATAGTCTAAGCCGTACTCATACTCGGGGCGATTGAGACAATCTGTAGCTGTAAGAAAAAATAATAATATAGTTTTGCGGATGAGCGAGAAGACGTACAGAAACCAACGTTGTCGATCCTGGACACGGTTTCTCCGGGCCGCACAGTAGCAGCCTGGGAAGCGCCGGTGACCACACACACGAAGACATCTTCATTCAATGTAATCAGACCCAGGGTGCCATATCCAGCGCCAATCGGCCGGTAGCTCTCAATGTCCACGGATGAAATGTCCGAGAATTCAACCCGGCAGTGAGTAGCGGCCTTCGCCCCGGTATCGGTAGCGTTGTAGTGGAAGATCAAAACATGGTCGGTAGTCACCAACGCAATAGACCGTTGAGGATGATCTTGGCAGAAGACTCGGAGGTTGAACATGATCTGGAGAGCAAGTCGACCTGACACCACCTACCTTCCTCGCTACTGGTTCCCGACACGAGACAGTCGCAGCTATTTTCCCATGCACAAATTCGAGGAACAACCACAAGTAACCACAATAGTCACGTGTATAAGGCAGAAAAAATCGGTGTGCAATGGCCTAGCGTTTTGAAATAAAAACGGCGTGGTCATCTGCAGTCGTGGTTGTCTATATACGCGATTCGCACGGGGAATCCTTATCGGATGCTGACTCATCCATATCGCGTCTTGGTCTCTTTTTTTTTTCTTCCCCACGATCACGAATCATCAATCATCTCGCCATGGGTCTCGCCGCGCCTCGGAAGTATGGATTCTACCCAGCGCTATAATTATTGACCGTCTAACTGTCTATCCGTCTATAGGAAAACTAAAATCTCCCATGATCCAAACAATACGAAATGGGCCCGGGCCACGTCCGGCTTTGGGCATCGCATCATGAGTGCTCAGGGTTGGACACCCGGCAGTCGCCTTGGTGCTGAGAATGCCGCTCACGCCGACTTTTTGACTGCTGCCAGCACCTCGCACATCAAGGTGACCCTCAAGGATGATAATCTAGGCCTCGGTGCCCGTGCCGGACGGTTGGGTGAGCCGACCGGGCTCGATGCCTTCAAAGGATTGCTGGGTCGGTTGAACGGCAAAAGCGACGTCGAACTACAGCAAGATCAGCGGAAGCGGGACGATGTAGTACTTGCCCGATACGTCGCTATGAAATTTCCGGAGGTTCGATTCGTCCGAGGCGGACTATTGACCCAACAAAAACTCGACGCCCTTCCTCCCAAAGACGAAACACAGAAAACCGAAGCCAAGGCTGGTGGTAAAGAAGCCAGCGAGGTTGATTTCTCATCCAGCGACACGAGTACGGCGGCATGCAAATCCTCCAAATCCAAGTCCAAATCCAAGTTAAAGGATAAGTCGAAGGATAAGTCGAAGGATAAGTCCAAATCTTCCAAGGAATCTCGCTCCGAAGGGAAGGACGCAGAGAGTTCGTCTATCTCCGAGTTAAAGAAGAAAAAGAAGTCGAAGAAGAGAAAGGCGGATGCGGCGGAGGATTCCGAGGAGTCCCAACCCGAGTCGTCAAGCAGTACCACAGCCAATACAGTTAAGGTTTCAACGGTACGAGAGCGCCTGCCTATCGGGAGGCACGTTTTCCGAGGACGGCATATTGCACAGAAGAAAAAAGCGCTCTTGGATGACAAGTCCCTCAACGAGGTATGCTATTTGAGATGGACACGGTACTGAATCACGCTAACGGGTAACAGATTTTCATGGTCAAAGCAAAGGCATAGACCCTGGTTTGCATTGCATTTATTTAGAGGGACATTATTACACATGGGGCATGGTGTTGGGCGTAAATGATTCTACAAGACATTCTCGATTAGTTACATTCCACAGATCCTATCTCTTTAGCCATCTACCTACCCTGGTATAAGAGTATATAGTGCATAGTATCTTAAGGCAGGTTCCAACTGAGCAGAACCCGGGATTAGTCATGATCTCTGAATTTTAGCTGGTCCCGCTCAGCTGGAACCCGCCTTAACAGGTACTGTACCTGACCTGACTACATACAGTAGGAACTGTTCGCAGCCGATTACTTAATCCATCTTGTTCGGGCTCGACGTCATCCTATCGATTCTCCCTTGTGACCGGGGAGCTATTCGTGTTCACTCTTCGCCATCCATCCTGCTGTAGGACCTAGGACCTCGTTATGAACGGCCACGTTCAGTCCGGATGTGGACCTGGCACTTCGGTGCGCCCTCCCTCGCGTGTCGAGAATGCTGACAGGAAACGGTATGCTCCTCCTAGCGTGCGTCCCGTTCCACTGGAAACTGACGGCTCTTCCAGCATTCATTGGGCACCGCTAAACATCGGTCTTGAGCGGCGCCTACAGACCTTTATCGTTCTGTGCCATACCCTGACTATCGCTATTTTCTTGACCGGTTTCTTCTTCACGTGTGCCATTCCCCTATTCTGGCCTCTTTTGTTGCCGTACCTGGTTTACATCACTCTGTTCTCGACGGCGGCCGCGTCCGGGGAGCTTAAGGGCCGAAGTCTCCTCTTGCGTTCGCTTCCAGTGTGGTCCCTCTATGCATCCTACTTTCCTGCCCGTCTGCACCGTGAGGAGTCTCTTCCTCCGACGAAGAAGTATATATTTGGCTACCACCCCCATGGCATCATTTCACATGGCGCATTCGCCGCATTCGGGACCGAAGCTTTGGGTTTCTCCAAGCTTTTCCCAGGCATTACCAACACCCTCTTGACACTGGATTCAAACTTTCGAATTCCGTTTTATCGAGAATATGCACTTGCCATGGGGCTGGCGAGTGTGTCGAGGGAATCGTGCGAGAATCTTTTGACCAAAGGCGGCGCGAATAACGAAGGAATGGGTCGCGCAATTACAATTGTTATTGGCGGGGCTCGCGAATCACTCAACGCCCGGCCGCATTCTTTGCGGTTGGTCCTGAAACGGCGCAAAGGATTCGTCAAGCTTGCCATTCGAACTGGTGCTGACCTAGTTCCGGTCTTGGCGTTTGGAGAAAATGACCTTTACGAACAAGTGTATTCTGATGAACATCCGATCATCCATAAAATCCAAATGCTGGTCAAGCAAACGATGGGTTTTACCATTCCCTTATTCCATGCCCGCGGAGTCTTCAACTATGATGTCGGACTGATGCCCTACCGCCGTCCCTTGAATATCGTGGTCGGGCGGCCTATCCCGGTGATGCAGCAGCAGAACCGTGACAAAATCAATGACAGCTACATTGATGAGCTTCATTCAAAATATGTTCAGGAGCTACAGCGTCTATGGGATCAATGGAAAGACGTCTATGCCAAGGACAGGGCGGGCGAACTTGAGATCATTTCATGATCATCTATCTCGACGGCCACGAGCGGATCCGGTATCCTCGTGCTTGCGACTGGCCTCACGGAAAATACTACTATGTTCATCACTCACTCTTACAAACGTTGCGCTCTTGTATTTTATAGAGATGTTTATTAAAATATCTGGGTAGCATATACATATTTGCCGTTTGAAAGAATGGAATGGACTTCCAATTCAACGTCATTTACTGGGGCGCCGACAAACCACAGAAAGATCAAGTTCTCGAAAAAGAAAAAGAAAAAAAAAAAACATCTGGCAGAGCGAAAACAGATGGCTAGGGGTATCAGATCAACGGTAAGTGGGAAGCGTCAACATAAAGTACAAAAGCATAGGAGGCGCATTGTGGCCCGTCAGGTTTGGGGAGAGCCAAGGGCAGCACCATCCGTAGGAAGAGGTGTTGGGTTCAAGCCTGCTACCTCCGCCGACGACGACACTCGACGACTGTCGTTGGGTGAAATTCGGACGTTGCCCATGGCGTTCTTCTCGAGGTGGCCACTTTCCACCCGACCTTGGATCATTTCATCCAACATCCTGGACACCTCGTCCATGTTCTTTCTCCGGTCTTCTTCTTTCTCGCCTGACTTCGTAGGTGGTGCAGGCGGGCTTGCGGCTTTCTGGGCCATGTCACTGGTCCCCCGTGGACTGTTACGACCGGAACTAGTTGCATCTGCTTTGGGCTTCATTTCCGGCAACTGCGATTCATTGGTCACGGCAGCCAGGTCTCGGTGTCGCGCGGCCGAGCGAAGAGCAGCCAGCATTCGGTCCTTGTCGTCGAGCTGAATCCGGAGCTCATTGATCTCCATGTCCTTCTCGCGAACTAGGGCCATCACGTCCGGGTGCTCGGCAATTGTCGCATTTCCGGTTTTGAGCCCCATCGACATTCGCGAGTGGCTAGAACGTCTAGCTTGGAGCAGCCGGCGCTCGAGGGTTGAGATGTATCGATTCTTGTCGCTCAAATCCGCCTGCAATGCGGTGACCTGTCGCTGCAGGCTGGCTTTGCCGTCACCGAATTCGCCCAGGTCGTCGTCTTCTTCATTGCCGAATGAACCGCCCGAGAAGGGCATCGCTCCTAGAGGTTCGTTGCTGTTGACGGACATGAATGAAATAGGCCGTATGGAGGAATGGCCAGCCCCCAACGTGGATTGACTGGCTGACGAACGCAATGAGCGGGTTCCTGATTCCGCAGCCGACATCCTCGAAAGCCGACCGAATGCAGCAGACAGGCTGCCGTGGCTGTTCACCCCGGTGGACTTGGAGCTCAGAATCAACCGATTAAGATGCTCGATGCGTTCTTTCAGCGCCGTCCGAGCCAGCTGCATCTCTAGCACCTGCTCCTCATGGCGAGCCTGGGCCTCTTTTTCAAACTGCTGTTCATCCCACTTCATCTCTTTCTCCGCCTGGGCCTTGGCCTGCGTGTCGAGCTGGCCCCGAAGAGCCTGGATCTCCATACGATATCGTTCAAGCAACACGCGGCTCCCAGCGTCTCCACCACCGCTGCCGTAGGCTTCTTCAGCCTTCTTCGCGTGGCTGACGATATTATTCTTTGCTCGAGCAGCAAATTTCAGCGTGTTGAGGGTTTCGCCCGTGTGCGCATTGACACTAGACACCATTTGGACCGTACAAAGAATACTCACGAGGGAATTACCCGACAAAGCGGGTTGTAACAGTCTTGTCAACTTGCTGTCCCGATAAGGTAAGTGTCGGCCCTCTCGGTCAATCGGGTTGCCTTGTTTATCCTTGTTTTCCGAGAGCTTGGAGATGATGTTGCCCAGGGTCAGCAAGCTCTTATTGATATGAGCGCCTTCGGCGCGACGCTCTTTGTCATCGGCTGCCCGCTCCGAACCAGCAAGATCGATCAAGCTTAACGTGGACACACGCACGCCACCAGGGGCAATACCAGATCGCTTGTCCTGCGAATTTCCCGCCGGTACCCGCTCTCGACTCTCGACGACGATTTGGACGACTGCATGACTTCGAGAACTGCGAGAATTGAATTGAGTGCTACTCGTTCGCCGGGCGTGGTCTCCTCTCGCAATGACTCGAAGAAGCTGGGTCGGACTCTGTACGATCTCTTCCTTCAGCGGCGTCGCATAGACGCCTCGTTTGCTGTCCTCGCGTAGTTTGATTTCTTCCTGCTGCGGGACTGCCGCACCCCCTCCATTGGCAACAGGAGCGGAAAGAAGGTCATGGATCTTCTCGTTGTAGATCTCCAGGTAGCTCACTCGAAGCAAGAATTCCCGATGAGGGGTCTCACGAATAAAGGAAAAGATGTCCGTGATGGCTAGCGGGATGACACCCGGGGAAGTCGCAGTTCCCTGCATCGAGAAGGTCTTGCCGGTTCCTGTCATACCGTAGGCAAAGACGGTACCATGATAACCTTCCATGACCCGTCGAACCAGACGTTTTGCCGCCGAGTCATAGACTTTGGCATTATTTTCATGCGTTGTGAAAACGTTATCTTGGACGTGGTCAGTTCTCCATTGCAGTTAGTTCAGGGAGGAAATATACGCACCATAGTAATAATCGCCCCCTTCTTTACCTCGGTAGGAAATGAGACTTTGGCGCCCATCGACCGCCCATTCGCCATGGTTTCGCGACGTCTCTCCTCCATTGCCATCGGGTCGCACACGGACACTGACAAGGACGTTGCCCTTGGTTTCCTTTGGTTTAGAATTACTCTTGCTTGTTCCCGTTACATCATCTGCATCCTCGAATGTCGTTGCACTGGTTGAGACAGATCCCTGAGCAGATGAGCTTCTGCTATGTGCCGGGGACGCTTCGGGGTCCCGCGCATCTGCCAAAATCGACTTTCCGTCCGCACTTCCATTTAGCAGTGACGGAGTCTTCGAGCTTCGGTAGCTGCTAGTGGTACCGGTACTGAGCCGTGACCCCTGTTTGGGCTTCACACTCCCCGGCGTGGCGGTGCCGGGAATCCCAGAGATCGATGATGCCGTTGAAGGCCGACGTGTAGCGTTTGGGGGTTGCGGGAAGGATGCGATACTGATGGTGCGACGTAAGGATTTATCAGGGCTACTGGGCGCCAGTCCACTTGATGCCGATCGGACCGCGCTCAGGTTTGACGTCGAATTGGAATTGGAGAGAGGGGACCGGGCGAGTGATGGCTTCGGGCTTGACGGTGCCCGCAGCTTGGACAGTTGGTACGGAGAGGCGGCCCGAGGAGTATCGGGAGCTGGAGTGCTCTTTCGCGCTTTGGGGTTGGGGAGAGGCGGTAGCGAGCCATCAGGAGGGTTTGTAGCTGGCCGCGACGGTTGAGGTAATGCTGACGTGGAGGCCATGTTCATATCAAGAAGAGAGAGGGGTCTTCTCCCTAGGATGTCAGTTCAGTGGCAGACGAGGGCACGAAACGGCCATGCGGGACTATGTGGACGTAGATCGTTTTGCGCGTCAGGTCGTTCTATTCGTTTCGATGCTGTATTCCACGCGATTAGCCCAAGCCGAAGAGGTTAAAGATTATGAGTTCGACGTGAGAGCGCGGGGAGGAAGATGCATTAAAACAGCCGGGGAAGCAGGCGTGTTTTTTTCTGAGATACACAGCGATTCGGGTTTGTGAGCTTACAGATTCCAACATGCGTTGCGATCACGACGGACGCGGAAGGCCACGAAGCGCCACTGCCGCTGTAGGTAGCCGTGTAAAAGGATAGACAATAGACCTGAAGGTTGAAGCTAGAGAGGACAAGAGATGGGGGGAAAGGTATAGGGTGATGAGAAATCAGAGAAGGAAGAATGAGAAGTCCCCCGCAGCCGGGAAAAGAATGTTTTTATCTTTCTATCTTTCTATCTTTCTATATTAATGAATTACATTGTATTTTGCTCCCCTTCTACACTTTTCCTCCCTGTATTGATATGGCACTTGCATACGCCTGTCGAAAATCCCCCTCCAAGGTTACATAGGTACAAGGGGAAACTTGTGCCCTTGTTCCTTTTGTGCTCCTCTAGGGCCGGATCGAGTGCTGTACGTGCACCGGAGAAAAGGGGCACCGGGAAAGAAATGGAGACTAAAACAGACAATCACGGCCTAAGTCTAGAAGGAGTCAAGGCGTGTTCCTGGCCCTCGAGGGTTGAAGCTTGTATCCAATGATGAACGAGATAGTGGAGGACCGTCGTTCGGGGGGACCAGAAGAAGCGAAAAAAGGGGGCGAATCATTTCGTTGAATCACGGTGGATCCGTCCATTATTCGGGTCTTTTTGGGTCTTTTTGGGTCTTTTTGAGTCTATTTGGATCCTCTGTTTCCTCTGCTTGGCGAGTCCGAGGAACTCTTGTTCGAACATGTCCATGTGCAACAGCCCACGACGTCGATCCTTATTTCGAATCTCACTGAGTGGGGATCTAGGAACCCAAGGTGCAATGTGAGGGCCGTCCAATAGATCGAATGCAAGGAGTACATACTCGTTAGCCAGGGTGGGTCGTCTGGTGAAGGGTACAGTAACTCTGATATGACAGCAGATCGTGCGGGATGTCAATGTCCTCTGTACCATCTCCACTATGAGCTGTCAACCCTGTACGGACTAGATAGGGAATAGTCGCTGCATTTGCATGCATAGCGTAGAACTGGTCCGATATAAAATGTACGAGAGTCGGTCAGTCTCAATGCACGACACAACGGGAAGGGTAGGGAAAACAGCTACAGTCTACAATCCCCCCCCCCCCGACCGAGAAAGACAGAAAAAGGGAAGATAGTCATCATTTCATAGCGCCAAAGTCCAGTTGCCGCGCCGCGTTTTTGAACAGCCCGTCGTCGATCTCGCCCCCTCGCCGGCCCAGGTCGTCGCCCATCTTTTTAGCTCCAGACTTTTGCGGGAGATCTTCATTCTTAGTCGGCCGGGGTTCGATCGTCCACCATGGGTGTCGCAAGACTTGCACGGCAGTGCTTCGCTTACGAGGGTCCAATGCACACATCGACATCAGTAAGTCGGCTCCTACAGGGCCCGCGGTAGGGAAGGTGCGCAGGAAGAACTCTCGGCCCTGCAATGGAACTAGGTGGTTGTTGTCCGGCGGGAGGTAGTTGGGCAGATCCGTGACCCCTGGCCAATTCTCCTCTGTCGGAGTACCAAAGGCTTCGCAAATCTTCGTGACTTGATCTACGTCAGTGTTGCCGGGCACGAAGGGAATGCGCAGGAGTAACTCTGCAAAGACCATGCCCATCGACCAGACGTCTACTGCGCCCGAGTACTGCCGTGCCCCGTAAAGCAATTCGGGAGGACGATACCAACGAGTAATGACCTGGTGGGTCATGTTGGGATATGGATCCGCAAAGGATCGGGCTAAACCGAAATCTGCCAGTTTGACCTCGCCGTCAGAGGCGATAAGCAAGTTGTTGGGCTTGATATCCCGGTGTAGTATGAAATTTTCATGGCAGAACCACACACCCCGAGCCAGCATGCCCATCCAGGCCTTCACATCGGCTACGCCGTAGTGAGTGTCGTGGTCTTTGATGAGCATCTCCAGATCTCCTCGTGGGAGAAATTCCAAGACCAGATTGAGGTTTTGGTCCTTGGAAGAAAACACGTCGTGAAGGGCAATGACATTTGGATGTGACAGCTCTTGAAGATATTTGACTTCTCGAATCGCGTCCATGGTGAGTCCATCCTTGTATTCGGCATTGACCTTAATCTTCTTAATTGCGACGTAGGAGGATGGATTGTCGCGGAGGTATCCGAGGTAGACTATGGCATATGTACCTTCACCTAATCTTTTGTCTGCATCTCTCGTTAGTCACGAAAACCCGTCATTGCCGATCTGGTACACCCAACTGACCCTTAACATATTTCCGTCGTACGTCATCGTTTAGCTGTTCGGTGAGTTCACGGTCTGCGCTGTAGGCGGACGTCGCCGTGGCTACCGAGCCAGACGCATTTTGAGCCGCGGCAGCTCTTAGCCTGAGAGCGGCGTTGGGCGATGATACCGTCACCGAAGGGGAGCGCGAGGCAAACGGTGAGACCGCCATCTCCGGCAATGCAGGGTGAATGCAGACCCCGTGGTCTCGAAATAAGAGGCCTGAAAGAACACGGAACTTCCAGTCAGCCAAGAAGGCCGTAGAGAGACAGCTAACGAGAAGTCATTGTGTGAACGTTGAAATGTGAAGGCAGTAGTTGAATGCTTAAGCTCGGAGTATCGTTGATCCCGAGGGAGTGTCTCCGAAATTTCCAGCACCGACAAAGCCGCAAACACGGCCGTTTCAATCCTTTTCACCGCTCCATCCCTCAATTCTCTACTTGGCGCTTCCCACGTCTCTCGGGGTACAAAATTTGGTCCTGATCTATTCGGTTCTGATTTTTTGCATCACATAGACAGTCAGTGATTGCGGAATCGTGCCCGCAACAAGCACCGGGACCGTCATGGCGATGCGCAACCCGCAACTACGCGGGCTCCCGTCTCGAATTATCCAGTCTGTTAGCCTCTCGCAGCAATGCATTCGCCATTTACACCGAAAAGTGACGCCTTCGGTGCCCTCCCCGACTGCCTTCGTCCCCGATGTCCAGACCTTCCTCACCTTGATCGGCCAGGAAATGTCGAAGCACGCGAGCAAAATTCCAGCATGGGAGCAACTTTTCACCCTCAGCTCCACCCAGCTCCGGGAAGCCGGCATTGAGAATGCTCGCCAGCGACGATATCTTATTCGAAAGCGAGAAAAGTTCAGGAATGGACTGTACGGTCCCGGAGGAGACCTGGAACAAGTTGTCGATGGCGTCGCCCAGTTGCGGGTGGTTGAAGTTCCCAACGAATTTACACAGCAGGGTCAAGGCCACGCTGCACCATCCTCGTCTGCGACATTGATGCCGGGTATGAAGAAGGCCATCGTGAACCTCGCCCCCGGTGCCACCGAATACAGGCACACGGCATCCGCACAGTTGAAGAAGTTTGCGCATATGAAGATCCATCGCGGCTCAAAGATCATGGGCCCGTACCTTCAGCCAGTGAAGGGAAGTCACGGCTCTGCTGCAACGATTACCGTCCAGGAGGGCATGTGGGAAGATAAGCGAGGGCAGAAGGTCGACGGTGGTGAACGACGACGGGTAGAAGTCAGAGCGAAGAAGCGACTGGAGGAGCGGAGGAAAGCAGCGTAGGGTGATGGAGTGTCGTTTCTTGCATATCTCTTAAGCCCCTGACGGACTTGTGTGTTTTTCTATCTGCAATGTACTATATATATACTACTCTCGCACCCATGAGCCTTCTCGGACATTTACCTTGAACTGATTCAATGGAGGCTGACATCAGGTCTGATTTGATCATCTTGAATCGTGTTTGATTATAAGTAGATATGGTATATGTCTTAACAAAAACGGCGAGGATTGGCTCGATCACAAGGCGGGAGAAAGGAGCAGGAAAGATGCTAATGTACCAATGGGTACAATCATTCTAAGGCGTCGGGACAGAGTGCGAGGAAGGTCATTAAGTGTAATAGGGCCACTTGCGCAAAATAGAAAAGAGTCTTTTTGTGTCTTCGTGGAGTTGCTAAAACGCAACTGTCTATGCCTTGGCTCCACGCTTCTCGTAGCACACGAATGACTTGCCCAGGGGCTTGGAGAACAGCGACTGCGGACTCTGTTAGTACTCGAGTGCCCATCGAGTGCATTACACAAAGAGTGACTTACCGAGTAATCCGTCTCGGGGATGTTGTTGGTACCGGGAGGGTTAGAGAACTTGAACTCCCTCACCAGTGCGGCCAGGATAGTACCCAGTTGCACGTAGGCAAATTGTTCACCGATGCAACGATGGCGGCCGGCGCCGAAAGGAAGGTAAGGGCTGTTGGTGCCCTTGCTGACCAGACCGTAACCGTAGTCGATCTGTTCGCCGTCTTCATCCTTGGCATCGTCCTTGGCCGTCGCGTCCTCGTCCCAGCGGTGGGGGTTCCACTTCAGAGGATCCGGGAAGAATTCCTCGGACCTGGCAGTCACACCTGGGGAAGAGAGCACATTGTGGCTGGTGGGAATAACGTACGGAGTTCCTTCCACAGGCATGGGATTCTTGACGGCGCGGATGATTGAGTGGATCGGGGCGTGAATGCGGAGGGTCTCCTTGATCACCTTGGCATGCAGGTCCAGTTTCTGGAGGCTCTCGTAGGTAAGAGGGGGAAGATCAGAACCCAGGACTCGGAGCTGCTCTTGGTAGAGCTCCTCCATGATCTCAGGGCAGGTAGCCATACGCAAAACGATCCAGGAAGCGGTGGAAGACGAAGAATGTTGGCCCGCCATCAGCAACGCAATCATCATATGCGCAACTTCTTCATCAGGAATCGGGGAACCGTTCTTATAGACGCACGACATCAGATTCCAGACCATGTCCTCGGAATCTTTCTTGCCACCGGCCTCACGACGCTGACGAATAATATCCATGTATGTCTCAGTCAGTTTCTGCTGCGCAGCATCACGCTTGCGGTTGTGGGGAAGCGGTGCCCAGGGCAACATGAAGTTGATAGGAGCGAAGCCCTTGTCGAGATCGTGGTACATCTCCGCGAAGGTTGAGTCGAACCGATCCCGAACCTCCTTACCCTGGAGCGAGCGCGAAGCAGTGTAAATGGTGATTTCGGCGATGTTCTTGGTGACGTCGAAGGTACCCTTGGGTTCCTTGAATGCGGGAGCAGTCTTGATGAATTGATCCACCTCGTTGGTGATCAAGGTAACGTACGATCGAAGCGCTTCAGAGGTGAGGCCAAATTTGACGAACTATACCCGATTGATCAGCATCCAATTCCGAGGGTTCTCGATCCCAACACGAGTCATCTTTCTACCTTCTTCTGCTCCATGAGTTTGGAGTTGGGGCAGTCGTAGACCACGTTGCTCCCAAAGACCGGGGTGGTAAGTGGCGAGTACACTTCCTCGGCGCAAACGTCGCGAAGCTTGCCATTTAGGATAAAATCGTTGCCTTTGGTGCCCAGATAAACCGTGGTCTTCTTGCCGAGGAGAACGAACGTGAAAATATCGCCATACTGCGAATGTTGCCATTAGTGACTGTCGAGAGATCTTCCAGGGCAAGCGGGGAGGAAACTGGATACCTTCGCACGAGCGTCGAAGAAGAACTTGTAGGGGTCAATTCCATAGCTAATGGTGCTACCAACAAAGGGGAACCAATGGAAAACCACAGGGGGCTCGTGGGGGTTCTTGAACAGCAACTGACGCAGGACGTTGACAACGACAGATAGGGAGACGAAGGATAGCGCGCCGACGAGAGCGAGAGTCCAGATAGACTGAGTCGAGCAGCGCTCGCAGAACAAGTCAATAAAACTAGAGAAGAGACCCATGGCGAGAAAGGCACCCTCCAAGGAGATGAGAAAGGATGTGGGAGGAGGCACGTTTGGAAGGGGGTAAAATTATAATCTCCGCTGTCATTCGCGGTGAGCGCAAGAGCGCAATAGTGAGGGACCCGCCCCCTGTTCCTTAGTCTTCGTGGCCTCGATCTTCTTTTTGTTTTTGCTTTTGAATCTGGGTTGATTGATTTTATGACATTCCCACTTTCGTCCCCTTTCTTTTTTCTTTTCTTAAAAAGAACTCATTTGAATAGCTACATCCATGGCTATACTCAGTACTTCGTACATCTACTGGGACCCAATGACATGATGCAGAGTAGTTTTTATCGTCACGCCACTTCGGTGCCCCTAGGGATCGTACTAACATAACACTATACACAGTTTCCTTCCCTTATTACGCAGCTTTCCCAATATTCCTGAACCCTCACTCCCTTCACCCCCAATAAGCAATATAGATCTCAAAGAACTACTTATTTGTACCGACTTGTAGGCTCGTCGTAGAGAGCGGCATCGCCACCCTGACCCAGGTTGATGAATTCCTTCGGGTCGTGATTGTTACCAGGTGCTGGCTCCCGGTCAGAGGCCTTGGACGGTCGGTTGTGTACCCGCTTGCCCGCTTCGTTCTTGTGGAAGACTTTGACCGGGGCTCCACTGCCCTCCACATGCTCACTGAAGTGGACATCGTTGACGCTACTGAGCATAGTCCGCTCGCGTTCAACCTTGCGCCGAGAGAAGTCCAGGCTGCCCAGGGCACCCGTTAGCCCGTCGGTACTGTCATTGACGCTGGGGTATTTCTCGGTCATCCACGGGTGTTCAAGACACTCCTCGACGCTGATCCGCTTCTCCACGTCCACCGTGAGCATCCGGTCAATCAGGTCTAGGGCCGGGTCGCCCACAGAGTCCCAGTAAGGCGACGGATAATCGAAACGGCCCATCTTGATCTGCTGGGCCAGCGTATAGGGGTTTTGCTGGGTGCACAATTCATCGGAAAAGGGCGGGAAACCGCAGAGGCAGATGTAGAGAACCACACCTAGCGACCATACATCCACGGCCTTGGTATATCGTCGCCGCCGGGTGTCTTGCAGGATTTCCGGTGCCACGTCTGTAAAAAGTCAGCTTCAAGTCCGGCGACTATAATGCCTTCATTCTACTCACAACTTGGTGTGCCGCACCTGTCGATGAATGATATTAGCACCCATGGACCGATCCCCGCGAACAAAGAAACGAGGGTTCACTCACAGAGTTGTTGTAAAAGAGTCCTCCCCAATGATCTTGGCGAGTCCGAAGTCTCCCAGTTTGACCGTCAATTTCTTGTCTGCAACAAGGATGTTCTCGGGCTTGATGTCGCGATGCACAATCCCTCGATCGTGCTAAAAACGGATGTTAGCCGCACTTTTATCTGCTGCCTGATGACTCTGGGTGTGCTTACCAAGTACTTCAATCCCTCAAAAAGCTGCCGAAACACATGCCGGGTTTCGGGCTCACTAAGCTTCTGTTTGCTCACAATTAAGTTGAATAGCTCACCTTCGGGGGCCAGTTCAAGAATGAGATAAGCCCCGTCATTTTCATCAAAGATGTCTTTCAGGCAGAGAAGATTGGGGTGATTGACGCCCATCAAAAGGGCAATCTCCTGCTGTAAGGTGTCGGTTTGTGTTTTCTGCGAGTCGCCTGGGCGTTTCTCAAAGACCTTTGCAGCAAATTGCTTTCCAGTGGCCCGCTCCACACAGAGGTAAACGGTAGCAAAGTGGCCTTTCCCTAGCTGCTGGAGGATCCGGTACTGTTGGCTGAATTTGTTGGTGTCTCGCGTTCGAGGATAGCGGAAGACAAACCGTGCCTCGTTCAAGACGGACACCTCGTCTCCATCCTCGAGCTCACGATGCTTGTTTCGACCCACAATCGCATCGTTCACGAAAGTCCCATTGCTGGAAAGATCCTCCAGTATGGCAACCACGTCACCCTTTTTCTTCTCTGAAAAAATAAGGAAATGCCGATTAGAAATCGTCGGAATATCGATCATCAGATCTGGCGTACTATCAGTACCTGCGCGGTTGGGGTGATGACAGTGGCAAGTGTTTACTGACCACACTCCGGGTGACGGCCGACCAGGTAGCCTCCGGGGGCCCGGTTGATTCCTTGTTTGCGAGCCGGAGACTTTTTGGCCGACTTATCCTTGGGGGCCTCATCACGGCCAGCACAGCTATCACGCCTTTTTAGGACAAATGCACCGCTTACTTTGTCGTCCAGTGGGATCAGGTATCCCCAGACTCCTTCTGCACTTTCATCTTCCACCTCATCCGCAAATGCCCTCGGCGGGTAGACAAACTGCGAGAGCGCTTGTGTGTCGCCTGGTGGAGAAGAAAGGCCCTGAGAGAACTCGGCATGGTTCGGAGACTGTTGGCGATGATGACTCGGGCTGTCCGGCGGAGTGGCCGTCACCTCGTTGCGAATGTCCGTAGCGGTTGACCGAGCATCAGTCAACGGGGTTGGCAAATAATCTCGGTCGATCGGTGTTTCCAACGGTTCTTGCTGGCTTGAGATTCTCTGGGAGCGTCTGGGTTTCTTGAGATCTAAGGAGCTGGCGTCGACACTGGCCTGGAAGACGATGGTAAGCAGACGAGCCACTTCATACACACACCCTGGGATGAAATCACACTGACCCTGCCCCGTTTGAGTGAGCTCTTCTCACGAGGCGCCATGGCTCTCGTTCGTACCACACAGACCCCCGGATTGCCAGGCGATATCCACAGGCCAATTAGCGATGCTACCCGGGGCTTACTGCGGCATTGACAGGAACGCTCAGACACAAATAAGCCTCCCTGAATTTTTGTAGATCAAATCTAGAATGTTGAGTTTGCACCTAGGACAGAGGTATCTTCCGCGGAGGGGGTGAGGTTTTGGGGGGAGAGGAGTGAAGGGGAGCTTGTGAGGTTCGAGGGAAAGCTACTCGTGCGGTTTCGCGACCTCGTCGCTACCCGCCCCAACAAGTAGCAAACACAACCCTGGAGAGTTCATGTCGCATGCATTCTACCTAAGGTTAACAAAAAAAAAGATGCATGTATAGATAAGGGAGAATCTATTAAAATTTATGGTATTCATGAATCTAAATTGATGAATTAACCAACTATAGTTAACTAGTTATGTATGTCCCTTGTTTACTCAACTCTCATTCCAGAGAATGCGAGGCTCTGGTTCGGCAGTCGCTGCGGACTGCGGACCTGGGTTCGCGCACCGACACGTGCATCTCTCTCCAAACCCCCTTCTCCCCCCCCAATAGCTCCATCTTCTCCCCAAGACATTGTGTATCAAACTCCTACTTATACACAATGGATGGGTATGTTGGCCATTCAGTCTTGTCTTCGAAATGCTAATATCCGTTGCAGTCTCTCAGGTGGGATCAGGCGCTCTGCGTTTGAGAAACTTGCGGCATTGGCCGTCAAGTCGCCCGCTCGAGATGATGGATCCGAATTAGCTCGTCTCGCTCAGCAGCCGCGCGCCCGCCAGTCTGACGGACCTCTTAATGGGGTGCTCAAAGACCAGGCCCCAACCTCCCGGGTCCCAATGGTGAGTTGCGATTGGGCATGGTCTGTCTGATGTCATACTAATCGAATTTTGTTTAGGGCATTCGCGAACTTGATGTCCTTCTGGCTCTATGTAGGGCGGCATCGTCAGTGGATAATCTCGAACATGCGTCAAGGTTGGCTCCGCAGCTGTCTCGATACCTGCCCGAGTCCCCCAGTCAGTTGTTTCGTTCTTCGCCATTCCTACAAACTGTGACCCCGTCACCTTGGGAAGCTCTCACTTATAATCTGACCACTGCACTCCTGGCTCTGGGCAATCAGTATCCTCCCCTGCGCAAGACCGCTCTTGGCGCGGTCAATGGCTTCTTGAAAAACTGCGCCGAGGCCATCAGAGCAGTGACGCCGTTTCAATACTCCAAGTCTGAAGCCGGGGGGCGAGGAGTTGCGCATGAATCCATGGCTATCTTGTCAATTGCAGTGTCTTTGGTTGGTTTCTTGGAAGCTTCGGCGAAGTACACTGTGATCTGGTCTGCAAGTGAGAAGCTGCAGATTATTGAACATTTGTGTGCTATGCTTTCTGAGCCATTCATGATTACTGTGGAGACAGCATCATCCACGATTCGTAACGCTGCGGGTGCTGAGAATCTCTTAAAGGATTGGAGAAAATACGCCAGACGATATGCAGCCAATGGCCGGCCCTTGGGTGCTATGCTGCTGCAGGAGGGCTTCATGCGCTTTGCCAAATCCTGCGCAGCATCCCTCATAGGATCGCAGAATCTGTCCGATGATCAACTCTTGGATGAATACATGGCGGGCGTCGGGATTGCCAAGAGCTACGACAACGCGGATATTGCTCTTATTGAGCGGATCACCGACCTGATCGGCGAGGAAATTCACCAACTTGAAGATGGCGCCGATTATCTGCAGGTTGGCTCACCTTCGCAGCAGCAGCTTGCTTTCTCTGTAAAGGGAAATGCTCTAATTGGCTTCTTGAACTGCGTTGTTCTCGGTGAGGATGCAGCCAATAATGAAGTTCTTTTGTCTTGGCTCGAGGATACGTTGACCAATCCTCAACACATGTCATGCACCGCTTTGGCCATGACAACTTTGAAATGCACGGCAATCCTCGCTAGGATGTCCGCGAATGGTGCATCTCTCGGAAGGCGAAACCTCTTAAAATTCCTGACTCAGGGGGTTGCAGCATCCGGTTCCATTGTCGCTGTGGCTGCTCGATGTCTCGCTCAAATCTTGAGCATTCTTTCCGAGGATTCAATCATCACAACCTTATACTCGCTCGGTAACGCTTTGAGCCCCAGTCCGAATGCTGATCAGTCCGCCCCCAGCCAAGCGATTGGGGACCCAACTGCACCTGAACATAATCTACCGGCCTATCCAAAGACCGGCGATGGAAGTCAAGCTTCCTTCCCTGCCATTGGTGAAGAGGAGAGTCTGACGTACAGGAACGTCGTTCATGCCATTGTAATTGTCGCGACCGGTTGCAACGATGACAAAATTAGCGCATTGGCTCAGTCCATGCTTCTCCAGAAAGTTGGGAAGATTAACGTTGCGGTGGATGCCTACATCATTCAAGAAACGGCTGTTCTTGCCCTGAGTGGTGGACAGGCTGAATTCCAGCTCCTGCTGAAGTTTTACGCCCGCATTTACCTCGATGGAATCCATAGAGGTTTGGATATGATGTCCGGTGCGGTTCAGTGTGCCATGGCTTATCTCTCTGTGACGTTGGACCAACAATCGCAACTTCACAGAATCTATCTCGTGCATCTGCTAGAGAGTCTCGTCAACAAGGGAGATGTCCCTGATCTCGATAGTGAACGCCACAAGGAGGTTGTCTTCGCTCCTGGAGACATCACTCCTCTCCTCAGGCCATTAGCACTTCTTGTATCCTCCAAAAGCACCTCTGGGACTTTACATCCAGTGGAGGACTACGATGACGCTATTCTGTCTCTTTTCCGTGATGCTTGGTTCAACATAGCGGTCCATGGTATTACGCTCAACTCAAGTATTGCCCAGAAGCACTACAAGGAGCTCTCTTTGCTTGCGAGTCATTCTCCCCCGCTCGTGTCTGAAGAACGCATGGAGTCTCTGGAGAGCGATGTAGAGCTCAATACAGTGCTCAGGAGGGGTGCAGGGCCACAACGAGTTTTGGAGCAAAAGCGCAATCTCATTTCAGAGCTGGCTGGCAGAGAGTCTGATATCAAGAAACTGGATTACCCACGAGCAGTCTTCCTTAATGCCGTGTTGCTGGTCGAATATCTCCGTGCTTCATCCGGGGACTGCACCAAGATTCTCGGCTATTTCCGTGATCCTGCGCTTACCACACCGGAAATGGTCACCTGCATGACTGCCGTGGCCGATAAGACGGTGACTTGCTATCTTTCAAACACCCTCTCGGGAGAATATGACGACTTTTCGGCTCCATACTTGTCCAAACAGCTGGCCGAGTTCCTGGTAGCCTGCTGTCATCGCATCGAAAGGGTGCAAACCATAGCGATACTCTGTGCGGACAAGATAATCCGAGAGTGTCCCTCCGCATTGTGTGAGAAACATTCTCTCTTTGCTTTGCTTGAAATCCTGACCGTGATGTGGTCATCCTGGTTCCAAGGGGAACTTGATGAGTTCGAGTGGAAAGCGTCCCTAGTGTCTCCGATGGGCATCGTTAGAGTCGATCTGCCCGATAACTATGCGCTGAGAAAGGCGACTCTGAATCGGTTCCTTGAGCGAGCTAGGGCGTGGGTAACGGCAGTTTTGAACGTTGCTCCTCTGGATATCAAAGGCCTCCTTCAAACATATCTCTCCGAATGCGACGATGATGGCGGTTATGGTCATATTTCAATGGGTCGTTCCTTCGCCCTGGAGATGGGCTCGCTCATCCCGCAAAGCGATCCACGGCTAGGATCAATCCAAGGCAATGATGCCAGCGAAATCAACATTGCCTCCGATTTCATGGCTCTTTACACAACTCGACAGAAGTACCGCCGACCAGAAGCAACTTCGCTTGACGGATCGGGGGAAGACATCTTTGGTACCGTTGGTCGGCAGCCCTCGGCAGGCATTTCAACTGAGTCCGCCGAGAACTTGGAACATTCCCTCGCCCGTCTGTACGAGCGGAGTATGCGGGGAGGACATATCCCTCTTGTTGAGGTGAGGGACGTTCTGCGGCAGGCCGCGGGTCTAATTTGCAGCAGCAGCACGCCGCGACTGTCTGTTGTTCATTACCTAGTCGCATTGCCCTTTCAAATCTTCACCAAGGAGAGCATCAAGCTGGGCGTCTCCCTATGGCTTGGTGTCATCCATGAAAACCCTAGCATCGAGCCACGGATTCTGGCTGAGGTGGTCGAGGCCTGGGAAAGGAGCGTTCAGCGCCGACAGGGCTTGTTCAATCCTTCGTTCGGCTATCTTGATCCACTGCATACCAGGATCGAATTGCTCCCGTCGGACAAGGCATTGATGCTTAAGAAGCAGCGAAAGGCCCAGGATACACTCTCGCCACATTCTCGAGTCCTTCAGTTCTTCGAGAGTCACTTCAACGCCATCCGTCTGGGTAATCTGCAGGACCAGCAACTCTTTTGCCGTTTGATTAGCAGTACGGTTGTGGCTCTTTGTGAGACACAAGGCCATCCTTTGGCTCGTGAAATCCATTTCCGCATCGTCCTCTTCGGATTGAGGGGTTTGAAACATTTGAGCCCGCAAAATATGTCAGCCTCTTGGAAGCTGAAGGATCAAATTCTTTCTGCCGCCCTCAGCTGGTTCAGGCATCCTGCAAGGTATGACTATCTGTCATTGACAGTCGAATCTCAAAGCTCACTAACATGTGCTCTTCTAGATGGTCCTTTGGAGGCAATCGGCTTCAGATCAAAGCCGAAGACAAGATCCTCGGTGATGTACTGTCTATTTTGCGAAGTACGGCTCATATCGCTTCTCAGAACCAAGGATCACGCCAATCTCTGCAGACCAAGCAGGAGTTGGTTCAAATTCTAGTCGAGCATGAGAGATCTCGCCTTCGTGTTTGGTTGAATCCCTTGGAACCGGAGCGAAAACCCCACATACCCTCGCTCGGGGGCAAGAATTCGGCAGAGCGTGCTGTTTCGTTCCTCAGACTGGCCTGGGCCGAGAGTCCCGGTTTGGCCATTCAACTTGCCGGCCGATTCCCGTCGGTCAAGATGCACAGCGACCTTCGGTGGTTGATCCTCAATTTTCCCGAAAAGGTGATCAGTGAGGCAAGCGCTCTTGAAATCATGTTTGAAGCGTCCCTGCCATCTGATGTGAATGACCAGCTGAAGTACCTCTTGTTCTGGACACCGGTGAACCCAACCGAAGCCCTGACATACTTCTTGCCCGCCTACGGCAACCATCCATTCATTTTGCAGTACGCCATGCGCGCTCTGGAAAGTCACCCCATTGATGTTCGCTTCTACTTCGTGCCGCAGTTGGTCCAGGCTCTACGATATGATGCCCTGGGCTACGTGGAACGTTACATCCTCGAGACGGCGAAGCTATCCCAGCTGTTCGCTCACCAGGTAATTTGGAACATGAAAGCAAACTCGTACAAGGATGAGGATTCTCAAGTGGTAAGTACAGCCAATATCGCCGTTCACTCTCGATCACTATCTAATTCATGATATTTCTGTTAGCCTGATCCTCTCAAGCCAACTATCGACCGCTTCATCGACACGTTGATAGCAAGCTTTTCTCACGAGGAGCGTAGCTTTTATGAACGGGAGTTCTCATTCTTCAACGAGGTCACCGGTATCTCTGGCAAGCTTCGACCCTATATTAAGAGGAGCAAACCGGAGAAAAAGGAAAAAATCGAAGAAGAGCTCCGCAAGATCAAGGTCGAAGTCGGGGTATACCTTCCCAGTAACCCCGACGGAGTGGTCATTGGCATCGATCGCAAGTCCGGCAAGCCCCTGCAGAGTCACGCAAAGGCTCCATACATGGCAACCTTCCGAATTCAGAAGACTAGACCGCGCTCTGATGCAGATGCAAAGGCCGACTGCAATAACCCCGGGCCTCACGGACCTGAACAGCGTCATCTCGTCGGTCCGACACCGGAGCCTGATCAGGAGAAGTACGAAGTCTGGCAGTCGGCGATCTTCAAGGTCGGCGATGACTGCCGGCAGGATATGCTCGCCTTGCAGATGATTGCGGCCTTCCGAAGCATATTCTCCAGCGTGGGATTGGATGTCTGGGTCTTCCCGTATCGGGTCACTTCCACTGCGCCGGGCTGCGGTGTTATCGATGTGCTACCCAATTCCATTTCCCGTGATATGCTGGGCCGCGAGGCAGTGAACGGACTGTATGACTACTTCGTCTCCAAGTACGGAGGAGAGGACTCCCTCCGATTCCAAGAAGCACGTACCAACTTTGTCAAGAGCATGGCTGCCTACTCGGTCATTTCCTATCTCCTGCAGTTCAAGGACCGGCACAACGGAAACATCATGATTGATGATGCCGGGCATATCATCCACATCGACTTCGGATTCTGTTTTGATATCGCACCCGGTGGTGTCCGCTTCGAGCGTGCACCGTTCAAGCTCACCTCCGAGATGGTGGCCGTCATGAGCGGTACTCATAACCCGGCTCATCACAGTCTGCCGGGAACCAGTTCACACAACCCGACTTCCACTCAGGCTTACCGCTGGTTTGAGTCGTTGGTGGTCAAGTCATTCTTGGCCTCGCGTCCTTATTGCGCCAAGCTGTCGCACATTTTATCGCTGATGCTTGACAGCGGTCTGCCGTGCTTCAAGCCCGAGACGCTCAAGAACTTCCGTGACCGGTTTGTCCTAGATAAGACCGAAAGAGAGGCTGCCGAGTTCATGCGAGAGCTCACCCGCAAGTCGTACATGAGTATGTCCACCAAGGGTTACGACCAGTTCCAGCTAATGACCAACGGTATTCCTTACTGATGGTCGTAATACTTTCTCATCATACTTTTTTTTTTTTTTTTTTTTTTTTTTTTTCCCTCATTGTAATCTCGTTATCCATGGATGCTGTGTC
>JGI24509J20081_1000267_pt1 | contig 36094 bp, 38 predicted proteins | sample LinPmetageLP29_FD_20081 | JGI IMG/M metagenome (IMG submission 20081) | reverse complement strand
AAAAAAAAAAAGCGATGCACAGGAAGTGCTGGTACATGCAGTGTAAACCTGCTTAGTGCCGCAGTGTCGGGGTCGGGAGGGGATGTGCTTGTCGAATCAAGCACACCCCTCACGAGGGTACCAGCCCGGCGCTTAGAGCTCATCAAACACAGGCTGAGGGGTTGGTTGGAAATGCAGAATAGGACAGTAATCCCAGCACAAGTGGATCTCCGGAGGCGTGACGAGTGTGGTGAAGGCGCCGGGTGATTGGTGATGGGCGGCTGTGACTGTGACACCGTCTGCATATTGGCTGCATGGACCGGCGGGAGTCACTTCATATCATTGCGCACACAGCTACCTTGAGCACATACGCTTAGCTCACTTAGAGACGGATCTCGGCACCTTATAGATGTTGGTAGGAAGCTCGACGCCATGTACTCAGACATTGATGGGTGCAGAGAGTTGGGTCTACAGTAGAGCGGTGGATGCGGACTCCACATAAAAGCCTAATAAATCTAGGAAGATTGACTCGAAGTACATAAAACCGCATATATGAAGATCTGCCAAAAAGCCTCTAAACTTACACCTAAGCGAGGTGTAAAATGTAGTAAAAGAGTCTGTGAGAATGTTACTTCCAACACCTGATTTGACCAGGCGTTCTAGCCCATTACAGGCCACTAAAACCTCAGTGTAAAAGACCACCCAAACATCAATCTCTAGATCAAATAAGACGCAAATTAGGAAAAGTTCAATCACCCATAGAGTTCATCATAGGACGGCACCAGCTCATGATGAACCACAGTCTCGGGCTCCCGGTACCGCGGACGGGGAGCCTGTCGGTTCTCCGGTACTGCGTGTATACTGTTGAATGCATACCGCGGCGTGTCTGGAGGAAGCGATGGCGCTGAAATAGAAGATGCAGCCGTATAGCTCGTGTGCCTCGAGCTGGTCGTTCCAGCGACCGAGGCCGAATGCGAATGCTCGGTCGTCGAGCTTTGCATGCTGATCCGGCGCATGCGCGAGGTCACTGACAATGGAGGCGACCTTGAAGAGCGGTCGATGTATGAGTCGCGGTCAAGCTGGGGTGACGGACGTGAGGTCCCTGTGTAACTGCCGTATAGCGCTCCTGGGTCGCCTAGTGTGTCTCTTCCTTCGTCATCTTCGTCGCACGATTCGTCGTCCAAAATGTCTCGTGTTTCGCCGAGTCCATGTAGTGTACCCTCTATGCCGAGGCCTCGAGTGTGTGGACTGCGGCTTCGCTGAGAGCGGTGCCGTATATTTTCGTCAAAGTATCCTTTGGGAATCGGCAGACCAGTGCATGTGTCCCGTGTGTTGATACTGTGAGGTTCAAGATCGTTTGGACTGCCTATATCCTGTACTGGCAAATCACCCATCGAGATATAGCGCCGTGACTCATCCGGCTGGCCATGATGATATGACCCCGCGGGAGTGGTGGGAGGAAATACGGAGGGCTTATCTCTTTGGGTCCATGAGCCCTCGTTGGGATAACTGATGGAAGGGTCGCCCCAGCGCGAATGCAACTCAGACGAAAGTCTGCGCTTCCTCTTGAACTTTTTCATGAGGCTTGCCATGGCCTTGAACAGATTGATCATCGAAAAGGGCTCGGAGTGGATACGTGCTTTGTATTAAAAAGCAATGGCTTTAGTGGGGGATAGTCCACTCCCTAGTGCAGTGCGCATCTCAAAGGCCGATCAAATCCCCACAGGGAAACGTGGAGCAGTGCCACAGGAGATGACAGATCTGAGTCTGAATCAGGATACAATGAAAGAGAGCAGCGCAGGCAGCTTCGCCCCCATGGGTTGAACTTATATCAACGAGACGAGACGTGAAGAAATGCTGATCACCGCATGTCTGTAGGTTCTGGCCGGATGGGAAGACCTTCTGAAGAAATACTTGACGAGTTGGGTTGGGAGATGACAAAGTGCCCAGCCAGTAATGAGGAAAGCTTCAAGTTGGGAGCCCGACACTACGGTCCAACCTCTCTGGCGGTGGCCCCCAGGGTGCCACTTAAGACGACGATGACGAATCCAGCACAGCAGCAGCGCTCCAGGAACAGTGATGGGCAAACTACAAACGCGACAGCTAGTGAGATAGCCCCAAAAACTGCAGGTGTTGGTGTGCAGTTGCAGGGCAAGAGGGGTAACGGGAAGGCCCCTGTCGCCTCGCTCGAGCATGGCAGGTAATTTGCAACCTTTTGCGGTGCAGGGCGTGAGTTGACTCTCGATGGCGAGTCAGACATGTATGGGTTTGCATATAGCATCGCATGCACGTCGTTCCACCGGCGCCTTGGCAAGCGCTTGTCGTGGGATCTGCACCTGCGCACGACTGCGTCGGAAGGACTGTAATGGAGAAGATCGGACTGCCTCCAGCGCTGCTATCTGCTGATTAGCCGTTTATCTTCAATGGCCGGGGTATACGGCACAACCAGGAGCTGGCGACAGGGATGCGGCTCTTGGAGAGGTTTCTGGTAGGAGAATCGCATGGCTCTAACAGGGATCAAAAGAGGGGGGCGGGGTCCGACGATATTCAGCACGAAAGATGCCATGTTTCACCAAGTTTCACCATGATGCTTTGGATCCCTGCACCGGAGTGGATGTGGATTGTTTGGAGTCCTCGAGTCCTCGAGTCCCCAAGTAGAGGGCTTGATCAAAGGAAACAAGGTTTGATATCCCCGTCAACTCGTGGCACATCTTTCCGGAGCTTATCTTAGCCGCCGAGTCCAATTATTAAAGTCACGAAAGGGGAAGGAGAGTCGCAAAGGATCGACAGAGACGTAGACAGACGCACAGACCACAGGCGTCTGTTTGGGTGATTCTCGACTCCACTTCGTGTTGGCCAACCTTGAGCGTTTGGCGATTTGAGATTCCGAAATGATTTGAATTGTAGTTTGGTCCCTTGTCTACTGCAGAGGCCGCTATGAAGTACAACATAGACTATTAGCTTGGAAATAGCCCTGAGTCCAGTCTCAATTTCTCCAGTGAAATATGTAAAAATATTCAGCACATAGGCAAATATCAAACACCCAACTCCTCAGCTCATGATAATTGTTACGGTTCAAAGCCTCCAGCCTAAATCCAAAAAGAGTGAAAAATTCACCCAAAGTTGGTAATTAGTCGTGAAAGCACCGGCTTGGCCCGTTTTGGACGCCGCGCGCCCTGCGGCGTAGAAAGCATTGGCTCCGAGTGACTCCGTTCCCGACCATCCCCTAATCTAGTCGAGCGCTCAGTCGAGGCCGTTGAGTAGGACGGCATAGGCATGGCGGATTGTCGTCTTGCATGAGACGGCAAGCCTTGCGGCGGTGGAGGTTGATAGGTAGACGAGCGTGCATTGTTATAGTGCACCTCTCTCAAGCGGCACGATTGACCATTGGGGTCGGGATAACCATATGAGGATAATAGATCAGCGCTGTGTGTTGATGTTGGCCGAATTGGTTGGTACTTTGATGGATCATACGTGGGCAGTGGGGGCTGGTCCATTGAGGCTCGCGGGGCATAGTGATAGTGACTGTAGTCCGGAGCGAAAGTAGATAGCGGCCGGGGATGTGCAGATCGGGGCCCGCTGAGCGCTTCGTAGTAGTTGGGTTTATATGCCGGTGGCACTGGTAGTCGCTCGGCTCGCTGCTGCTTTCGTTTCGCTCTCTCCTTACGGGAGAAAAGGTATAGAAGTCCACCCGTCACTGTGGGGAGTGGTTAGCGTTGCATTATCACCTCCCTTCGTGAGCCATGGTCAACCTACTTGCAAGGGTAAGTGTGCTTGTAGAGACCTTGCCAATAACACACGATCTGGCTGGTAGATCGTGTGATGGGAATATTCGAACCCCGGTTGGGAAGCAAGCTAGCGATAGGTGCAGGGTCAAATTAATCCATGCCGGTGCCAGACTGGCTCCAGGCCCCCAATACCTGGGGTATAATGAATGAGTTAATCCTCAGGCGTGACATTGAAGACTGAGGTCATGGCAAGCCCTGATATATGTCCTCAAAAGAAGCTTCCCCCACACAGGGACCCCGTTTCAGGTGAGATATTTTGAGACGCTCTGCGAGAGGAGGTAAAGATAGTATTGACGGACTATAGATAGAAAATCCCATAATTAGCCCACAATTAGTTCGAATTTGATGCCAGCACATCCTGCTCGTCAGGGCCAGACCTAATTCGAGAGCGCCCGCTCGGTGCCACAGCTGCGCGTCCCTCTATCTCGCATATATCCGGCAAATCAAAGTGAACCAACACTTCCGCGGCCCTTTGACTGGCTGAATGCACGCGCCGCGCGGAATGGGCGAGTCAGCACCCCCGCTGAAACCAACACTAACAAAGTGTAGACACTACATTCTCAGGCGGGGTCGGCTATCACCGACGGCGATCTGCACGTCGATGATCTGTAGAATTGATTTGACATTCTTATTCCCTAAAAACTAGAAAACTAGAAAACTAGAAAACAAAAAAAGAAAAAAAGAAAGACAATAATCGGCAACTAAAGGATCGAAGAACTCATAATCTAAACCAATCAACAAACCAACACCTAATCTGCATATGCGCGGTAAAGCGCCATTCCCTTGTCCGTGGAGAAATCCAGCGCAATGCCCTGTCCCACAAAGAATACAAACCCCTCCTTCAACTCAACCGTATCAGCCCCAGGGATGCGCATAGACCCACATCCCTTAGTAACAATCATCAAACTAGGCCCAAGAATAGCCTTGTGCGTCTCCTTCTCACCCGCGCCAAGACAAGTACACAGAACGCTGAACTCGCTGATCGGGGGCGCGTAGACATCCGTCTTGCCGTTCATGCCCTTGTCGCTCTTCCGACGTGGCAAGAGGGAACTCTTGGCATCGTGCGGGACGAAGGTCAGCGCCTGGCTGAAGAGCTCGACGTTGTCGCGCGCAGCGGGTGGACAAAAGCCGGTGTTAAGCACGTTGTCGGACCGGGCCATGCACTCCATGATGTCTCCTTCGAGGTACGCGTGGATGCTGTCTGCTGGTACGAAGACGGAATCGCCGGGTCCCAGGGTCATGTAGTTCATTAGTAGAGCGGCGACAAGGTTGCCATTGTCGCATTCGCTATATTGCTTGCTCAGTCGTTCAAGCAGAGCCGGGATGTACTGGTCTCGACCGAATTGGGCCTCCGGGATGTTTCGAAGTTCTTTGACAGTTGAGCCTACTGTTTCCGGATCGGCACTTAATAGTGATTTGCACACTTGACGCAGTGTCTCGTCGTTGAAGTCTTTGTGTGACGGGACAAACTTTTCCAGTGGTTTGAGCTTGAAAAGACTTTGGATATCACTGAGTGGCTTCCAGCCGGCAAATAATTCGAACTTTGAAAGTGCAATGGCGATCTCTGGTTTGTGGTTCGTGTCTCCGAATTTGTTGGGATCCTCCTTGTGGAGTTTGGCTGCTAGGTCCCGGTGTGGATGAATTTGAAGTGGTAGCGCTTTGGAGAAAGATAATATCTGCCGCCGTTAATATGCTGCACAATTCCGACTCTGGTTCCTGTCATACCTTTGGCAGGAATGGTATCTCTGCGCCCCATCGATCCATCACCAACTGGCCCACCAGCGCGGGGTTCTTCTTCAGATATTCACCCAAATGCTCGCCGGTGGAGAGTAAATAAGATGGATTCGAGGGATAGGTTCCCATCCACATCTGGAAGGTCTATGTCAGATCTTATATTTATCCGCTGTCAGGAGCTGACATACCTCTGAGTAGTGCTTGGAGTCGTCGATTCCTGGGTTGCCTGGAGTTTTCGACCACAATTGAGCCGCCATGGAGCTTTTTCCCTGCTTGCCCCAGTCGTCATTCTGCAGTGTTGAGGTGATTAGATGTGATGATTGTATCGGGGGAAACCCCTTGACAAGGGCGTACCTTGACCCCGCAGCGAAGTTGAACCACTGAATTGACCATGTTGAGGCTATTTTGAGTCTGCTGATGTTCACGACTGGAAGCAAAGGCAATTGCGATGTAGATATGGCCAAACGACGTTATGATACCGTTTGTGATGGGGTTGAGAAGTTGACATTAACCTCGATGGTAGGTAACCCAGTTCTGATCAGACGTCGCCATGCCATCATAGTGATTGAGCTTCCCACTGACTTGTAAACTATATGTAATCGTCGCAGACAGAACTGAGGATACTGTGTCAGCCAATAGGAACATTGACTGGGAAGATCCGGATGTCATGTTGTGGTGAATCAGTCTGACGTCAGCATTGGAAGTTGACCAAGCAAGATTTAGGTGATCAAGGCAGCCGGGGACATTTAACTATTGAAATAGAATTTGCATTTAAGGATTTGAGAATCTAATCATACACCCGAGCCCTTTTTGACGCCCATGTCGAAAAGCAAGCTGGAGGTCCGCCAAGCTCCCTATTGATACTGGCCTTCCATTATACATGCATCGAGAAGGTGGGCAAGCAAAGGAGGGGGTGCATCGCTCGAAATTGGTTCAGAACAAAGCCCCGACGGTTTTGAATTATCTGCAGTCTCCGAACCATGTTGTAGCTAATGTGATCGGTCAGCTGGAATGCTACTCCACGACGAGACAGGTCGACTCACCACGTCTTGAGATCTTGCTTGATCACCCCGATGCGGAAATGAAAAACTTCATGGCGATGCTGCCAAGTAGCGCCATCGTCATAGGAGATCAGAGCTCCGACATTAAACGGTCCATATGTGGTAGTCTGAAAGACCATGACTAAAGCGTCCCGTCCGTTATCAGTAGTCATTGCGGTGCCATCTATGCCGTCTCGGCGAGGATCCTTCTCACTACGGAGGCAAATAGGGTAGCTCGCGCAACGACGAGCATTGTGTACTGATTGTTGAATGTATATTCCTGCCCGTAAGTGAGTTGGACTTCACCATGTCGCCCGATCCGTGAATGGTTCCCAGACCCCGAAGGAGGTTCCTTCTCCGTGGCTTGGGAAGCAAATCCCCATGTTCTGTCTCCCCAGTAGATTGACAGACAGTGATGCGAAAATGGATAGAACCGTTCTGGCCCAGGTCATGATTGCGGAAAACCGCGAAGACAACATCGCGGGCAGCCTCCACTAGGAACATCTTGTCCACATCCCTAGCCACGTAAGTCACCTCGGAGTAGTTCTCAACGGTCCGCCTATTATCTAGGCTACGCGCAACGTATAGCGCCCGTTTCCCGTCTGGAAACCGTATGAAATAAGACAGTATCGGGCCATCGGAAAGTCTCACAAGGCGAGGATATGTGCCTCTGTTCAGCTCCGAGGTTAACAGGCGCTCGTCATTGTTCACCAGTTGTCGACATACAGATGGTGGCCGGGAGGATGGTTAGGTTGTTGACCGGGCGAAGGGTAAATCACGGCGAGAATGCTTCCTCTTGGAGCGTTGGAGCACTTTCTGTCTCAGATGTTCAGACATGGTTTAGTCAACTATAGATCAAGTTGTTGGAGAGGTGTAGGAAGCAACGCGGGATGAAGTGGGTGATGTCATGAAATATATTGTTAAGCTGATCTAAGCTAATCGATGCCTAGAAATGCCAGGAGCCCTCAGCCCTACAAATGACAGAATAGGAATAACTCCAGGCACACTACGCACGGTGACCCACAACCTTCCAAGGTTTTTGACTTTCCCACTCGGATGATCTCCCGAGTGACCACCCCACCCCATGCCCCATAAAGTATCTACACAACTCATTCTGTCATCTGCCACCTTTCTTTCCCTCAACCCATCAAGCTCACTACTAACACTCGCTCATCCGTCTCTACAATAATGGGGTACGATGAGAACTCGCGCATCTGGTTCCAGACCGGTCTCGACCCTGGCACTATCATCACCCTTGATCAGCCAGTCCCTTCGCAGTGGCAGATTGTGGAGAAGCTAAATGAGCATAATCATCAGCTTAGCAAAGAGGAACGTGATTATTTTGACTCTGGCTACTCTTTTGCCTCGACTAAACTTCTATGCCGCGACCCTAAGAATCATGCAAAGGAAGCCTTCGTGCGAATTGTCAAACAACTTCCTTTTCGAAACACTGAACAAATTGCTGTGGAAGCAAGATCTAAGCAGGCTACCACATACATCCCCCCTGAGCTGACCGCCTATCAAAAGCTTACTCAACAAGGTTCCACCCATACTCCAAGGCTCCTCGGGTACAAGGTCACCACCCAGGATAAGTCGGCACTAGCTCCAAACGGGTTCTTGATCTATTTAGCGTGGGAGATAGTACCTGGACTCCGTCTTGGAGACAAGCATGGCCCTGACCCATTCTGGACTCTCGATTTCAGTGAAAGAGAGGCAATCCGCGCTTCCTTTATCGAGGGACTTATGTAAGTCAATAAACTATCTCTACCTTTCACTAAAGCTAACCTTGACGTATACTAGGGAGCTAAGGAAGAATGGATACCTTAATGATGATCGCGGACTCAGCAGTCTAGTTTGGCACAAGGGGTCAAATACCGTGTAAGTCTGACTACAATTATAGACTTATCTTTCTTCACATCGAAGGCACGGGCTAATTATCTCTTAAGTTACTTCCTCGGATTTCGTGAAGGCCATGAAGGCAAACCCACAACCCGCCCCTTGGATGAACTCAAATGGATGCTGATGTACCATCTTGTCATTGCCCCCAAGCGTGAAGGGCGTGGTTCTTGCCTGGATGTGGATACCTCTCGCTGGCGTTTCTGACTGGAACAAATTTAAGGAGACGAAGCTCATTGGATTGCCTTCTTATTTTGCTTGCTAAGAAGAAGCATTTCAAAACCGCGATCCCGCCTTGGATTACTAGTGCTTTGTGTCTGCGCAGGGTGAGTTGGTCCACGGGAGCTAGTAATAGCAATTTCAGACGTCTTCATATCTCTCGTTGGTTCCATACCGCACATTTATCAATTCCGTGTTTGTAGACACATCTGATGGAGAATCGTTATTTGCATCAGCAGAGCTTGTTGGTGACATTAGACCTGATTAGGAGCTCAGCTGGGATAATTTTACCAAGTCCACCCAGCCGGATGACGACACTCGTAAGAAGCTAGCGCTGCTAAGTCTTCCGCCGAACAAGACCTAGACTACGGAGGACCTCGAGGACGAAGATAGTCTCGCTATTAGATTACTCCTACTCTACAATTATAGCCATAGTATCAAGCGTACTAGCAAGAACGATCTATCCGCATCTATTATATAGACCTCGACCCTAAGCGTACCAAATATCTGACCAGAAAACTCCTCGATCCGGTAGATAGGGAAATCAAGAAGGTTATTATAGCATAATATCTACTCAATTCGGCGTAGGATATAGAAGAATAGAACAAAAAAAAGGAAAAAGGAAAAGAAGACGACCTTTGTAGGTATATCATAGAAATACCAAAAGAGAAGATAGTAATTAGGAGGAGTCGTAGCAATATTCGAAGAATAAAGCTTACCTTCGCCTATAGCATCATTTCCTGAAGCATAGTAAATAGTCGCGCGTATGGTATATGGGCATGTGTTACTGCTTAGTCCTTAATCTAGGCGTTCACTAATGAAAATGGTGTAGGAAGGAAATATCGATCTACATAGAGAGGAGATTCCACCCAAACAAGCAAAACGAAGAGTCCTCACACCTTCAATGTATGATAGTGAACCGGTGCCTGTATCACGAACAAGGCCTTGGGGTCAACATACTACTTATAACTCTTCATCCTGGCTCAGTCGTACTCTTCCAGCCTCTCACCACTTCTTATTTGGTCAGTTTCCAACTCTTCCTTTACCTCTTGTGCGCTTAACATTTCAACTCTCACATGTTCTACCTTTCTACGCAGCTAACCTCCAAGAACAATCAAGATGGCGAATCCAACCACTATCAAGCGCGTTCGAGATACACTAAGCGAGTCCTTGCCCGATTTGAAAATCGCTGAACGCCGCACAACTAGCTCGGCGTTGCACAACATCAACTTCACCGGCGGCATCCAGCAGTGGACAAATTTTGAGGCCGACATCCTTAGCTCTTTGAGCAGCTATGCATGGAGTCAGCAAGCCATCGATGTCGTGCTCTCCGGCGCCAATGCTATCAACGCACCGGCTAGTGAGTATGTTTCCGTTGCCGATGAAGGAGGTGTCCAAGGTCGGATAACCGAGCGCATCGGTCAAGTCGTGGGTGCAGCTCTTGAGTTTCAGCAAGAGCAACTTTTGTTCGGGGATTTCAAAGGCGCAAACCCGCCATACCCAGGATACCCCAAGATCCCTGACTTTGTCGTCAAGGGGCCATCCGGGGACTCCAAGCTCGTGGGTGAAGCAAAAGTCCCATGGATAGAAAAACATGACCTGGAGCACGCCCTGGAAGAATATGGCAACGGAAATGATTTCTATCTTCGGCATCTTCTCGGTGAGACTGACAACCATCATCATCTAGTGTTGATGAACGTACTAACCGAGGCATATGTAGGACAAATCGCTGCGTATATGCAAGAGACAGATAGGAAGCACGCCTTTTTGACGACTTATGAGCAAACAATTTTCTTGAGAAAGGTCGATGTGAATCGAAAATGGACCATGGAATATTCCCCTGTGATCTACCATTGGGCCATGGGAAGTTCTTCAACGGTCTCTTTACGGGAATGCTTCTGGAACCTGGCTTTGTTGAGTAAGTCGGACACCAAGTTCGGTCTAGATTCCGGCACAAGAGCTCAGACTTGGACACGGAGGGCATGATACGTTGTCGGATGTAATCAGGTGTCGGATGTTGTCACCTGATACTGCGTTCTTACTAGATTGTTTGACCCAACTAGTTATTTGCATTTATTTCGTTTATTTGATGCACAATCAAGCCCTCCAATTGCGCACATTGGGCTAGTTGGAAACGCAGAGCTTTTCACATCTTCATTCGAGTCCTACGTATGGCGACGAGAAGTTCGTTTGATGTTGATACCATTCTCAAGTGTAGAATCTTAATCTTGGAAAGCCGATGTCACTGAATCTCGTCTGACTGTACATCCATTCGGGTCTTCTACTTCTTCGTTCATAAACTTGAGCGAATACGTAGGATTTCCTGGCCAAATCATGAGTCCTATGGGTTTTTGTATTCCAAATTCTGTGGTGAGTCTTCGATTTACATGTAGAAAGAAAAAAATCTTGAGATGATCTGTAGATCGTTCCATATAAACATTGTTATACAAGAAAATAAATAAGCAAGCAACGCCACTCCCAACCGCTGTATGATATCGAGTAAAAGAAATCAAAAGTAGGCTCCAAGGGGGAAAAGATATCCGGCCTCTCATGCAGTCGAGAGGGAACTCGCTTTGGGTTTGCTAGGCTGTGGAGAACTGTTGAAAACAGCTTCGTCCTCGTCCTCATAATACAAGTACTCTTCGTCATCCTCCTCTGGTTGCCCGAAGGCATTTCTCCATACGCCATCCCACAAACCCTTCTTGGTGATAAGACCACCAACTAGCAGGATAGGCAGCTGCCAGATACTAGCCCAAAAAAGCCCACGAGCACTCCCTTGAGCGCCCTGGTGCTTCCAGAAGCGGTACGCCTCACGTACAAGCCAGCCATTGGCGACTGTGCTTCCAACGAGGAATCCGTGACCAACGACGCCGACCCACCAGAGGCCAATGGAGACGGGAAACATGAGTACGGAGTAGCGAAGGGCTACACGGGCGTTCCGGGCCGGGTTCACCCAGCAGAGCATTCGGTAGCCAGCTTGCTTATAATCTTCGCGGATGAGATGGGAGAGGGCGTTGAAGTGCGGAAATTGCCAAGCAAATAGGATACCACCCAGCAGCCATCCACCGATGCTGTCTTCACTAAACAACATATCGCGCCATGTATCATGGCCAGTTGTCGCTGTCTGTCCTGCCGCCGCGACCCAGCCCATCAACGGCGGGATACCACCAACTACTGCGCCAACCCAAGTATTGATCACGGATATTCGCTTCAGCGGTGTATACACAAAGGCGTAGAGAACGATGTTCGCCGCGGAGAGTGCGGTGGTCGTCGGGTTGGTGCCAATATACAACAGGCCTAGACCCACGGCCGCGGTGCCGATGGCGAATAGCAGTGCCCCGCGACGCGAGACCAGCCCGCGGACGAGAGGACGATTCCGGGTTCGAGTCATCAATGCGTCATATTTCGGTTCAAGCATCATGTTCAGTGTGTTGGCACTGCAACACGACAAGAATGTTCCCGTGGTCAAGTAGATGAAGGTCAAGGTCGAAGTCGAGAGGGTCGGCAGTGGGGTCATGGCCGGATCGAGGGTAAGCAGAGATGAGATCGGGTACATTCCGTACGCAGATGTGGTCGTAAGGAGAATGAGGAAGGAGAGACGCGGTTTCGTCAAAGCGAAATATGCGGCGAACTTGCGCCGAAGCGAAGTCGTGGGCTGAGCTGATGAGAAGGCCGACAATTGCGCTGAAGCATCGGGTGGCATGACTGCTTCTGGTGTGCTGTTTTCTGAGCCTGACTCCTTCAAACGCTTTCTCCGGCGATGTGGCAATTCATTGTGTGCTGCTTCTGCTGCAATCGATCCAGACGATGCTGCTTCGGTTGGACTGGCCGGGTTTGCGGAGGTTCCGCTCGCGGGTTGGGAGATGGAGGCATTGGAACGGGTGTCGGAATTGGCGGAGGCGAAGGACGAGAGAAAGCCTCCTTTCAACCCGGTAGCATCGTAGATCCGGTTAGGAGAAAAGTATGTCTTGTAAAAGGCCGAGGAAGGCTGGTTGGCCGCGATGCCGGTTCGTCGGTTCGTTGACGAAAGAAACCCTCGTATTGTAGACGAAGGGTGAATTCGCGATCGCACCACACATGAGCATAGGAGCGCCTCTCGCGGCGGCCTAGGCCTCAATATGGCGGACCGGAGAGGGATCATGGCGCGTTGGTCGTCGCGAGAGAGAAAGAATGAAAAGTGGAAGAAGCGAACTTTCCCCGGCGCGGCACGGACCACATCCGCACTTTACAGGGACCAAGAAGATATTGTAAATGGGCTACCTGTAAAAATGGTAGATATTGTATTAATCCGACATATTTAAAAAGAAGTTCCAAAGGATACCTTGAAAAGGAACCGCCTATGTAACAAATGACTGGGAAGACCGTTGAATTTACGAAAATAAAGCGCATCCGGTGTTTAGGCCCACTTCAATATTTCCTCGATCATCCTCGTACGTGGAATGTCAACATCGACAACACCAGCTCCTTCATCTTGACAAGCCTCCCCACAAATCATCATGGACGTCATTCAGAAGACCGTGCTGGATCCTCTCCAGCCCTACCTACAGCCCGTTGTCGAGGCCATCCCCGAACCCGTCCATGACGCGGTCATCTCGTTGATCGGCGCACCCTGTCACGCCGCGCTGTTGCTCGACCTTAGCCTCACCAAGGACCCAGCATGCACTTCCCTGGCCATCTCCAAGGCCCTTGGCATCGCCATCGTCGGTGCCAGCGCTGTGGTCAAGGTGCCTCAAATCCTGAAGCTAATCAACTCGCGCTCGTCCGCCGGTGTCTCCTTCGTGTCCTACGCCCTTGAAACCGCCAGTCTTCTCATCACTCTATCGTACGGCGTGCGCAACCAGTTCCCTTTCAGCACCTATGGCGAATCCGCTCTCATCGCCGTGCAAGATATTGCCGTCGGCGTTCTCGTCTTGAACTTCGCTGGCAAGCCCGCTGCAGCCGCTGCCGCCGCTGCCTTCGTCGCTGTTGTTGCCGCTAGCGTGTACGCGCTTCTGTTCGACCAGACCATAATTGACGCGCAAACTATGTCCTATTTGCAGGCCGGTGCTGGCGCATTGGGTGTTGCCAGCAAGGTGCCCCAGATCTATGCTATTTGGAGCCAGGGTGGAACCGGACAGCTGAGCGCTTTCGCGGTATGTGGACACTTTCAGACTAGATTCAAATGCTTGGCTAACTTTGGCTTCTTTTAGGTCTTCAATTACCTCGCCGGATCCATGTCCCGCATCTTCACCACACTCCAAGAGGTCGACGACAAGCTCATTCTCTACGGGTTCATCGCCGGCTTCTCCCTCAATGTGATCCTCGCAACACAGATGCTGTACTATTGGAACAGCCCGGCGCAGGGGTCGAAGTCAAAGTCGAAGAAATCCGCCGGCAAGCAGAAGGCTGTCGAGCAGAGCCCTATGGGCCAAAGCTCCGGCGCGTCGCCCAGGCCGAGTTCGAAGACACCTACTACTCGACGACGGGGTTAGAGTGTATATCTTTGGTTACTTGCGCTTCATTCTGCAGAGCCGTCCTAATGATGCCTTTTGGAATGCATCTGCTCTTCCCTGCTAAATGAATTCCGTTCTAGGCATCTTTTAAAAGTAGCCCAACTGGGCACGTGTAGATTGGATTCGACGTAGTTTGCGGGATGACTTCTCCTGCGATCGCAGTCCTAAGAACTACTGCATTCGCCCAGTAGTCATGTACCTCAGAATCTCCCCTAAAGGAACAACAGGCTCCACAGCATGCGTATGATGGGGAGCAATCTCAAACTCGACGCCATTGCCGTCTGACTTGCGACGCACACCCACGACATCCATCTCGTCCTCGCCTTCCTCATCTTCGTCCTCTTCATCCTCAGAACCCTCGTCATCTTCCAACTGTCGTTTCAAACCCGTCACGACATTCTGTATCCCCGCCTCGCGCTCCTCGAGTGTAAAATTTCCGCCCCAATTCCGCCGCCTCGCTTCCTGGTTCGCCTCAATCGGTGCCCATCGCCATAGTTCAGCGAGCTCCGCCTCGCTGAGAGGCTTCTGAGCCTGCGCTGCAGCCGCGCTTGGGTTTAAGTTGGAAGCATCCAGGGCCGGTGGTTCTGAGCCAGCCGTGCGACCGCGCGCGACCCAGTCCTCGACGCGGGGATCAAGTTTTGTGCGTAGGAGTTGCTCGAGCGTGCTTGCTTGTGTGCGGCCTGGGTAGTCGGGGCCTGGGTAGGCGACCAACGAGGAGAGGAGGTCGCGGTGATCGGAGAGGTGATCGGAGACGGAGACGAGATTGTTTGAGATGATGCTTGCTTGGGATTGGAGGGAGGACCTAGTAGTATGGGGTTGATTTAGTGAACTGCGATCGGTGAGACTTGTAGTCTAGGGGAGCTGCGCACCATGGCGGGAGAGGGTCGCTTTGATTCAGGCTTGCGATCAGCGATCCCAGGGAACGGGTGAGTTGTACGAGCCGCTGGCGGGACTGCTCGAGCACTTTGATCTGGTCTGATGTGAGGGTGGCCATGGTGGCTGGAGGATTGGATGAGTCCAGATTCGAGAATTCGCGGGGACGTGCGTGAGGAGAGGATAAGATGAAGCTTTGGTGGAGAAGTCGGGTCACCACGGAGAACTTTACGCGTCAAGTCAATTCTGGGGTAGAACGGCTTTTATGAGGACCTTCGTAAACTAAATTCTAACTCTGTCTGTAGCTAATGTTCAATCTTCCAATGTTGCGAATCTTCTGTGGTGACTTCACTTCGAGTTCAGTCAAGTGGTGGATGCATATTCGCATTGGCGTCAATATAAGATTATTTCCCTCGTAGCCAATCTAAATAAGACTTCAGTTTTATTGACGACCTAGGGTAGCCGAGTAGTTCTGACGAAGCACCTATATCGCCCCGGGCCTCTAATGATCTGCAAACAAGCGGACGATTGGGCGAACTCTGCAAGTCACTATTGCTCATAAGTACATCGACCATCTTTAGGCCTTATTTAGGCCTGTGAGGTCTTTGTGGCATATTGGTTTGTCCGAGATGAAGTATAAGATCCAAGTTGCTCGTGGATCATTCTTGGAGGTATATAGATTCTTGTTGAGTGTCGACTATAGGCTAGTATATTTAAACGCTACGCCAAATTCATGGCCATAATGTCTTCCACAAGCCCGATACATACACCATCTCGAGAGCACGTTTTCGTTGTCTTTGGAGGGGTGTTCAAGAAAGAGTGTTAGAGCGGGCGGGCCAGATTGTGGGTGCTGTGTTTCGCTACTATGCGAAGGATCTCCAATTCGGTGACTGGAAAGGGACCAATTCGGCATATCAAGGATACCTCAAGATCCCAGATTTTGTCATCATCAATCCTCAACGGCGATGATGCGGTACTTATCGAAGAACTGGCGTAACTTTGCATCTTGATTGTCTAGCTTTGACTGATGGTGTCATGACGCCCAAGTACGGAATCATCATAAAGAATCAACGGTACATTCGTAGTAGCAATAACAGAAATAATTAAGCTAGGGAGAAGCAGAAGAAGAAGGAAGAAGAACCGGAACTAGAGATATAGTAGTCGTAGATGCACCTAATGCCTAAGGCATATATTGATGAGTCAGAGTGTAAACATACAAACATACAAACATCATGTGTCTAGTGATCGTCATAGATGGCTTAGGGGTAACTTTGAACCACCTAAAGGAGGAAGTCCTCGTCGGTATGCTTATTGCGCTTTTGATATACTACTAATACGTAGTAGATGCTTAGAAGATAATAGAAGATAGTGTTTAATAGGACTATCTATACTAGTTAACTTATTAACGTATTCGGTAAGCGAGCGGCGCATGTAAGCGAGCGGCGCACCCAACCTAAAACGCGTCCATGAAAAACTACTTAACTAATTCAACCACCTACCATGCCACCAATTCGCTCCCAAACCCCTCAAAACCGAATACAGCAAGAGGGTAGGATGTTATTAGCTATCCAGGCTATAAAGAATCAAGAAATTACCGCTATTCGTGAAGCAGCGCGTCGATTTGAAGTCCCACAAACATCCTTACGCCGCCGCCTCCGTAGGAGTGAAAATCGCGCGACTTTACGCGCCAATAGTCATAAATTGACCGAATCTAAAGAGGAAACAATTCGGAGATGGATTATCTTACTTGATAAACGTGGAGCAGCGCCTCGGCCTACTACCGTACGAGAAACTGCGAATCTTCTTCTCGAAGCCCGCGGAACTACCCCGGTTCAAACAGTCGGGGAAAAATGGGTTTATAACTTTGTGAAAAGATATTCCGAACTATCAAGCCGATTCTCGAGACGCTATAATTACGAACGTGCGAAATGCGAAGACCTAAAAGTTATTGAGGAATGGTTTACGCTTGTGCAAAAAACTATCATCGAGAACGGCATCGATTCGGACGATATTTACAACTTTGATAAGACCGGTTTCGCGATAGGATTAACTACGACCGCAAAGGTAATTACGAGGGCTAAATACTACGGTCGGCGAGTGGTTTTACAACCTAGAAATCGCGAGTAGGTGACTAGTATCGAGTGTACGAATGCTTTAGGTTAGGCGCTTCCTCCGTATATTATCTTTAAAGGCAAAGTTTTCATCGAATCTTGGTTCGATAACCTTCCGGAGGATTAGAGATTCGAAGTAAGCCTAAACGGATAGACCTCTAACGAAATTAGGCTTCGATGGCTTAAAAAATACTTTATTCTATCGACTTCTTTGCGGTTAAAGGGACGGTATCGGCTTTTAGTCCTCGACGGTTATAGAAGCTATTTAACCCTAAGGTTCGACCAAATCTACGAAGAAAATAACATTATTCCAATCTATATGCCTACGTACTCCTCGTATCTTTTATAGCCGCTCGATATCGGCTGTTTTACGGTATTGAAGTAGTCGTACGGTCGGATAGTCGAAACGAAGATACGTCCTAGGATTAACTATATCGACAAGCTTGATTTTCTCGAGGCGTATCTATCCGCCCGAATTAAGGCATATAAACCGGAGACTATTAAAAATAGTTTCGCCGCCGCCGGTTTAGTCCCTTTCTGCCCCAATCGGGTGCTCTCGAAGCTTAATATTCTTCTTCGAACCCTAATACCCCCCCCAACCTAGGGTAGTAAATCAAGCCAGAATTTTACACCAAAAACCCCTTCTACCGAGAAAGAAGTACGTCGATAGGCTTCGTCAATCAAAGCTCTACTTCGTACGGGTTTACGAAGCCTACTAAGCCCGTCGGATCGTGCGTTAAATCAACTTGTTAAAGGCTTCTATCTCGTTCTACATAACGCTATACTTATAGCGAGAGAAAACAGTGAATTACGCACCGCCAATAAGAAGCAGAAGCAAAAGCGGACTCGGTTAACTAGGCATATAGCCCACGAAGGGGATCTCTCGGTTCGAGAGGCTCGTAAACTACGTACGGAGCCTACTGAAGCCCAAAACAATGGCTCTAGTGAGTAGGCTACGGAGGGTTTATAGCCGCGTATACGGGGCCAGAGGGGATATGGAATATGTAGGCGCCCGGGGCATAGAAGGGAGACGTGTCCAGATAGAGAAGCTAGTTTAGTTTGATTAATTTTATGGTGTTTTGGTTGGGATAAATGCATTTGAATTTAATAGATGGGGGTAGGTGCGCCGCTCGCTTATATGCGCCGCTCGCTTACCGAATACGTTAGTTTTCAACTATTACTTAGATTCTACCTTCCTATTTACCTAACTGTTACTAAGGAGTAAGAGTTAAAATACTAATTAGGTAAGAGGTAAGCAAGAGGTAAGTAAGAGATAAATAAGAGTTAAGTAAGAGGTAAGTAAGAAATAAGTAAAGGTAAGTAAAAGGTAAGTTATACCTTGCTATTTAGCTAACCTTCAAAAGCAGATTAAGATAGCAAACCCTACTACCATCGCGGTTCGTTAGACTCTGCGGGAACGATTGCCCGATTGATCGGCGGACTATAAGTTCCGCCCTCCATAAGATTGATTTCACCGGAGATCTTAAGCAGTGGCCGAATTTCGAAAGTAATGTCTGCAATTCCTTGAGCACCCAGACATGGAACTTTCAAGTCATCGATGTTATCTCCACCGGGGTGACCGCAGTAAATACACCCTGGGAGGAGTACACTTCCGTGGCGGATGAGCACGGGGTGCAAGGAAGGTTCTCAGATAGAGTCGGGCAGGTTCTCGGTGCGGCCTTCCACTACCAGGGACAGGGTCTCTAAATTGGAGGGTTCAAAGGCGCCGAGCCTCCTTTCGAGGGTACACTAAGACCCCGGACTTCACCATCATGAACAAAGCTGGAAAGTCAAGCCGTGGAGGAGGCCAAGGTGCCTTGGATCCTCGAGCATGATATCCTACATGCGATTACCGACTATGAAGTGGGCATGGAGGCCAAATTCCGGCATATCCTCGGTAAGATCACAACCATTATTCATCATCTACCATTTTTGGAAGGTACTAACCGAAGTATCTATAGGCCAAGTCGCTGCGTACATGCATGAGACGCAGATGAAGTACAGGTTTTTGACTACCTACAACCAGACTATCTTCCTTCGGAAGTAGAGGTCAATCGCAAGTGGACATTACAGTATTCACCAGTTGTTTTCCATACTGATGTGGGAAGTCTGGTCATTGTGACCGTGTCACTGCGAGAATGCTTCTGGCACGTGGCTATGCTGAGCCAGGCAATGCAGAATTCGATGTATTCGCAGGCATGCGGAGTCAATGTTGGGTAACGCGCAGGACACGATACGTCTACTTCAAGGACAGTTACACCTACCCGATGTATAGCTTGCCCGACCGGACGAGGGCCCTCTTAAGGACGCCCTTGAAAAATACGCATGGCGCAGTCGCTTTCACGGATTTCTCTAATGGCTGTGCTTTTTCCACGGCGGCGCCTACGGATGCTCCTTGGCTTAGCTTGATCACCAATCTATCATCATTCTGCATTATTCATGTTTCTCCGTAACAGACATTGATGAAGATTAGAAAAGTAATAAAGTGATCCCTAATAAAGTTCTTCAGGATCAGGAACCATCGCCAACGTCATAGGCTTTACAGATGATGACCTCTTCCGATCCATCGCAACAAACGGGGACGTTCTCCGCCTCGGTGGCAGTCCAAAACTAAGCTGGGACCCTGCCCCATCAGAGCTATCGCCCGAACTCGATCCCAGGCTCCACCGGTCATCTTCCTGGTGCGAACTGGTCCGTGATGGAGCTTGCATTCGCGAGTTGTAGTCGCGTTCTCTATCTGCTTGAGGCTCCGAGAACGAGTCTCGTCGAGCTCGAGAACTGCGACAGGATCTTGCCGATTGGCTCCGAGGGAAGCTGGGAATATCCTCTAGATAACGTCCACTGGCGGGAATATACCGGTACCGCGGAGTGCTCTGGCTAGAGGCCTCAGAGACTTGGGCCGGATAATCCTGCCGAATCGGCTTATATGCGAAATCCGGCTTCTTTTGGTGCCCCTGGATATCTCGCTCCGTCGGGGTTTCCCCTCTCAGGTGTTTGGGGCGAGATGCTAATCGGACTGAGAGTCGACCGGGGCGCAGTGATCCTAGCGACAGAGAACTGCGAGAGGACATAGTTGAGCTTGTTGAAGTGCTTTTATTATCTTCGTCCTGATCTTCCTCGTTTACTTGACGAAAGTTCCGGTTCGAAGGAGAGGAGTCTGGAACGAAGCCCGGCCCGTAAGCCTGCTTCCGAGGAACCCGATGAGGATTATCGTATTGATTCCATGAACCATCTGTGGGGACGGAGATAGCGACATCACCCCACCGGGAGTGTAGAGGTGTGGGAGACTCTGGTCTGCGGAAGATGGAAAGAGGTCTGTTGACAATGCCGGCCATGTTGCCTGTGATAATGGCCAATGACCAATGGTCCCCGGTTGTGTGCTGCCAGGCAGCATATAATATTCAAGCTTGTGGGTAAAAATAACAGAGCAGTCCGAGGAGCAGTAGAAGGGAACTGATCCTTCAAATAAAGTGCACTACGTTGTGGTTGACGTAGACGGCAGGCGGGATAAAGACTGGGAAACTAGCACCAGGGATCTCCCGCTGGCTGCATGCAGGGCACGAGTCAGCCAGCGCAAACAATGAGCGTGATCTCGAATTGGTCGTAGCTAAGATGGCATTGACAAGGGTCCCAGGTGAAAGTGAAGTTGTATCAAAGATCAAGTAAGGATCAGAAAAGACAAGAAACAAGGACAAGGACAAGCAAATAATATCAAAACCACAAATAATGAGAAGGTCAAGCTATTGACTCCGGAAAACATTGGAGCTCGAGCGGGAAGCATCCGGATATAAAGCTTGTTCATCAGCCCCTGCAGGTGAAGTGCATCGTATACAAGACGTGCATTGCCGCCGGGACGGAAATGCACGACAGGGAACAGTGTTCCATAATTAGCTATATTTGTTGCCCGAAATAGAACCAAATTAGCTACACTTCCTATTCCCTGTTCGGCTGCAACCCTCCCTTATGCAGCTTAATTAGTGATATTTTTAGAATGTGCAATTTACAGCTATGCCGACAATCTGCCCCTGACCGTGGAGGCTGAATTATGCTATGCCTTTCTAGGCTCGCCGTATTTCTGCATCTGCACTTTTTATTATGGCGGCTGTCCCTGTCCTAAATTTACAATTCTATGAGCAATTTATAATATAAGAGAGATTTGACAAAGAGCGAATGGCCAGTAACGATAACTACCAAGGCTGACAAATAGATCGCCCTGGATCACGGGATCTAATTAGGGCAATTCCACCTTTGCATCCACCCCCTCATTGAATCCCGATATCATACTTCCATGGAAACAATGCCTTCATCAATCTATATCGGATTACCAAAAGCCCATTCTACCAAAAGCAAGGGCAATAAATGTGTCCCGCCGCCTAATGATTTCCTTATTGGGACATGGCACGTAACCCACTCGAGTCTTCCTCTATGGAAAAACAAGCGCAATGTCAACATCACCTACGAGTTACTCCCCGCCAACTCGTCGGGAGTGAACAAGATCGATGATCTGGTAAAATACCAAGCCATCGGCTCTGAAAAGGTCCAATCTGTTCATGGCGTGGACACCCCGACCCATGGCACTCCAGGTGCCTGGGACTGGCGAGGCAAGGGTTTGCTGAAGATCGCGAGCTCGCACTGGGAGTGTCTTGGTTTTGGCCATGTGGATGATGATAATAAGTGGATGGTGACATACTTTGCCAAGACACTCTTCACCCCTGCTGGGATTGATATCTACTCTGGAAACAAAGAGGGGCTCCCTCAGAGTTCAGTCAATGAGATATTGAATGCGCTCAAGGCGCACGGTGTCACTGAGATCACGCAGCTTGCCGAAAATGTCTTTCAAATTCTGCAAAATTGAGGATGCGGCAAGTATCTAAACTCGAAATATCACCAGTATATGACACCGTGGGGATACCGCTTTCACCCAAGCGAAACATGTTACATACCTTCATGGAAATGTATGATAAATGGTAGAGCTCATGAAATGGAGAGCGAAAATAAAATATGGAAGAAGGCACGGCGGCATAATTTTTAACATCGCCATAAAAATGACACTGGATCTATCAATTATACTATAGGACTTGCAAAGGCATCAAGGCCTTGTTTAACACATTGTCATTATAACGTTTCCAGTTTCCAGAACTATTCCACGTTAAGCTAGTGGGGCTGATGGGGATAGAAATAAGAAGAAAAGGGTGGGCGGAAGGGGATGGTCTGGTACAACTAGCAATTTCCTAATGCAGGATGTAGCCAACGGGGGATATTAAGACGTCTGAGATTGCTATTGCTAACTGCTGCAGACCAACTCAAAGCATTAACTAGTAATACGCCCAAGGCAGGATCGTGGGTTTGAAATGCTTCTCCTTAGGCGAATCCAGTTACTTTGGCCCCTTAGATTTGTTCCTATCACCAACGCCAGTGAGAGGTATTCACCCTCTCGAGATCAAGGTTCCATTCATGCGAGGGCGCAATGACAAGCTGATACATCAGTAACCATTTGAGTTCAATCCAGAGGCCTTTGAATTCGCCATGATTACCCTCCTGGAATCCGACGAAGTAACTTAAAAGGGAATTAGCCCGTGCCCATGACGTAGAGAAGGATGAGTACTTACACAGTTTTTGACTCCTTGTGCTAAACCAGACTGCTAAGTGCAGAAACATCACTCAGAAACCCATTCTTCATCAGCGCCCTAGTGTACGTCAAGGTCAGTTTTAGAAAGGTAGAGATAGCGTATTGACTTACTGGACTCCCACGAGGAAGGAAGAGCGGATTTCGTTTCTTTCACTGCGTTCGAGTCCTCAGAATGGATCAGGGCGTAGCTTAGCTCCAAGGCGGAGCCAAGGTACTATCTCCCACACTAGGTAGATTAAGAACCCGTTTGGGACAAGTCCCGACTCGTCCTGGGTGGTGAATTTGTACCCGAAGAGCTTTGGAGTATTGGTAGAACCAGTAAACTTTCGATAGGCATCCAGCTCTGGGGGGTATATCTGGTAGCCTGCCTAGATATTTTCTCCGTAGAGAGGGATTCGGTGTTTGAATAGGAATTTGTTGGACAATTCGCATATAGGCTTTCTTTGTACGATCCGTGGAGCTCTGACAAAGAATTTTAGTAGAGGCTATAGAGATGTCGCCATAATGATCATGCTCAGCTTGGCTACGCTGAGTACTATGCTCATTTAGCTTCTCCACAATCTTCCACTGCGAGCGGACTGGCTGATCAAGGGTGATGATGGTGCCTGGTTTTATACCGCTCTGGAACCAGATGCGTGGGTCCTCGTCCTCCATAATCGCAAAGGTGGGATAAGCGAGTGTCGATAGTGAGCTTGACGGGTTGAAAGAAAGGTAGCAGATACCAGAATGAGTTCTGTAGTGGGGGTGACTCAAGGAGATCATCCGAGTAGAAAAAGTTAAAAAGCGTGTGGGTACCTTGCCTAGAGTTAACTATTCCTATTCTGTGAATTGTAAGGCTCACTTGTAGTGTCTATTTATCGTACTCTAAGCCTATATGGACACCCCACTTCTAAAATGGTTTACCGTCATTTTGGTAATGCAGTACGTATCAGCCGGAATTAAAATCTGGGTACATATCTCGAACTATAACTGGATCTTGGAAGTGATCTAGCTACCCAAGAAGAGAATCAAGTTCCATAGGGTATCACATCAGTACTTCTCGGCACTTATTTACCTTTCCTTCCACCCGTCAGTAAACCTAACCAGCTCCGCCCACCGTACCTAGCCAACCCATACAACCCGCTCCACATCTCAACGTTCGGTTGCGTCTCCGGCGTAAACCCATATTCATGAATATTATCCATATCCCAATCCCGCGGCTGCTCAATATAATCACCCTTCAAATGTCCCTCCAACTCACACGTCCGTTTAGCTCCTGCATTGCACAGGATCTGTATGACCTCCGGATAGCACCTATATGCCTCTGCCGCGCGCGATGGCGGACCCTGATGCTCATCATAAACACGGTTCTGTTTGAGGGCTCTGGTACGCGCGGCACCGGCTTTGTAAGATGCCAGTCCCTGTATGTGTGCGCGACGGCTGAGTTCGGCAGAGTGGAGGGCTTGATCGAGGGGCGTCCATGGCGGGGATTTAGTTTTGTCGGGTTTGTTGATGCAACTGGTAAGGCCGAGGGAGAGGAGGAGGCTTAGTGTTAGTGGTTTTCCGCGGTCTGCGGCGGCTGACAGACTATCGATGCTGTTGGGATTGGGGAGATAGTGCTCTTTATAGGCCTTTTGAATGTCTGGATTGAGATGGAGAAGGAAGCGCTGGATTAAATCGTGAGTGTCTTGGTCAGGGAGAACGACGTTGTTGGCAATTCCATGGAATATGTCTCGTCCCCGGTCGTTGAGAGCCAGTGGATCGGCGCCTTTGTCGAGCAGGAAGCGGCCTCGGCGTGCCGGATTGAGATTTGTCTCTAGTGCAATAGATAGTGGGGTAGCGCCACGACGAGTTCTTGCATTGATGTCTGCTGGAGGGGAGTGAGCGAGCAGAATCTGGCACGCGGACTCGAACTCGTCCTCCGAGTGGTAGGTCGTTGTTAACAGGTGAAGTGGAGTATCCTCTTCGAACCGGTTGTGGATGTCGACGTTGGGCATGGCATTGGCTATCTTACTAAGGGTCGGAAGGTATGAATTGGGGTAATCCAGACGCGGACCAACGATGCAGACCCACGAGTGCAGAACTGTATCTCCTGCCGACAGGATGGATTCTTTCAGATCAGCTCCCGCCTCCAATAGTGCACATATGGCACCAGCATCCCACACTCCCAGGTCGGCGGCTGCTGCAATGGGCGTCAGAGGAGGATATCCTTTGTCTTTGGCGTTGACGTCGACCCCAGCTTCGATCAATGTCTTCACTAAATTCGTCATCTGTGCCAGGTTATGCTCCAAATTCCCGTGGCGTATCCAGAAATGCCAGGAATGAGGCAGATAGCCATGTCTCTCGGGAAAGTACTTGGTGAGCCCGTGCAAAGTGTTCCGTCCCATTGAGTCGAGTAGTGTGCCATTGGCACCGTGGGAGATCAGATATTTGACTACGGTGGGCTCTCCAAAGTATGCGGCTAGGGCAAGCGGGGTTGTTGATGGATCTGAGCCATGGTAGGTCGAATTGACATTGGCGCCGAAGGAAATAAGAGCGTCAATGGCTGTCATGTCGTTGAAGAAACAGGCCCAGTGTAAAGGTGTTCCATGAGGAAGTTCAAAGGGACTAAGATAACACGTTAGCTTGACGTTTGATCAGCGAGGAAGAGCCTGCTAACTAGTGGAGTATCTGAATCTTCTCCGGGAATCCACCGCTGTTTTCCTTAATCCTGGGGTCCATAACTGCATTAACATCGGCTCCTCTTTCAATCATGCGTTTTGCAATTTGGTGGATCGAACCCTCAGGAATCATGAACAGCCAATGTACAGGAGTAAGGTTCTGTCGATTTCTGCATGATGCATTTGCACCGTAGTCAAGCAGAACCTCAATCACTTCTGTATGTCCCGCCTGAAATGCCATGTAAAGCGGCGTTTCGGCATTTTCATTCTCGACGTCCACATTCTTTGCCTGGGAATTACCCAGCAGTTCCTTCACCATATCCACAGCGCCGAAGGCAGCAGCAGCATGCAATGTCGTATTCCCTTTGCGGTCGACAACGCTCCCGTTTCTCATCTCCCACTCTAGGGCCTTTCCACTTTTGATTGCTGCTTTAACTTCACTCTTCGCCAAAAACGGATCCGAGCAGAATCCGCCATGATCCCTGAACTGACTCTTCGCCTCTTCCACTATTTTTATGTGACGACCAGGTTTTGCAAAGAAAAATCCCTCGGAAACGGCCTGCAGCATCCATTCATCCAGAACCTCCTCGTCGAATTCCGGCGTTTCACCATGTGCCTCCATAACCTGCGCATACACGGCCCTAGCAGGCGAGAATCCCGCCTTGGCCGCATCAGTCAAATACTTCAGCATACGATCAAGGTACGATGGCTTCTCGCCGGTAATGGTTTGTGCTATTCCAAACAGCACATCTCCGCCAAATTGAGGAGCATTACCTTCCTTGCTGAGCACATATTGCTGTTCAAGTTCTGTACGAATGCTCGCGTCGAGTCGGTACCAGAAGAGCGGGCCCTTGTTGTAAATTGGGTCAATGACGCCCACGTGAGTATTTGCGGAGTTAATTTGGATTAAGGGGAACCTGGAGTCGGCGTTCAGTTATTGATGAATCGAGTGAAAGAATGATGAACATACCAAGATGCGTATGCTGCCGTATCTGTTTTGAGCAAACTTGCACTCGGTAGTGGCCTGCTTCTCGGATCCTCGGACAATAGGTTTAGAGCCGTCTTGCGCAGCTGCATGCGTATATCCGAGGGTATATCTTTCTGGCCGTTGAGCAACTTGGAAATCTGCTCTGGAACATTGTCAGGATTCCTATCAAGAGTCGGCGGCTGACCACATTCTGTGAATATAGACAACAGGACCAATCCGAAGCTGTAGGCATCAAACTTAAACATCAAGTCTGGCGAGAAGCCCCCAAATATCGACAAACTCCCAGCAACCACCTCGGGTGCCAACCAAGCAGGCGTACCGCGATAATCACTCAACGTGAATCTCCCTTCGGGGGCCTCTAAATCAACACAAACCCCAAAATCACTCAACTTGGCCTGAAAAGGCACATTCTCACTCGGGCCAGAAAACACAAGCACATTGTCCGGCTTGACATCACCATGCACAATGTTGAGGTTATGCAGCGCCTCCAAGCCATTCGCAATACCTAGCGCAAGCTGATACCTAACCCCCACCTCTCTCTCTTGAGTGCCCAAAAAACCCCCCAAAGGCATGATCGCCGCCTCCATAAACAACACGGGCACAGCCAGATCCGCAAAGGGGAAATCAAACCCCCACGCCAGGAGACTGGTGATATTTGGATGCGCTCTTATAACCGGGTTACAGAGCGATAAAATCTCCAGTTCTAAAGTCTTTAGCTGGAGGCGATAGTCCGTGCTCGCTGCAAAGCGTTGCTCGGCCCCGCTGGAGAGTGGGACATTAACGCGTTTGATGACCTCTCCTTCGAAAATAGGGTCCTTGAAGACGGTGAACTGGGCACCAGAGCCGATTTTGGTGGCTCGGGAGAAGAGATTGACTGCTTTTAGGATACGAGGGCCGTGAATACCCGTTTGGGAGAGTATGGTGGTAAATTGAGAGAGGGTACTGAGGACTGAGGCTGAGCCGTTGCGGGTGGCTGTTATTGCTGACTCTAGGGGGTCGATCCATGATGAGTCTGAGTTGGAGAGATTGAGGTTGTTGATATCGAATTCTTCAATATCCGTAGAGTTGGACCAGGTCTGTAGAGAGGGAGAGAGTTCATCTCTCTCAATAGAGTAGTAGTTGTCGTCGAGGGAGTTGAGTATATCATCGTAAGAGTCTGTCATTTTTGTCATCAATTCGGATGCCTAGAAAGTCTATATCCTGAATTTCCTTCTGAAAATACGAAATAGATGATAATGGAGTATGTCAGGCGGGGTACTTTTCCAATTAACAGTTTCATCCCACTTGCCTAGTGCTGACTAGTGACTAGTTAGTGACTTCTGATCCTCACCGGTTTCAATTTCCCGCCACTTTTGCTCTTCATAAATTGGCATTCAAAGGCAAAATGGACATCTATGGCACGGCAGTGACTGCCATCACTCAAATCTATCAGGTCACCGTCTTCATCCAGGGCGTCATCTCCGACATCAAGGCCTTTGACGACGATCGGGCCGAGATCCGACTCAAGCTCAATGTCCAGCTATCCACTCTCCTCTTTTTCAAACGCACCTTCTTCCATCCGCAACATGGACTGATGATCCCTGGGAAGGTAGATCCTTTCATTGCCGACACGGTAGAAGGGCTGTTGGTGCAAATGAGGAAGACGCTGGCTGAGTATGAGCTTGTGGCAGCCAAGTACGGCCTTGTGGATGAGGAGTACACAATCGAGCCTGAGAAGCTCAAGACACAAGAGACGCTGCGGGAGCGGGCAAAAAGTAAGACAATATCGCTCAAGCTCAAGGGATATGACTGGTCGCTCTTCGACAAGAAGAAGCTGAATCGCATCCTGGAGACCTATACCAGTTGGTCCGAAAATCTACGCAATATCATGCAACACATGTCTCAGGATACCCTAGCTAAGCTGGCTGAAAGCGATCACCAAGGATTGAAAACCAGTGGGCTGGAACCAGTCATGAAGCGGCGTATGTTGGCCGAGGCCAAAGCACCGGCGAGCTACCGCAGTTTGACTGGTACCATCATTGGAGAAGGAAAGTCAAATGGGGGATTCCAACTGGGGAAATGGTGTTCAGAGTCAGGAGAAACACAAGTTATTTTCGAGTACCACGAGTACGAGAGCATGCTCAAACGCGATGACCTGGATCCAGACGAGGTAAACGAGCTCAAAGAACCCATTCGCAACCTGGCCTGGCTTCTTCAAAGCACCACCTTTTCCAGCGCATCATCCGATACTCTTGATCAGCCTAAGATCTACGCGCTGGAATGCTTAGGCTTCATTGACCAACCCACCGAAGAACGTAGCGTCTTCCTTTACAAACTCCCTCCGTCCGAATCAGCAACCGGGCCATCCATAACGACTTTGCACACCTTCATCAATGCGGTAGACAGTGCAAATAAACGACCACTTAAAAAGCCATCCCTCAACGACCGCTTCAGCATGGCTTACACTCTCGCCCTGACGCTCTCCAACGTCCACGCCTCATCCTGGGTGCACAAGAACATCTGGAGCAGAGGCATCCTTCTCTTCCTCGAGACCTCCAGCGGAGTGAGCACATCAGGTCTCTACGAGCATCGGCTTTCTTTTTCCAGCACCGGAAATAAGATCATCTCGTATCTAAGCGATTGGGGCTACGCACGCTCCGTTCAACAAGGCACAGACATGCGGTCCGACTTTGAGGTCGAGCCTAATCTCTACCGTCATCCGAGTCGGCAAGGCCGTCCGACGCAGCAGTTCAGCCGTCTACATGATATTTATGCACTGGGCGTGGTACTTCTCGAAATCGGGCTTTGGGTTACGCTGTCGCGGTTGATGGAAGTGAAAATCCGAGACGCGAAGGATAGTGGACGGCTGCCGAGACCGAAGAAGGTCGCTGAGGATTTAATGATGTTGGCGGCCCAGGGGCTGCCAAAGGAGATGGGGATAGGCTATACTAGGGCTGTTCTTGCTTGTTTGAAGGGGGATTTTAGGGGGACGGAGGGTCCGACTTTAGCTATGGACTTTCAGGAGAAAGTGGTGGATGTGTTAAAGGGGGGTGTTGAGTTGTAGGTGGGTATTATCAGAAAAGGCTACATGCTGCTCTGAAGGTGCCAATATTGCAATACTACCGCTGATGTGGCCAACGACTACATAGTACATGAACCATGCACCTAAGGCATCAAATCATGCCTGGATCCTAAGGCTGCAATCCATCTAGGGCTGCATACATCATTCTAGTTCTGGTCATCTCTTTTCTCTCTCTTTCCTTCCTTAACTTAATTACTTTGTCTTATTGCTACAATGATACACCATACGTCCTCTGGTCCTAACTAATCTTCTGACAGCTAGTATCGGTTATATCCGACGATAATCTGATGCTTTGCGACGTACTTGATAGTTCGTTGCTTACCCTAACACAACCTGGTAGGGCGATATGATCATGAGCTGTCTATGTCACTAGCCTGCTTTGTTAGACTAGGTAGCGTAAATTGACATGTAATATTAATCTACCGACCTTTTATACGCCCTCCCTAAGGGGCATATGGGGACAGAGCAATATTTTAGGAACAATATTAAGGATGCAGAGAAATTCAACAACAACAAAGAAAGATGTCTGTCTTACTTCTGTTTGCCTAGGGCTTTGTAAATCCTATCGTGTATTGCGAGTTGTGAGATCAGAAAGGCAAGGCCATTGTTGTGTCCGCTTTGTTTTATTGATGCCTCGAGGCGCGGTTAAAGAAGACAAGGAATTGCTGCCTTGTTACAGCCTGTCTATAAGATTGTTTGATGCTTTTTATAATGACCAGCCACTGCATACAAAATGCTTAAAAATCTTCTATCCATTCCCATCTAGAGAGTCAGAATCATCACCTCCACCTAAAATTGAGCACATCTACATTTTAAAGGTTTACCTACCACAGCTATTGTTGACCAGGCTCAAGGCTAATAATGCGCCCTAAGTAAAACAAAACCCACAGTAACTAGCCAAATCCGTCAGAAATGGCCACTTACTCCGAGACTGCCCGAGAGACGGGCGACTTCCTGATTGAACAAGCCTATCGAGAGCTGGAAGCGTACAACATTTCTGTTCAACTATTCATGGAGATTATAGATATCGCAAATAGCCACGAAGATACTGAGCTTATCGAAATCGCCAATGACAACGTCGAGTACTCGCGCCGTGTACTTCTCAACGCCATTTTTGAAGCGATTGACTACAACCAATACGTTCAATATTCCCGAGATCTTCGAGCTATTATTAGTTTATTGGCAAGGTACCATGAGTCCGCGAGGTATAAGTATCTTGATTTGATGATGACGGGTCTCCATGGTCATGCGTGCTGCCAACTCTGCTGGGAGCCAGTATCGCTTGGCACGGTGGTCATGGAACGTCTTTGTGGACATTGGTTCCACCCAGACTGTCATGAATATGTTTTTGAAACTGTTGGTAGATGCCACATGTGTGACTCTTTAGATGATGACTGAGTAATCCAGTGTGTTATCATTCTATGATTTGCTACCTGCCCAATGTGTAACTGTTTAGAGTCCGAGTAATCTACGTGTGTTATCCTTCTATAGATTTGCTTTGAGCTAATATAGTGACATCTATTCTACGCAACTTTTATTGGACAACCAAAGAGAACAACAGGAAAGTGAAAAGCGAAATTGATATTGCTAAGCTATCTGACGCCGAACAGCCAACCGAGCATCCGTCGCTTTGAATAGTCCCGACAGACCCGTATCTTCATACTCAAGCCCTCTTATAACCATCTCCGCGACTGCCTGGGCCATCGTAAAGATCTGAAACATTCCAATGCCATTAAAGCCCGCCAATATCCACTGATTCTTAGAACCAGGTACCTTGCCCGCATGAGGCAATGCGTCCGGCGTAGATCCCATGACTACATGGCATATCAGTATAAGGTAGCAGTCTGTGTAGGTTTTGCACTCACTTCCAGTCCACACCCTATCGTGATTCGCCTGGGCATTCTCCCAGCCATAAAAATGATCAGCCATGACTGAATCAAAGTGCTCAGTAGCTGCATTGTTGATCAAGGTTGTATCGTCGACATTATTCCACCATATCTTGTGATCGTATTCGTATGTCCATTTTGCGCCACCGAGAATGATTGTTCCGTCTGGTCGTGGGATTAAATAGTCTGCATATTTCGAGTCAAAATGAAGGTTGTATGTGTTGGCAAGAGGCGGCGGAGTGGAAGATGGTGCTGGGGAGAGATGTGAGTTTTGGCCTTTGAAGGGCGTGATGATGGACTCGTATTGAGGGAGAAGGGCTGCTGTATATGCGTTTGTGGCGAAGATTGTCTGCTTTGCTATTAAGCTTCCTCTGGGGGTTTTCAGAGTGGTTTGGCCGTTATGTTCTTTTGCTTCAGTGACACAGGTCTCTGTATAGAGTTGGCCACCGAGGTCTAGGACTTTCGATAGTAAGGCAGTGACGAGTTTATATGGCCATAGCGAGACGGCAGGGACGCTTAGGGCACCTTTGGTATTCTTGACACCGGTGATCTAAGGCAACGTCTCAGTGACACCTGCAGTTAAGTTGAACGTTGTTTAATGTATTAAAAGAGACTTACCTTATCTGACTCGCCTTTCTCAAGCCATTGTACCTCCTTCGTCCATAACATTTCCTTTTCTTGCTCTCTAGAAAGGAATTCGTACATTTGTTGCGCATGCCTGTCATCAAAGAAGATATCGAAGGAACGAGTCACAAGTAGTTCACAGTCAATGCTCTCCTTCTCAACAACCTCTTCGAGGGCAGCTACTTGATCCAGCTGGTGACGAATCATTTGTGCCGCAGCTTCGGGTCCATGTGTTTCCGCCAGCTGCCGAGCGAAGGGTGTTGATAATTTTGCATGGCCGCCTTTGAAGGAATTAACGTTTGGTGTAGAGAGCATTATAGATATCTTCAAACCCACCATTACGCCCAGTGGCTCCGGAACAAGCCTGACGTGCCTCAAGGAGAACCACACTAGGCTTTTCTGGTCCAAGGTTTGGATCTGATAGTATGTGGTAGGCTGTCACTACACCTGACATTCCGGTGCCAATGATAGCTATGTCGCATCGTTCTGGGACTGCATCGGAAGTGCGATAAGATGCCAGAGGATGAGGATTTTTCATCCAATACGATGTCATTGAGTCCTTCACTGGGAAGAGTGGCTGGTTGGAAGACATGTTGGCTTTAAGTGTATGATTTGCTGGGGGGTGGAGGGGGGGCCCTTTTGGAAGTCTGTTATATCCCATAGGGTTATGACTTCACAAGCCTAGAAGGCTTCACGGGGAGACATGATGGAATGGCGCGAGGTACCTAAGGGCCTAAGGGCCTAATGAGACAATGAGGGGTAGACGGCTGATCCCGGTATACCTATTTCACGTAAAATACATTATCTTGCGTAACATCCAGCCCTGTCGAGAAGTGGCATATGAAGCCGAGCGGTACACGATACCAATATGTATTGATGGGAGATTGTGACCGGGTATCTAGATCTATAGTACATATATGGTACAAGGCAGTCATAAAAGAACTAGCCCAATTGGTGCAAACCTACATGAGCACTCCTGCTTACTTCCGGAGCTGTAAATGATATGTCTGCAACGCCTCCTCAGTCATAGGACTCGGCGCTCGAACCATAGCATCGTCACCTCCCTTCCCAGTCTTCGGGAAGGCGATAACATCGCGAACAGATTCCTTGCCCAACATTACAGCGACAAGGCGATCAAAACCCAACGCCAAGCCAGCGTGTGGCGGACAGCCTGCGCGCAGAGCATCAAGGAGGTGCTTGAAGTCGACCAGGCGCTCGGGCTTCATCTGTAGGATGTCACGGAGGATGAACTCTTGCACGGCAGCATCGTGAATACGCCGACTACCGCCACCGAGCTCGACACCGTTTACGACGAGGTCGTAGTGGTCTGCGACGACCTGTGTGGGGTCTTTGAGTAGCATGTCCACGTCGGCGGCGGTCTTGGGGGCTGTGAAGGGGTGATGTGTTGATGAAAAGCCAGCAGCACCACCTTGGCCTGGCTCGGAATCGGAAGAAGGGGAGAATAGTGGGAAGTCAACGATCCACATGAAGTCAAAGCCTGTAGGGGCGGGCGAGAACCCTGCTGAAACTGCGGAAGCGTGGAGGGCACGGCGCAGGTCACCAACTGGTGTTGAGCCGCCAGAGAAGGGGGTACGGGGCCGGGCTTGGATGATGATCAAATCGCCGTGATCCGGATCGAGTAGTTCTTCAACCTGTTCGGCAGCTTCGAAGCCAAAAGGCTGGAGACCGCAAAGCGGTTGCTTGCCATTATAGACAAAGACGCCCGGGCCTCCATCGGGGTTATTGTTAAATGGAGCACCTGCCGGAGACTCGAGGAACTGAGTGATAAACTTGAGTGTTTCGGCAGGGTCGTTGTCCTGGCTTTCGAGCTTGAAAGCCTCGACAATGGGATCTTGCAGTGGCGAAATCTTCATGACTAGGTCGACGGGAAGCAAGTGGTCAAGACGCATAAGTTTCATGCCGTATCTGGTGTCTGGCTTGTCGGATCCGTACTTGGCCATGACGTCCTGGTATGAGACTCTGCGGAAGGGTCCCTCTGGCGCCGGATCTTTCATCAAGGTAGACCACAGCCTTCGAATAACACCTTCAATAGTGCGCATCACATCGTCACCTGTCGCAAAGGACATCTCCAGATCCAGCTGGGTAAATTCCGGTTGCCGATCCGCTCGAAGATCCTCATCGCGGAAGCAACGGGCAAATTGATAGTACCTCGGCACACCACTAGCCATGAGAATCTGTTTGTACTGCTGCGGACTCTGAGGCAAGGCATAAGCCAATCCTTTTCGGCGGGTTGGCACCAAGAATTCTCGCGCGCCTTCTGGTGTAGACTTGAACAGAAGCGGCGTCTCAATCTCTACAAATGGCGGCTGACAATTCTCCAACTCTTTCTTGCATACGTTGCGCACATCAGCCCGGAATCGCAAAGCTTCACGAAGCTCTGCATCCGAGCGGAGTTGAAGGTACCGATGCTCCGGTGCAAACACAGTCTCTGGTGTCATGATTATATCCTTCGGGAAGTCATTCAATGGATAAATGTCCTCCAATGCAAGCTCCCAAGTATCTTCCGCAGACTTGTCTGTTGTGTCAGAGGCCTTGGCCTTCTTCTTTTGAACTACGCCGCGCACTGCGACGGGACTGTGGGTGTTGAGGGCCTTGAGCTTCTCCGAGGCGTCATTTTTGCCGAAGGCGACCACTTGTACGCTATGTTTCATAGTCGGGTCTGTTAGGCGTACGAAAGACAGCTTCTTAGAAAGATCGGCCCGCTGGCCCAGGTAGCCGTGTAGGACGACTTGCATGTTGGGCTCGGCCTGCGAGAGGAAGGTTTCGAAGTCATGGGTAGCTGGAGGAAATTCCACTGCAGAGAAACAACTGTATCAGTTACATATCCCCCCATTGATCATCCAGATACAGAGGGAACAAATTGGACACACACCTGCCTGTTTGTATGCTTCCAGGAAGCTCGGAAGCTCAGTCGGAGCATGGTGCTGGCGGAGATAACTCGGGCGGTGGAAGCTCCGCGAGAGAAGACTTTGCCGCGGCCATGGTGTTAGTAAGCGACGACGTAGAGGGTTTGCAAGAGAATAACTCGAGCGAAGCCTCAATGGCAACCGAACACCCGAACTCAGCATATTTCGTCGCTGTCCACGAAGAAGATCATTCGACGCCGCGATCTCAAAAAGGACGGCAGAAACTCAGATCTCCGCCTGCCTAGAGCGGACTAGCGCCTGGGTTTATCTAGCGTGCGGTCAACCACATTTTTTCCTTTCTTCTTCATCCTTCCAAGTTTTTACTTGTGAGTACCACCACGCCTCTCTGGGATTCTTTCCAATACTTTAAGTGCCATTTACTGACTAGTTCACAGATGATGAAAGCCTAGCGTGTACTATATGATATCTATCTCTCCTCTCTGAGGCGGGTGGCTCTCTCTCTTCGGGGAGCTCAAGGGCTGCTCGACTCGGGACGGAGGGAGGGTGATAATAGCGTTCGGCACACCACCTTGTTAACTTCACGGACGCGATCAAGGCATCTCTGACCCTTATGAAACTTGAAGGTGTTTACCACTGGCTCGGCCGTGGTTGAATAATGGGAAGAGGAGTTGGGTCTTGGATGGGTTGTAACCGGTTCTCAGTTTCTGTTGACTTCATGCTACCTTCATGACATGACCTCTCCACTTCATATCCCAGATTTGCCACACTGGCATTAGCCTAGGCTAGAATCAATCGAATTTTGGCAATGAACTTTGCTCCTCTTCCAAGAACTTCTTCACCTCTTTTCGCTCCTGTTCGAGACTGAGAACAGGAGCTACTCTTTTTCCGAATCGGATTCAGAAGCAGACGTTGCGGAACCACCTAATTACTCTTCGCCCTCATGATCGTCCGTTTTGGGGCGGTTTTCTCTGAACGAACATTCCCGCCTTGATCATTCGGGGTCTCGCGGAGTGATCCAGGCAGAAGTTTTTGCTCAAAGGAAACCGCCCCAAAACGGACGACCATGAGAGTGAAGAGGAACCGGGTGCCTGGGACGTCTGCTCCCAAATCCGAGTCGGAAAAAGACTAGCTCCTGTTCTCAGTCGTGGTAGTGTTTCGATCATATAAATGGATATTTTATACTATTCACAATCTTTGCAATCTAAAATATACAACCGGCATAATTCAAGCGACAAAAAAAAAAAAAA
>JGI24509J20081_1000263_pt1 | contig 36686 bp, 43 predicted proteins | sample LinPmetageLP29_FD_20081 | JGI IMG/M metagenome (IMG submission 20081) | reverse complement strand
GAGTTGTAAATCCGCCTACGGCCTGACCGAAAAGGTAAGCGGTTGCTTGAGCGGTGAAAATTTAATATGATGTGGCCTACTGGCCGCTATTTCCGCCCGTAAACGACGAAAGTCTAATCAACGCCGCATCGGCGTCGGTACGACTTGCTTCGGCCAACGCCGATTTCTCGATGACCAATTATCCAAATAGTCAATCCTGGCTCCGTATATGGCCAGAAACCTCACATCATGTCTCGCAATATATCGCATCTATCTATTATCTCCATTTTCTACCACAACTCCTTGTGAGCGGGCAAAATGGAAACCTATAGCTGGTACAATATTGGGGTAAGACAGGACTCGAATTTTACCAATTGTCGTCAGTTTAGCGAGGACTGAAAAATTTCAGGTGGTCTTGTTTGCATCGTTTGGGTCTCTTTTCACGGGATATTCTCTTGCAGTCTTCGCTTTTACTATCGGCCAACCAACCTTCTATTCTTCCCTCGGTCTTGAGCAAAACCCAGCAACCCCTGGATACAGCTACACTAATGATATCATCGGTGCTTCAAATGGAATATTTTTGGCACTGAATTCTTCGGCTGTTTTCTGGCCGCATGGGCTGGCAACCGACTCGGACGAGGCAATGGTTTCCGTATCGCCGCCGCTACCGGAGTCGTTGGTGGAGTACTCCAATGCGCATCGCAATCACCAGGGATGGTTCGCACATCATTTCTCTGGGTAGCTTCATAATGTACTAACGCAGCACAAATAGTTCTTGTTCGCAAGAGCTGTAGCAGGGTTAGCCGCTGGTCATACAATGGGTGCTATGCCAACCTACTTCACAGAAGTAGCTCCTCCTCATTCCCGCGGTTTGATTGGGGGTGCACATGGAGTATTCATCAACCTTGGGTATTGCACGGCGGGATGGGTTGGGTAAGTTTGGATATCACTTTGTCGTGTGCGTTCAGTTAATGAACGGCCTCTGTTCAGATTCGGATGCTATTTTACACCTGATTCCGAGTTCGCGTGGCGTTTCTCTTTCGCAGTGGTGATTATTTGGGGTCTTTGCCTCCTTGGAGGATCATTCTACGGTATACCATCCCGTGACACATAGAGAATACCTTCAATCATCTGACTCTGTAATAGTGCCAGAGAGCCCTAGATTCCTCGTTCAGCATGACCAGCACGACAAAGCCCTTGAGATTCTGGTTCAACTCCATCGTGATCCCAAAGACCCCGCAAATAATTTCGCCAAACAAGAATTGGAGATGATTATAGAGAGATCAAAAATTGAGAAGGAGACTATCGACACCGATGGAAAATGGAGATTGTTTACAAAGAATGTTAATCGCCAGCGACTTCTCCTTGCGTGGCTCGTGATGGTCGGCGGTCAAAACATTGGTCCACTAGTGATCAACAATTACAATGTCAGGTTGTATGGCTCACTTGGACTGGGCTCAACAAAATCGCTTCTCTTGTCAGCGGTTTACAACTCGGTTGGCCTTGTCATTGCCTGCATCGGAAGCTTGATTTCAGACCGTCTACGTCGAAGAAGAGCTTTGCGTGAGTATATCCCTGTTGAGACTTGATCTAGCTTAGCTAAAGTTCAGCCAGTGACCGGTTATTTATTGGTGACCTGCGTTTTGGCGGCCTTGACGGGGCTCATCGCACAGTATAACAATACGCCGACAAAGGGCTGGGCTGCTGCTGCGACAACAATGACCAATGTCTACGTGGTTTGGTATGGTTTTTCCCATTCGCAATTCGGACACACAACTAATACGCCATTTGTAGCTACAACTTGATGATTGATTTGAATCAATTTACCGTTGCGACCGAGATATTCCCTACCCATATCAGAAACCAGGTCTCGGCAGTGGCCATCATTGGTTTCTTTTTGGCTGATATCCATTGGCTGAACCTACTCCCCACTGCCACGGCGACCATTGGTTGGAAATACTACCTGGTATTCGTGTCGCTGGCAGTTGTGCACACGACTTATCTCTTTTTTGCTCTTCCTGAGGTATGTCAGGATCCTATGACGGAACGAACTATCTGGAAGGCAGATATTAACAATTCATACAGACAGGTGGTTGGCATCTGGAGAAGATGGACTACGCGATGGGTGATGTCGCTCTATCTGCAAAGGAATGGACCGATGAAAGTGAAAAAGTTGAACAATCTGAATGGGAAGAGACCACTCGCCATGCGGAGGTTCTTGACGATGACGCTCTGGCTTGAAAAGTAGGGCAGATTGAACCGGTGATGTTAAGTCATAACATTGGAGGCAATCATGTGGAAGCTTTGAGACACTGTTTGAAACTGCTCTTATTTGAACTCCTGTATTGCTTGCTATTATCGTAAGAAGATAATCAAATTGGAACGAGTAATCACCAGTGCAAAGTTAATCTAAAAGCAGTTGTGCAGCTATATAAGAGAAGGAGTTGGTTGTTGAAGATGAAAGTTATCATCACGTTTTAGTATTTAATCAGGCCACGATCTCAAAGTCCAGAGCATTCTGCCATGTAATTGGCTTTCTATTTTCAATCAACACATATCTAGACTTTGGCGAAGCTATTTCACAAGCACAACTCGACCAGACACCTTTCCTGCCTTTAGCAAGGCCATGGCCTCATTCACAGAGTTCCATGGCATCTTTTCGACCGGTACAGGGCGGAGCTTTCTTTCTTTTGCCAGTTGCACCAGAGTCCGCAGCTCGTCTAAGTTTCCAGTAATGTTTGAAAAAATAGACAGGCCCTTGAAAACATTCCCAACCAGGGACAACTCTAAGGATCCTCCCATTACACCAACCTGGACCCACTTAGCTCCCTTGGCGACAAGGCTGTTGATCAAACTCGCAGTGCCTGAGCTGTTGACGAAGTCAATCACAGCAATGACAGGTCCGTTAGTGGCTGCAATAATGTCGTCGCGTGCAAAAGGCCCCGAGGTGTTGACGGTCTTTGTTGCACCAGCTTCGGCGGCAGCGGCCAGATTCTCATCGTTTATGTCTGCCGTCACAATGAAGTTGTGCCCAAACGATTGCAACACTGAAATCGCGGCAAGACCGAGACCTCCAGCGCCGATAAGGAGAACTGGCTCATCCGGGGGCAAAGGCATAATCTTGCTAACTGAGCTGAGGGTGGTGATTCCAGAGCAGCCAAAAGTGGAAGCCACCGCAGGATCCAGATCTCCCAGATCAACGAGATACTTGGAATGCGGAACCACCACATACTCCGCAAAACCACCATTCTGGAGAGTTCCCAGTCCATTTTGTGATGCGCAAAGGTTGTCTTTCTCCTGTCCACAGCGTGTGCAGGATCCACACCCAAGCCATGGATACACGATCTGAGGAGATCCTATGGGGAGAGACCCGGCATCTGGGCCAAAAGCCGCAATCTCCCCAAGGATTTCATGCCCCAGGGCAATGGGTAGCTTGATACCACGGTCTTTGACATAGAATCGCTGCCCTTTTCCGATATCGTAGAAGCCTTCTGCGGTATGAAGATCCGAGTGACAAACGCCGGCGTGAGTGACCTTCACTAAGACTTCTGTTCCCTTCGGCACGGGAATAGGCTGCTGAATCTTTTTGAGTGGTTTACCCCACTCAGTTAGAGCCCAGACATCCATGAGGTCAGTCATTGTGGAAAAGAAGTATGCGATGTAGCTACAACTCAAGTCTGGTCATGACAGTTCTGACAATTTATTTCCCTATGCGAAGGCTTTTCGGCATGTGCCGAGCTTACAGCTCATAATGCCTGCCCGCCGGAAGGGGACCTCGCCGATGAAACCTAGTATCCGGTAATAGAAAAGGCCAGTTTACCGAGAAAAGGCCGACAAGCGGGAGTTTCCTTGGATATCGGAAATGGATAGCCGGGGTTGATCTGCGCCACCGGAGTAAGGAAGTCAGATGCGGCGAAGGTAACTTAAATGAGGGAAAGAAACATTTAATACAAGAACAGATAGTCAACGACTCCTTCGAGCCTTTTGATAGAATCAACTTGCCTCTTTAACAAAACATTCACTGAAAGGCGCCGTAATGAGCACCAGGGCATTGGATCCAAGATCCTACACAAAGCTGTACCTGAACGGTCAATACGTTGAATCGCAGAGCGGAGAGACCTGTGTTCTTAAAAACCCGAAAGATAATACCGTCGTGACCGATCAGCTCCCAATTGCTGGCGATGCAGATGTTGAGGCAGCTGTCAAATACGCCGAAACGGCCTTCCATGGGCCATGGAGCAAATTCACTGCTGTCCAACGAACAGAGCGCCTGCTTGAACTGGCTTCGCTGCTTGAGACCGAGCTCACGCCAATTCTGACGCTCGACTCGCTCACATCTGGAATCCCAGTTTCCCTTGCTCCAGTCCGCGAGCGTAATTACATCCGAAACTGTGTACTTTATTATGCAGGCTGGACGGATAAACAAAAGGGAGATTACTACCCTGATGACGACGGTATGAAACATTGGACAGATCGATCTGGTGCTGTACTTACAAGGGCCATATATAGGATTTGTCAAGTTCGTTCGACATGAGCCACTCGGAGTTTGTGCTGCGATCAACCCGTTCAATGCTCCACTGGCAACCCTCTTTCTCAAGGTTGCTCCTGCACTTGCGACGGGCAATGTTATCATTGTGAAGCCAAGCGAGAAGACACCTCTGGGAACCTTGGCTGCAGCGACGCTTTTTGAGAAAGCTGGATTCCCTCCGGGCGTTGTTCAAATAATCACAGGGCCTGGTTCCACTGGGGCTTTGCTGGCGCAGCACATGAGGATTCGCAAGATCAGCTTCACTGGGTCCGTCGCAACGGGAAGAAAGATCCAGGAGGTCGCCGCTCGAAGCAACTTGAAGCGAGTCACGCTGGAGCTAGGTGGAAAGAGCCCAGCTGTCATTTTCGAAGACGCGAATATCGAGAACGCTCTGAAATGGACGGTCAATGCAATCCTGACGCGAAGTGGGCAACTCTGTGTTGCTGCATCTAGGGTTTATGTCCACAAGAGTATTGCAGATGAGTTCATCGAAGAGTACGTGAAAATGATGAAGGAAGCTCTAAGTGATCTAGGAGATCCCCAAGATCCAGATGTCAAATATGGGCCCATGGTCGACCAGTCGCAGCTTGAGCGGGTAAGGGAAATGGTAGAAAGGGGAAGGTTGGAGGCAGAATTAGTGGTTGGAGGCCTCCAGTACGGTGAGACAGGATGCTACATGGAACCAACGGTATTCTTGAATCCTACGGACGATGCTGAGATCTATCGAGATGAGATCTTCGGTCCAGTCAGCATTATCAAGACCTTTGAGACAGAGGAAGAGGTTGTTAAACTTGCCAATGATACCGAATTTGGCTTGATGTCTGGAGTGTTCACCAGCGACATCACAAGAGCTATGCGTGTCTCCTCAGCACTGGATTCTGGAGTCGTTGGTATCAACTGTGTCAGCCTGCAAAGCATTCAGACTCCCTTTGGAGGAAGGAAACAGAGCGGCGTCGGAAGAGAATTCGGCGAATATGCACTGAGAATTTTCACTGAGCCAAAAACGGTCCTGATCAATATGTCTGCATAGCTAGCTAATAACTAGATATTATATGAACATGTTACCACTTGCACGGGGTACTGATAACCTACCCCCGAGGGATATGTTAAAAAAAAAATAAAAAAAGCCTTTTTTGCTATCCAGACCGTTTCAATATATCCAACCCGGGCTTTCGTAATAACCCGTTTGTTTTTTCATGGCTGTGGCAAGAAGAATCCGTCTATCTAGTCTGCAACCAGCTAGGGAAGGACTGCGCCATCCCTGTCAACAAGGGCCTCCCCCTGAAAGGCCCGTATTTGCAACAAAATCCCTATCAACAGAGCAATAAAGAATTTTTCTGAAAGATTGTTACAATTAATGGCTCATTGGGGTTTACAAGATAAATATAGTATTTCACATCCTGTTTAGTGAGACCTGATTTACTGAGCTGGGACTAAAGCCATGAGAAAGTTCTTAATGTGTTGTGCGATTTCGGCTGGTTTCTCCATTGGCGACCAATGCGCACAATCAACGACAACTTCCGTGAGATGAGGCACCAGACCTTGCTCTTCCGCCAGTACCATCATTTCTCGCAAACAAACGGCATCTTTGGAGCAGACGATAAATAGTAAAGGCACTTCGATGGCCAGATTCTGCTTTGGAATCGCTGCATCAGACTTTGATTGTATGTTTGATGCAGTGGCTTTGTACATCTGCAAGCTCGCAGCAAAGTCACCGCTCTTAAATTGCTGTATGAACTTGTCTTTCCACTGAGACTGCTTCGCATATTCTTTCAAGGGCACATCCTCGCTGCCGAGTAAGAAGGTGCGCATGGCATCGGGAACACAAAACAGACTTTTCATCCAGTCTTCAACATCACCGTGCAAGGCTTGCCACATTCTGTCCAAATTTCTGTCAACAATATCTGGGCAATCGGGCGACAGGAAGAAATCCCAGTATGAAAATTGCGGATAGCCAAATGCCTTTTCTGTGAGCTGATTGATGGCAGTCAGATCAAAAGGATCATCCGAAGGAACCATATATGCGGTGTTCAAGAGAGCCATGCCGCTGAAGAGCTCGGGATTGTGGAGATAGGTACGCTGAGCGAGCGCGCTGCCCCAATCATGGCCGATAATGACACTGAATTCGGCGCTTTCCTCGTTCAAGATATCGGCAAGATCATCTGCCTGGCCGTCATATGTGTACATATTTGTATCTTCCGGCTTATCGGTACCAGCATAGCCCAAGCAATCAGGGATTATGATCTTGTTGGGCAAGTCACAGAGCATTGCGACAATGCCGGACCAAAGATGGGCCGAGTCCGGAAAACCATGCAGGAACAACAAGGCTGGGTGCTGCTTTGTGGATTCGCCGGACGGGGACATATAGTATGTGTACTTGAGCGACCGTCGAGTGACGAGTACCTTTTGCTGGTAGTTTTCCATGGTACAGTGAGGACTCAGGTATGGCTTGTGGAGCGTCGTCGTGATGGAACGTTTTAACCCCAGCCAGAAAAGTCACAAAGGGGCACTGCTACATATCCATCCTCGCTTATAGCAATATGCTCCCTGTGTCCGAGACTTCAGTCTCCTTTCCCCGTATTTGCCCAGGGCGATCAGCATTAGTGCGGGCAAATTAGTCCGAATACCGGATAAAGAATCCACCAGTACTAACCCCTGAGTTTCCAACGCCAACATCTTCCGAGTCGAAATACACATGTTTTGATTGGATCCAAATGCCAACTTCTACGCTCAGTAGCTCTCCTAGCATATTATTGTGACGGCCTACAGCGAGGGGTCTTGGCAAATCCATTGGCGTGTTGGCTTTTCCGTACGTAAACGGGCTCGGGCCGTTTTGCCGGTTATTTTCGGTGTTCTCCCATACTCAGTCAGATCCATCCCGCGACGGGTGTCAGAACCCTGTTCGATTATTTCGGGAACCGGGGTAATTTGCACGTGTGCAACTTCCAAGCTAATTCGGGTCAATCAAGCTGTATTTTCGGCATTCCCTACTGGTTCGTGGAGACTAGGGCCGCATGATGGAAAATGGAGCTTCTAATTGCCTGATCAAGTTGAGGATATAAGTAGAGCTTCCCTACTTCCATTTAATGGTCATAAGCGACGGGTCTTGGCCAATTCAATCACCCATCTACCTTTCCTTTCAATTCAGAGATATGGGTGTTAAAAGCGATTTCAAAGTTATGATTGGGGGTGGGAGTATTGCTGGCCTCACGCTGGCCAATATGCTCCAGCTCTATGACATCGACTTTGTCGTGTTGGAGGCGTATCCTGACATTGCCCCCCAGGTGGGTGCAAGCATTGGCATGTTGCCTCATGGAAATCGGATCCTGGATCAACTTGGTCTCTACAAGAAGATTTTGGCGCTCTGCCCTCCGCTGGACTCTTTCCACTTTCGCAACGGGTCGGGCGAAGTGATTTGCGAATTTCGGGGTATGAACCAGTCGATGCATGAGAGGTGAGGCTGCCAATACCCGCTATTGCGTTATCAGTCTGACCTTTTGAACCCTATCCAGGCATGGCTATCCCATCACCTTTTTGGATCGTCAAATGGTGCTTCAAGTACTGTACGACAATATCAAGGACAAAAGAAAAGTCCTCACTAGCAAGCGCGTTCAAAAGGTTGATATGACCGACAACGGAGTTGTTGTCAAAACCGCGGACGGCTCATCTTATCACGGTGATATCTTGGTCGGGACGGATGGTATTCATAGTACCGTCCGAGAAGAAATGTGGAAAATTGCACATAAGAAGTCACCTGGCTGGATTGCGGCCGATGAGTATTCTCGTGAGTATTGAGCTTTCTCCCGCGACGGGCAACACTAATCAGATCAAGGCCTCCCTTGCGATTATGGCTGTGTTTTTGGGATTTCCAACCCTTGCAAGGGCATTGAGCCCGGCGCGTCAAACTCCGTATTCAAGAAGCACCAATCTTACGTGGTCAACGGCGGCCCTGAAGGCCGTGTGTATTGGTTCTACTTCTTCAAGTTGGCACAGCGAGCCCATGGTCACGATATTCCGACCTACACCAAAGAAGACGAGAAGAAGATCCTTGCTGCGCGTGCGGACGACAACATCACACCAAATTTGAAGTTCCAGGAGCTTCTGGATAAGAGAATCTCCTCTGCTTTAGTTCCTCTGCAAGAGTACGTTTTCAGACAGTGGTATTTTCAGCGCATCATTACCATTGGCGATGCCGCACACAAGGTGAGTGGGCAACACATCACCGACGTGGGATTTCGTTAACACGTCGCAGTTTCATCCCATCGCGGGCCACGGTGGTAATGCTTGTATTGAATCAGCAGCTACCTTAGTCAATGCTCTCCGTAAAGTAATTGCCAAGCCACAGGGCGGCGCGAAGCCTTCACTGGAGCAAATTGAGCATGTATTTGCCGCAACCCAGAAGATCCGCAAGGACAGAACAACCACCCTCAAAGAGCATTCGCACAACCAGCAGAGGACTGAGCTACTCGACACACCACTCCATGAATTTGCAGCGTTCCATTTACTGCCACGGACCGACGTCGAGGATGTAACGTTCAATTTCTCTCGCAACATGCCCCTCGCGGAGAAGCTGGACAACCCAAAAATTAGCCCCATTCCAAGATTGGTTCCTTACAAGGACGAGCTTCTCAGTGCTCCAGAGCCTCGGGGAGTAACCAAGTGGTACTTCATTGCATTCTACTTGCTGATTGCCGGTCTGGTACATTACGGGATGTGGATTCGTTCCGCTGACTATGGCCTTGGAACTCACCTCCAATCTATCTTGAGTACTGGGACGTTCTCAGACAACCCAGGCTTCCCCCTTAAGCGCGGCTATGTTGGAATTAAGGCAATCGACGACTATCTTGTGTTCTTGGCGGCAGCATACATGCCAGGTTTGAACAATTGGGATGAAAACTTCGGAACCTTGCAGATGTATTTCCTTGGCATGCTCATTCAACCTATTGCGGTGTGGTCGGTGGAAGCATTTCGGAAACGCAATATGCTGACACCAGTATCAATGTGGGTCTGGAACTTGATTTTTATAATAAAAATCCAGCTAACGCAACCACAGGATCACAGTCTGGCTCACACTCGTCCAATGGGCCGGTGTTGGAATCTATATGCCAATTTACTACGCAATTTACACCTTCATCTCGGAGTCTGAGACCTACTGGTGGCCGCTGAACCGGGAGGTTTCGATCCAGTTCGCCGAGTCGCTGCTTTGGGCCAATCTGATTGGATATGTCTTCCCAACAATTTTCATGTTTGCCCCGTGGAAGGATCCCTTTACCATTCAGAACTTCGAGGCCCTTTGGCAGATTTCTCCAGTCCTTGTACCCCTCATCTGCAGCATCCTCGGACATTTCTATGTCAAAAGAAATAATCCGAAGCAGACACAACGGAAGGCTAAGCAGACTTTCCCCGATATAGCTCCTCTCAAGAGACTCTATATAATCACGGGTGTACTTGGGCTGCTGCTTCATATTTACTGTCTTGGCAAAATTGCATCGTCGTCCGAAATGACATTCAAATCGGTTTTCTGGCCCGACTTCTCTAGGCAGGTTAAGTCATTTGGTGAGGGGCTGAGACAGATCTTCCTCGCAGACTTCTGGGGGTTCTATGGTGCTACGTACGGCTGGCTCTGTATGGCCGTGTGGGATTTGAAGCGCATGGGCAGGACAAGGGCTAGCATCCGGAAAGTTTCAGCTCTCATCGCCCTCAGTAGCTTCATCATTGGCCCTGGTGCTACCATGTCTGTGGTCTGGTACTGGAGAGAAATTACTCTGTCCAAAACTACATTTGCTACTGGCGGTCTGACTTGATTACGTGCGCCGAGGCTTGCATAGTTCTATGAAGAGGAAAGGTCGCTTAGCCTGTCTCTATCTACATATTTGGTCCATGTGCCATTCATTTATTAAATGCGGATGGAGATAATACCTACGAGTTTCACGAAAGAATTTGAACTCTGTATCTAGGTTGACTTTATCAAATTGAACTTGGGCTGAGTGAAACAAAAACCGTTCTACTTATTTCCATACCCCTTGCTGTCCTTGCACAGATAATAGCCAACTTAAAGTCTAGTGTGGTGTCTTCGGAACTTAGCTTAAGACACTCTCCGCCCACTTATGACGGTGTATCGCGTAAGACGTAGCACTCAGGACACCCAAGAGCTCAGCCTAATTGTGTCTTGCCATGACACTGGAAAATGAATATTATAGATGTATTGACTCTATATCAATCTCTATTTAGAATTTTATAGCTCACAGATACGTCCCTCACCTAGTTACCCGTCTGATGGATTAGCGTCCTGCGTCAGTTAACCACCCCTCTCTATTCTTTTATATACGGGGGGAAACAATTTAAACCAAAGAAGGCTTATTTCAAGCGTGGTATTCTCTATCAACAAAATAGTCGCAGAGGTTCAATTGTGATGGAGCCTGGGGACTCTACAGCTGCCCGAGGCCGGCATTTCGGGCAAAATTTCGCTGCAACCCCGCAATTCCGTTAGATCGTCGCCTACTGTAGGTCAAACAGAACCGGAGTTGAACGGTAATGTTTGCCGAAATCCCTCGGATGACGCTATGGACCCCCGCCTTCCCTTTCAAACTTTCTCTTTGGGGTTCTTTCGGGTGCTCGAGACCGTCCACGGGTAATACCGAATCTTTAGGCCCGCGGCGAAGGAAGCGCTTGATCTCGAATTCCGGTTGTCTGTGCCAGTAATATACCAAATATACACCTATTGATTGATAACCGAGCATACTATCAACGAATAAATGGTGATATAATCGTTTTCAATTGAAATAACACATGACCCCCCTGCTTCAGCCGAAACCTTTTAAAAACTAAGCCGCAAAAAGTATTTTGATTCAACTATCGCCTATGATGTTCACCAAAAATGCAGAGTACGATGCCATCATCATTGGCGCAGGGTTCAGTGGCATTCGCTCGCTATGGGAGCTCCAAAAGCTAGGCCTGAACGTGAAATGCTTTGAGGCTGGCGCAGATGTAGGCGGGGCTTGGTACTGGAATCGCTACCCTGGAGCCCGAACCGACAGCGAAGCATGGGTCTATGCAATGAACTTTGCGCCAGAAGTGGTCGAAGAATGGGACTACCGTGAGCGCTATCCTTCGCAAGAGGAGGTACAAAGATATCTTGGAAGAGTCGTTGGTCAGTTCCTCCATTCCCCTAGTCGATGGTAACTGCGACTAACATTGATTAAACAGATCGTTGCGATCTGCGTAAGCACATTGCATTCAATACGTATATTGAAGCTGCACATTATATCGATGAGAGCAAGCTCTGGATTATCAAGACCAGGGATGGGGCTTCTACGACATGCCGTTATTTCCTACCTGCGACTGGGCCCTTGTCAGTAGCAAAGGAGCTGCCTTTTGCAGGGCTCAGGTCATACAAGGGCGAGTGGTATCAGACCTCCCAATGGCCACAAAGTGGAGTCAGTTTCGAAGGCAAGCGTATTGCGGTTATTGGCACTGGTGCCACAGGAGTTCAGATTATACCTAAGCTGGCGTCCGTGGCCAAACAATTGACGGTCTTTCAACGAACACCAAACTATGTGCTGCCAGGCAGAAACTATGCCATCGATGAATATCAGGCCAAAGAGATTAAGCGACAATACGACGTGACTTGGGATACTGCAAGCTCACATCCGTATGGGCTAGCGATGAAATCGACAGGGCAGACTATCAAGGATGTGACCGACGCCAGCAAAATCAGACAGCTCTTGGATGCTGGCTGGGAATGCGGCGGGTTTCATTTCCAGTTTGAAACGCTCGACGATCTTTTTACCAATCAAGAATCTAATGATATTGCCTCGGAATACCTTCGTCAAAAAATTCACGCCGTTGTTCATGATCCCGACACAGCAGACCTCCTTTGTCCCAAGTACCCGTTTCTGTCCAAGCGTCCCCCTTGCGGGCACTTCTATTATGAAGCATACAACCGGCCCAATGTTAATTTAGTCGACGTCCATGGACACGAAATTGATCTTTACGAGAAGGGAGTCCGTACCAGCTCTGGCACTGAATACGAGTTCGACATGATCATCTTCGCTCTGGGATTTGATGCCGCTACCGGCGCACTTAGTGAGATGGATGTGAGGGGAACCCAAGGGAAATCACTTGGAGCATCTTGGAAGCAGAGGCTCGAGACTTTTGCCGGGGTTCTTGTTCCCGGTTTCCCTAATATGTTCTCAATTTGCGGCCCTCATGTCCCCTTCGGAAATATGCCCATCGTTTTGAATAAAGAAGTGAACTGGATTGGAAAAACGATTGGCTACATGGAAGAGAACAAGCTTGCGGAGATCAACGTCAGCCAGACAGCAGTGGATGCGTGGTCTTCTCACCTCAATGAGGCATTTAAAGCTACACTATTTGCAAATTCCGCGAAAGAATCTGGCGCTTGGTTCGTTGGCGCAAACATTCCTGGAAAGACAAACAGTCCCCTGTTCTATTTTGGCGGCGTCCAAACTTGGGAGGCCTGGCTCGATAAGGAGAGAAGCACTACATGGGCAAGCATGGATTTTTCCAACCCTCCAGGTGCCGGCAAGGCGAGCCTTGCATATGAAAAGAACGGAGAGCAAGCCGTCTTAGCCTAGATTGAAATCCAGATAGTATATTTGCAGATGATGACATTCTGATTTGATCATTTGACCTTATTGAAACGATTATATTCAAAACCTCACTTTGTGATACGGAAATGAAACACAACTTCATTTTATCTCTATGGTCTGGTCCTACTACGCTATTCAAAGCCCCGTGTTTACGTTGGGTGCTCTGCAAGAACCGCAGGTTAACTAGACGGAAGTTGATTTTGACCTGATCATAACCTTTGAACCTTTCAAAATGGCCAGTGACGTATGAGTCCACAGCCAGGGCGAGAATAGCTCACTGAAAAGGCAATTACGCGCTGGAGCCCTACATGACTAAAGGCAGACCGGTGATCACCGAAGCAAAACCCTGAGCCCATTTGTCAAGGGCTTGACAACAGATCCTGTTCTTGAAAATCACGCCGACTCTTTATCCGGCCGTGGAGCCGAATTCAAATGCCAATTAGATATTCTCTCCTGGCTCCGGCTACCTTAGCCGTTGTTCTAGGGATATGCAGGAAACGCGACTCTGGGCGATAAGCTGAATACTCGGTAATTCTGGGGGCCTCTGGTTAGCTTCGGGCATAGCCAGTAACTAGTGCATTCCCCGACGGATAACCGGAGCTTTTGCCGACCTCCCTTTTCTTGTATTAGTGAATATGATTTTACATTTCCAGATAGCACATCAAATAAGCGAGATTGAGGACACGGCTGTTAGCGTGGCTAAAAGCTTACGTTCATTTTCGCCCGCGGTTGACCACAGCTGTTTTCTGCACGTACGCTTCTGAGTCGGTGTGCTTTCGCTTAGATCTGTGGATTTTCAATCCCCTTTCGAACCTACGACAAATATGACTGAACCGAAACAGCCATTGTGGCTCCCGACAGCAATTCAGAAAACGAACGTCTTGAAGTTCATGAGCTTCGTGAACAAGCAGACTGGATTGAGACTGAGACATTACGATGACCTTTATCAATGGTCTGTCAATCCTTTGACGATTGGAATGTTTTGGGAGTACGCCTATATGTTTCTTGAGCTTAACCCGCAACAAGGGAGCCCAAGATCAATGACCAGAGGCTCGATGGTACGCAAACCAATGCAATGCACAACGCAGACTAACGTAATTCAACAACCAGGGCGACCATAACCTTTTCCCTCGCCCTGAGTTTTTTCCCTCACAGAAATTAAACCTTGCTAATATTATCTTGCGCAATGGCTTGGACAATACCATTGCTATTCACGTCGCTCGTGAAGGGAGTGCTATTGAAGAGGTGACATGGTCTAGTCTCCGACAACGCACTGCCTCTGCCCGCAGCGCTTTGGTGAACAGTGGCATCAAAACAGGCGACAAAGTTGCCGCAGTTATCTCTAATTCAGTAGACGCTGTTGTTTTGTGCCTTGCGACGCTTTCCATCGGGGCCATCTGGTCATCTGCATCTTGTGACCTTGGCGCTAAAGCAATTGTGGATCGCTTCATTCAAGTGAGACCAAAGATCATTTTCGCGGATAATGGCTACAGGTACGGAGGAAAAACCGCGTTTATCCTTGATCGCATTGCTAGATGGGCAGGCGAGCTTGCCAAGTCTAGCGACGAACTTCAAAGTGTCGTTGTCATTTCATACCTTCAACCTATGGCCCCTACGCCTAATATTCCCAAAGGAGTTCTCTGGTCTGATTTCATCAAGAGAGACTCAGGAGATGCATTATCCTTTCAAGGTCTTCCATTTGACCACCCCGCTTTCATCCTTTTCTCATCAGGAACGGTATGCTTTCCGGTGCGCGTCGAAACACAAACTTGGAATCTAAGCAGTCGCCTTTCAAAAGAAGTGAAGCTAATGCGGCTCGATAGACTGGTCCACCAAAATGTATTGTGCATTCAGCAGGGGTAAGTGTAGTCGGTTCCTTTGGCAAAGCATTGCTGACGCATCAAACAGGGAGTTGCTCTTAAAGTCAAAGTCGATTCTCAATTGCAGCATGACATGCGCCCAGGAGATGTCATCTTTCAATACACTACGGTTAGTCTATCTCAGATCCTCGATCTTAACTAATTGCAATAACTTATGATATTTTGGGGCTCCGAAGACCGCATGGGTCATGTGGGTGTTGAACTTCGTCAATCTCTCGAACGGAGTCTCGATGCTTCTATACGATGGTTCGCCGTTTTATCCAGAGCCTGATGTCCTATTAAAACTGATTGAAAAAATTGGGTTAGTCATTCACTGATATTGCCATATGGATATTCCTAAACTTGGATTTCACAGCGTGACTGTCTTCGGTACATCCCCCAGATATATGGCGGAAATCAGAGCGAGGAGCATAATACCAAGTAAGACCATCCAGTATGAGACTAGACCAGCAGCATGTTGAGATCAATACAGAACTTAGCGCCGACCTTGGGAAGTTGCGGGTGGTGACATCCACGGGCGCCGCTCTATCACCGGAGATGTACACTTGGTTTTACGAGACCGGATTTCCGAGGCACACACACTTGGTCTCTATGAGCGGTGGAACGGATCTCTGTGGCAGTCGTAGGTTTTATTTATAAGCCTTATTACGCCATATGAAGCTGACAAGTCAAAAGTCGTGGGCGGCACCCCTCTTCTCCCTGTTTACGCTGGAGAAATACAGGTTAAATGCCTAGGTATGGCGATTGACATATTCGATGCAGTCAAGACAGATCCCTTTTCCATCGAATGTGAGGGTGAAGCCGGTGAATTGGTTTGCACGAAACCATTCCCTAGCCAGCCTTTGACGTTCTACGGGAAAGACGGCGATGAAAAGTATCGCTCATCCTACTTTGCTCGCTTTGGAACCAGGGTCTGGTGTCAGGGAGACTTTGCTCAGATTGACAAGGTTACAAAAGGAATCAAGGTGCTCGGTAGATCGTGAGTATTTTCCGATAGTGCCTCTGTGAATCGTGCTAACGAGATCTCTTCCAATATCAGTGATGGGGTTTTGAACCCATCCGGTGTAAGATTTGGGTCTGCGGAGATTTACGCTGTACTGGACAACTTTTCCGAGGTTGAAGATTCATTGTGTGTTGGCCAGCGACGTGAGTCTGATGAAGATGAAGCTGTACTTCTTTTCATCCTGATGAAACCCGGAAATCCCATTTCGTCAGATCTCATCGGTCGCATTAAGAAAGCCATCCAGGATAAATATTCTCCCCGGCATGTGCCCAAGGAGGTATTTGAGGTTGACGCAATCCCCTACACCGTCAACGGTAAGAAGTGTGAAATCAACGTTAAACGGATTCTGAACGGTATGGACTCTTCTGTTGGAGGGACAGTCGCGAACCCCGAAAGCTTAGGAGGCTATGAAAAATACCATAAGCTTCCAAAGCATGTAGTTGTTGGCAAAACGAGAAGCCCGAAACTATGATGACTTTAGTAGTAATTATTTACAGTCTCGAAATTTGAATTCTGCGTCTTTCTCCTCACATGTATTTCAAGGCTCGTATTCTTAGCATTTTCTGCAGCGATGTTGGAAATTACGTACGTAAGAGATAAGAGCCCGCTCGAAATATGGCATGCCACGATTTTTGGTCTCAGCAGCGTGATGAAACACCACGAGAGAGATTGAAGCCTGGGTTAAGACTTTTCTCAAGCAATCGTGGAAAACTGACTTGGCGATTTGAAATAGGGATCTATTCTGTCGTTCAAAATACTTGATGAACAGCGCACAGCACGAGTTAAATCGGAAAAATGATAGTTTGTTTCACGGAGGTTACTCTTATTAACATCGGACTAGCTAGCTCAGTTTTAAATCAAAGCTATTTACTGAAAATTGGCTCTGATCCAATCTACCATATTGTTGAAATACACAGTAGTAGAAGGAAGCTGTGGGTAAACATAGAATGCATGAGGAAGCCCTTCAAAAATCCTGAGGGTTGTAGGGACTCTATGAAAGAGCTTAGTTTATCGCAAAACGATGATTCGGTTCCGTGGCAGGAAACTTACCCTGCCTCTTGCAATGCCCGGGCGTAGGCCACGCCTTCATCGCGCAACGGATCCCAGCCTGCAACTTGAACCACTGTTTCCTTATCAGGACAGTCCCAGGGGGATAGTTTGAGGGACGCTCACAGGTGCGCGGGAGCCCGACCAGAGACTTTTCCAGCAACGGGCTGGCATGAGGGTCATCTGTTGGATTTGGTAGATATTGCTTCCAGAACCAACGCATTAGATGGGAGCTGAGAATGGGCGCATCCTTGTTCTTTTCATAGCTGTTGAGGCTATACTTTCTAGAAGGAAACTTTTCTGGGTGGCAGGTGACTGGGATATTGAGTATTTGACCCAAAATTCCAGAGATACCCTGATCCCGAAACTGGAGGGCTAATACAGTCGACTGGAGATACAAATTAGCCAAAATATCTAGCAGGGACTAGCAAGGCATGACTAACTATGTTTGCACCAGCGCTTCCCCCAACAAGCAGAATTTGCTCGGGATCAATCCCAAGCTTCTGCGCATTTTGTTTGCACTAGGAGAGAATTAGTAATGGCGAGGGGACTAGATTAATATCAATCAACAGATTTGAGTGGTTCCACGAACCCAAATAAGTGCATCAAAGCAATCGTTCACCGCAAAGGGATACGGGTATTCCGGGGCTCTATGTCATTCCAAATTATTAGCAGAGGATTAATTCAGGACATGTAGTTAGTTCACCTTCGATAATCCACACTGACAGTAACAGATTTTGTACTATTGGTGATGATGCGATTCTGGCCCTCTTCAGTGCACGTTTCACCTACCACGAAGCCTGTTATTTTCTGGCTATTAGCAAAGGCATCACAAATCGCGCCGGTTGTCAACGATACCTCCGCCGTGAGCGTTGAAGATCAACATGCTTCTTTTGGGCTTGACTATAGGCTTATAGACACGGAGTGATATATTAGTTCCATCGCGAACGGTCAGACGCTCTTCAGTGATGTCAATGTCTTGACCCTCAATGGCAGCGTCACTGGGGAACGGGGGAGGTTGATATGGGATTTGGCGAAATTTTTCGATTGGAAGAGCGATAACTTCACGTGTAAGAATGTCTTTCTGTTTCTGGGCATCTGCAACCACCTCCCACTCAGGAGCAGCTTCTGAAGTATTCATTGCCTCGTCCCTTTGCGTTTAGACACTAAGCAATTTACAGGGAGGAGAAGTGGTACGATCTCATACGTTAGGTGTACCTAGACCGGGAGAGTTTGTCTTGGGTTCAAATGAAAATAAATGGACTTGAAATTGGTAACATTGGGATATTAGAACCCATATCCGGCAAACTTGGCATTCGATGCCATTGGAGTCGGAAACGGCCGACCGCCCCCCAATAGATAGATGGCAATTGATCCGACCGACGGGTAACATTATCCGAGATGGACGCTCGGCAAACACAATGGAGAAAGGTTCATAGGCGTTACGAATGAACGAGTCTTGGACCAAATAAAGGACCTAGCTTAAGGCCCGGGCACAGTAGATACATTTTGGAGATCTCCGTCACCATGGATGTCCAGAAATACCGTGATGATGGTCCCCTGGCCATTTCATCAACCCTCCATTTGGAAGGGCTGAAGAATAAATCTGTCATCATTACTGGAGGTAGGATAATGATACCTGCACGTCTGCCTAGTATTACCTACTGACGAGGAAGGCTCCAATGGTCTTGGAAAGGCATACGCGGAGGCTTTTGCAGCTGCCGGGTATGAAGTGAAGATAGCAAAGGAGTTGCTCATGACTGATACCTTTGTAATAGATCCTTCGTCACCATTGCCGACTTGGATGAATTGGCTGGGAACAAGCTAGTTGAACAGCTTTGGCCGTGAGTTATAATCTTCAACGAGTCCAGGGCTGGATTTGCCTACTAACCCATCCGTTTCGTGAGAAAGAGCTCGAGGCCAATTTGTCAAGTGTGACGTGCGGAACTGGGATGATCAAGTCTCAGTCTTCGAGGCTGCCGTGAAGAATTCGCCAGAAAAGAGCTGCGACGTTGTCATCGCCAATGCAGGCATCGTTGGAAAAGATGACGTATACCGGTTAGATGGTTTGAAGGCACTCATGAACTTCATGGACTTTACAGAATAGTCTAATCGGATGCAGACCCATCCCTTGCACCCGTGAAGCCGAACCTTCGAATCCTAGAAATCAACCTGTTCGGCCTCGTATACACCGCAAAGCTGGCCATGCATTACTTCAGAAGACAACCAGTGGATGCTGCGCGAGATCGTTGTCTGATCATCAAGGGCAGCATCGCGGCTTATGCAGATCAGCCTGGATCTCCGCAGTACAATATGGCTAAATGGGGAGGACGAGGGCTTATGCGAAACCTTCGTCGAACTGCTTGGTCAGAAAACACCCGAGTTAATTTCGTTGCTCCTTGGTAAATATGAGAAGAAACTCCGGCTCCAAACCTAAATTTACTAATGCGAGTCATATTGCCTTTCAATAAGGTATGTCAGAACCCCTATCCTTCCTGAAAAGGTACAGCAGTATCTGGATGGAAAAGGAGTCGGATTTGCACTAGTCGAGGACGCGTGCAAAGCGATGCTGAAGATCGCATCTGATACTAATGTCAATGGTAATATCTCATCTGGTCGACCCAGGTTGCGTTGCTAAATTATTATTACCCCTAGGCCGATCTCTCGGGGTCGTACCACGAAAGGAAGCACCAGAAGGGTATATGGACCTTGACCACGACGATTATAAGGAGGGCGACGTTTTCAAGGATTGGCAGCAAATTGTTTTGGATACTGCTCATATCGTTGCGGTAAATTCCCCGAAACTGGTGATTTGGTGATAATCCTTCGAAGATCTAACGTAACATTTGGTAGGAGTAAAAAGACTATGCATATTTGCCCGAGTGGGTTTAATGGTCGGAACTGATAGTACGGTAGTACGATGACTTAGGAAATTTAGAATGGCTTGCCCCCTAATTCAGTGGAAAATAGCTCTCGTATTCTTTTAATAACATCAAATCTAGCGTTAGTGGGTGGGCTATGATAGCGATCTGAGTATGTGCGGCTTTGAGCGAGAAACCGTCCAGCATCTCTTATTTTTACGCACACGATGGAATGAACAGCGTCGCGTGCTTCCTGAAACAGCGGGTCTCCACTTCGGTAACCACGGGTGTTAGGGGGGAAGCCAGAGAGCGTAGACGGCACGAATGAAGTGACCTGTCGAGCATGGAAGCCCGACATCAAGGTCGTTAGGGCTGTCATCACGTTCGCAATGGAGACGGAACGGCTGGCTGTTGAAGGGTGACGTGGAATGATGGCTGAAATGGTGCGTGGGAGTGAGCCCACCTAATGTACACCCAAGGTCGTGAAAAGCCCGAGGAATAAATAATAACTAATAACTACTAAGTTATAATAATAGAAAGACACATCTCAGGTACCCGGGTTCAATTACGTACTACTGCAAACCGCATTTTCTCGGAATCGACATCACGCTAAAAATCATCTGACTTTTCGTTACTGTACCATGTTTCTAGTGGTAACTTCGTGTTCAATCAATACGTGTAAACGAAATTCCCGAAAGTTTGGGCGTGCGATTGCTCAGCGCGGGCCCCCACATCAACCCCGGACTAGTGGAAAGCGGGGTACGACTAGCAGTATTTATGCAATACTTCTATAGCTCTCCCCGCACCGCCAATATATTACATGTCCTCCTCCAATTTCACCTACCTGCTCCTATCGCTACTCCTTGTTCCGGTATCCACTCCCGACTTTTGAAATCCTGGAGAATCTCCCGGAGGTCTGTCACCTTCCCACCCATGGCGACAACAGCGATGAAAAGCGCTCCCCGGATGCGCGCCTCCTTGGCGTGTCAAAGCTGCCGTAAGCGGAAGGTGAAGGTAATAAATTCCACTAACTACGGCTAATTATCATGAAACTGATAGAGTACACCCAGTGTGATGCGCAAACAACTCCGACCGGGATGAAATGCACCCCTTGCCGGCAAATGAACATCGCTTGTGCCGTGGATCGCAACGGGGACCGTCGGAAATCCGGTTCTCGAAAGCACGTCGAAACGTTGAAGAACCGAATTCAGACCCTGGAAGGTCTGCTGCTGCAAACGCTGCGACAAAACCGCCAAAGCCAAGGCTCCTGGGACGAGGAAATGGACCCTCGCTCGGAAGGCGGGAGCCCAGTTGAGGAGCTTCTCGCAGCGCCAAGTCAGTCGCCCACAATACCGACCCAATCTGGTCTGGCGAATGGTCAAAATGAGACCAGGCTGGAAAACCGATCATTCGAGACATCCGCAGCAGATTATTCATTGCCCCGGTACGTCCCATGTTGAGACGCCAGGTGTATCACTCTTTCTAGTAGGAAAGCCATGCTCATTGTCATTCTAGCTTTCAAGACGCCACACCGGCAGTTGACTTTGACATTGCTGATACCTTGCTCGCCCTTGATGAGGATACTTTAGATGCCACCGTGGACAACGAGCCACGCGAACCCAATCGGCAAGCTCCGCAAGACGCAACTCCTGAGGCATCGCCGAGGGCGGAGTCTTGCACCTCCTCGGGGAATAGAAGCACCACGCAGAGCTCTGGGGCGCTTGGTCCGACATCCCAATTCCATGTTCGATTATCTGGCACACAGCCTCAACACTCTTGTACAAAGCCAGATGAACTCGCTGACTTTGGTATTGCCGTCGATATCAACTCGGCGCAAGTAAGGAGTCGACTTCTTCACTCCTTTTTAAGGTATCAAACCTTGTGGGTCAATGTCGTGGATGAGAATCTCTTCCAAGAGCATCGAAAAAGTGGTGAACCGTCCATGTGGTATTCAAAGTTTCTTGAAACCGTGATGCTGGCTTGCGCCGCTCGATTGAGTACTTCCAGTGCTGTGCGATCTCTTGGGGAGCGGTATTCTTTGCAGGCCAAGGCAGACGTTCTCCAGGCTCTTGAAATCCCGTCTGCGGCTTCTATGCAGGCTTTCATGTTATTGAGTGAATATGAGGTGTCTTATGGCCGTGACCGCATAGGATGGATGCTTTGTGGTAAGGAAGCAGTGCTCCTGGCAAGGAAACTTTCTCCAGAATGGTGAGCTAACCGCGACTTCTTAGGTATGGCATGTCGTTCACTGACTGATCTTGGCCTTCCTGAGTCTTTAGACTCTGTCGAACAAACGGTATCACCTCATATCAGGAGTGCTCAGCTCCATCTCCTTGGGGCTTGCATCGCATTTGAGGGCGTTTGGTGCATGTACTTGGGCCGTCCTAGCTCAATCCCAAGGCCTATACTCCAACGAGCTGCATCATCGTGCCAGAATCGCCAAGTGCGAAAGGCAGCTACATTAGATGCTTGGTTGGGCCTTTGTGTTCCTATGGCAGATATTTGCGATATTCTCAACAGTCGTCTCTCACTTCATGCCGAAGCAAACGCCCGTCTATTGCAGCTCGATGTCGACTTGCAACGGTGGTACAAGGAACTACCGTCTGGCTTTGCCTATGATGAAACAAATACTGCAGATCTTGATCCCACGGCTTATGGGGTACACATGCAGTACTGCAAAGTCCAAATTCTTATGCGACAAGCATTCTGTGAGGAAGAGACTGCAGCAACCTACACTATTCCCCGATTTGAGCGACCAATACCATGCAATCCTCATGATCGCGAGGCCTCAGAGCAGTTGATTTACGACGCAGCCCTTCGCATAGTGCGACTTCTGTTGACATATCGCCAAATCCATGGCGCCGAGAAGATACCTTCTGTCATGCTCGACAATGTCAATCTTGCGTTGATGACTCTCATAAACCACTATCTCCGATATACAGATCTTATTGAGACCCAAGGGCGCGATATCCAGTGGTTACGACTAGCAATTGGGACCATGAAAGCCATCCAGCCTCATTTCCCTGTAATCGGTCGCATGATGAACTCATTACAAGTAACCGTGGAAGGAACGCCACTTGCGCCGTTGCTAAGGACGGGTGAACCATTTTATTCACCTGAAGGCGCTTTTATGCCCGCTGAAAGACCTGTGGGGCACGTTGACCTGGGATTACAAGGCAACGGTGGAATACTTGGGCATCAAAGCTCTTTCAACCCAACGAGCCATAATAAGGGTGCGGAGCAAAGCAGGCCTCGAGCCTTTCCAAGTGGCATGAACACTAAAGAAGTGACCCGCATATTGAGCAAGGAACCAACCCTTGGTCGTCAATGGTCAAATAATGATCCAGAAGAGCTCAGCGCCTCCCTGCTTTGCTGGCCTAATCCGCAAATCGACTCCCTTTGGGCCCAGAAATCTACTTCACTGTCTGACAGGCCCCCTTCGTGACTCTCAGAACTGTCTACATCGTGAACCCGAATTAGTTCTATGATTCTTTGTATTATGCCTTTTTTCCTCGGCTTCCTTTGGCGCAAACAGAGAAAGTACGGTTCTGTGTTGGTGTCCCCTTGTATCCATACGTTCTTGAATATCTTTATGGACAGCTTTATTTGGAATGGCTGTTCACTTTGAAACATTCTTGTCAATTTGACTTGGCAACCACTGGATATTTTCCTTTATTCTAAGATGGATATCAAGTGTCTGCAATGCGTACAACTTCATGCTGTGGCGCTCCTGGAGACGCTTCGAGCAGATCCTATTCCATGTTCATACTTTATGATTATGTACTCGCTCTATCCATTCCCAAGCCTACATTCCATCTCAAGTACGTCAAGATTTTACCGTCGGATACACGGCCCGAGCTGATAGATTACGCCGGCTAAGATAGCCGTCGGTTATCCTTAACCTTGACCGCAAACTCTAAATTATCGGCGCGGGGACGCGATTTGGGCCGAATGACTCGCGCATAGCTCACTTCCTAGAGCCTTATTTTACGAAAGGAGAAGTTTCATGGACATCATCGTTACTGTTGGCAATGAGATAATCAAAATTCCATTGATAGGAAATATATTGTTTGAAAGTGATATTTTCGTATGCATTGATCCAGTCAATTCAACCATAAACAGGCATTCGTCGTACATGGCAAGTAGTTTTTGTGGTCTTCCTTCGTAACATCCTCGCCCCCGCGGAGGTCATGGGACTCGTGGGCACTTGCTCTAATATTGAGTTTTGCTGCAAAGCTCTTCTTTCCCACCTTCAGGTCGACTTCCGCGGCACTTGTGTCCTCCCAGTTCCCGTCGACAAAAAATTTAAAGACCCCTGGAAGAATATTAGCAGTGTTAGACATGCAGACGCAAGCTTGCGACCGATGTCATCGTCGAAAAACCCGTTGCGACAGGCGACTTCCTCGTTGTAGTGCCTGCGAAAGTCAGATACCTGCCATAAATCCTCCTCGCGAGACCAAAACGCTAACAGAACTTGTACAGGGGCCAACATGCCCTGTCTTCATACCGATAAGTTGAATCTACACTCGTATCCACGTTCATACATCAACTCTCTTGAAAATTCCCTTCGACGCCTTCATTCCGAGAAGCAGCAACTTGCAAATCAAGTAAAGAGGCTACGCGAATCGTTGGCCTCCAAGTCTCCACAAACTGCCCGACCGGAAGCAGGGAATCTATTTCCGGAGAATACCCAGGCCAATAGTCAAGATGGAGAAGATGGAGAAAACTGCAGCGGCAACAAGAACAAGGCTCCCCAGAAAGAGCAGAACGAAAATGTCATTGCTTCGGAGGTCGGACTTTTAACTCTGAAAGCGACTGGAGAGCAGAGATATTTAGGCCCTAGCAGTGGTGTCACTTTGGCCAGAATTGTCTATTCGTTGGTCGAGTCTGCAAAGCTCCCCTCCCCCGCAGATGATAACGCGCCTCAGGACCAAGGTAATTTATCGACAGGGGATATCGCGCCTGTCTTTCCAGTACGAAGTGCGGCCACATCGGCAATTGAAGCCTATCTCAATCATTGGCATCTGACCTTCCCATTGATATGTCGGCCTCAGTTTCTTGATGTTGTGGACCGAATCTACGCCGATGAACAGTATTACGGGGAAAATGCATTCGACGCTTTTCTCTTCCACATGGTCTTGGGGATGGGCTCTGTCAACTTCAACAAGCCCGATTGGTCCGCAATATCATCCGAGTCCCATTACATTTATGCAATTTCAAAGCTCGAAGAGGTTCTCTCTATGAAAGGGCTTGCCCCTCTCCGGGCGATCCTCCTAGTCTGTCAATATTCGATATTCTGCTCTCTCAGGGATACTAGCGCCAATATGTGGCATCTGATTGGCATCGCTGCTCGTCTCTGTGTTGAAATGGGGTTGCATCGCAGATCCCGTGCAGATGACTTTGCTGCCCAGGGGGTTGAGGGTGGCCAAGTTCGGCTGGATATTGAGGTCCGAAAAAGAACTTTTTGGTGTTTCTACAATCTTGATCGGTACGAGAAGCAGATGTTTGATCTGTGTATGTGCATTATTAAAGAAAGGTTTCTAGGATCATAAGTGTGACTCTGGGACGCCCGGTGGCTCTACGAGACGAGGATATCGATGTTCCTCTGCCGACTGCATTCGATATTGACGAGCTTCCCCTGGAAAGGCTGTTCAATGGAACAAAAATCTCCCGTCTGCAGTACAAGTCACCGTTCCTTCACCTTATCGGAATTAGGAAAATTGCCGGAAAAGTATTCCAAAGCATCCATTGTGCAAGCAAGCCTGATACAAGATCAGCCGAAGAAAATTTATCAATTCGACGTGAGCTGCAACATGAATTGGAAGCATGGAAAGCCGATATTCCCAATGTCAAAATGCCAGTACCCGAGCATGATAGCATCCCAGTCTCTCCCTTCAGGTCAAAGATATGGTATGAGGTTCCGTATCACAACGCGTTACTGCTGTTGCACAGGCCTTCGCCTATGTTCCCACCCGTACCGTCCTCATCTAGCTCTCCGAAGGGCACATCGGTAACAGGATTAAATGATATCCTCTTATCGGCAGTCTCGGTCATTTATCTTTATGCTGAGCTTCATCGAACACGGCGCCTGAATTACTCCTGGATCACACTCCATGCAGTGTTTATTGCCGGACTATCCTATGTCTACAGCATCAGTCGCATCATCAAAGAAAGCACATCTCACTCCAATACTCTGCCCATCTGCCTGGAGTACACTCGGATCATTGATGTTACTCGCACATGTTCTAATGTCTTGGTTGCTATCAATGAACGCTGGGGTGCGGCTCGCGACTCCTGTGAGATCTTTGACCGGTTGAGCACTGCGATCATTCAAGATTCTGTAAAGGTACAGCTCGAGGTTAATAATCGCCTTGCCACTTCGAAAAATGTGGGCGCGAGTTCTTCGCCAAATGTCCCTCGCCGAGATTCATTACAACCCACGACTCATCAGTCACAGCCAGAACAAGAGACACGAGTCCAGGATGAAAGTAATATGGCTCACAACAATGAACAGATATCTACGTCGGGTGCACTTTATGGCTCTACGTTTCCACTGATATTTTCGGAGTCATATCCAGTCCCAACGGCCGAGAATGGGTTTCGTCAATTCTCTCAAAATCTGCATAATCAAAATTCGCACGAGTTTTCCGACCTGGGCACCATTCCAAGCGAAGTAGCTGTGGGGTTTTCACAAGGCTGGTTTGCAGATGATATTGGAATGACCGATCTTCAGTCCGTGGATGTGTATAGTGATATATTTATGGAGCCTTTCGGTTAGGATATCGATTCCCTTGGGCCATATAGTGAACAACTCTTACCTTTTGTGTTCCGTCCGGCCCGGTAGCTTCCTAGTCACCTTCTAGGCTCGGGCATAGTTTTGACTATGATATCTTGGTTACCATTCAATACCTAACAGCAGGAACGACACACGTGCCGGTAAGCGCGAACCACCATATCTTGTCTTCGGGCACGGCCGAACGGCAACCAACACACCTCCCTTGTCCATTGGGAAGGCACGTTACGCGAAATGACCTGGAAATTTTACGAGTCTCCGAAGCGGCTAGATATACCCAGAGGCATTGCTGGGTAATGCCGGTTACGGCCGGGTCACGTTACGCCGGTATTGATGCTTGCGCCGGCTCCACCTTGGAGAAACCAGGTTCGGCAGTCATTACTGGTATTTAAATAAATTGTCAAGCTCCCTGGAAGAAGACGTTTCTCTTCACTGTCTTCTAGTTCAATCGCTATACTGAACCATGACAATCAACATGCCAAATAATCCAGATCATGGACAGCGCCCTCTTGTTATCGGCAATGTCGCTGGTGCCATGGAAGATGCCCCAGATGCCATGTAAGTACAACGAAGATTAGCTATACGTCACATTCAATCTATGCAGACCTAACCTTTTGCTTTCGTCGCCAATAGGTTTCGGATGGTTAGCGGTGAGAAGCATTTGGACGCAATCACCGGAGATTGGGCGGCCGAGCTCAACATTGCGTGGAATGCGATTCGAAAGTACAACGATCCAACCAAGGGCTATGAAGCCGGGTTCCTGGACCAACTTGATGTCTCTATAGACATAATTGTTCAACGAGGCATTAAAGTGGTCTCTAATGCCGGTGTTTTAAATGTCGTGGAGTGCGCCAAGCAAGCAAAGAAGATTTGCGAGGCACACGGCCACGAGGGCCTTGCTGTCGCTTACGTAGAAGGCGATAATTTGTCTGATATTTTTTCAGACCCCCAAAAACGCGCGACTCTGGATGAAATTAAGCATCTCGACCACCCGGATCAGAGTTTGAAAGACTGGCCTAAAGAGCCTTACTGTGGTGTCGCATATTTTGGATGCCAAGGTATCGTGGAAGCATTGAAGCAAGGCGCGGATATCGTGATTTGCGGAAGAGTGACGGACGCCAGTCCGGTCCTTGCACTGGCAGCCTGGTGGCATAATTGGGATGTGACCAATTGGGATGCCATGGCAAATACACTTGTCGCTGGGCATTTGATTGAATGTGGTCCATATGCAACAGGGGCCAATTTCTCCGGATTCAAGCATCATCTTGACGGCTTCTATGACCTCGGATTCCCCATTGCAGAGATCGCTTCGGATGGCTCATCTATCATCACGAAGCACGATGAGGCTCGTGGTTTCGTCGACGAACAGAACCTGAGATCCCAATTCCTCTATGAGATCCAGGGACACATCTACCTCAACACCGATGTTTCGGCTAACATCGAAAATGTGCGCATTCAAAATGTACCTGGGAGCAAAAACCGTGTTAAAATATGGGGTGCAAAGGGAAGTCCTCCTCCTTCGACAACCAAGGCCATAATATGCGCTATTGGGGGCTACCAAGCAGAGGCCGTCTTCTATATCAATGGTCTCAACATTGACGCGAAGGAGCAGCTCTTACGTCAGCAACTGCAACATGCGTTCCGAGACTCCAACTTTACCGATCTCAGTATTGTTCGCTACGGCTCCGCTCCGGAGAATCCAGCAAGCCAAGCTGCTGGTACAGTCAGTGTTCGTGTTTTGGCTAAGGGGAAAAGTCTGGATGACATCTCATTCAAGAAATTCCGCGAGCCAATTTATGCTTTGCGCATGCAGCTTTATCCCGGATATCACATGGGTCTTGACTTCAGAACTATGGAGCCAAGGATGTTCATGGAGATCTTCCCGGGTATCATTGATCTGAAGAAACTCTCGCATCGAGTCAATGTTCGGGGTCAAGTCACAGATATCCCACATCATAGCATCACAGTGCCTCCGCCTGTACATCGACCGTCTTACGAAACCAAGCATGCTGTTCCATTGGAATCGTTTGGCCAAACGAAGACGGTTCCTCTCGGAACTATCGCTCATGCGCGCTCCGGGGACAAGGGAAACAACGTCAACGTTGGTTTCTTCGTCCGCTCCGACAGCGAGTACCCCTGGCTCCAGTCGTTTTTGACAGTAGCGAGACTCCAACAGCTGTTTGGAGATGACTGGAATGAGTCTTTCCGCGTGGAACGATGTGAGTTCCCCTATATTCGAGCTGTCCATTTCCGCGTATTGGACTTCCTGGGCGGCGGGGGTGCAAGTAGCACCCGAATTGATCCTTTGGGCAAGGGCGTCGCAGAGTATTTGAGAAGCAAAGTTGTACAGATCCCGGAGAGATTCCTCGAGAGCTCTATCTCATGATGAAATATACTTTAGAATTTTTTTTTCAAAGAAAGTACAGCATGGGCCCAAATGCTCCGTCCCTCTTTTTACAGACACAACCCAAGTTATAATTTCAATTTGGACATTTCCATTCCGAGTCCATAAAACCTTATTTTAACTAATTTAGTTCAATAATGAAGGTATGAATTATTATCCAGCGAGGGGATAAAAACTAGCGAGAAGAGTTGGAGGACTTGGTCATAGATGAGCCAACACTGTTCAGGTTCGCGGTCAAACGCTTCGATATAGAGCGGAAGTACTTTTGCCCTCTCATTGCCGCGGCATCTCACCACAGTGACGAACAGGCCATTGCTGGAATCTCTCTGGCTCGCAGACTTGTTGCCAGACTAGCCTTGTTCACTCCGTTAAATGCAACTTTAAGGTCGGATACCATCGGTTTCACTATCTTCCGCTCGTACCATTCCCGGTCAATGCAGCTGGCTAGGATGAGCAATGTCTACTAAATTGATCGGGTTGGTCGGCCGCCGAAATGTGTGTCAAGGAGCTGCCGATGGTTCGGCGTATTCGGATAAGCGGTGCGCTGCGAGAAATTCCACTAGCCTTCCCAGTATGTTCAATAATCAATGGACGGATACTCCCAGGAAGCGAGTATTGTCTTCGATTTGAGAGAACTTTAAGTTGACATTGAATTCCAGTTACACGTAATGGGGAAAGCCTTACTTTGATTTACTTGTCATGACTACTTCCGTCAGGTCTCGAATATTTGATTGAATAAACGTGCAAAGGTATTCCAACGACTCTGCAGGGAGTCATTGTCGTGTAGAAGAGGAGAAATAAGGAGAACGATATTTCCTTTCAGGTCGCACGCCAACGTAGTACAGTACATGAATAATCCGAAGATGCCAGGTGCTGGACATTACTTGGCTGGATATCGAAATTAATAATCATAATTATACAATATCGAGGTATGTTTCCGAAGAGCAGATTCAGACAGGTGATTGCTGTTGCTTCTGTCTTTCAACCAAATCTTCCAAGAACTTTTTCCACCGCTGAGCACATGAACTGATTTGACCCATCTCACAGAAAGCATCAAGAGACTGGGATAGGTATTGATCATTGAGTGTCTTTGAAAGGAGATTGCCTCGGGAAAGAGATCTCATGAAGTGCATGACTGTGGCGGGCAAGAGCAGCGCCATAACACATGGGGGAATATATTGTAAGAAGCCATAGCTTTGAAGGCGGAGAAAGACAGCAGTAACTGTGCTGGTTGCAATGAACCGTTTCTCCTGCAATTCCTCGCCTTGGCCCGAGATAAAGTATTCCTGTGGAGTCATTTCTAGTAGTAAAGCCTGTTGAGATAACAGCGATGCAACAGCCGCATGGAAGATAATCGAAAGAATGGATTGGCGAAGGGCGAGCTTTTTTTCTCCACGTGACGATGTCCCGAGATCGCACACCATGGGTGTGAAGTAATTGTACCACGTGAAAAGATCACTGAGTTCATGATCGATCGCCATATATTTTTGAATTGCTCGCTGAGTATCGAGATAGCGCAAGTCATTTGGATTGCAAACTGCGTTGCCCAAGTGGAGGCACAGTTTGACGGCGGCGATGTGCGATTTGGCAGTTTCCTGTTGATGTTCAACACTTGCAATCTCTGGACCCAAATCTAAACCGTATCCAAGAAGGGTGGTCTCTGAGAAAGGCGCTATATCGAAATCACTTAGCTCAAGGTTTTTCTGGTAGATTCCCTCCGCGCATACCAGAGTTGAGGGGGCCCGAGAGGCAAGTGAGATGAGACGATCAATCATAAAGCAGGACCAATACATTCTTCTGAAGAGCCGATGGTTTTTGTGCGTATGAGTGTCTGATTCAGTGTCCAGAACACTATCAAGTACCATCCCTCGCAGGATAGACCATGCGATCTCAGCCCAATAAGAGAATCCTTTTGGTGTGTTGACAAAATCCTGCCAGTAGGCCATTATCAATAGCCCCTGAATTAGAGGAAACTGATCCGTTTCAAAACCGACGTTATATAGTGCCTGTTGCAGTATCTCGTGAGGATAGACTTTTTTGAGACCTTTTTCAGTCTCAACTAACCTTGACTTTGCAGGCAAATAGGGCCCGTGCCTCTGTGCGAGACTTAAAACCAGCGTTCGCAAGGCAAAGAGATGGAACCGAGTCCACACTTGCAAACATCACTGCTTGGTAAAGAAACAAACTAAGTCGAGTATCTTTGGTTTGTGGAGAGCCAGACAGCAGGCCCCCAAGGAACCCATGCACATCGATGATCGGCAAAAAGGCATGGATATACTTAAAGTAGGATTGCAGCAATGCCTTCTGAAATTCTTGATCTGGAATTTCCAAAGCTCTCTTGGCCTTGAGATAAGCCATGTCTGCGCTATCTAGATGTCCCGGAGGCCCCATTATGTACTGCGGTAAATTCCATTCAGCATAGTGGCAACCGATGTCTTCTTTTCGTGGGAGGCTCGACTCGCGGGGGGATTCGGAGTTTTCGGTACAGCTTTTCGAAGTTTGGAAAAAGCTAGGCAGATATTCTCCACGTTCGATAATTACTTCATCAAACAAGGACGGACCGTATAGGGTCGAGAGAAGCGTCGGTGACTCGAGTTCATTAACCTGTTCAGTTGAAACGTCCGTTGAGCCTGAATCCTGGCATGTTGTGCGGTGGGAATTCTGGACTATATTGCGGATCATGCGTCGCCGCGCAAGTGGATCTCGCTTGCCAGTGCGTACAGTGCATTGTACTTCATCCAGCTTGCAGTTTGTGCATGCGAGCAATGATAACTCGACATCACAACGCACCTTGCGTCGTGAACACTCTTGACAAGCGATGCCAGCGCGCTGGCCCCGACGGCGGGGGAAATTGCGACCAACAGCAGAGGTTCGTCTTGAATTGGCCTCCATTTATACAATAGAAATTAGAGGGGGAAGTGGTAGGCGTAGTAAGGACAAGCGGTCCGTCTGTTATCTTGTTAGAATATTTTTCAAATAATAGAAATTAGTGGTGACCACCACACGATGCTTGGGCTTTCTAGATCGGAGACACGGTCTGCATTAGTAAAGCCAAGCCCAGGTCAACATCTTGTCGATTCTCTGTTTAATGTGCACTATACCGGTACAAGGTCAGAGCAACAGGAATTGCATTGGTAAAATTGGCTTTGTACAGTTCATGTTATGATTTACCGAATATTATACCTGGACATAATACCTCCATTCATATTCAGAAAGGCAATACACCTAATAAGGCAACGGTCATCGGATGTATTTTTCGTCGGAACCATTAACCGAAAGGCACAGTGGGGACGATCGGTGTTCACCGAGGTGGGGCATTCTCGGCCATTTTGGTAAACGTCACTACGCTCGTGAGAGCCTTACGTAGACAGAGGTGACAGCATGAAAACACCATGTTCATAACAACTATATTCAAGACGTTGCGCGAGGAAGCAAAGGAAAGGGAGCTTCCTAGCGTTCAGGGGAACCCAGATAAGCTATGTGGGGGAATTCCGCCTCCCTAAACGTCGAGATTCGGCACATCTCTCGGCCCCCGATAGACCTTCCCGTGTCCGTGGACAGAGCAAGATCGGCAGTCCTAACAAATGGGTTGAACAGATCCCTTCTCTACTAGTTCTATACTACGCAGAACCTGCTATAACTGTATTGAATACCGGGATCAAACCCTTGAATCTTGATCTACCCCATTACTTCCCTACAGCCAGTGGACCCCGTGCAATGTGGATATGTTTATTGAGCTATGTCGAAATGCTTTCCGATACGCGTTGGGCTCCTGTTTCATGCCGATACGGCTTCGGACGGGGGGAAATCTAAGGTTTGAGTCCATGTAGTTCTTCCTGGTAGCTACCCCGTGGAGGTGAAGACTGAAAAAAAGGAGGTTAGGGTCTACGAGCTATAAATCCAGGCTCATGGACCGCAGAAATGGAAGTAGAGCTCAACCCTGTACCTTCTTTCTTTTCAATTGACCCCCCGAGTCTTACTTAGATAGGCAGTGCACTACTTCTTTCGAGAAATGACAAAGACAATGGACGACGAAATCACGCGAGGCTTCTCAATACTCAAGTTCCAACCTGTATGACACTCTCTGCTGAGCAGTTTGAGAAGCTCTACCTGAGTCCCATGATACATCGCCAGCCGGCTCTTGCTAAGAACCTGGGTAACCCTACTCCGCTGTATGTACTCCCTATCTATGGCTTTCCTGAAGAACACCAATGAATATTGACTATTTGTTTCTAGTGGCGTTGGTTCTTTCGTTCTTACTGCCATGCCGCTTGCTTGTTGCTTGATGGGGTGGCGGGGAGCTGGTGGATCTGGTGATGCGTTCAGGTAAGACTTCCTGAATCGATATTGAGATAATTAACTTATAATAGCACGTTGCAGTACCATTTTGATACTTCTCGGTGGTCTCTTGCTGTTGCTTTCCTGTATTCTGGGGGTTGTTCTTGGAAATACCTTCACGATGGTTGTGTTCGGCCACCTGGGTAAGTTTATTCCAAAATGAAAAGCCATCCGATCAAGGTACTGACTCGACTTAGGTGCATTCTGTCTGGCTTTTGATGGCACCGTGACGCCGGCATCTAATGCTGCAGGTATTTTATTCAACTCCTCCTGATCCTGCCACCCACTTATATACTAATTATCTAAAAGCCCCTTACTACCCTGATGGAACCGATACCCTTACAGGCCTTCATAGTGCTGATTTCGTTAATACATTTGGTATGTTCTATTTTTATTCACTGGATCCTTTTACACACTCAGACTAATTTTTAATAGCATTCTTCTTCGTATTCATGGCCCTGATATTCTTCATCTATACCGTCTGTGTAACGCGGACCAACTTTATCTCCCTCCTGATTTTACCATCCCTGATAATCGTCTTCAGTTTATTCGCTAGCGCATACTGGAATTTGGACAATGGAGACCTTGTTATGGGTAACCGCTTGACTGTGGTAAGTTTCAATTTATCTCTCATCTTAAGGAGCATGTCTAATCGAGAACTCACAGGGCGCCGGGGCCGCTTTATTCTTCGCTTCAATGTTAGGCTTTTACCTCTTGACTGCCCAGCTGTTTTACTGTGTTGGTTTCCCTATCTCCCTGTCTCTTGGAGATCTGAACACAGCATTGGGTCCCGGCCGCAAGCAAAAGTAAGTTTTGATACATTATCAGCGACTCTAAATGTATGTTCATTGTCTGACAAACTTCCAGGGCTGCCATCGATCCTGAGCTGGCTGCTGAGGCCGAGGCCAATAGCAGCAAGTTCTAAAGACTTATGAAGTCTAGAATCTGCGCTCTAGGGTTGACTCAGGGTTATGATATAAGCTATGATACACAGGGTATCTTCATGTCAATGACGAGGCCATAGCAGATGTTACTTCGGGGGATATGAATGAAGGTAGTGATATTTCGCTGTAAGATATGAGTTCATCACTTGATGAAAAGATAGTTTTGATAAGTCAGAGCTGAGAGTGCAAGACAAAACAGGCATTGAATTGGGCTTATTTGGATTCTAATTGGCAGGACACCATCATTTAGATAACAACTCGCTTTGCCAGACTCGACGAGCCATCACCCCCGTAGTAGCCTAAAATGCCATTACGGTTTGTTGTTGGCATGAATTATGAGAGTTTTGAGCGACGATGTCAGCTATACATATCGTAGCAGGTCCTCGTGGGTTAGTATTTTGTTAGTAGACTGGCTTGAAGGTGCTTCCTCAAGTGTTCAACATCCTATTCAAGGACTACCTTGTGCTTTGTGGATGTCTCCCCAAGGCGTATTTACTTGGCAAATACCCTTATGAAGGAAACTAACGTATTATCTGTGCCTCCGCTCACCCACGCAGCTTCCGCTAGTGGGTGCGCTTCAGCCCAACGTTAATTTTCAGCCCAACGTAACTTCTTCGGGAGATTGTATGAAAACGAGAAGCTCCGAAATTGCACGTCGCTCAATTTGACAATGACTCTCTGCGCGTAGGCGTGGAATCCCCCTGTCCTACTTTTGAGGAGAAACTAGAAGAATGTAATTCTACTGCGGATACATACAATTTTATGACTAGTCCTCGCATGATTGCCTGTTATGCTACTTTTGGTTTGAGATGACTGTATAGGTAATTATTCAATGAGCAACAATGAAAGGCTGTTGAACCGCAACCCCAAAATTGAGCTAAGCTTTTGGCTTGCTATGTAGCTTGATATATCGACGCAAATTTGCGACTACGGAAAATCGTTTCCCGCAACTTTCTTTTTCATAGGCAAATGCTAAACGGACATTTCTGTTAGCGCTTCTTACCGGTTTCTTCCTTAGGGAAATCAGAATAGACTTACGTTTCTCTCTAGTATGGCTGCGTATGTGAATTTGCAACTTGGATGGGTGTTTAAAATACTTCTTACATAATTTGTACCTATACTTGTTTTAAGAGTTCGCGGGGGCGCTCGAATAAAATCGGCCTATCATTGACCTTAGGCTTGGTAGAATAGGGTCTAAATTTATGTCGGATCGAGATATCTGGTTTGCTTCGTGTAGTTGCGACGTACTCGAAAGACTATTGGAGTAGAGTAGAGTTAGTTCTTGGCCCGAATTTTCGATATTTCGGTCCGTATTAAGCGTATACGTGGAAGGTATAGGTATAGCATACGGATATAATATAGTGTTTGTGTTCTATAGATTTCTTTTTGCCTAAAGTCCTGGTAGGAACGTGGTATAAGAGCATCGAAATAGCTACAGTATATGGTTTGATAAATAATAGTAGGATATTGAATAGCCGCCTATAGGCTCGGCGATCGTACGTATTCGTGCTTGGAAAGAAAGGAAATTTGGCGTCCCTTATACAAATAATACTCCTTCAAGCCTAGCCTCGGTTGTATAGCTACTTATCTCTAGTAGGGCCCGAGACCTCGTATAGGTCTTGTCGATTGAATTTTCCGTAATTATAGCGTTGTTTCTTGTTAAGGTCGTATAAATCTAAGGTGCTAAGACTAGAGAGAGGGTCGTAGTATAATAGCGAGTAGTGTACTAAGATGTATCTCTGCTAAAAGGCTTAAAAGTATGCCGTCTAATTTGGCTGTTCTAGTGCTAAGGGGTTATATTCGCGGTTGGTTGTCCGAGTTGAAAGTAGAGAAGCCGCTAAAGGTATACTATAAATCCAAAACAAAATATAGCAATAAAGAATTATATTTTTTAGTTGATAGAATAGGAATCGATCGGTAACAATCCTACATAAAAGAGCTAGCTACTTGATTAAAGCAAGGGAGAGAGAAATAACCCTTAATATCTAGGAATAATACTTAATTGATAGTATAAGCTATAGAAAGTAGTACACCACCCTACCAAAAGTCTGTGTGCATTCCGCCCCACTACCTATCACCCCAACAACCACCCACTATTTTATTTTTCTTCCTATACCACCCCTATAGCCCCAATCGCTATACAAATTGGTGCAAAACGTAGCCAAGGGGCTAAACTTTCAGCTAAGCAGCGTACTGCCATCATATATGCTCTCGAAAATAGGCTTTCTAGCTAGGCTAAGTTGGCGGAGGAGTTTGGTTGCCATCGCAATACAATAGCTAACACCTTCAAACGCTAG
>JGI24509J20081_1000261_pt1 | contig 36844 bp, 27 predicted proteins | sample LinPmetageLP29_FD_20081 | JGI IMG/M metagenome (IMG submission 20081) | reverse complement strand
CCAAGCATTGTGCACTTAGCTGCCCCAAAGAGAGGCTATTGATATCAGTCTCTTTGATCCATTATCATCTGCTATCTTTGGAGCGCTAGCCTACGCCTAGGAGTAGTCCAGCAGACAGTCCCTGCGCTCACTGCGAATCTACGTCGAGCTCAAAAAATACCTCTCTAAAAGCCCACACCTTTTATTTGACAATATACATCTTCGATATGATGGATTCCCTCCTAGTTGGAAGTGCTGCCTGGACGGGCGGGGAAGAGTACAAGGACGAGTATTCCGAGCGCATCAATCAGTTTTCTGATCTCATCAACAAAGAGGCCCTGGTTGATTTCGCGTCATCGCTTCGGGATAATCAGCCATGTACTCTTTCTGACAAATTTTCTGTCGGGAACTTCAATTTTGTGCTCAAAATCGAGTTCAACGACGGTGTTGAATGGGTTGCAAGGCTGCGAATGCCTCCAATGCCGGAATCTTCTTCTACTTTAGTGAACGAAAAGAGGAAGGCTCTACGAGAGATGAAGTCCGAGCTCGCGACTATGGAGTTTGTGCGGTAAGTCCACGAACGCCAGGATAATATCGTTATACTAAGCCCGTCTATAGTCAGAAGACAGATATTCCGATACCTAGAGTGTATGCTTATAAGCTCGATGAAAACAATACCGTGGGATGTCCTTTTTCTATTATGGAGTATATCCATGGTAATACTGCTGAGGAAATGTCTCAATCCTATCCCGGCGACCATGAAGGTATCCCAGCAGAGTTTGAGGAAAAGTTCTGGCGCCAACTCGCCCAATCAATGATTCGGCTCGCCTCAGTCCGGTTACCTCAAATTGGTTCTATTACCCGCGATGAATCCGGGTCTTTCGTTGTGGGACCGCTTATTGAGACAGATTCTGGGCCATATAGTTCTGCCTCTGAGTTCTACGCAGATTACCCTCTGGCGCTAAGCAAAAGCCTCGGAGAGGAGTTAGTCGGTGGTCAAATAGGACTAGTGCAAGAATTCCGAGCTATTGCTCAATCCTTTGGAGCACAGGGTTCTCAAAATGGATTTGGTCTTGCTCACTACGATCTCAATGCGAATAATATTCTAGTGGATCGGTCATTCAACATTCTCGCTATCATTGATTGGGACTCTGTTATAGCAGTCCCCGATGCTGCCCTCTACCGCGTCCCCTTTTTGCTGGGTATGGACTGCCCTGTCCCTGGGGTTATAGAAACACACCCCGCCGTGATCAAACGACTCCAGCTCTGTCAACAGTTTACTGCAGTCGTTGAAGCTGTCGGACGTGAGAAGGACAACCATGAACGTCCAATTTTTACGAAAGAGGGTTTCTTCTCTAAGGAGGCGGTGGCGTTCCGCTCGCTACTTGCTGTTAAAATGAGCCAGGACTGGGTCAACGATGAATGGATGCAAGGTTTGCGATGGTTACGCGAGCATAGTGAGGCAGATGTTGCACATTTTTATCTGGCACATTAAAAGGCAATTTTCTATATATAGGAGTGAGGGCAAGAGTAATTGCAGATTCAATTCAGTGTTAGAGAATCAGTAAGGAGCCGATAGCTTCGCCTGCCAAAGATTTACAGAGTTTCCTAAATTCGCCCAAAATCCCACAATACTGCATCCACATACCCGCCAGCTCCTCCTAGCTCTCGAGTTGGTTCACTCGTCGGGCTTATCAGACTCATGAGCTTTATCAAAGTTATCATGCTCGGTGAGAAGACCTGCGAAAAAATTTAGCTCCAGGAAGTCCCTCTTTCCGCCGATTGAAGGTAACCTTACCCGAGGGTGAGATAGCACGCTTACTGCCGCAGCAACTAGTTCCCTTTTTCACGGTTTTCTTGCAGTTGGGGCACGTAACGTAGTAGGTGCCTCGAGACTGAGTACCTGGAGTGACAGGGAGAAGGAAGGTCTCTCGCAGAGGTTCAAAAACAAAGGGAGGCGCCATGTTGAAATTGGTGGGTAATGATTAGGAGCCAAAGAACTTAATGTATGAAGAAATTTAATATCTTCCTAAACACCGACTAATAGGAGGTTCAGCGGACAATTTATGTCCCTCTCCATCTCAAATGCGGGGTTTTCTTTGCCTCTTGTGCTATCCCTGCTACCCCCGGTGGTCCAGCTGCAGTCATCGCCCTCCACGGAAAGGTGAGGCTCTACGAGCACCAATAGCACCTTAGCTATACTTGAGGCAACGAATGATCTAGCCCACATGAAATGAGTCAAGGAATCCCTGCCGCACTTGTACGCGCCCATATGGTACCGATCTATACCCCTCCCTTCGGTCTATATCCGCTAGGTATGATCTATAGCGAATTGGCGCAGTCAGCCTCACATTGGCTTCAAGCCGATATGATAGTTATATGATTTGTCGGTAAAAATGGATCCATCAGCTGACTTCCTGCCTTTATTCTCAAATGGATGGGAGTTCGGATTTGGAAGTTCGTTACCAGAGTTGCTGCGCACTCATTATTTCATGCAAAGAGCTACACTCGTCAATATCTGTAACGGTCGACCTGACCTAGCACTAATCGTTTCCACAGCCTAATTAGGAGATCCTTAAGGGAACTAAAGGAGTGTTCCCAGGAGCATGTAGTATAGAATGTAATACTGATTGGTTGACTAAGTAGCAGACTCCATTATGGCGCAATTGACCTTGTGTTCATGATAACCTACCGTGCAGGATTAGGATTTTGTGAGCTTTGAGAGCCATCCGAATTGTAGGAGTCATGATGATAATAATAATGAATTTATTTGCTCAATGTAGCTCGCTCTAAATACATGCTACTATACGGGAGTGCTATTAGGCCTACCGATAGCTATAAAAGTAGTCGCTAGCCTACCGAGCGACTATTTTATAGGGCTCGTAGTACGAGCTCCTAACTAGTCGCCCTCGAATATATATAAACAAAAGAAAACGTAGATATACAAATATAACAAACAATAAATAGGGAACTCAAAACGAACGTTATTGCCCCTAGTTTTTCCCCTAATCTAGGATTACCTCCCTCTTCTATATAGCTATCTAGACTATTAGCCGCTATTCGCGCGCTCGCTTTAATTAAGGGAGTATAGTAGACCTAGTACTATACTTCTATTAGGCGCTATCTTTCTCCTTCTATTATACTATCCTAAAGGGTTAATCTTTCTCGTCGCTTTCTTCTATACCTAAAGCGATTAGATTAACTTCCTAAAACTAGCCTAGGAGGCTAGTTTTAACTATAAATTTAGCTATAATTATACGAGTCTCTAGTCGCGTTAGAATCTTATCCTAGCGGAGAGCGATTCCTTAGTCGGAGAGCGCACTTCTTATCTAGTCGCGCTCGTCCTAGTATAATAGGTACTCGAGTAGAATATAAGTTACTATCTAGTTGCCTAGGTCGTAGACTACTCGCTTATATGCGTTACTCGCTTACCGAATACGTTAGTTAGTCCCGTTTCCCTTAGTTTCTAATAGATCATCTTTCGTCATCCCATCAGACCACAATATCGGTGTTGCCAATAGGTCCATATGGAATACGATGAAAGACAAATTTGTGGAGACGGACAACAATGAGGCCCTGATACAAGCTTCGGAGTTCTCATTTCGTCGACAAATGGCCAGCGACACTGATAGACTGGACCTAGCGTATCGACAGCTCTGGCTGTACAGGATGCGTCACTACAAATCAATACCGCCACCTACAAAAAGTGAAGACGAACTCTTGGTAAAACGAGATTGCGGCGAGCTTGATGAGCGTGCCCTTTGTGAAATGGCTGGATTGGCCAGACGACTTGGCTTTTGGTCGACAGAGATTAACGATCTGCTCCAAAGATCACCTGACCGTCTGATCGCGCGCAATGCTCTCCTGCAAGCTCTCTTCCCCTTTCAGGGGGCAATTTCTGTGTATTCGCACCAGTCGCAACCATCACGGCCATCTTACCTATGTAATAGGTATCAAATGATAGTGCTTGAAGTTACGACTATGATGAACTAATTCTCGAGGCCACAGGACCTCTGATTGGCGAGATATCTCAAGAAAACGTTTTTGCCAAGAAAGAGTTGTTCTTTTGGTAAGAGTCTCGTCCTATCAACAAATGACTGGCGTGATCAATGTGATGATCGACCCTGCTTATTCTCTTCCATCTTTCTTGCCCCAACTGAGAGGCGAATGCACAGTGGGGCCTATTTGATTGACCTCAGTATTCTGCGACATTGCGTTTGTTTACTTTTGATAGCGGCTGCGCGCTCCGCTAGCCCCTTTCCCTTTTAGGTAGATCTTCCCTTCCAGATAGCTTCAACGATTACGCTCTCTTTCAGTTCCTTCTTTCTCTCTGTCTCTCAGTCCAGCAGTCGTCAGCTTCCCCCGAGCTGCTCCCTGAGTCCTTCGTCAACTTTTTTTTTTAAATCCCTTCGTTGGTTTCGAACACAGCTTATCTGAACATAGATCTGTATCTGTGCCCGCTCCTCGGCCTATTGCTTATCTCATCAATCCATCTGTGCCCTGTCATTCTGTTCGGAAACCAATGCCCGAATGTTCATCCAACGAGGGTCACTGCGACTTTCTTCCGACTGTTCGGCAATCCACGCATCGATATCATCCACTCGCTGATTCCGAACGACTTCCACCATACCCTTCAACATACTACGGGCTTCGTTCTTGCTCAAGCCACTGGCAAGACCGTGATGGAATCGTCGCATAACTTCATTATCAGCTGCGTATGAGGCAAGCTCATTGGCACCTCGATTTCTCAGAGCGTTTGCAAGAAGTCGATCATCGTCTGTCACACCAGTGTTACCGGAATAGAGGGCGTCGAGGTCCGCAGTCACGTAGGATGGGCCAAAAGCCTCCGCCGAAGGGACAGTGCGGGCAAACTGCCAATCGATAATGCCGGTAATATTGAGATTCTTATCGACGAGAAGGTGATCACCCTTGTCGTCGACATGTTTTAGAAAGAAATTGCCGGCAGTGTCCGAGCCCACTATTTTAGCGGCATTCTTGCGAAGAAATCGATAGTAAAGGAACGCTTCCAACGGATATGTGTGATGAACCTGTCCGTCGGCGATGAGGTCTAGATACTGCTCTGTGATGCTGATGATATAGTCTAAGGAGGTTTCGAAAGGGCCGTAGGTACCGAGCACAACGAAGCGATTGCTAGCTACGGACGATAGCTTTGTATGTCCGTCTTGCATAACTAGTGAACCTGCTAGCGGTACTGGATGCTTGTAAATCTCGATCATGATGTCGGCAAGCTGTTCGATGACTCGTTGCTTCTGTGTGTGTGACACTTGGGACGCGTAAAACGGTTTCCCAGGCATGGCTTGCATCAGTATATAGCTAACGCCGACACGGTTCGACGGATCAGATGCGAGTCCATAGCCATATGGCTTAGGAGTTGGAATCTTTGCCGGCTCGAGGAACTTGAGTGTTGCGTACTCATTAGCAACAAGGTATTCCACCAGTTCGGGTGGGACATCGCTAAAGCCTGTTCGAGGCACTCGGATGATCCACTTGTCGCCATTGTCAAAAGCCAGCCACGCGTGGTAATTGGCACACCCCATCATCGCCTTACCTCCGAGCTCGAATCTGCACTTGAGTCCATTCTGGAGTTGATTCCCAGTTTTGACAAGCTCCAACGTGTTGATATTGGATAACAACTCCGATACTTCATCATCAATCGACTTTTCCCAGGCTTCATCATCCAGCTAGGTCCCAATTAAGATTTGTGAGTATCCATTCAGAAAGCACAAAACGGTCTTGCTCAAAGAGAATACTCATACCTCGGAGGTAGATGGGCATTTGTGGAATTCCTTTGACTGATGCTTGGAACAGAGATGTCTTTGGCACCTTGCACAGCTCCGTTGACGAACGCTGGGTCTGGTGCAGTCGCTTATTGAACAGGTTGCCCATCGAGGAGGTCGGGTATTTTCAAATCCTTTCGTCAACGTGCTATAATCCTGGCTTTCTCCTATATTGATCAGAAGGGCTTGCACCCTCACATCATTAGCCCATTGAAAAAGGCGATTTCGACGCCAGACTTCCCAGTCAATTTTCAAATCGATCCCGGTAGCCGTAGAAAGGATGCCTCTGAATAAGGCAGTGACTTCGCTCCACGACATGTTCATGCCCATTCCAAGACCAAAGGAGAAACGACGAACTAGGTCAGGACCATCCGCGAATCGTGCTAAAGAGTTGCCTATGGTCTGTATAGACTCAGTCATGAGCATGTCACCTTGGGACTGCCCAGATATGCCTTCGTAAATGTCATTCATTTCTGCTGTCAAGAGGGAAGGTCCAAATGCCTCATAAATGGGCACCACCCTAGCAAACGTCCAGTCAATAAGACCGGTAATGTTGTACTCCTCGTCCACCAGAATATGATCACCCTTGTCATCCATGTGTTTCAAAAAGAATGGACCGTTGTCGATGCTTGATTCAAATGCATTCCATCGGCCTCGTTCCGCCAGTTCTTTGAGGTATTTGAAGATAAGGTAGGCATTGACAGAATATAGGGTGAAAAGCTGCCTGTCACAGATTATATCAAGATATTTCTCCGCCCATGTCGCGTAGTACTCTCGTGCACAGCAGAAAGGGCCCATCCGCGAAAATGTCCCTGTCCGATCGCCCACAATAGGACCGATGCCGACATTGCCATCCGGCTGAAAGGACAGACCGCCAATTTGCTCAAAGGGGTGCTCGTGGATCACACATAGGATCTCGGCATACCTCTTGTACACTTTGCGTAACTGAGCTTCCGATGGCTTCAAATGTAGTAAAGGGGTCCCGGGAAGTTCATCTATAAGCATGTACGCAACGCCAACCTCATTGCTAGGGTCATTGCGCAGACCGTAGTCATGGAGTTGAGGCGCAGGCACTTTCTTGCTCTCGAGCCACCTCAAAGTCGCACATTCACTCTCTAAACAAAGGTTGCTGAAGTCATCCGAGAAAGAAGTGTAGTTGTGTCGGAGTATGCGTGCGAGCCAAGCTGTACCATTCGAAAAGATAATTCGAAGATGGACATGCATGCCACCCATCCGTTTCTCACCAAGATGATCCGAAGGATCCAGCTCACATGGAAGGCCTCCATTACGCTCCGAGGCTCGACGCAGGAGATTTCTGTCATTGACCATCCCTCGAAGGGCTTTCAGTTCTTGAACTCGCGCAGCCGTCCAGGCATCGTCATCAAGAGGCTCATTCTGGGATGGAATTAGAACGCATCCTGGCTGGTCAAAAGTTAGCGTACCTCGCAGCCATGCATTAGGGATATGGCGTGGTCGGCGCAAAAATACCGCTGAAAGCGTTCGCAGAGACCGATGTCGATTGCTGCGGCAGCGGAACATCCCGCAATACAACAAGTCCAGAACCGAAAAGTTGTAGGCATATTGAGTTATCCACGGGTCTGAATTTTGTGAAGTTCAATAGTTTTGAGAATTAAGCTATAGGGTTTTCGCTTCGCTAAAGAACGAAACTGTACTAAAGACTACGCTGAATCTATGTACCCTGGGTACTAGGAAGGAGTCGGTGAGGAGTCTCAGGCCTGCTGCCGTCTTGGAGCGTGCGTTGTATTGTGTCTTGAATAGCTGAGAGCACCGTTGCCGCCGATGCTTCCTTAGGCGTGTGCATCGGCACCGGTGGAATATAGATTGAGAAAATTAGGATTTGGGTGTTGGCGGTCCGAATCTTAACGGCCGTCAAATCCGGGTGGTTGCACGGCACCTGCCGGTGAGAGGACGTTGAGAGTTTCCGGTTTAGGTAGATAAGGCTTCGAAATCGGACTAAGTCGCTCTCCACCGTCGGCCGGTAAAGTCTCCATGCGCTGTGGTTTACGTGTGTTCGATATGCGGTGGTAGGCGGTTCCTAGATGAGAAGCACATCTAGGTTCTGATTCTGGTGCTCGTTGAGAGGGCTTCCATGCCCGCCCTCGATTTCATTATGTTCAACTGTAAGGCTCGGAGGTTGTTTTCTAGCATTGGGAGGGTAGTGCCTTGGTAGGCTTCGGGTATATAGGGTCCCCGGTGGCGTGTTCACTACCGCAGTCCAGACAGTGGGCTCTGATACCCGGTGGGCATCGTGCCTATTCATGTTGGCCGCCGCAGTAGCCGCACCGGGGGACTTCCTTACACGACCATGCGAGGTGGCCGAACCCTTAGCAGCGGAAGCACCGCTTCTTTTTGATTTCGTATTTCTCTACCCTTCCGATGTAACGTTGGTCGATCAGAAGGCCGTTGTCGAACATCCATTGCGCCGCCTCCGCTAAATCGAACTAGATACCTATTGAGGCGAATGCCCCTAGTATTTTGTCCCTTTCCTTTAGCTAGGCGATATCTTCAATTCGGAAGCCGCCTTCCTAGAGGTCGTTCTCTTCGGTAATCTTTCGGATAGCCCTTTCTTTTTCTCGCTCGAGGTCAATTCCTTGTTTTAGTATATAGTATACGGCTATACCGAATCGCGGTTTAACTAGCTTATCTTATTGCCTAATTTACGTAGCTATTCGTTGTTTACGCGCTGTCTCGGCCGATAGTAAGTCTCTAAATCTAATCACGTATCTAGTTTTAGTAGTACCTATCCCTACGACTTATACGTCTTAGGTAGTAGGGGTATTTAACAACGTAGTTCTAATATAGTTATTCGCTACGGGGATAGGTATATATCGGCTAAATTCGTTTATAATTCCTTCCGTTTAGGGATTGTCGATAGGGGACTACTAGGTGCTAATTCGGACACAATTCTAGTCTTTGTCCGGGCGTTAGTAGCGTAGCTAAGGGTTTACGTCGCCCGTACTAGCTACTATAGCGGCCTATGACCGGGCCGAGGGCGCCGGCGGCGGACTATCGAGTTATGCCCGTAGAGCTTTGACTTCTTTATAGAGCTTCTAGTTCTGTTCCTAGAGGATGTTCTGTTCGTGTTTGACCTCCTATAGGCTATTTAGCCGGTAGGGTTCAAGGGTATTGTCGTTTGGCTAGCGGAACGAAATATTGTATCTCCCTAAAGTAGCCATTTTCCTAGTAGTGGAAGAAGTTTAGGACTTGGAGATGGACGTTGTAAAAAGAAAGGCAATTTGTCAGAAGATGAAAAAGCTTGAAGAATGAACTTTAGAACATATGTCAAGAATTTTTCATGACGGCGCAGCTCTTATATTATGTTGGTAAAACGCTAGTATCGTACTGTTCTAGATTAGTGTAAAATCCTGCTATTTAAAACCCTTACCCAGATAGAATGTGACCCCTCAGCCCTTTTCCCTGGCTGGGTACCGCGGTACCAGTGCCTCGTTGATTGGGCACTGAAAGGCTGGCGGCTAAACAAAGGATCCTCCGTGCTCTTCGGGTTTGTTGATTAAATTTTATTACGTTTTTTCATTCTGTTCTTTTCTGTCTTGCTCGACCTCAACATGTCTCCGGATTCAGCCAATAAATCATAAAGGTCAAAAGCTTCCGCTGGGTCTCTTACATATTTTGTCCAGATTGTCAATCACAGTGACCTAAACCAGATAATTGAATTGGTGTGATTTAATATATGGAGGATTTCTGAAATGTGACCTAGAGATCATCACGATCGCAATCTGGCCCCCGAGTTCCAGACACAGAATAAGCCGTCTTTTAGCGCCTAGCATACGCCCAGTCCTCCTCTATCACACAAGATCATGCAGTAGCAGCTTCCTAGTCTCACTAATATGGGATAACCATAGCCAAAGATGACTCGGCGGCATTCTCCAGCGGAAACGACCTTTTTTTTTTAAGACGAAGGGGGTCCTAGTAAAGTGCTCGGATAAGATCAGATTAGCTCGGGTCGGGCCAGCCATGCGGAACTAGATCATTTCCTCACACTCAGGTAGAGACCGAGGCAGACAGACGGGAGAGTGTGACGAATGTAGCGATCTAGAACATAGGACAGATCTGGAAGGGATGCGCATGGAGGGGAGTCGTGGCTTGTCAATCAACGGAGTTAACGTACTCCACTACCGGGCATAGAACTCTGTGACCCGACGCCTTTTCACCTTACGCGGGCTTTTTTTGGCCTGCCCTGTAGAGGGTTGACTCTTTTCTGGGAGAATTTTCTGTTGCATGCTGTAATAATTGGTATTTCACGAAAGCTCTGGTCATTGATTGATCTTAACAGACATTTCCACCAAGGGTGCGTTGCTGGTTGCCCTGGAAACAAACTCTGTTTTTCTCATGTGTAACGCTCCCGAATTGAAAACTGAGGGAGGTGACGTTTTCTCTGGATTCATTATCCCATGTCATCGAGTTATCCGCGTAAACAAGCCAAAAGAATTCTATGGCAAAAGCTTCGGATACATATCACTCCTGTCATGGCCGATTTTACCGGCCAGCTAATGTGAGCAACGCCCATCTCATTCACATTGTGAAAATATGCATTGTCTGACAAGTACCAGCTCCTGAAGGCGGTGCCACAGACCACTGGTGATCTATCGCACTTACCTACAGAGGTCCTAGTTGAGATATTCAATTGCAGTGATTCGTTAGATCAAATGTGTCTCGCCCTGACTTGCAAATGGATGCTCCAGGTTTCATCGCTTGTGAGAATCCGGATACCGTCAGTAGCCAAGCACAGGTTCCGCCCACCATCCACCTGTGCAGATATATTTCTTCTTTTCAGGCGAATCGCACCTCGCGATGATAGTGGCAGTATCGAAAAAAGCATTGGTCTTTGCTGCGACTGCTTGCGGCATCGAACAAGGCGAAGACAATTCTGGAAAACGTACAAAAAGGACTGGCTGAAGATGGGAGTGACATCCGAATATTGGGAAAGTGCGGTAAGGTCTTGGCATGTCAATTATTCTTTTCAATGTCCGGAGTGCTGGTGCCGGGAGAGGTACGGCAATCGGGACCGCAACGAGAGTGCATAAGCAATATCGGCACGAGTGCTACCTATACCAAAGCGTCTGTCTCCCATAATGCTTCGCGGATCTCGTCTGCGAAAGGGCACGATGCTATCTAAGCAGTCTGTTCGACCCATCCCCCGTGGTCAGTGCCGAACCGAGCGTTGTAGGAGGTGCTAGAGGGGGATTACAGGGTGCGGATTCGAGTCAAGTGGACCAAGTCTACTGAACATCCCCGAGAAGATTTGTGACACAATGTTCTACATTTAGAATTTGACTGCCTGCTCTTGGGAATGTCTAGCAGTGACGATGTTGAATTTTGACGTCACGATTCCCAAATGGAGAATGGGGCGTTGAAATGTCCAATTGCTTGTAACTCTTAACATATCCTTTTAGCGTTGCCCGTACTTCATTACCCAGCATAACATACAATTGCAGAAATAAATCCGCGATGTCACGTAGTTCTTCCACAGAAGTAGGCGAGGCTAAGGTTGGAAGCGAGTGACCGGGCTGAACCTCACCAAGGATTCGAGCTGATATTACCTTTCTTCTCCTTGGCTGGGCAGAAGGCTCCTTGAACTTAGTCTACCTCCCAGTCATTCCGACTCTGCCCCTCCTCGTGGACACCGTTCTCATCGTCAGGCACACACACTTTCTTTCTCACCCACTAGAGAGCCAATCCAGATCGCCGAGTTTCAGAGTCTCCTGCAGCCAATCACACCGCTACTTGCCCCCCGGAGGGGACTTTCTCTAGCCAAATTCAGCTTAGCGCAATCAAATGGACGTATCTAATGCAAAGCAGATTTTTGGGGTCGGAAACCGTCGAACTTTGTTCTTCAACCAGCTGCGAGTCCTTGAAGATTCACCAGAGGTTACTGGAGTCGAAATGCGAAGTCGTGGCAGTCGCCCTTCAACACGATTTTCCAGAACGCAGTTCTAGGCGTTATACGTTCACCGAGACTGCCTATGTCACAGTGGCGCAGTTTGTCGAATGGGCATACAGTGGAGACTATACTAACGTGATACCTACACCTATCGATGAGCCTCGAGTTAAACAACCCAAAAACCCTCCCGGGTCACCAAATCTACAGCCACCACCGGATGACTTTTCGGAAGAGGTCAAGGCTTTACATGCACACACTCTGCTATCTCATCTACACGTCTACGTATTCAGTCATATTTATCAAGTCTCGAGGCTCAAGGAACTGGCATTTGATAAATCTACAACGGTCCTTAGAGATATGGGAAAGCCGAGCACATGCTAATCTCGATTTTGAATGTTTGATGCCAGGGAAGATTTGCATGTTGCGCAAAGACCCCAAATTCGTCCTTCTGTTGTATATGTCGGTCCCAAAAATAGGTCGAATGATTCTCCTGATCACCAAGCAATCAGTAGATTCAGGCACGGAGAAGTAACAAAGGAGTCGGCATTTTGAAAGGGTCCCAAATTTCAAGTGCTCATGTTTCTTTCATTCCGTGCGCTGTATTTCTTTGATTCTGCTGTTGAACCTAATGTTGTGGATAGAGTCAAAGACGCCGAAGACATCATCTTGGTAGAAGGTTAATCAAAGAAATATGTATCCATGAACGGAAATACACACCCCTTTGACAACCTTTGGAATAAAGTATTCGAAGATGATGTGTTTCTTGACATCATTCCCTATGGCCCGAATGTACCTCGGTAAACGACCACATCTTGTAACAACGTTGCCCTACAAATGGGGACTTACCTGGTGTCTATATTAACGGCAAATGATGGATCAACACCTCTGATGATGTGGAGGTGCGGGTACAGAGGTTATGTAGATTAAGCCTAAAAACTAAATCAATTTGACTTCTGGGTCACAGAACAACTGCTTGGGTCTTTCCGAACAAAGAACAGTCTCACGACGCTCCAATCACCAACCACGGTACCAGAAAGTATTGCATGAGAATAACGATCATCCTTCTAGCTCCAGCGAATGTGGGAAAAGGTACATTCAACAAGCAAGTCGTCCACGTATCCCATTCGCGCATAAAGTTCAGAGCGCAATCGAAACAATGCCGTTTTCGTCCGGGACCGGAAGGCCTAGGCTCCTCAGCTTTTTGCTCCTCTTCCGTCTTTTGCCCGGGACGATATTCTTCCAATCCCTATACAAATATGATTTCCCCAGTAACATGTCTGCAAGGGTGGGTTCAGTAGCAGGCTCTTCAACTGGAGGTTCTTCAGCGGGAGCTTCTTCAGTGGGAGGCTCTTCAGCGGGAGGCTCAGCGGGGTAAAGCTCCTCGGCCTCAGCGGTAGGCTCTTCCGGATCACACTCAGGGAAAGGCTCATCGGGGACAGGCTCCTCGGCGGGAGGAACATCCTCCTTATTAAGATCTGCAGGGATAGGGCCTGCGGGCTCGGGTGCACAGGCGAAAGTGTTAGAATTGCCAGTCTGTCTGTTCATAGGGGGCTGAGATGCAGGCCACACGAACGAGCTATAGTCAAACACATGTCTAAACGGGCTTTCAGGCACAATTTCATCGGGCTCGTCCGCGAGCACTTCAGCAGGAATGGCTGGAGATGCAGTAGACTCATTCGCGCCACTTTCTTGCGGCGTAGCAGCAGTAAACCCATTGACCACGAATCCATCTTCGGAGGATGTATACTCTTCTGCTAGTCTCACAGATCTGTTGGTGACCGTGGCTGTTTCGATTTTTGCCACATGCTTAGGTTCCCTATCATCTTCGACTTCGGGCGCAACTTTATCTTCGATGTGAGCCTCAGCTTGCAAGGAATGTACACGCGCCGAGAGGATGTCAATGACCATCCATAAAATTGCAGCGTTGAAATTAGTAGGTCCCTCTAAGTTGCGTTTTCCGACAATGGCACGAATGTTGGCATCCGATTTCCCAGGCACAAGTTCACGTTCAATGACTTTCCTGACATAGTTTGGAAGCCATATTTCGCCGCGCGGGAGATCCAAGAAAGCACTTTTAGTCGAGGATATAACTTCCTTTGATGTCATTGATTCCCCAAAGTGTTCCATGTATTTTTCGGCCAGCGCCTGAAGGCCATAAACTTCATATTTCTTCGCTGCATGATAGACTTCAACACTTTTTTTGAATTCTTCGCGCACATTCTGTGGTTCGTCGAAATATTGTACTTGGTCATCTGTCTCGATGGTCTCATATTCACCCGTGTACATGAAATGCACTATGGTGTGCACGATTCTGCGAGAGATACCAGAAAGCCTTAGGTGAATAAAGCCTTCATGCATTCTAGGTCCAAGCAGATCAAAAATTCGGGGATACTTCTGGAGATATTTCGCCGGAATTTCGTGTTCTTCGTCGGATCCCATGCCGTCAACACGGATGGCAACGTTGACCAATGGAAGTTGGTAGGGCCTGCAGTAGGTTAGTAAGTCTAATTTGAGCGCAATTAGAATATTCTTACGAGAAATTCGGTTGGTTGTATTCGATTTTGGGAAGTCTTTTCGTACTCCGTCCGGGGTAAGGCGGGTGAGTGAAGTTGCGTTGGGGACCGCACCCACTTTCGTCAGTCTGATAGCCATTCTGTCCAAAGAACTGAGGTCCTGGGGGCCTTCCATCGTAAGGTCTCGGCGCAGGGGTAAACCCCTCATTCATTTCATAGTATGCAGAGCGCCTAGCGCCCATTGTGGCTTTTTTTTGGTGTAGGATTCAGTCAACGTGTGGATTGAGCTCCAGTGAGACACATTGCGCCTATATTTGTAGGCTAGGAAATTGAAAAAGAGGTGAAATGCATGAGCTGTTCATGCTTGCCCAGCGCATCAGAAGAGCCAGCATCTCACTGGCCATATTCTCGTGTTCGCTGACCCCTGCAATCGCGATTTCCAACTGCACCACCGAGAGCCAATCGCCAAGCAACACGCACTTAAGTCATATGTAGGAAGCCAGGCAGCATGCCTGGGCTGAAACGAAGGAGTATCATTGGATCCCAAGGCCAAAGCAAGGTGAGGCAACAATCAATATCCTGTAATTTCTCCAAATAGGTGATGCAATTCACACTCACAGGTCAAGCGCTGGTGTTCTGCCACCTTAGCGCCCGCCTCACTCAAAAGGGCCAGACTAAATCAGCACCACAACCTCACATTCGCGTGAACAGACAGTGTGTCTTAGCGTCTTAGCACAGATGTGTAGCCGGCTACGAGCGATCGAGGATTTCCACTCTGTGATAAGCAGTCTTGTTGGCTACCTTCACGAGCATCTTCAGACCCTTTAGGGTTGCCAATTTTATCCAATGTTTGTTCTATCCGATTAGCCATGACCGCAAAGACATCGGTAGCGAAACTGACCTACAGCAACTCCTCTAACGATAGGTTCTTTAGGTCTCGAGATAGACTCTTGGTTTCGCTACTCCATGGATAGGAGGGCAGGGTCTTTCTAATTACAGTATCTTCTCAACAATCTCGGCTAACGCGAATAGCTTCAACGTGGCGGCGTTTATCTCCGCCTTTCTTAGTTTGCAACTATGCTCTATCCCGGCTGCGGGATGACCATCATCAGCATCATTGACTCAACTACGGCTTCCACGAAACCTACGTGATTCCCTCCTACCTACCAATCTTGACCCCACCGGATTCCGAAAGCAGTATCGTGTTAGCGCTCAACGCTGCGAGCGCCCTTCCGCATCCGCGTAGGTATTGTATGCCCTCGAGAACCTATGATATGTAAGCCAAGGACGTAGTTCACCAACATACCTAGCACCTACCGGCTAGACGATTACTACAAGCTCGCTCTCGGTGACCGGATACTTCAACGCTAATGTTTGACTGACGAAAAGCTCTAGCGGCTCCCAAACGAGGAATGCGTGGTTTTCATGGAGGAAACATTCTTTGAGACTCGGGAAGCTTGGATAGGTGATCCGGCTCATAAAGTCTAGCATCGGTTTGATCGTTGTACATATTTATTGGAGCTTCTCTACGTTGACTAGCTCTATATTGTTTTCCAGACGACGCGCGAGTATCACCTCTCGGCTCAGAAATATCTGCATAATAGCATTATACGTCCGCCAACAATCCTCGTTGATTTGTGGGACTGTAGGCCGTCCTTTATTCACCCGTTTCAAGGGCTCTAGTAAAAGCTTTGTCGAGTGGGATATCGGAGTATTCGAAGGCTCCGGGTATAGTAAGGTAGGACCGGGCGATGTTTCTAGCTTGGCCCAATTTGGTAGTTTTGCGAGCATCGTGGTCGGAGGGCGATGCTGGGAATCTATCTCTACGGAAGATTGTAAAAAAAGAAGGTGAGGTGAATACGGTACGCAGACGATAGTAGAACACGAGCTCCCTTAAAGCCCCGAAGATTTGTACGATTAAGAGATTTGATCAGTAGGGAGAATTTATCTATAATGAACGTCTTGGGTTTGTTATTTGGAGTGCAAAAGCTAGTTGCTATGGTCTCAATGTTCTCTGACTAATTTGTTAGCTAGGGTGGCTTCTGTAGAGGCGTCTTTCGTCAACAGCCCACGTGGCCTACAATAAACACCTTAAGTAACCACCGTCCAAGTCGACCGTTGAACAACCATCACCGTTGGCATGACTCTTGCCTCAAAGACGTAGGTTTCTGACAAATATTTGCACGGACCTGTTCCTTCTGTGGTAGTGTTGCCCTGCCATACATCTCGTCAAGTACTGCAATGACGAACGGCCATGTCGTGGAAGGTGCCCGATTTTCTTGAGTCAAGTTCCGGACATGCGTTGGATGGGCGTCGGTCTGTTGCTAGGGCCCGCCCGGCGGTGACGCGCGCAAATCACCTACGGCTCGTAACGATCAGGAGTCACCAAGCCGTCCCTGGGAACGGAATCATATACTCCAGGAGCCACTGGGCCCCGCTTCGCAGCCGTGCATTTGCCCCATATTGTTACCGTAGAGCGGAGTTTAGTAGTTCCGGAGAGGAGGATTAGTCCTTCCTCTCTGGGTTTCAGTTCTTAGGATTATGATCAATCCCATTATCTCTGGCTTTAGGCTGTTTTTGTTCTTACTTCGTAACAACCACTCATTGATTCTCTACTCATAATCTGACTTCTAGGCATCGTGACACTCACTTCGGTTTTCTCTTACTTTTCTCTCACTTTACTTTCCTCTTATTTTCTCTCACTTTATTTCATCCCCCTCTTACTTTACCTTAAACATTATACTCACTTAGCGTATTATAAGCCCTTGCCTATATAGGTATGTGCCTAAGTTGCTATAAGAAATCATGTTGCTAACCTATATAAAGGGTATATATACTAGTCCTACACCGCTCTTAATAGGAAAAACTATCCTATTCATAGGGCGGCTACGGATCACTGATCCTTCTCTTGAAGATCCCCAACGTATCTAAGGTAGGTAAGCTATTACGAACCAGCCGCTTCTAAGAAGCACCCGTTGCTCCTACTCTTCCTAGCCCCTTAGACACCTACCACGAGGCGCGCAAAATCTCTCACTTCACCCAACCCATTTCACCTTAGAACCAGTAACCACTTCATCACCCATCGTGAGCCCTTCCTTTACACCATCTATGCCAATATGCGAAAGCTAATGCTGCCAATCATAGTTGCCTCGTCCCGCCTTTGTGACACCAAATATGCCTCCAAGTCGAGGACCCCGCCATTTCAACGAGGTGCCCTCCAACCAAACAGCATAGAAAAAGGCTAATACGTCCGCCGGTAGGGTAAAGAATGCCAACCAGGTGGATGCCTAGAACTCCGCCTCTGAGCTGAGTCAGGGTTAATATCTATCCCTACGCATGCTTATCGTGGAAAGAAAAAAAATGAGACAGACAGACATCAATCGTCTGGGACTAGGCGCGAATCACACCGCTGCTCAGCAGTGGTTGGCACAGTTTACACCATATCTCAACTACCTACAGTCGGTCCACTTTGATACATCGATCCAACCTTGGCAGACCGGCAACCTAGAAGCAGCATGCCGAGGAAGAAATTGCTGGTCATGGAGAGGAAATTGCGGGCGTCCGTAGCAATGTCTAGTAAGTTCTATGTTATTGCCTAAATTTCCAGCGTTTACTAAGAATTTCTAGGCAGCAACAAGTCTGTGGCTGTGCTCCTCGACTCTTCCTTCCATCTGCCATCCATGAATGATCAAAACGGGAAGGCCTTCACCGATTTCATGTGCAGATATAATAGACTCCATTTTGTTGGTAGGAAGCGATTTTGGGAGTATGAGGAGCAGGAATCAAAGCAGTTGGCTTCAGGGGTACAAATTGTTCAATCACGCCCATCTTATACAGCACTACTATGAATGTTTGCACTGGATGTCTACACTAGATGTTTGCATGTTTGCGTTGAATGTTCGTATTGCATATTTGCACTTGATGCCTAAATTACGAGTCATAAGTTTATGCCTACATCCTAAGGCACCCATATATCAATGACTGCACATATCTGTTTGGTTTATTTCATTCCGCATCTAGAATGACATACCATTCCTTTCTAGCTATGTCTCTGGTCCTGACCTTGTAACTAAGCTAGTGACAGCTCTTAACGTATAACGTAATCCACTCCGCAAGTGAGCCAATGATAATCTCACATGTTTCGGTCATGTCCCAGAAACCCAACAACAGTTCAACCACCCACTATGCCACCAACTGTACATGGAATAATGGGAATCGCTGGACAATAAAAGTGCTAAGCTGATTAACTGATATGTTTTCCAATGTCTTCTGGCCCACTGCATGCGTCATCGAGTTTTCCAACAAAAGCCACCTCCACCACCAATTCTCGTCTGGTGGAAGACGAAAGCTCAAAGACTGGATAAAGTCTGTGCTAGAAGACGCTTGGAAATACCCCCCAGGTGGCTAGAGTGGTGCCCCCCTCGAGCAAATCGAGCAGGGGGCTGTTCAGCTTTACCCACACGAGCTTAGCACAGTTCCCACCGAGATACTTCGCCCCCTAGCGCCCGTATGCATCAACACATGCGATCTATACTGCTGGTTACACGACGAAAGATTAGTAGAAATACTAGTGCAGGAACCGAGCAATCTCGTGGAGAACCAGCACAAGCGAAAGTATTTCGACGGGAGATCGCGTCCACAATCATACCCACATTAGGTGAACTAGATCAAGGTTGCCATTATAGGTCAAGGGGCTGCAGTCAAAGATGGGTACCTAGGTACATCATCAAGCCAAATCTGCAAGGCCCAAGGCGAGAACGTCATGTCGGGGAGGATCTGACTATTTCCCAATGGAGTTCGCCGATTTCCACAATAGCTGAAACAAGGGACACCCGCTAAATTTTTGAATATGTTATGCATCCCCCAATCAACTAGCTGGTCCTTGATCCCCAGGAAATTTTCGGCAAGGCCTGCCGGGGCTATGTGGTCAGTAGCTGTCACTTTGCACTTGACGCTTTCATAGGGCTGCCTAGGTGGGTATGTGGCGTGCTAATTGTAGAAGAATTCCAAACCTGGGATTCTAAAGAAGCCTAGCTGTTTTCCCCTTATGTATCACGGTTTTTAGCAAGCATAGTGGTGGCGTATAAAGAGCTCCGATGGTCTACGGGACCTCCATGCACTTGTACCTATGAGCTATCAAGAGTATCAAGCTAGCAAATACAAGATAAATAAGGCGAATTAGAACAGTCATTTTCAAATTTAGGTGATTGTAGCTACATTGATGCTATCTGGGTATTCACCAATGCGGAATTACTTTCTCTATGTGTTTATGTGTTTACTTCCACGCCTTGGCCTAGTAGGTTCCGCCGCTTGGACGAGCATCACGATTAAAGCAATATAAGCAAGTATACCTTGTATATAGCCTCTCACTAGGATAGCATGACATAGTTATGTTTCGTGATAAAATATCGTCCCCGTGGTACGTGGTACCACGTGATGATACATAAGAGATTTTACTCTATATGTAAGAGGTAAGTAAGAGAGGCTCCAGCCTATGTAGGTGGCTGGACAACTCCACCCTAGGAGACAAATACAGATGCTGTAGATCTTGCTCAACGTCATATGTAACGCCATCAAAAACCTTATAGCTATAACTGTGACATCAAAACCAACTCAAATATCTGAATGTCTAAGTTGATCCACTTCTGGATTTACGGATCGGCGTTACGAGTCTTTGTCACGAGCTTCAGATCAGGAATTATGAAAGTACCAGAGCAGAGAGTTTTCAATGGAGTCCGATCTTAGAAAGGTTATGTATTCTGCCCATCATTGCCATATTCATGTGCTATGCACGTTCCATGCATTCAGGGATGTATTTGTCAACATAGATACTTGTGTAGCAACACCGGGACAGTGGAATCAACCTTGACATGCATTGGATTTCTTTCGTTTTCCTTTTCACGGTACATAGGAATTGAATTGCATAGCTAAAAGCTTCCATTACCGAGGTGGAAAGTTATTTTCCCGTCGTATACAATAACCGCTAATGAAATTGACGGGTGCATTTCATCTCGAGTCTTTCGACCACTTGTCCTTCCGAAATTCGGGGAGCCTTAGCTCATTTGAGGTTGTGGACCTATAGGATTTCATCTTAATTCCTACCTTGAAGTATATGCAAGCCTCAGCTTGAATTATGCGAAAATACCTCCCCGTGCCTTGCGGGGCGGACGGATGGGGAATATACGTAGGGAATCGGCAGACAATCAGTGATCCGAGCAGAATGGGGATTCCCCTCAGGGACCAATGACTGAGAATTCCACTAAAACAGCAGAGATAAAATGCTGACAGATGCTATTCTAAATAATAGAGAATGGCGAGAATGTCAACTACAATGCAAGGCTGCCTTGTTTTGCGATGTCCCATTAACAGAGTTCGGTGGCATAAATTTCCGATCAGAGGTTCATGCAGCATGATGTCGCACGGAAAAGGTACCCTTTAGTTGGGGTTACGGATCCTGCAGTTTATCCGCGACGTATGTTGTGGGTTTACGGAATAGCTAGTAGTCGCCTAGTTTGAATACTTGCATATGGACCCATTTAGAGCGAGTCGATCAGTGTCCACTCAGGCGGATCTAGAATCTAGAAAACGGGAATTACGTGATTTATTTCGGGCTTTCTTCAGGACTGGCTATTCTATCAGCCATCTGTTCAGCAAGGTAGTCTAAGGGACCAAGAGGAATACCAGTGAGATATTGAACTGGGGTATATCCTAGACAGTGGGAGTGGAATGTTTGAAACACGCAAAAGTGAAAACTACGGAAAGTAAATACCCGAATCCAACCACCCCATTCTGAATAGTGTACTATACTTGATGTACTGTAATTAGACATAAAACTTTGTTTGACAAGTGGGTAGCGCTGTTGTTTATGGGAAATCTGCTAGTAACATCAAGGAGTTTGGTAGTCCATCGGTGGATCTGGGTGGGTCTCAGATTCAGCTCCCCCATTTCCACTTCATCTAATGTCCGCCTATTATTTCCATCCCCTAGCCATCCCCTCCTTCGCTCTTCACTCGAGTGGGGTGCGCCAGAATCGTCGGGACAAACCTGTTCACTCTTGCCATTCCCCACATGACCCACCATGCTAATGCACCTCACCTTTAGACGAGGTGGATGAACAAAGTGCCAGCCCTGCTTTTATATGGAGTACGAATTACTCCGGGTCTCATGCCGAAAGCCGTGATTTGGAATCCCATCTATGCTTCCATCTACGCCTCAAACAAGAGCATTGGAACGCTGCCGAAGCATTACGATCACGGGCTGTGTCTGCTTAGCTGTATGATGGCTCGCACGGTTGCTCCCGCTACGCACGTCAACCAAAGGGATTCTATCCGAAGTGGAGCTTGAACAAGTGGATCCCTTTGCGTCACAGATCCTGCATGGTTCATCACATTCCATCACCCATTGCTAGCATGACCTAGGCATCCAACCACGCGCGAACACTTGCCTACACTGTATGTAGTGACTCGGATGCGATCGGACGGGCCGGTTCCCATGTCAATCGATCGACAGTTTGCCCAGAGGGTAGCATTGTCCACTTGGTGTCCTGGGTGCTCGCTTCCGTTGGCTACCAACAGCAAGGTCCGGAGCTTCAAGGCCTACACGGGAGACGCCACGGCAAAGGAAAGAGCAAAACTGACAGCCAGCCATGACTGGCGCACGGTTCACATGTTGAGATCTGTGAGCTATGCCCTTGACACAGCCTATCAGGGTTACAATTGAAGCCATAGAAAGCCCCTTATGCATACTGGCGGCGACGCCGAAACCTGGGCCATCGGGCTATTTACCTGTGAGACCTTCTAGAGCCAGCTTGAATGAATCTGCACAAGCCGCCTTTGTGTGTCTCTTGCCCGATAATGCGGACTCAGGGTGGTCATAGTGGAGAGAAGAATGCCTATAATTGTCATCATCGTACAGCCTACCTGCAGCGCTCCACGTCCGCTTCTCCACGTTCCACATCCACCAAGCTGGAAACCGGGACAATCGGTACTAACGGACTCCCTGCCCCGTACGCTGCAGCTTTCTGCATTGCACTGCACCCCTGAACCACTTCGGCCTGGGCGCAGCCATACATAGCTGGAGAGATCGACATCAGTACTCTTGCTCTTGGGGAGTCAATTGCGTCGTCGGCCCACACCTGATATGCTCGTGGCTTCTACTTTGCAGCTAATACAATCCAATCGAGCAAGGGAGGAGATAGTCCGGTCTACAGAAGCTGAAGCTGGTCCCGACTCCTCGGTGCGCCATGCTGTAATAGTGATGTGGAGCTAGTACCCCGGCCGCTTTCTACGCAGTAGGTCCTCAGCCGTCAACCCAATTGGGAAAAGGAAAAAAGGGAAGAAAAAAAAAGATTCGAATCATATTCGGCTCATGGCCTGGACGCTGCTACAAAATCCCTCATGGCCCCCAAGCATAGTCATGATTCTTTTTCATGACTCCCTTCCCATCTCAAGATTATCCCTCGCACGTGCTCTCCACATTTTTGGAGCTTTACAACCGATCAAATTGCGGTTTTGTGTCGCCTATACTGTTGCTTTAAGAGCTGTTGCTCAAAGAAAGAAGCTATTTCTGAAGATACTCCTCCTGTCCGCAAGATCACCTCGCCCCCCAGGAGACGTTCGGGACTGTCTACTGAAAACGTGACTGTTCCTCCTACTATAACGAAGACCCGTACGATAACCGAAATATCCCCCGATACCACCAGAATGGCTCCCGCTCTTGTGTCTCCCCTCCCTGGTAACCACAACTCCCACTTCTACTCTAGTCTATCTGGTAACTCCCGGCAAGTGTCCGGTATCTCCGCTGTCTTCGACAACGACAGCATCTCCAACCATGGCCGCTCCTCGCGCCGCGAGTCTGGCTTCATGACGCGCAAGTTCAATGGAGCTGGTAACTCCAACATCACTAGCGTTGTGCAGTCCCTGCATCGTCGCAGCGGCGATGAGCTTGGCATTGACTCTTACACTCTTCTGAACACTTCTTACCACTCCATTACAGAGTGGATTCGGAATCAGCGTATGAGCCACCTACCGGCCGAGGGAAGTAGCTATGACAAGGTCCTAGCCTGGGCTCAGTTGTTTATTGAGCGTCTGAACAAGTTTGATGAGAACATTCAGGGCTTCGCCGGTGACAGCTATCTTGCCGCTCAGCTTTCTTATGGCTACTGCTACATACTCCTTCAGGTATACTAGAGTTACATATCGAGTCGATTGGTCACAAGCTAATAAGCTCGTACAGCTTGGCAAGGAGAACGCCCGGGCGCTCATGATTTCCTTTGGGTTCTTCTACAGCACATCATCCGCTCTGGTGAACCTCCTTCATCGGACTGAGCTGTTCGCTGTCACCCAGGAGATCAAAGAGCAGCTTATCCTGGCTCTGTCCGACCTGGTTACTCTGGTGGCTAGCGTGTCTACCCACTTCCACCAGGCTATCCGTGGATTGACTACCGCTTCGGTGTCTGTCGACATCTATGACACCTTCCCCGGCCAAATCCAGACTTTTAAGGAACGCTGCTCCAAGATTGCTGAGACTATGTGGCGTCACCAGCTCGCCAAGGAGAACATTGACACGGAACGAGGTAAGGGTCCCCTGAATATCGCAACAAGCAGAGTGAATGGACTGACTTTGTTTTTATAGTTGCCGTCGTGAAGTCCGTTCGCTCCTGGCTCTCCCCCGAAGATCGCGTCCTCAACCGCCTCGCCGAGAACTCTTCCCACCTTGCCCACGAGCGTGAAGAGCTGACCTGCCTGTGGGTGGGCCCATACTTGACTGCCTTCCTGAAGAGCAACAACCACACTCTGTCCTTCTTTGGCAAGCCTGGATCTGGAAAGACTGTGCTCGCATCTGTCATTGTCGATCGTCTCCAGGAACAGATCGGTGGTACCACTTATAACGCTTTGTTTGTTCCCATCAGTAAGTATTGGCACTATTTAGTCTACTGGCTGGTGATTACGTACTGACTATAACTTCTGCAGATGCCCGCATTCCGGCTGAGACCACTCCCATTGCCATCGCAAAGAGTATTCTCTACCAACTATTCGAGCAGCGCATTGGTAACATCCAGCTTCTGCATATTCTCGGCGACGCGTTCGAGCGCAGCAGCAAGACTATCAATGTTGCCGACTACGAGGGCATCCTCTGGACCGCCCTTCAGCGCGCCCTGACTGCCGCTCTCCCCGGCGCCAAGGAACTAGTCATTGTTGTTGATGGTCTTGATGAAGCCACCTGTGGCGAATCCACTCTGTTCAAGAAGCTCACCGCTGCCACCGTCGGTGGTGTAAATGTGAAACTAATCACACTCGGTGCCGAGAAACCCTCCACCACCGGGAATGTGATGCACGTTCCCGTCAGCGAGGAGCGAATCTACGATGACGTTTCTATCGTTGTGCGCGCTACCTTTGAACACAGCAAGACCTTCTACGAGCTTTCAGAGTTTGAGCAGGAGTCTGTCGTTGATCAGATCACCGAAGCTTCTCGTGGCTCCTTCCAGTGGGCCAAGCTTGCCACCAAGAAAGTTCGCCAGGAGCACAACCCTGACAACTTCCGCAAGACCTTGGATGCTATCATCAAGAACCCTCCAACTGTCACGGACTTCGTGACTCATGCCCTGTCTTCTCCCGATGTCAGCGAGGATGCCAAGCTGATGCTCCTGTGGCTTACCACTTCCGATCGGCCCCTGCTTCTGAAGGAGCTCACCACTCTGGCTTCCATTCAGGTGGACAAGCAGACCGTATCAGACCGCAAGGTGGACCCGTTGCATTCCCTCAAGCCTCTGGCCTCCCTTGTCTTCATCCAGGATGGCCAGGTGTACCTTCGCCATGGCCTGATCCGCACTGCCGTGTTGGATGTGTTCAACAAGGGCAAGCTCGTTCCGACCATCAAGGACCGTCACCATGATTTCGTCACCCGTCTGCTGGTCTACATCAAGAGCACGGTCACCGAGCAGCACTCTCCTTCCCTAACTCCTCTGGACCCCCACGACACCGCCCTGCTGGTGCAGAGAAACCCTCTTCTGGACTTCGCTGTTCGGTACTGGCCTCACCACTTGACTCAGACTACCACCTACACCACGGGTGGTGACGCCCCTACCGCAAAGGAGTTCAGCAAGATTTTCCCTGTCTCTATAACTCTGCTGTTGCTCCAGAACACCCTCTGGCAGAACATCTCCACCCCGACGCTGTTGACTTTCCAGACCACTGTGACCAACCTGTGCCGCAACATACTGACCCCCAACAATGTTGTGACTCTCCAGTCCCTCATTACTCTGGCCATCCTGCGTCGTGATGTCGGAAAGGTCCCCGAGGCCATTCCTCTGTTCTACGAGATTGTCACTCTTAGCAACACTTTGCTTACCACCAAGCACATTATGACTATGCAAATGGCTACTTTGTTCCTCGACCTCACCGTGGACCAGACTACCAACAGCAAGACCGAGATCATGGTAAAGCGCGAGGAAATTCTTCTGGTCTTGATTGAGACCTACAAGGTTCACTACGGCGCCACCTCCGAGAAGGTTGTCGCTACTCTCCGTGCTCTGATCGAGCATTACCGCTTGACCAAGGAGGAGACGAAGATTCAGCAGATCCAGAGCACCATCCAGACCATCACTGGTCAGTACAGCGGCGACGATGATAGTCGCGACCTTCACGTCCACCTGAAGGGCCACAAGCAGGATGGTGAGACTGGCATTCGCTTTGTCTTGGATGCGGAGGAGGATGAGACTGTGTCAGACTCATTCGACTTTGAAGCTCTCGTCAAGCTGGCTCAGAAGTACACTGCTGAGGGCCATATCACCGAGGCCGAGCGCATCTATGTCGAGATCTGGCAGCGTGCTAGCAAGGAGTGCCGTACTCAGTACTCCGAGCAATGGGAGCAGATCAAGCTGAAGGCTGTGGTTGTCTACTCCCAGTTCCTTCAGACCCAGAAGCGCGAGACCGAGGCCTCCTCTATCCTGTCTTCCGTCTATGAGGAATACCGCTCTTCCACCACGACTGTCTCGCAGAGCACTGCTTCCCATTTCCACCAGATCGCCAAGATTATGACTGCCGTTGGCATGTCTGTTGCTGCTCTGGCCATCTTCAAGAAGGTTGCTCACTACTACCAGAGCACCAACAGCACTCAGACGTCCTCGTACGCTGAAATCCAGCAGAGCATCTCCCAGACCTCGCAGCATGTGATGCAGTCGGCTAGCTCCTCGTCCTCTACCACTGTGTCGGAATCGGTTCTAGAGGAGATTGTCTATGAGGCCTCTAGCTCCAGCTCCAGCATCAATCAGAGTTCGTTCACTGCTACCTATACCCTGGTTGAGCTTTACGTCAACCAGCACCGCTGGAAAGATGCCACGCGCGTTGTCAAGAAGGTCCTCCAAAGCCTCTGGCCATCGCTGTTTGCTCCCTCCATCCAGGATGTGGTCCTTCCTGACCGGCGCGTCGACAAGTGCATTGACCTTGCCGATCGCTTGAGCCGATGCTACCACTACCGCCGTCGCTTCCCTCGCGAGGAAAACATCCGCATTCGCGTGTACCGTGCCGTCCGCGCTGCTAAGCCTGTGGATGACAAGATTCGTCAGGGGGTCACCGCCGAGCTGGTGCGCTTCTACCAGCGCTCTTCGCAGCCCGACCGGGTCATCAGCACCAACCAGGAGATCCTCGAGGACTACGTCAAGCACTACGGCCCTGAGCACCCCACTGTCATCGAGACTTTGTGGACCCTGGCTAAGCTTACCTACCCTCGTCCTATCTCCGTAGAGTACTACCAGCGCATCGTTCGTGCCTTGAACAAGGACTCGCCGAACTGCCACCCCGATGCCATCGAGCCTCTGATCATTGTCTTGACTGAACTGTACAACCAGAGCCGCTACACCGATGCCGTGCCTTACTACTCGCTGCTGTTCACCACCTGGTTGAACGACCCCAAGAAGAGCCCCAAGTTCCAGGACACCACCTTCGTTCAAGAGTTTTTCACCCGGTACACCCAGTGTCTCCGCAGCATTCGCACTGACTACACAGTGATCCACAAGATTACCACCGACTACCAAACCAAGGTCAAGGCTGTGTTTGGCGCCACCGCTTCGATCACCATCAAGGCTACCCTGACTCTTGCCAAGGTGTGCCAGGAGTCCAAGCGCTACGAGTCTATTGCCATCGCCCTCTACGAGGAGCTCCTCAAAATCAAGACCGACGAGTTTGATCAGGAAGAAATCCGTGCCACATTGGATGGTATCTACGAGGAGCAGACTTCCCTGGCTCTCAAGTCCGAGTCGGTCTCTGATGAGATGGTTTCGCGTGCTTCGAAGATCCTACGCAAGCGCGTCACCACCATTCGTGAGCAGCACGGCTGGGCCCACGAGGAGTCCCTGTCCCAGCTGTCTGAGATGGTTTCCTTCCACTACAAGCACAGCAAGATCGAGTCTGTCCTTGAGGAGCTGAAGCAGTCTACTGTGCACATCCTATCCGAGGAGTCTTCTTCAGTTGCATTGGCCGCTGCCGCTGTTACCATTGCCGATAGCTACATTGCCACCAACCAGGTTTCCAAGGCCACTCAACTGTCGGAAGAGCTGTACCGCCAGGTGATCATGAAGGATACCTCCAAGGTCAAGGAGTCTCAGTTTGACCTCACCACCAAGGGCCGCCAGAGCTTGATCTTCCTTGCCCAGCTCGAGCACAGTCTCCACCAGCGCACCTCGACGATCACCGAGATCCTGGCCGCGCTGACCACCCAGTACGTTTACTTTGAGGAGTTCCGTAGCCAGACCGTTTCCAAGACCAGCACCTTCCAGTCGGTCTCTCTGTCTGCTTCTCGTCTGTACCACTTCCTGCTCCGCAGCAACCGGCACACCGTCGCTACTCGTGTCTTTGAGGACTACGTTGCCTACTTCCTCGACACCGAGGGCAAGCGCATCAAGTTGACCGAGACCTCTCAGGTCAAGATCCTTCTGGTGACCATCCTGGACCACTTCAACACCCACCAGTCCTCGAACTTCGTTCGCTCGGTCGGTATCGCCGCCAACTACCGTGTCCTTGACCTTCTCCAGAAGAAGAGCTACGATCATGCCGCTGACCTTGCCCTCGCTGCCTTCCGCTACATCTCGGCTCACGATGTCTACCGCACCCCTGCCATTGTCAAGTTCGCCTTTACCCTTGGCGTCTTCATCACCGGTCGGACCATCACTCCTCAGCCCGATGCTTCCGCCCAGAAGAAGTTGAACGGTGTCTCCGCCGTCATCACCACCGAGGTCCTTCGCACCATCAGCGACCTGAAGATCAACCTCGCCCAAATCAGCCTGGACTACCTGAACATTCTGATTGGTATCCTCGGCGAGCAAAAGGACTACAAGAACCTCGTCTGGTTGCTATCCGGCCTCTGGACTAGTCGCAACAAGCAAGCCACCTGGTCCCCGGCCATCACCCTCCAATTGGCCCGTCGCTACATCCTGGCCCGCTACATGGTCGGCGATGCCCTCAAAGCCGCCCGTCTCGCCGAAGACATTGTGTACAACTGCCGCCGCGTCAACGGCGCCCGCCACTCCAGCACCCTAGAGATGTCCACCCTCTTGACCCAGTTGTACACCGGCATTGCCCAGCGCTACCAGTCCGAGAAGGGCGGCCAGCACATGGCAAACAAGTACTACAAGAAGAGCGCTAGTGTCCACGAGAACCTGCTCCGTGTCTTAGTCGACCCCCACTTCGCCGACTTCGAGGGCGGTCTCGAGAGTAGCCTGAGCATGGATGGCTCTGCCTACGACCTTGACCTCGCTGACAGCTCTAACGGCCACTCTTCCGTCTCTGACGGCGAGCATGTCCGTCGGCACCTGAATCTGCTCAAGCTGTCTGTGCAACGCCTGGGTGACTGGCCCAAGGACTTTGCTGAATACGAGCGTCTGAACGCTGATCTCTTCGCTGAGTTTGGTGAGGACCTTCAGGGTGTTGAGGGTGTTGAGAAGTGGAACTTGAAGAGCTTTGGCTCTGGCAAGGCTGCTAGCAATGAGGATACCCTAAGCCAGGAGTTTAACTCTTGGCAGCTTGAGCTTCAACCTCCTGAGGAGGTTGAGGAGGAGCTCTAAAATGTTTCTGGATATATATGAGATGAGAGAGTCTGTGGAGATATTTGAATTTGAAATATAGCGTTTATAATTTTGCGTTTTCTCGAGGTCTCTAGTTACCTAGTTATGTGTACAACTTCCATCTTCCCATTCAATGACCTTCTTGTGCATAGTATAGCTCGTGTGTATTAGGAGACTCTACCTCGTCCCAGTGATTTGGCTTTGTGTTGTGTTTTCGTGTATCAGCCCGAATTAAAATGTTGGTACAGAGTACATACTAGCCCCTCATTTATTCTATTAAGGGGAGCCTTCTCCCTCTTCATCTTCCTCATAATTCATTGATATCCTCACCTCCTGCGCACTTCAGATCTTTAACACTGGAAGTAGAATGTCGAAGCGCCTATCATCACTCAAAAATACCCTGCTTTACAAGACCCTCTTACCCTGGGTCATGAGAGTCCTTTGGCGATGCAGACCTAGCCTCGCGCCACGAATCTTGCTATTGACTCCAAATATCATCGTAAAGTATGGCTCCGATGATATTCTTTCGGAGGCTCTTGCAATACAATTTGTTTCGAAAAACACGACGATCCCAGTGCCGCACATTATTCGACTGTTTCGATCTCATGATGGGAGTTGCTACCTTCTGATGAAAAGATGCCCTGGAATTCCTCTTTCCCAAGCGCTTCATAGCCTGTCATTAGAGGAGAGGAGAAGTGCTTTCCAGCAATTGCGCGGCTACATGGACGAACTTCGCTCGCTTGAGCCTCCGAGGCCTGGTGGGGTTGGCTCTGCAGAGTTTGGCCCTCTAGACGACCGGCGTGTTTATTCTTCCTCTTGTGGCCCCTTTGAGAGTGTGGCCGAATTCCATAGAAAGATAAGGAATGACCTCGAAAGTCCAACGGGACACGAAGAATGCGATAATCTGATTGCCGCACAAGATAGCTGAACACACGGTATAAAATTCACCTACGGTGACCTTTCACTTCGTCATGTCTTCTATCTAGATGGGAAGGTTACTGGAATTATCGATTGGGAAACTGCTGGTTGGTTCCCCGACTATTGGGAATACACAATGACCTGGGATTCATTCTGGAACGTCCCGGATTTGAGAGTTGAGATCGCCAACTTTTTGGATACCTTTCCCGAAGAGCTCGAAATGGAGCGGACTCGACGAAGACTCTTCTGTCCAATTTAGATGTTATCTAGGCACTTCTCAAATATGCCGCCACTATCGATACTTTGTTTGCACATTTATGCCACAACCTCTTGCTTTAACGTAAGGTCATATGTCGGAGGAGTCTCTGTCCATGCATCGAATCGCCCCTCGCTCGCTTTCTTTTGGAGTTAAGGGCTGATCTTCGCAGTGGTAATTGTGAGAGTTTCAGGAGTCAATTGTCGTGCCTTCAGCTAAGCGGTGACAAGTCTTCTGGCATTATTGTTACCTCTTCCTAGGTAACCTGGCCATCTCTTGAACAATCACGCCAACATACATACCATGACACGCTATTTGAATATATTTGCAAACCCTGTCCACTTTTTTGTATCACGGGCATCATCCCGGCATCTTTTTCCACTTTTTCAATCCCTTTGGCGCAGAACAAAGCTCGACTTGGGCCCTTTAGGACGCCAGGACTCCACAATGGCCGAGGACCATCGCATCGAGTACAACTAGATTAAGGGCGTTGAGACACTTGAGGAATACCAGCCGGGAGGTTATCACCCCGTTATGGTCGGGGACGTACTATGTTGCTGTCAAAATCAACATAACGAACTCTCTTCCGCGCGAGACAAAGGTTCTAAAGGCTCTATCTGCTCCACTTCCGCGGTCTTCGCCCGTACACCCTAGGCGTGGTTTAATACCTATTTTTCTAGATAAGTTCAAAGTACGAGGGCCCAATAGAGAGCATACGTACTACATAGTAGCCCCTACATAATGCAATCTAAGAGAGATATCCTTTAGTCGCCTTTTCCTACTCGAAGTTGCTCGAGTACTATTATATAGACTTATATAGGCCGTTGCTTATATATATTTATAAGGCTATATTTACGGAGGTCTATTATAACATAATATACTATTTCAATTTCGTACGAATAACTAAAATTCAATATCTTTTCTAGATATTTATTTAAGCAATATATTAGCTAAGCTTCCGATAAGTTTCGATAATCTTTCTATTAAGGAGTTATATAAAGAATATAGCGAACCTAAGGTAGTACCTATTACTCGATGTGATAGAGAACTATTACCTCCTAACGTACCGACTAAGGCTTTTCCCCTACTATTTCTAGGCAAATATACGGAGGAGTTCTTATTATCCGACGCGTACGTCCTTTTAAGTAACTTTGGCGAGGCGTTTTCTCCTACTACGGAGACTCGTCTTAGACAAGACTACTATACTCTACCCGTATTCCGAGCTCTAGAAGCTAAGTTCGAATCATAGAACCCTCTCGCGTATCCCTCGGATATCTAGACTCTAGCTACGGCAATCTAGGAGATTATTGGAATAAAGGCAATTTTTAGCACCGATTTCGTGTATAAGGATAAGATAGTCTCTTAGCATATAGATGTACTAGGGCCTATGCCCTCCGAGTGGTAGCAAAGATAGGATAGACGGTCTCAATTCTTCGATGAGTATAGGTATCCAAAAGAGTCGTATAGGGAAAATAGATGGCCTACTCTTAAAGAGTTATTTAAAATCGGTGTGCAGAAATAGAGGCGTAGGGATAGAAGTGAGATTGAAGGAGATGAGAAAGCTGCCTTTCTGGATTTAATGCGCCAGATGCTGTCATTTCGGCCGGAAGAGCGACCGACTGCTGAAGCGGTATCAATGTCGGAGTGGATGCTTAAGTGGGCATTGCCTGCTTTTAGGCAAAAATCAAAGTATTCCTTTTGAAGCGATTGAAACCCAACATCTATGAAGCTAGCAATCTTCTGTCGCGAAGTCTTTCGCTCTGGAAGTGTGCACCGTGTCCTCCACATGCTCCTGGAAAAGGAAATAGTCAGGTAGACTGAACGCACGCAAGGATATCGCGCGTTCTTCGCTCGTCTGACGCCAAGAGAATAGATGAGATGTGAGAGGCCAGGTAGCTTCAACGCGAGCAATATGCATCTGTTACTCGGCTGGTCCTCGTGAAGTTGAGATGAGAAGAGCTTCGACACAATGTTACGCCAATCGAAAGGAATAAATCAATTCGGCGCATACTGATGAAGGTTTCGAAGCTGAAGAGGAAAGAAAAGGAAAGGAAAATCAGCCAGAAAGAAAGAGCCATACGTAAGGACCCGAATAAAATGTGCAAAACACAGCATTTGTAAAACCCTGAAAGTGCGCAAGACTACTTTAATAATCATTTTCAGCTTCATTGGATGTACGTGTAGTCAAGTTGTATCAGGAAACGAGCCTAACTGATAGTCATATGATTTTGACTAGTCCGTTTCTATGTCCGATGGCTAGAAATTGCGGATACTGATAAAGCAATAACTAGCCAGAATGAAAAAGAATGATATGGGTGACAATGATCAAGATTGATGATTCTGCAGCCTAGTTTATAGGGGCATATTTATAGATAGAAACGAGGAATGATATTATTCATGTTGAACTGGATGCGCGGACCGAATGCGGTTAGGCCATGATGACTGATGCGTGTTGATAACTAACGCATCAATGCACCGATATTCTGACAAATTGAAAGTCTTAACCAATTTATCTGCGTCATTCGCAACATTCATAAAGCCGAAAAAAGAATTGTCTGCAGTTACTCCGAGATAAAAAGGTGGTAATCACCCTATCCGAGCCACCAATCCTTATGTTGTTCCCTGACCAGAAGCCTCTATTGAAGCTTGCACTTTTTCCCGCCGTACCTTGACATCACAGTGGAAACGAAGACATTACCGCTCATGGTGTAAATCGAGGCGTCAATGAATCGCCATTCCTCTGCATTGAGCTCGTTCTCGGCAACCAGTCTCTCAATTTCTGCATCTATTTCAACCTCGATCTGCAGCTGGAAGGCCTGGGTCATTGCCACAGCTGCGCCGTCAGAGGCGAGCCTGAAGAGGTTTTTAACCACGTGAACTGCATTGATCATGTAAAGGACTTTGCCAGCGTCGAAAGCTTTCTTTTCCTTTTCCCAGGACGCTAGGTCATTCGCCACCGAGATATGATCTTTTACCAGGCGGACATATCTCGCAAGTCTAGAGCTCTCTAGATCGACAGAGGAGTTAATGGAAAACTTGGTGCATCCGAGCACATGCCTGATTAATACCACTTCAATATACGCTATCCAAAGGCGGAAAAAAGAAGGAAAAAGAAAAGAAGACCACTTACGGGATCGCAGCATCCTCATGTCTACACAGCAAGAAATCCTCCATATCTTTGAATTGTGTCGGTGGAGGCGGTCGGTAAAAGAAACGCAACGTAAGGTCCAACATCCCCTGGCCGGCATTATTACCAGAGGCTCGATCCACTTCAAGAATCTCTTCAACCATTTGGTCAATCAATAACTGCATCTTAGTCGTCGGCGGGTCGATGTCATTCAAACGAGGTCCCATACGGGCGATAAATTCTCTTTGCACTTGGGTGAACTTCGACATCCTGCTAGTCAGCCTATGGTTCGAGCCAGGTATGCATGTTTTATCTAGCTCGCTTACCGAGGTAGTATCGTGCATCTCCCAAAAATCTGAGAAAATTCAAGATGTCAGTATTATCAGGTAATACTGAATTGTTATAAAAGGGCTTGAGCGGCAATACCGTCAAAGACGAAGATGAAAACATTGATAGCGGCTAAAAGCTTGGTGCGCTGCTCATCAGCCTCGGAAAATAGGTAGCATGGAAACTTGATCCAGCCTTCCTCCAAGCCTGAAGTGAGCTCCTTTTGAGAGATCCCGGCGACTGATTTCCCTGATTCGTATAGGTGCTGTGCCGACCTATCATCAGCCAGATGTTGAAGGAGGGCTCTCGACGTCTCTATGGCCAGTCTCCAATGTTTGCTTTGTCGACATGTCTGTATGCCGCTTGTCCAGGGAAGGCCGGCCCTCAACGGAAAAATATCGATAGCGTTGTTACTCCGTTGAGTGTGTTCTTTGCTGTTTTCATGTTGACCCGCCATTTGGAGAAACTTGTTAGTTTGCAGATGCTGATTCAGGCTCAGTCGCGGGAGGCAAAGATATCCGATCCCTCCATGAAGGTAACCATAAGCGTAGTTTACCGGAAATTGATGCTTTTGGTCTTCCTGTGCTGTCAGGTTCTCTGTGGAGTTATGTGAGCACCCGTAAATAGGCTGCTGTAATATGAGATAAGAAGAAGTTACCTCTGACCGATAACGAACTTATCGCTTCTGTTCGCGTCATCTTAGAGTTTGAGGTAATAATGAGAAATACCGATTGTGTAGCCCAACTTGGAAAAGAACTTTGAGCTATAAACGATTATTTTCCGGTCATATGGAGTGAAGGCTCCGTTTATATAGCACGTAGAAGATCAGCAAGCAGAGAGCAAAAGCAGTTTCATCTTCGTGGCGAATATTCTGCAGGTATCTATCTGGAAATGATCTACTTCCTCTTCCCGCTCTAGAACAGCCCTTGCTTTGCAACCATATCCCGAGCCCGGCAGTGAAGGTTCCTTGTTGTCTGTAGTATTGACGGGATCGTCTTATACATAGAGTAGATTATGTCTTACCCCCACCCGATTCTGGTCATTGCTTCCTTTCTGAGCTGCATGCTTAGGCATCATGCGTGATGCATGTATGTCCCTATTTGCTATGGGTGGCGTGGAATTCTGCTTTCCCCTCTCTTTTTTGCTCCGAAAGTTCTCTGCTATCAAATTAGCATATGCCCTACTCTGCACGGAACAGCAAAGTTAAAGTCATAGGGACAATTCTTAAGACGGCTCCAAACGTCATAAAAGTGCCAATACGCATAGAGTCGGGCGGCAAAAGAGTGTCGTTTGGGACCTTAAACACTATAAACTGGGGTAACATGACTACTTACGTGGCAACGGCAAGATAACTATTCATGTTCTTATTGTACTCTTAAGCCATTGTTATACTGTTGAAAAATCTATTCCCTCTGCCTTAGGCAAGATAGACGTCTACGCTATACTAGGACTTGCAGGCTCGTTTACTTGCAGCTAAACACGAGAAGCACCATTTTATCTTTTGATTCTTACTGTTCCTTTGCTGCTGGCTGTAGGCAGGATTGTGCTAGATGGTATTCAGGCACAAAACCTACTACAGGATGCGGAAATTGGAAGAAGACGTATCTGCCAGCCCGTAACCGTCTCCACTGTCACGCATAAGCAACGTAGCAAGGCTGCGGGATGTGTCACGTTTACCTATCTTTTGTAGATAGACTCCAGAACTTCTCGATGATATGTCGATCAATGAGCATTACTTTCTTGATAGGAGAGGTTTCTGCTTCGGCCTCTCCGATTGCGTAGACAGTTGCATAAGTGTTCATCGCGAGGGGCTCTTATGACTCTGTGTTGATATTTCTGTTCCCTTTTCCTTTAGTGGACGACCGAGACATTTTTGCTACGCGTTACTGTACGTGGTTTACACACAAGATAATATCCAGCGCCTTTCTACCCTTAGTCTTGCTCTTTCTGCCATTTTATTAAATATTTGTAGTAGACTAGAGTTAGTTGGTATGTTATAACTATGCAGTATTCCCTTCCGTGCTATACTTCAATGTATTCATGTGCAAGATAGGTTCCGTGCTTGGCAGACGTTCAGAAATCTATATTAGATATTTAACCACAATAAGTTATACGTCATAGTAATGTAGCATGCTCTTTCAGGCAATACACTAATACAGACCCTCATTAGAGTAGTTACACAACATAAGTCGTGCTTAAGGTGTGGGTGGTATACAATAGTACAATACTAGCCAAGTATATGCTGAAAATCCCTCACTTCGGCCGAAGAATACGCAAATTCCGCGATAAGCGAGAGCAATTTGCAAGCAGTGCATAGGCCTCTTGTTCCATTTCCAAGCTTTATGCGCATATAGAGTAGCGGGATCTTATATTGTGCTTACCTCCCGGACCTACATGGCATTGCAGGTGCCGTCAGATTCGGAAAATCCCAGGGGCTAACTATATACTGCCGTAGCAGTAGTGAATGACATAGTCACCAATATCTTGATCGGGATTTGCGGGAATGCGATGCAAGATTCTCAGGATACATTTTTCCAATGGTTAGGAATATCTGTTTCGTATAACGGACCTCCCTCCTTATCCACGAATTAGACCAAAAGGCCCTATCTCTACCTATCGACTCTAGCTTTAGCCAAGATAGCGACCTAGGTTATGTACGTGATAGAACCCTTCAGTATGATTCACTACTTGAAACCGAACCATGTCAAGAATGGAGTAGCATGTTTCGGAGTAGGCGGATGATTCTCACCCGCTCTCACCCTGTCTGTTTATTGCGCACTGGCATCCTCGTTAGGAGAGCAACTGTATTGTCTGTTACCTTTATATACTTTAGAAGGTGTAAGAAAAGTACATACGACCATAGGGTGTGGAGAACAGGGCTTCCCGTCCGCTCAGCCGTACTTAAGCCACACGCCGGCAGGTTAGTAGTTGGGTGGGTGACCACC
>JGI24509J20081_1000260_pt1 | contig 37250 bp, 37 predicted proteins | sample LinPmetageLP29_FD_20081 | JGI IMG/M metagenome (IMG submission 20081) | reverse complement strand
TTTTTTTTTAATGTGGCTACTCTTGACCATTTATCATTACTCTGTTCAAAGACATTGACCTTCACTAAATACGGCTCGTTGATAATGTGCTTCCAGTTGATTGTGCGGTGCTTTTCAGCACCCTTAAGGCCTGGCTACGAGCCAAGCATAGCTCTGCAGCCCTTAAACGGCCATACGGATCCAATAACAACGATCGGATTCTCACCGGATGGCAAAATCGTCGCATCAGCCTCCTGGGACGAGACGGTCAGGCTGTGGGACACCCTCACAGGGTGCCTACGGCAGACACTGCATGGTCACACTAATTTGGTGACCGTAGTGGCCTTCTCTCCCGACGGGGATATCGTGGCCTCGGGATCTTGGGATCATACAGTCATGCTTTGGGACACCGCAACAGGAGCTTTTACAAAGGAATTGAAAGGTCATTCCCAATGGGTTGTCACAATTGTCTTTTCGCCGGAGGGCAGATTTCTGGCATCAGGTGGCCATGATAACCTGGTCAATATTTGGAAAATAGCCACGGGAACGCTTTACCTAGTACTCAAGGGTCACTCAGACTGGGTAACAGCGTTGGCATTCTCTCCAGATGAGCGATTTGTTGCATCGGGTGCCGATGATAAGACAGTGAAGATATGGGACACAGATACTGGGGTGCTAAAGCTGTCGTTGAATGGCCACACCGAATCAGTGACAACCGTAACTTTCTCACCAGACGGAAAGCTGGTAGCGTCAAGTGCTGAAGATAATACGGTAATGCTTTGGAACACAAGAACGGGAGCTCTATGGCGGACGCTGCATGGCCACAAAGATCAAATTACGGCCGTTACCTTCTCGCCGGACGGCAAGACTGTGGTATCCTATTCTCTGGATAAAACTATCAGGGTGTGGAACATGGCATCAGGAGCTCTATGGCAGACGCTGCAGGGTCATAAAGGCCCAACCACAGCCTTAACATTCTCACCTAACGGAAAACTTGCCGCTTCAGGTTCCTGGGACGGAACGATCAAGCTGTGGAACACGACAATTGGGAACCGGTTGCGGACGCTGCATGGTCACGGAGGCCCAGTGACAGCTGTGGCCTTCTCACCGGATGGAAAGGTCGTAGCTTCAGGTTCCTGGGACGAGACGATTAGGCTGTGGAATATAGACATTGGAGCTTCGTGATATTGCTCGTACCCCAATGAATCGCCATAATTATTAGACGTATAAGGAGAGACTATATTCAGCTGTTTTTGTCTTGTTGATGAGCTTTCTACGGTTAACCAAATCGTATCTCATCACGTATCGTCCCTGATCTGTCCACTTTGTCAAGAGCCGGCTTACTTCATAATATTCATAATCAACATTTTCAACCTTATTGTCTCCATCACTTAGGCTTGGCAATTCACTAGGCTGCTGGTTTCCTTCTTTTTCTGGCCTGGCGAGCTGTAAAAAATCGCTCGGTGGAGACGCTAACCCTTATATCTCGGAACCACGATTCTGTCATTCCTCGATTTGAGTTTCATGCCGCGAAAACGCCCGAAGCGTGGCGCTAACACCAATGCATATGTAGCTACTTGAGCTATTCAATCAATCTGCTGTATCACATAGTCAAAAGCTCAATGGCATCAGATATGAAACAGACAGCAAAATCTATGTCTCAGTCCACACTACCCGCTCCATGCCGCTTTTTTTGACCCAGCCTCGATCCAATAACAACAACGAAAAGTCAAATTCGGAGATAGTTGGTATGTAGTTGAATTAGGAAACTCGCAAAAAGATGCCGAGACAACCCGTCTCTAAGAGACTAGTGCTGAATAGATTGATTTGACGAACAGAAATGGTCGCTAAGGCACGTTCTTTCGAGAATGATCCTCCCTCCTGTCAAAATAATATACTTGGCTCAGCAATCTCCGCTGACGACTTAAGTGTCGTAACTTACTCTTCCTTGCCAGCGAATCCATGATAATTCTCCCCTTTGAGCTTATCTATAGTTTCCTTTACATACTGTCGCGAAAAGAACGCATCATGCATACCCAAGCTATACATTTCTTATTGGGCAATTGATGCATGGATTCTCGATTCCAACCCGTGCCAGCTAGAAGCCTTTGCCCAGAACACACCAGCTGCCAAGCATTTTCTATAATGAATATGACATCAGCGATTGACGCTTTTCCAGGTGGCTTGTATATGACAAATGCTACATAGAGCAACTTCTTTATTACTAGCCCATCTTCTCCATTACCTACAACGTAGCTGTTCTGCTTCATAGCGCTGATTCTATTAATAAAACACAGCTGACTACATAAAAATTGGAAATGGTGATACATGAGGGAAAATACGATTGGAAGTTTCCATTTTGTAGACCCTGCTTCAATTTAGGAAGCATTCTACACGCTCGACCAATCTGTTTTGAAATAGTGTTGCAGAGAATATGAGTAAGCCCCGTATGATACTGTAAGTTTTTCTGTCACTATAAGATCTGAATATATGCGATTATACCAACAAGATAAAAGACTAAATGTACCAAGGCAGTGATAGATTCAAGCCATGGACAAGATTGATGGCAATATGAAGCAATTACCACTCAGGAAGAGTGGCAGTCCACTTGTGAAGGAACTGAATGCGCTTGGCATCCATTGAGATTGGACCCATGCCCCACGAGTTGCCCAGCCACATCGTCTGCTCAGTCTTGTTGGTTGTAGGCTTGAATGTCGGCTGTCCGTTTCCGTTAGGGTTACCATTTCGAATGAAGTTAGTCCAGTAGTTTGACATCTTCTTCTCAACGACATAATCATAGTCGGTCCAGGTCACATTTGAGTAGGAGGCGTAGGGGATGTTGTTAAAGGTATAGCAAAGCTCTGAGCCATGGTAAGCACCACCGTCGCGGTTTTCGGCAGGCGCGTGGGTGAAGTAGTAAGTATACACACTACTCTTGGCGCCGCCTGCGGCCCAGTCAATTGCCCAGCGCCAGGTGCCTACACGGCTCAAATCGCGATAGAATTCCTTAGCACTTTCCGACGCCTGGCTAGTATTTTTGCCGGGGTACAACTCAAAGAATGCATCGGCGAGGTCACCAAAAACAGGAGTATAGAGCTCGTGATACTCCTTGGCGGTGTATGACAGAGTAGGACTATCACCAGACTCATCCTTATTGTTTCCGGTCAAGATAGGGATATCCATATGGTTATTCTTGCGTAGAGATTGGCCGTAGTTGTGAGTGAAGACGTAGCCGTCAATGTTCGGGCGCCACGTTGGGGGCTCCATAAAGGTAGCGGACAGGTTCGCCAGGGGGGTGTTCTCCCAGATAGTGTCGCTGAGAGAGTCAAATCTGAGAAGAGCCTCCATAGAAGTATTACGAAGCTCAGCAATAGACGAGACGTTTATCTGACGAAGGAATTTGACGCCCTGTGCCTCTGCCGCAGCCTTAGTCCGATAGCCGGTCGCATCAGTACCGGTCAAAGGGTCATGAGTTCCTCGAGCACCGCTCTCCGAGATGATACCCTCAGCAAGGCCCTTAGCGAGTGGGCTCCACATAACATCAAGGGCACTAGCGAGCCAGCTGACTGTCCGCCAACGGTAATCTGATCGGGGTTACCACCGAACTTCTGAATATTTTCGTTCACCCAATGCAAAGCAGCCTGTTGATCGAGAATACCGTAGTTACCAGAGCTGTCCTTGCCAGATTCGGCGGAGAGCTCAGGGTGCGCCAGGAAACCAAAGGGGCCTAAACGGTAGTTGATGGTCACGACGATGATGTCCTTCTCCGCGAAGCCGGTTCCATCATAGGTCTTGACATCTCCTGAGCCACCCTCGAATCGCCCGCCGTATATCCAGAAGAAGACAGGTAGGTTCAAAGATGTGAGATTCGTGCCCGCCTTATAGGCTGGTGTCCAAATGTTCAGATATAGGCAATCCTCGCTGGTAGTGTTCTTGCCGCTGGAGAAGATACCAGCATCACTGATGGTCTGCGCACACTGCGGCCCAAACTCGGTCGCATTGAGCGAGCTCCAGAAGCTAGGGCCTGAGACGTGCGTCCAGCGGTTTGCGCCAGTCGGAGGCTGGGCATAGGGGATACCTTTGTAGACATAGGCCTTGTTTCCCCCACGGAAAGGAGAAACACCACCGTGAATGGTACCGTAATGGGTGCTGATGACCGGGGCAGAAAGGGCGGCGATAATTGTGGGAATGCAGGCTGCCAGGCCGGCTCTCGTTGGAAGAAGATGCATTAATGATCAAATTCGGAGGCTTTGAATGTGAAATGCCCGGAAGTGACCGAAAGGGAATCGACGAAGGAATGATGGAGTGATGGAACGAGTAAGAATTAATTGTGCTGTAAGGCAGCAAACGACCAGAGCGACCGAACGAATTTAAGAAAAGAGGCCGGTTCCAGCATTCAAGGGAGAGTACGCGGCCGTGGAAAGCGATCTACCTTCGATTCTTCCCTGATCAGATGCTGGATGGACCACATGAGGGCATCCACAAGTTTCCTCGAGCACTGCGCGATTGGACTTAGGTTCTAGAAACAGAGTCCTGAGGGAGGTGGGTCGCGGAGTTTTGGTCCTTGAATGTTGGAGCCAAGGCAAACACCTCTTGTTCCTCGTCTCGAGCCTGCGCCGTGGTCCAGTTGAGGGCAAGAAGGGTATCTTCTACAGTGAGTGGCTCTTTACTTTCTCGTCGGGACTGGGGAGACGTGCTAACAAGTCACAGTGAACCGCATTGGGCCCTCCGGATCGCAACTCTGGATCTCTAATGCGGACGGTACCAATGCGACAAAGCTCATGGGGAACCAGACATGGGCATTCGATTACCACCCCTCATGGTCTCTCAATGGCGACTGGATCATTTTCACCAGCGAGCGTCGTTCGCCTGGGCAATCTGACTTATATCGAGTGCGCCCTGACGGCACCGGACTCGAGGTGCTCGAGGATACAGACAGCGTCGAAGATGCGGGCACACTGTCACCAGACGGTAGTAAGGTCGCGTATGTATCGACAAAAGGTAACTACACGACCAACATGGATTACGACGGTTCCAACAAGAAGCTGATGGCAGATACTATCTGGGGGGACTCGATGCCTCTATACATGCCCAATGAGTATCTCAAGTAGATATATACAGGAGGTAGATACTTTGTCAAATTCTGTTGTATATATACTTTTATCGCGCCAAGGTTGACCGTACTTTAAAATGCAAAGACTGTCAGCTCATTTCCGAAGTGCACATGCGTAGAAAGTTACAGCGTCTAATTAATTCTTAAGACGTGTGAAAAATCCCGCACCAACCTCACGACTGCCAAGAGGCAGACTGGAAAAACCCACTCCCGCCATTGGCTTGGCGCTCAAATTGAAGCAAGATTTTTCCATTCTCAAGGTATGAAAGATTGACTGCGATTACTAAGATCATCCGCGTACCGCGGAAGAAGAAAAACCCACAATGCACACTGCGAGGAGTTCCCTGCGTGGGACACGAGCGCCGAATAGGAGGTCGGCCGACAACTAATCTAATCAGATCCTTTTACCCATGGTCGTAAATTACCTTCCACTGAGTCCCACGAGGCCTTTCGGGCACTGGTGGAGAAATTCGACCAAGTCAGCACTCAGATAGAACCAATAACCGGCCCTATCGCGTCGAGGCGCAGCTCTTTCACCATTAACCCTTGCCAAGGTTGGCCTGACCGCGTCATTTACGGAAAGAAGCTCCGTAACGTCGGACGTGCGCATCAACCACGTGTGCCTAGATAATCTCTGCTGCCGTAAAAAAAAAAAAAAAAAAAGGGTTTCCCAGTTCTCGGGTGCTTCCCCACATGCTAGTGGAAGGGGGGAATTAACGAAAAAAGTGCTGATCCATTTTGGCCATGGATTGAGTCTAAGACGGAACCCATTTTGGAGCATACTACGGAGTACTTGTGCCCGAACAATGTTGCTATTAACGGAGAAATTCGACTCCATATCTAGCACTGTCAGTGTCGGATTCACGTTATAAGCACTTATCAAGCAATACCAAGACATGCGACAAGGCGCGAGACTTTGTCTCTCCTTTGGAGGGAGAGGTAAATTGGGATATCATTTCATTATGCTGGAGGTTGGCTCGTAATACTCATCTCCATAATAGGTATGAAATAATTCAGTCCGGCGGTCGTTTCTGCGTTGGTGTTTGGATTTCTTCGGAAAGCTACGATTCGGCCAAAGCCGCACGGCACCTTCCTCGCTGGTCCTGCTTCCCAGCTTAACCGAGCCTCTAGAAGCCCACAATATACGCATACTATATTACCTCGCGCGTGAGCCCGGCAACATCTTTCATAGATGCCATCGTCTTGTGATAAGGCCCAGTTTGTATATTTCCTCTACTATAGATGCTAGTCATTGTCTCAGCTAACGCACGATTGATGGAGACGCTTCAATCAGGGAAGAAAACAAACATGGCACAGCCCACATGCAAGTCTCCTACATTTCTCTCTCCACAATCAGTTTTTCATCATCAAAAGAAACCTCAAAACTCCTACATTGCGCAGGTCCAAAACCCCCATCTTCCTCAATAACAAATCGCATCATCCCACCGTGCGTAACAAGCATCAAGTCCGGCCTGTCGCTACCCTCAATAGAAATAAACTGCGCCTCCAACCTTCTCCTCAGCCTCTCCCCACGCACAATTAAAGTCTCCATATCAGGCGCATACAACCCCGTCTTCACCGGGAAGACAGGATCGAATTCCACTTTCAGTTCACCCCAATGTAATTCAACAAATTCATCCTTCAAAACGGAGATTTCTGAACCCGTATCGCACGGCCGAGCAGAGTATGCCTGTGCGTCTGCGCCTAGTATGAGCCTTGCGCCATTTACGACGCCTGACTTCTTGTAGTATCCAGAGTCGAGTGTGGAGCTGAAACCATAGAGGGTTGTTTGAACATTTCGACGGAAGGGGGAAGAAATGATGAGACCCACGATATCCTTGAATCGGAAATCATAGTCTAGTTGTTTTGATTGTTCGACACCAGTGACTGTTAGTGGTGGGTCGAGAATAGTAGTGTCGTGTTTTGGGTTGTGGGTACCCTCGGCGTGGCGGACGACATGTAGACGGAAGGGCATTGTGTCATGCTATAGATTGAATCTTTAGTTGCTAAATGCATATGTGCGCTGTGAGGCTCGATTTAACATTTGATATAGTGTTTGTGTGGTATCATTTTCTTCTCGGGCGTTCCGTGATCTGCAGGTTATCTCCGAGGTGTGAATCAGAACGAAGAATTATGAATGTGGCGCTAGCGAAGCTTGTTCCATGTTTTAAAATACTTTCACCAGATATTGGAAGGTTTGAAAGGTTTGGATGTTGGCTCATTATTCGATCTTGTCAGTTTGACTCTCCTTTTGTCGCATTTTGTGGGATTAAGTTGTTCACATTTTCAATCATCATGTATGTGTCTAGATAGATCAAAGCCGAGCAATGTTTTGTCCAAGGTCTTTCAACCAATCTTCAAACTAGCCCATATCATTGAACTCGCTTGATTCCTAACGCAGCGATGGACACAACAGCGGCAGTTTCGCATGATAACTCCCCACCGCGACAGCTAACACCCATATTCGAACCGTGTGGTTGAACACGCCGACAACCCAAGATGCGTAATTGGCGGGGACCGGCACCACCAGAACAGGCTATATGATCCGGTTTAAGAATCCTGAGTCGGCCGGACGGCCCGTAATAATTCGGACTATGAACTAACTAGGCAACAACACCAAACTGGCCAAATCTCGCTTCGGCATCGTCGTCCACCGCACGCCATCAGAGAACTTAGATCCAGAACGCGCCAAAGCACGAACCATAAAAAAGATTGTAAACGAGAACAAACTAGCGGACCCGGATTCACAATCTAAGACGTGGCTTGGTTGAAGAAAAGAGACAAAGCACTAGGAAAGTCGGCATTACTGGGCGTCTGGCTCGATCGCCCGGATCTGGGTGGTAAAATCGTCCGTCCATTTATACTATAAAGCAGGACCATGTTCATGGAAGTACAAAATTGATCTGTGAAACTAGACCAATGAAGGTAATTAATTTGATGGGTACCCACAAGCCCTCTCTGGTGTAGCTTTTCCAACTCTTGCCTTCACCACGGATAGACCCAATAATGCCAATCATCGTCATCATTTAATTTCCAAAGTTGCCCATGCCAAAAATGATACCAGCTCTCTAAAACTCACCACAGTCTCGTCCAAATCCATCCTGTCGAATAAGCCCGAAATCAAAGTAGAACAGACCCTTCGAGAGACGGACCGGACAACCGATCCACCGAGTGAAACAACCGGAGCCGAATTGGGAATAAACTCATTTTGGCAGCGATCAACAACAGCATCACTAGCATTAAAATCTCTATAATCAAGGAAAGGCTCAAGAAGCTTTTCAAGCCTCTCCCGGATAAAAGTGACAGATGCGAAATCGCCCTTAGCAAGGATATTCAACTCATCCGAATACCGTGTAACAATCATATCAGCAACAGCCTGCCAATCGAAGGCATGGAGGGACGGTTCCAAAGTATTAATCATATGATTGATATCCCTTCGGATTGGCTCCAGCTGTTCCGTGGGGATATGTTCCAACACCGGTTGCGATGCATTGTCAGGGAACAGGTCGAGATCGTAGGTATAAGCAGTGACAAACTGATCGAAATCTAAACGTACTTTGTGTCCGATGAGCTGATCATGTCGTGCCGCCAGTGAACAACAATTTCTTTGAGGACCACGAGAAGCGCGGGGGCTGACAGACTTAGACTTGTGATGCTGTTTGCGCTTTCCCTCACCGTCGGTGTCGGCCTTGTTTTGGGCTTTCCTCTGCGATTTGTATTTTTTCTCGTCATCAGAGTTGGTCTTATCCTGCGGTTTTGTCTGCGAGATATGAACGACATCAAGATCCCGCCTAAACTCGCAAAGGATAATCTCAAAGCCCTGCTCTGTCCGAACGAGACCATCAATTCTATCTCCCCACACCTCCTTCACCATCTGGCAAGCTTCGATGGCACGTTCTTGCTCGCGAGGCGGTCCACCAATGGGTGGTTTCGGCCCTGGTTTCGGATGTCCAATGGTATCATTGAACAAGATCCGATCCTGGGACTGCATTGATCCACGAGGACCGGCCGACATGCCGTCCACGTAGAGTAATCGCAGATCCTTTGCTGTGGCGTAGATGTGTAGGTATCCGTGGCGGCCGGGGTCTGATGTCCCATCGATAGTTCCATCCATATGGCCCTGACCGCCCACGGCTGGATCGAGAGGATGCTGCGATTCCTGGGAAGTGGCTAATCGCTTTCTTTCGTCGTGTGGTCTTCGCCACTCGCTGCGATGAGCGAGTCCTAATGCATGCTCGGGGACAAAGGCCAGCCATTCAGTGCCAGTAATCGGCTGTGACGAACCCGTGCCGTGGTAAAATTGAGTTCCTTTTGGGACGCTTGCGAGGAAAAACGAGACTCCATTGTGATTGATGCCTGATTCCCAATGTCTTAGAGTTGAATGGATGGCGTTGAAGATGTGGTTGGCATTAGTTGGGGAGACATCTGTAGCGTCAATGTGGGAATGCGATAGGGATGATGAGGCCAAGAGGGACAGAACCCAGATCAACTTCTCTATGCATCGCATTATGGAGTTCTGATACGGGGTTGCGAGATACGGAGAGTGTAGAATTTGGACTCGCGGTTAACTACTTTTGGTGGTTTTACTAGCAGAGATGATCTGCCATGGACGCGTAAGCAGGCTACGGTGTTCATCTAGCCGCGATCATATCACCGATCGGCCTGCGCATTTTAGGTTAGTCAATACGGAGCGTTGGATGGGAACGTGTAAGCCTCGGGTTTGCCTGTGGATCTATCTCGGCCTTAGTTCACCAATCCGGGGGGAAGTTACGAAGGGTCATGGTAAATGAAACTCATCCATCCATCCATCCATCCATACTGCATAAGACCCGTTGTGTGTATAAAGTATCCACTTACTTTTGTTCCTGATTAAAAATTAGACACAGCGAGACACTACCATCATGTTCACATCAAGAGTGATCTACACAGCTCCATATCCCGTCCTCGCGCATAACCATCTATCCAGCAGCCATAGCTTACGTCTCGATTGACCATTCAGCGACTTGTCGACGAGGGGAAGACTATACTAGCTGCTGGGAGTGAAACAGTGCCAGCCGCTCTTTCCCAGACCGTCTACTTTCTTCTAGAGGATAAGCGGCGGTTAAGGAGGGTGATGGCAGAGCTAGATTCTGTAATGCCTCCTGGTATGGCAACCGCAAGCCTGTAGCAACTTGAAAAGCTGCCTCACCTAGTAAGTCAAGACTGGAAAAGGGTATCCGCCAAAATATTCACAATCCGCAGTCTGAATGCATCAACGAAGGTATTCGCCTTATGTATGGCACCATTGATCGCTCCCCACGGGTCCGTCCAGATGAGGCTCTCAGATATAAAGATTGGCTCATTCCACCTGGCGTATGTTCAAATCTAATTTGCCCCATTTTCCACATTCTAAGTCGTCTACAGACCCCTATGTCAATGTCTCACTATTTTGTCCATAACGATGCGGACATGTTCCCAAACCCAGAGGCTTTCGATCCAGAAAGATGGATCCATGCAAAACAGAAAAATGAACATCTGGAAAAATATCTCGTGTCCTTCGGCAAAGGAAGCCGTGCATGCGCTGGCATAAAGTATGTGAACTTGCACTGGCTGAGAAGGAATGGGTTGTTGCGATTATTCCATGCTTTCTTCGCTGACTAGGATTCTAGTTTGGCCTATGCAGAGCTATATTTGACAATAGCAGCACTCGTGCGACGGGTAGACATGGAACTTTTCGATACTAACATTGACGATATGAGGTTAGTGAGGGATTTCATCGTTGGAGCGCCTAGGAAAAGCTGAAGGGGATTGAGAATAATTGCAAAAAGATTGGCCAGTTGAGGAACAACATCCGTCGTAGCTTTTCTGCCCTCGCCAGCAGTGTGGGCAGAGCAGCTGAGCTAGTAGATGAGGCCAATCTAGCCATATCCTGCCTAGCTCTCACGCAGATAATGGCGGACATGCAGTTTGATCTTGATACACTGCGTCGCGATCTCGAGCTTTGAACTTTTCCTGATCCCACTTCAATGCACCCACTCCAATCTAGTTAGCAACCTAATAAATCAAAGTTCCCTTTTATCTATTTGTTTAGTGTAGTAAGCTCTCACCCTAGGAAGGTTTTAGTCTATGTCCTTTTATAGTAAAGGCAACCGCAACTTCGTCCCATTAGGAAGTCGGGGCTTATTAGGAAGTCGGGGCTTCCTCCATTTCTTTCCCTTCTACATCTACCTCGCCAGCAACCTCGTCATAAAAAAAACACAACTGTGAGTATTCCATGTTGATGTGAAAGCTCCGCTTATTAACAAAATTTCGAACCCAGTCACCATGTCTAACCCCTCCCCGCATCCATCTGCTGCATCATCCAGCTCATCCGCAGCATCAAGCCACGCCCCATCATTGATCCCAATACCAAAGAAGAAGCGATACAGCCTGCCCACGCTTAAGGCCAACATCCAGAAAGCGGTAGATGCGCGAGGAAGCACGTATGCCACGATTTCGGCACTACTCCTCATGTGGGAGGCTGATGACACTAATGCCGGCAGCGATATCTCATCCATGTCGGCGTTATTCATGGATGAGTTTGGTATCACATCTACTGTCTGCAAGTTAGGTCGATATGATCGGACACCGGTTTGGACAGTATCCAGTGAGATTCGCTCCCTGCTCAAAAAGAACCACACTCCGACCGCCGCCGACGCGAAGTCCCTATTCATTTTCTACTATGCTGGACATGGCATGTACGATCCGTCAAATGGGCTTGTCTTTTACTCCGGTGGTGTGAAACATCTACCCTGGGATGCTGTTCGTCGTGAACTTTTCGATGGTCATCCCTTGCTTGAGCATGTTGACTCTCTCGCCATTTTGGATTGCTGTTATGCGGGGTCGGCGAGAGCGGCATCGACAAGATCCATGCAAATCTTGGCCGCCGCAGGCCCTTCCGAAGAAGCTCGATCCCGATTTTGGGGCGCGTCATTCACTGTTCGGCTTGGGGCAGCGGTACGCTCGCTTCGAGCGCAGGGTATGCCGATTGTCACCATCGCGGCAATCTTTGCAGAAATTGAACGACAAAAGCCAGATCCAACAACGCCAACATCGCAACTAACTGCCTTGGGTGGGTCACACCCAATCGCCCTGCCCTTCAAGAAGGGTATGGTAATGTCACCCACCAGCCGGATCCCGATCGCCCCAAGAAGCAACGTGCGAGATAAGCATATCCTGGTTAGTCTAACCATTGATGGTCGCCATAAAGACGCAACGAAAGGGTTCTGCGACGCAATTCAGAAACTCCCCGGTCACCTCAAGGTAACCCTTGTCGATGCTTACGAGACGGATGCATCTGCACTTGTCCTGGCCAGAATGAGCTTGGAGGTCTGGGCAACATTGTCCCATCACTTCGACTTTGATTTTGTGGGGGTGATTATTGGCCCATCTCTTGTCCATGGCGTGGATACCGTGCAGCCTATGCACAAGGCCAGGGAAAACATCCCCCCTGCACCGCTTGAGAAGCCATTCCGCTGAGCCCTTTCCCTATCCTGCTATCCTTGTTTTTTCTATTTGCTTAATGAATCATAATCAATTGCTTACGGTTTATCATTCTGTGTTCTCCCCTGCACCGCTTGAGAAGCTATTCAGCTGAGGCCTTTCCCTATCCTGATATCCTTATTTTTTCTATGTGCTTAATGAATCATAATCAATTGCTTGCGGTTTATCGTTCTGTGTTTTCTAATGCTAGGTAGATGGAAATAGATGAAGATCAAGATAAAACACATAATCCACTCACCAGGACTCGCTTCACCTGAACTGAAACCGCTTGATGTCCGGTCATGGCCTGCCACACATCTGCTTATGACTACAAATTGGCAAAATTTGAGCGACATAATAGGGGGAGATACGAAAGAGAAAAATACTTTGCATGTGGCATATTGGCTGGTGTTTGTTATTATTACTCTGCCGTAATTATTACAGCTGCTTTGTGTCACTAACCTTTGCCCGACACCACAATGGTTGTCGGAGAATACGGATACGGGAGAGTTTCATTCTATTCCCATGGATGAAAAGCCTACTAGACTCTCTAGAGGTAGGCCGTTCTCCCATAAAGCTCTCCACTGTTCCCTCAACAAGATATCCTTCGTAAATGTTTCTTCCTGGCTCGGTTCTACAGGGCGAGCTTAGCCGTGAAACAACCGAAATGAACACTTTCTCAACAGCAAACACTCTGTACGAAGCATCCAACGCATCATCCGACGACAGCGACACGATGGACACCGAAGAGCGATTTATTCTTATCTCCGAGATCGAAGAGCTCCAAGAAATATGTGAAAAGCTCCAAGTTGCACATGATAATGTTGAGGAGGATGCCAGGAAATCCCAGAAAGCTCAAGTTATGTGTTGGGAAAGTGTGCGTCGACACGTTGAAGTAGCCGAAGAAGCTCGGAAAATGGCAGAAACTACGCGCCAAGAAAATGGTCAACTTGTGGCCAAGATCACCAAGCTCGAAGGGTGGACAGACTGCTTCGAGGAAGGAGAAGCAAGGCTGACAATGCGAAAACTGTACCAGGATGTGAGTTATTGGGTGGAGAAGCATTACGGCTGCTGCCCGACTGAAATACCTTCAACTCCATGGGATATTGAAGACCTCTCATCCGATCCGAGTGACCAAACCCTCAATCAAATGAAGATACTCTCCGAGGTCCACGCAGATCTGTTTCAACATATATTTCAGTCAATCCTAGCCCGCTTCATGATCGGCTTAGATGAGAGCTTTGGTGATCCTCTCTTTCAGATTGACAGAGAGATACAAAAGACATGTATGTTGTCTTGTAACCCTTCAAAGTAACACCATCAGTTTATCTAACATGATTAGGTCCATCTTATGTCTGGCAACATTGGCGCTATGCTATGAGCATTGCGTCCGCGGGCCTTGCAAAGTCTGATCTCGAAGCTGACTGTGATCGGATTGCACACAGTGTCGAGGACAAGTTCTCTCATTACTCTACTACAGATGCAGCACGGCGGATGAGGCAACTCAAATCTTTGCTGTGGCAATGCATTGACTTCAAAGAGAAACTGGAACGGCAAGGTGATTCCTACTTCTTTTGGTGGAGCTCTCCAGGAAGACAATTCCGCGAGGAGCACATGACAGGCATAGCAGTGGAAGATCCGTCAAATAAATTGGTTGAACAGAGTCTTTGGCCAATGCTTTTTAAAGCTAGGCCTGAAGGTGAATTGGTCGTAACAAAAGAGCTTGTGAAAACAATTCCTATAATAACGCATGAGGATACAGACCAAGAGAGCTTGTACTAGGGCCTGGGGGCTTGGAGCTTCATAGAAGGTAGCTCGAGTTTGGAATCAATCGAGATGATATTGCTGGAAATCAGTTGTAATAAGCTTGAGCTAGCAATAGAACATAAAAAAGCTCTCAGATGTTTCATCAAACGCCATCGGCAAAGCCATCACCTCCAGCCTCGGTGTCTACCTTCATTGATTCCATTAGGCCACAAACTTCGAACAGTTTGCGAGGTCCAAGTCCTTCAGGAGTTCCAACGATGCCTTCAGTCTTTAGGTGCATAAGGGCCGACCGAATACCCAAGTAAGCTGGAGCTAGCGATGCAAATGAGAAAATCATGATCCGGAATCCCATTTCCTCCGCCTCCTTGGTGGTAATGACTGGACTTGCTCCATTTTCCACCATGTTAAGGAGAAGGGGCCAGGGAGCGAGGTCCTGAACTGCCTGGCTGGCCTGCTCCTTTGAAGTGAATCCTTCCAAAAGACCGACATCAGCACCAATATCCCTTGCTGCCTTCAGACGGCGAATGCAGTCCTCGTAGCCATGCTGCTGAAGAGCATCGGTGCGTGCAATAAGAACAATATCGGAGTGCAGTCGGTCCTTTGTCAACTTGGCGGCTCGAATGCGCGTCATGTACTCCTCGAGACTGACCACCTTCTTGCCTCCAAGGTGGCCACAGCGTTTGTTTTGCACTTGGTCCTCGATGTGGAAGCCAGCTACACCGGCCTGGATATACTGCTGCACGGATTTGGATACCATAAGAGGTCCTTTTTCCAATAAAGTTCCGGAGGTCAGCTTCAAGTTTATCGGGGCCCTATGATATGTCTGGTGTCTGTCAAACTCACCTCCGTATCCATGATCCATGTCGGCAATCAGCGGCGGGCCAAACGGATCAAGATTGGCAATCATCTCGGCGTTGGTACGCATGTCGTGGAGTTGGGCTAAACCGAGGTCTGCCATCCCTAGCCGGGAAGCTGTTGTGCCTGCGCCGGTCTGCATTCCGGATGAGCATCAATCAGGTAGTATAGGCCAATTCAAACTGATGCCCATACCATATAAAGTCCTTTGAAGCCTACTTCCATAGCGACTCGTGCGGAAAGGCCATCGTAGACTCCCGGACACACGATCAAGTCTCTTGTGTCTCTTAGCATTCGACGTAACTTGGAGGCTGCAGGAATGATATAGAGAGAGACGGTAGGCTCATGTCGCATCCCATTCACCTCGTAGTAGCCGTCCTTCTCAACGGTAATGGTGATAGTCATAGTAAAGATACAAAGACTAAGCGGATGATTTGTGATTGTGGCTGAGCTTTGTGATACACTCTTCGATTTGAAGAGCGAAACGAGGGAATTTATATCTCAAACTCTGCTTTCGAAGGGATATTTCACTCTGAAGCCATCAGGGTGCAACAAATGAGCTCGTCACCGAAAAGTCCCAGACGTGATGGGCCTGAGTAAGAGGCTTGGTGTCTTGGAAATGCAACATCTCTCTACGCCAAGATACAATACAATGTGTTATCGTCGCCTGAGGTCGTACTGATCCGAGCTCAAAAGTCCGAATGACCACGCTACCACCTCAACTGATCCGCTGGCGAATACTGATAGCCTGCAATAGCCCCGTAAAGCGGAAAGAGTCCCCAGTTCAGTCACAGGAGGCGCCGGGTTTTGCAGAAATGCTGACCCATGCAACAAAATCTGTTGCCGTGATATTGAACTTCATAGACCGATGACTCAATGTCATTCAATATACTATAAGTGCAGACTCCGAGTCATGGGATGATAAGACATAAGAAGAGCGTGTCCCGGGATCGCTTAGAAGAATGAGTGTGGGTCGGATTCTCACTTGCATATGCAGAACCATATATTGGTATGAAAAGAGGCCATTGTTTAGAAGATTCGCTCGGCTTGGTCGATGACCGTTGCATCAAATCCTAGTTTGCCAAGGCCTCTCCGCAATTCTTCTTTCGGGAGATCAACAGCCCACAAAAAGGTCGTGCGCGAATCCGGAGCACAAGATTGCACTGCCCCCGAGGCCCCAGGACAGGCCGGGTCCGCTATGGTATGTGAATGCTCGGGCAATTTCATCATAGGGCCATTCGGTGATGCCAACAGGGAACATGGGAGCAAGTGTCGGACGGTATCCGTCAAGAACGGTGGTGCATGAGTCCCTTGCGGGCATAGTTGTACGCCTCTCATTGGTGGGCTTCGGGGCAAGAGGCGCGGTGCCAAGAAGATCGTTATCAAGACGGATTCCTCCCGAGTACAGCTTGGCGTTCTGGGCGCAACATCCGGACTGAAAGCCAGCGTCCCCAGCGGAGATCACGGCCCGCTCAATCATTTCGCAACATGGTATGAGATGAAGTCCACCGAGACGCAATATGTGATAGTGGCTGACCTAATATACTTCTCGAGCTCGGTTTTGCTCGGCAGCATTATTTGCAAGGCTTCCCCTCGTTATGAGTATTGGGGGATGGGAGTGGTAGTAAGTTCGGCGAAACAGGGTGACTATGGCGCTGATTGACTGTCGGGATCATTGGCAAGGTCCGCGAGAAGCATCGTTGGGAACTTTCCCGCGTCGCGCAAAAGAGCGGTTTCCAACCATCTCCTCGTTCCATCCCTTCGCCTTCCTTTGTTGCAGCTGTCAAAAGCTTTTAATAATGGATCTGGAGAAAGAATCATTTGCTGCGCTGACGGCTTTTCTGGGCGACGAAGTTCAATCTCGGCACGCAGACCTGCTCCTGTTTACCTGCTGTTTGACATCCGGGCTGATTGACAGCACGATATACGATGGTGCGACTCATTCATGACTGTCTGTAGGTGAAACTAACCTTTTGAAGCCTACACCACCTTTGTTTCAATGCAGACCGGTAATATGCAGCGCAGGCCTTACAGGGACACCCTAGCATTCAGAAATTGAGAAGCTGATAGATCGTGATGGGTTACAGGAAATACCATCTTCATCGGACTGGGTGCGTCGAACCAAAATTCGCGTCGGTACGGTTGGACTCGGTCTTTGGCATCCGTCGGATGTTTCATCATAGGGTGTTTTCTCTTCGCTCGGCTGAATCGTGTTGTCGGTGCACGGCGGCGAGGGGGCTTAATGTTATCCTTTCTCATCCAGGCCATTTTCATCTTGATCTCTGCCGGACTGATTCAGGGTGGCGTGATCTCCGATGGCATTCAGTCATCAGAAACAACCCAATGGGACCAACTAGTTCCCATCGTTCTTCTCAGCTTGCAGTCAGCGGGCCAGATCGTTGCGAGTCGGGCTCTGGGCTTCAACGAAATCCCGACTGTAGTGATCACGAGTCTTCTGTGTGATTTGATTTCGGACCCAATGCTCTTTTTATTGCGAAATGAGAAGCGCGATCGACGCGTCGTGGCCTTCGTTCTGACACTGGTGGGTGCCATCGTCGGCGGTTGGGTCACCAAGGCCACAGGTGAAATTGCGCCCACACTCTGGTTGTCAGCGGGGATAAAGCTGTCGGTCGTTGTTGCATGGGTATTTTGGAGAACTGAATAGAGAGGAAGAGGACATCGAGTCTCTGTCATGCAGTTGGGTTATAAGCAGATGGTGGAGTCAAGTGCGCCGTGTTCGCTGCTGCCTAGTTCGTAGATACTACATCGGCAGAATCATTTCGATTGTGTAAAACCTTGAATTCAGACTGTTGCTACTTTATCATCCATCTTCTATCGCCTATCTATGGACAGACTAGTAGCCTGTTTCAATCATCCGCCCCGGACCTTCGAACGAGGGAACAAGATGGACTGGCGACTCATCGTCTTAGAGGGCAAAATCACCTATCGCAGAATAACGCAAATACGGCATGTAAAATGGCATATACTGCCGACCTTTTCAGTACAAGCTGTCGCAGTGGTATCTCGGGAGCCATTTTGCCAGAATTGTGGAAATATGTTACTATCTCGAGTCCGTGGATTCTATTATGCAGAAATGTGACTTGTAGAGAGTAGGATCGGATGCACCCTGTGGAACACTTTTTGAATTGTACTTGGCTTTAATATTCTGGAGACGCGGTGGATTCTCCCCATAGATGTTCGATACCATCGAATTACCAGCTAAGATAGCCATTAGCACTTTGCAAGCGATAAGTAGGCATAGAAGAAGCTTACGCTCGGCATAGTTGACATACTGTGGCGCCTCGTCTCCAGGCGATTTTCTCTAGTCTTCGTATTCAACTCGATCTTCCACTTCATCAAGCGTATCTAGAACTGCGTCCAGGGTCAATGTCTACGACGCTAAAGTTGTATCCTGCACCTCGTAGTCCCGAAAAGATCAGGGGTTTCGGTCCCAGCGGCCATCACAAGATTGCCATCGGCCAGGACCACCGTGCCAGGCAGTAGGTTGTCGACGGTTTGTACCCCTCGGTTTGTTAATCGGATCATGGACATGTGGAGCGCGTGACCCGCAGCGCCGCGACCGAATGTCCTTTCATGTTTGTGTACCCTTCGACTAGGAAATAAAATATCCTTCTCTTGTGAAGTAGGCCGAAACACATGGAGATAGCACGTTGATGTGGAACGCCTATGCTACAAAATACCCAAAGTATAGCTCGGGTTGCTACATTCTTTACGCATAGGTCCGTGTCGCATATGATAATGAAACTTCAGTGTTACTTCAGAGTCTGTTTAGAATACCTGGAATACAGCTCTGGATACCACCGCTGTCCGACGTCGGGATGGCTCAAAATACGATTCCTTAGATGCGCTTCTCCAAACTAGTATTTGTTAGAACCGATCATGGCACATGGACCTGTATACTTACGCAGGAGTAGAGGGGTGACAGGAATTCACTTGGGACATCGACTGCGCATTTCTTCTCGTCTCCCGAGGTAGGGATGCAGGACACAATGTGAGCGGCCGACTCCTTCAACTTCTCCAGAGTGAGGTCCAACCTAACTCCGAGGAAATAGGGAATACTGTATCGAGTCCTAGAAGTTGGAGCCTGCAAGGCTTGGATCAGTGATCATTCAAAACTCCGGGTCGTATGAATTCTACTTACGATGACACGATGCGTTGTGGCTGCACAGATGCCTCCTGTGATGGCTTCAAATCCCTGTTGGATATTGATCACCAGACTACCATCGACCGGAGGGACATCGATCCATTCGCCATTCTTGTTCAGCACCTGCAGCCCACCCGAGTCATCCTGTGAGAGGAAGGTGAATAGGCCCGCGGAATCCTTGTGCGGGCCAACGCCTTGGGATTTGGGCGCTGATGGCGGATACCTGACGAATTTCAGTCGACTCATTTTACCTTTGAACTCGTCAAAGGTGTCTGTGGGAAGGGACAGGCATTCCGCCACCAGATGCACAAAGCTCTGTGCTAGTTCGTCGATGTTATGGATGTATTCCTCCACGAGAGACTGTGCCCGTGGATGCTTCGGGTACTATATTCCGTCGTCAGAAACACAGTGGAGTTGCAGCGAACTCAAAAGGTGTACCTGGTTGGGTCCTTCAAGGCTTTGCCAGAATGGATCCTGGCTCGTCCATGGTGTCATGCCGGGAGTACCGAAGTCGAATTGCTTTTGACCGTATGCTTTAATTCACTGCAGATGACTTGAGGACGGCGGGGCAATTACCTCACGGAGATCAGTCTTGGCTGCCGTTGTTTCAGCACCGAGCCGAGTATATCCAAGGAAGGATGGAGAATTTATCATGTTGCAGTCCTCTTTCACCTCCGTAGGCAGAGCAAACAGATCTGGCAGTGCCTCGTGAGCTCGGCGAATAAGATCCTACAGCCCGGTAAGCTCATCTTCTCTGAAGCTACACAGCAGTTGGTTATTGCACCTCCAGACCCGTGTTGGTCAGATAAAGAAATCCAACCTTAAAGACCGCCTGTCGCAGGTTCGATAGTTCGGCAGTTTTAGTAGCTGGGTGTCGAAGTCGTGAATAGTCGACCTTGGGCACCGACGAAAAGGTCTCGACCATCTTGAAGTATAGCCCCGGGTATCGGAAAGTTCACCATGCGATAATTTTCGAGTGCAAGGCTAGGACCAGTGTCATTGAATAGGCTGCAGATACCTAGTTCTTAAGAGCGCATAGGGCCGTCCTAGTTGGAGCACACTTGGGCAGTGACTAGTTGAGCTCCTTTTCCCCGCGCGGCCGAGGTTACTTTTGATCCCTGTAGATTAATCAGCCACTTGACAACTCCTCGGAGGTTCCCGCCTTGGTCACGAATCTATTTTATACCACAAAGCAATCTTAGCAACTGTGCTAATTAAAGCATATTGAATATCAAAATTGAGTGTACCGAGTTTTGCAAAGGTGACATTAATAGCTTCATCGATTCATAACGCATGACCACGATGACCCGCTCATCCATATACCCTGCTCCCAGCTGTGAATTTGTATAAGTAATCCATCCATGACTAATCACTCTACAACAGCGTCTCCTGATGGCAAACGATCCGCCACTCGCCATCTGACGCTTGGCTCCATGTGGTGCATGCCGTTGCATGATACTCATTCTTGCCTCGAATCGCACGGATTTTGTATGTGACAGACCCAGCCATGAGGTCGATAACGATCGTTCGGACATCATCGAGCTGGTACCCGTCGAACCGGTGGAATGGTGGCTTCAAGGCGGCCTCCAACTGGGATGGGTCCTCGAGCGTTAAGACTTCCATCTGGGGGAAGATCATGTTCGCTTCCGGGTTGCAAAGCTTCTGCACGGCAGGCGCCGGGTCGGCAGACGTTAGGGCTGTCCACAAGGCACGCTCTTTATTGAGGAGATCCTCGCGGATACGTTCGTGCATTGACGGCATGGCGGAGAAACGTGGTAAATATGCTATTTTCAGTCAGCCCGGGAGCTCAACATCACCGGAGAAGGGCATACCAGGTGGTTCAAAATGAGCGTAAAACAGCAAACGTGGTTTCCCCCACGCGGGGACTGATAGTTTTATTTGCTTTTTCCTGTGCAATGTGTTCGATATATTAAAAATGACGTCAGTGGGAAATGACGTTGAAAATCAACGACTTTGAATTTGCGATCAGCACTCGATCTGGTCTATCTTAAAGCGATTTGACAGATTTGACATGCGTCATGCTCCACCTGGGCACATGATGTTCCGATGTTCCACGGTGGCTGGAGTCCCACGCGTCATACAGACTTTTAAAGGGTATCGTATCAAGAGTTGCTTGCGATGGAGAGTTGACTAGACTTTGACTGAGACGAGGTGCTAGATTCCATCCCCGCATATATGATTCTCGTCCTAGATGGTCCCTGAGTGCTCTTCGTGATTCAGACCACACAATCTCTTCATTTTATGGAGCCAGGCACAAGTCAGGTACAAGTCAGGCACGGGTCAGGCACTCCACGCGCTTTCCTTGGGTACAATGTTCATACTCCACTTCACCTGCCGACTTACTCGGACCAATATCCAATATTCACGTGATAATGTAAACTTATTCTTCGGTATGTATACTTTCTACTCTTGGTTAACTACTAAGACGAGAGAATAGAGCACCGAAAAGAAGACACAAGCAATTCGTTCTTCAACGGCGTCCACATGGATTTATACGCTAGACGCTGTCACTTTCCGTGTCTAAATAAACGACTTTTGCTACTATGGAAATTCCCGTCGGATCCACCGGCAAACTCCGACGGGCGAATGTGCAAAGCATCCGCGATAAGGCGACTGCAAGGGCCACCGAATTAATCGGATAAGGCATGGTCCACCGAGATTAGTATAAGCCAATTGGATAACCAGCGTTCTATCATAGCTGGTCAAGTTCTACGGAGCTTGACTGTCAGAGGCCAATCAGAAAGCTATCGCCAATTCCGAACCAAAACTCGTTGACAGAATCATTGCTGATCGTTTCTATATCGAGTATCGCGTGTTGATCCACTCGGAGAATTGGGACAATCTCAACAATCTCACGGAAGACGCGACGGAATTCAAAATTTGCATCGTGGATCTCTGCTAGGCTTTAAAAGCCGGTACTCCCCGCCACCTCGGTCTACCAGAGCAGCTAACGTTTTAACACCATGGTGTCCCTGCGATCCCTGGTCCCGCTCCTGCTGGGTGGAAGCTCTCTATGTGCCGCTTCTGCACGCACGTCTCATGACAAGATTGCTCCGAAGGTGTTCATCGTGTCAATGGTATGAGTATGCCCGTGAATGATATCTGAACCGTACCCCGACAATCCCGTACTCATGATCTCGCAGTTTGAACCCGAAGCTAAGGCGTGGTGGAATATTCCTGAATTCAACCTCCTGGCTCACAACATCAGCGTCCCCGGTCTTTTACCCATTTATCCCGAGGTACACTGTACCGAGAATCACGAGATTTGCCAGCTGATCACCGGCGAATCCGAGATTAATGCCGCCACGACCGTCACCTCCGTTGCTTTCTCGCCCCTATTCAACCTCACGCAGACCTACTTCTTTATTGCCGGCATTGCAGGTGTCAACCCCAAGCGAGCTACTCTCGGCTCGGCGACCTTTGCACGATATGCTGTTCAAGTGGCCCTTCAGTACGAGATTGACATCCGAGAACTTTCTTCCAACTACTCGACTGGGTATATTCCCCTAGGCTCCGATTACCCCGACCAGTATCCCACCAATATCTACGGCACGGAGGTCTTCGAGGTCAACGCAGACCTTCGTAGCATTGCGGCAGGCTTTGCTCGCCAAGCGCACTTTGCTGACTCTTCGGCCGCCAAGGCCTATCGCGCCCACTACACAACCGAGAGTGCAGAGTACAAGGCGGCTACGTTGGCTCCGGGAGTCATCGAGTGCGACGTTGCTACTTCGGATGTCTACTACAGTGGCGATATTCTGGGCAATGCTTTCGAGAATACCACCAAGTTGTTCACCAACGGCACGGGCGACTACTGCTCCAGTGCGCAGGAAGACAACGCTACGCTCGAGGTCCTCCTTCGATCGTCGGCCAGAAACCTGACTGACTTCTCCCGCATTATTGTGATGCGCACTGCGTCCGACTTTGACCGCCCCTACCCCGGGGAGGCTGCAACCGAAAACCTACTATATGCTGACCAGGGTGGATTTGAGCCGGCCGTGGAGAACATCTACCGCGCCGGAATCCGTGTCGTTGAAGGTATCTTGAAGGGATGGCATTCCACCTTTGCCTCCGGTGTGAAGCCTCGCAACTATGTTGGTGATATCTTTGGTACTTTGGGTGGAGAGCCCGACTTTGGCCCAGGACGGAGTCAGTCACTGGCCAACAGTGGAGCGTTTAAGAAGAGGAGCGTGGGAGCCGCCCTGAGACGACGCAGCTAATCGTCATCTGTATAATCAAAATTACTATAGTTGAGTGGTTTCGACCAATGCATGTACATGCCTACCATCTCAAACACTTTGATCCTATTACCTCGTCCTCCTCCGTCCCGTCCCTAGTATGCCCTCTCATAGGGGCATGCTTTTACACAAACTATGAAAAAACCTCCAACGGGAAATATTCCGCGACAGCCTGATACCCGGCTTCGTTGGGATGAAGATGGTCCCCAGGATCGTATCTGGCCCATAGCTGTGACGGCGCCTGTGGATCAGGCACTACGCGATCAAAATCAAGAACCGCGTCGAAGATACCACTTTCTCGGATGAAAGCGTTGACCCGCTGACGCGTTTTTTCTCTCTCCTCATCCGAGTAAGGCTGAGTATAATTGGAAGTTTGAGGCGTCCCAAACGGAGTGATTGTGGCATCAAAGAGGGGTAGAGCTGCTGCATGTATTCATTGCGATCTGCTGGTATGCGACAATCAAACGGTTTCTGATTTGAGTCTGCGATAGCACATCGGTAGCTGCGACTCCAATGACACTCACGCCTTCGAATATCATGGCGTATTTGATACCGGACTGTGCTATCACATCTCGGTCAATGCGGCTCACGATATTTGGACCGGGACCGTCATTCAAAATGCGATTTCCACCTGCGGCCTGGAAGCTTCAAAATACGAAGACGCTGTATCGAATATATTGGCCGGTAATTTTGACTAGGGCAGCGTTCCTAGTCGAACAAGTTCGTTTATGTGTACAGACAGAGGTCGGCTTGCTATTTCCTAGGTAAAATCATCAATTTGACATTTGGGACGGTTTGGACAACGAAAGGAGAACGCTTGCTAGCTCTCTATAAAGAGCTACTAGCTCAGTCTCGCTGATATCCGGATTGAGCCTTGCGCGCTCTTCTTTCGGGCGTCCCGGTGTCCTGAGGATTTTCCATATATTTGTATAACTAGTGTCGATATACTCTATGATGATAAAAGGGACCAATTCTAAAGGGGACTCTCTTTTTTCCCTCCCGAATGAGTAGCGAAAGGCACTGGAATCGTGGATTGATTTCCAATAAATCGCATGATAGCGACCTCACTGCGGACTTTTTCTTCGGGGAACATGGTAGCACCGGGCAGTGGGAACCGTATGATACTAGAGCGGGATCTTTCGAAACCCATCAGTAGTGCAGCATTGAAGCCGCCTATCTGCAAGATTGTAAATTTGACGGGGTCACTTTGGCAGTCGTGCCGGAGAAAGAAGTTCCCAATTCTCTGGAAGATCTCTAGATCGAGAATGTGGAGTGCCCAGGCATCGGCGACCCTGTCGCTTGTTTCCTAGGCAGCATCATGCATCGAACTGTAGAATAAACCAAATAGTAATATGAAATGCAGAGTAGAAATGTGGATATGGGGGACTGACCTGATGGGTCTTTTTACGGGGAATCACATGACCAACACAAGTGCACGTGTAATATAAGTAAAGGTGGAGTTCCCTGTCGCTAATGGTAGAGGATCCAATGTTAGTCCCTGTAATAATGTTGTTTGCTTATAGAAGATGTCATGAGGTCAAATGCAACCCTAGAACCGGAATAGGAAGCACCCACTTCAGTCTCAAGGATCCACGGGATATGAAGCATAAAGCATGTCGAGAGGCACTTTCTTCTGACGCGCGAGATAAGAGAGGGGAGATACTCGGTAGCTAGGTATAGTCAGGTCACATATGTACTCCAAGTTAGCGTGAGCATTCCGTATCACTTATCAAACCTCGGTAAAAATCCGCGATAGGCCACCTCCGCAGATTGGTTCTCTCCCCAAGTGGATGCAACCGTGCGGTACGAGGTATCAACGATCTGCAACCTCTCAGACCTCTTCCGTCTTTTGCCTTGTCCCCAATGGACCCAATGGACTCCTATATGCGGAGAAGCGTGGGGGTTGACATGGGCTGTGATACGACATTCTTGTTAAGGAGCAAGGGATGTCTCGTTAGGACACCTCTCACTCGTCTCATACGGTCGAACCGGTTGAAAAAAAACGATCCCCTTCATAATGGATCCCACTCGCCCGTCGCTGGACGACACGGATAAGACTGCCATTGGTACCGTCGACGAGCCCAACAAGCTTCAGGGATATGCATCCGCTCCCGATATCGTCGATGAGGCCAGTCGCGTGGTTGATCACAAGGCCGAGCGACGTCTTTGTCGACGGTTTGACCTGCGGATACTCCCGATCCTGGCCGTGATGTGTATGTCTGCCGTGAATATCATGTTGGTTCTCGTGCTCTTTTCTGACTCGATCACTTATAGACCTTTTCGTGGCCCTGGATAAGGGCAACCTGGGAAATGCAAAGACGGACGGAATGACCGATGGTACGAATTCTCAATTGATGCCATGATACACCGATATACTCACCCTTCATCTCACAGATCTCCATTTCAAGCCTAACCAGTACAACTTGCTATTATCCATCTTCTTCGTGCCCTTTGTGATCTTCGCCCCGCCGTTAGCCATGCTCGGAAAGAAATTCAGTCCTGCTCGCGTGCTGCCCATTTTGATGCTTTCGTTTGGCTCTTTTACACTGCTGTCCTCGGCCGCCAAAAACTTCGGGGGCATCTTTGCGCTGCGCTGGTTCCTGGGCATGGCCGAAGCCCCCTTCTTTCCCCTAGTCATTTATTATCTGACCACTTTCTATCGCCGCGGCGAGCTGGCCCGCCGACTGGCGTTTTTCTACGCTGCCTCGAACATTGCATATGCCTTCTCGGGTCTCATTGCGTTCGGTGTCTTCCAAATTGAGGGCTCGAATCTCCCAAACTGGCGCTATCTCTTTATTATTGAGGGTGGAGCGACTGTCGTCTCTGCCGTGTTCGCCTGGTTCTATCTCCCTAGGAGCGCGGCCGAGGCCACCTTCCTGTCCGAAGAGGAGAAGGCGCTGGCCTTCCATCGTATCCAGGTGGATTCGAGTGCCGTGGTGAATGAGAAGTTCAGCCTCCGCGAGGCGATTGGTATTTTCAAGCAACCCACGACCTATATTTTCCTCTGCATTGAAATCTGCCTGGGTGTTCCGCTGCAGGGCGTGGCTCTTTTCATGCCTCAAATCGTGGCGCGACTGGGCTATTCGACCGTCAAGACCAATCTCTACACCGTGGCCCCGAATGTAACCGGCGCCGTAATGTTGCTAATTCTCGCCTTCTGCTCGGATTACAGTCGGCTACGGTCGCCATTCCTCGTGCTGGGATTCCTGCTCACCTTTACTGGCTTCATGATCTACGCCTCCATCGACGATGTTCACCAAGAGCTGCAATTGGCCTACTTTGCGACCTTTATGATGACATGGGGCACGTCTGCGCCGTCAGTGATTCTGAGTACCTGGTATAACAACAATATTGCGCACGAAGGCCGCCGCGTGCTTCTTACCAGTATCGGTGTGCCCCTGGCTAACCTGATGGGCCTGGTCGGCAGCAACGTATTCCGGGAGCAGGATGCCCCCAAGTATATGCCCGCCCTGATCACCGTCGGGGCATTTGGTGCCACTGGCGCCTTCCTGGCGGGGTTGCTCGGGCTGTACATGTTGCTGGACAACAAGCGCCGTGACCGGTGCGACGGAGTGATACTCCGTGCGCGGGATATCCCCACGGAGCGCATGCGTGAGGGCCCTTCGTCGCCACAATTCCGCTGGTTCCTGTGACTCATGTCTATGCACAATGATGAAAGCCCCTAAAGCCGATATCCGTTATACATAGTCGAATCCACTGTCTTCGCCGGCAAAGACGGACCGTCCCGTATAGTGGATACCGGTAAACCCCATAGAACGATCGAGGTAGAAGTGGGTTTCGGAGATGGAAATTGGGATCCACCGAGAAAAAGACGCGCTGGGCAATGCGGGAAGCGTCTGTAGAGTAATAGCATGGATGTCTACTGTTGTGTCGACTGATGTGCAGCCGGAAACAGCCCTATTCTCACCGCTCTTTTGTGCAACGAGGTGAGACAAGATGCGATGCGAATGCAATTCGAAAGAAAACAAATCTCTTCATCATGTCGAATCCCGGTCAGATCTCGCCTCTTCGCCCCGTCACTCGGCACATCACCGGTCATGATGCCGCCGGCAACGCCATCGTCCATTCCTCCTCTCCGGGCGAGTGGAAGTCGTTCGAAGCCAATGACATGGCCTTCGACGTTGTGTACACCACGTCTCACTTCCCCGCCGATCTAAACAACGACGCCGACCTCAAGGCTCATGAAAAGCTCATCGAATCCAACCAACTCGGCCTGGTCAATCCTCGGGGCACCGTCTGTCGTATCGTGGATTTTGCTCCCAACAACCAGTGTGTCGTGCATCGTACGCAGAGTCTGGACTATGGCATCGTGCTGGAGGGAGAAATTGAGATGGTCGTGGAGGAGGGAGAACCCGTTCGGATGCAGCGAGGAGATGTCGCCGTTCAGCGCGCTACGATGCACGGCTGGCGAAACCCTAGCGACACCGAGTGGGCACGAATGGTGTTCGTGCTGCAGGACTGTCAGCCGTTGACGGTGGGCGGTAAAGTGATGAAGGAGGAATTGGGCATCGCGACCGGCGTCCTCAAGCCGAGTGGGAATGACCAGTAGGCGGTTGTCCGAGACCGAATTTCCAATTTTACTTCAATAAACTGGTATTTACAGAAGGATGTGACTATGACTTGACCTGAATTACCACTTTTCCAAAGTGATTTCCGCTCTCCAAAAACTTGAACGCCTCCTTGGCTTCGGTGAAGGTGAAGACACGATTGACCACCGGGTGAATCTGGTGCGTCTCGTAGAACCGGATCATCTCCTCGAACCGATCTTTGGGGCCGTTGATAATGCCCTTGAGGGTCACCGTACGGCGTAGTGCCAACACGTTGACGTTCATTCGGTCATCCGTCGTATCCATCTTGCCCGAGACGTACCCAATGCAGTCAATCAAGCCTCCAAAGGCGATACAGTCGAAGCTCTTCCTCAGAGTCTGGGCCCCACCGACCTCGAGAATGATATCGGCACCGTGATTACCGGTCCATTGCATCACCTCGATTTCCCAGTTGGGGTTGGTGCGGTAGTTGATGGTATAATCGGCCCCAAGCTGTTTGGCCTGGTCGAGTTTGGCATCGGATGAGGATGTGATTATGACTGTACACTTAGCGACATGCATTTTCCAATAGAAGACAGTTCCAGCTCACCCTTTGCACCTGCTGCTTTGGCAATCTGCAGTCCTGCAATCGCTACACCACCCGTACCCTGAAGAAGGATATACTCGTCCTTTCCACCGCTCTGTCCCATTGGTCGCATTCCATTGATTGACATCCATGCTGTGACCGCGGCGATAGGTAGAGTGCATGCCTCTTCATCTGACATATAGCCTGGGGCTGGGACGAGACCGTGTGCGGGGAAGACCCGGTGCGTGGTGAGGACGCCGTTCAAGGGGAGACCGAGACTCCCTGCGAGCTCCTTTTCGGTTACTTGGCCCGTCTGGTGCTCGGGCACAAAAGTCGAGAGTACTCGATCACCCACGGTCCATTGAGACACGTCGGATCCCACTTGGGTGATCACGCCACACATGTCCGAGCAGGGCACGATGGTGGCATTCTGCTCGGCGGTTTTGTGATGCTTATATTCACCTTTGGTGACTTGGACCTCATCAGCTCGCGCTTTTCTCCCAGAATTGAACTGAGGGACAAGCACTAACCTTCCACGTCCCGGTAGTTGAGAGAAACGGCATGGACCTCCACCAGCACCTCCCCCGGTCCTGGGATCGGCATTGGCGCTTCGGTTTGGCGAAGGCTATCGAGGCCCTCAAGGGGCGTCACCCACTGCTGAACAGACATAACTGAATAGTGGGAATGATGAAATTGAACGGTAAAACTCCGGGACCAAACAGTCGTGATTACACGCCGAATTGGAGAAAGAAGCTCGAAATTCGGAGATAGTTCGAAGCTGAGTAATCCACAAAGCCCCACCGCTATCTGCTCCTGCTTTGTGCCGTCATGATGCCTCGATGGTGCCTCTAACCATCGTGTCTGGATGCTCTGGACCATCCGTGTTTTGCGCGTGGACGTCGAGCATCACGGTAAACCAACCCGATTGTGAAAACAGACCTTCTCTAACAACAGAGACGCACAGCTTGCAACAACTACATTCGTGACCATAACTCCGCCAAACTCCGGTGACATAAATCCGCCGGCATGTCCAACTCAGCTTTCCAACCCGCAATGATGAATGACGACCGCACATTTCTCCATGAGGAGCATTCCCCGGATACTTCAGGTTGGTGATATTTTTCGAGCTGAAAGAGCTATGATCCCTCATGTCTCTCTAGTACATTACATGCACTCGCCGGTTGATGATAAGTCCCCGCGTCTGCCCCAAACGATCTCTCATCGAGGATACAAAGGGAAGTTTCCGGAGAACACGCTACGTGCGATTGAGGGAGCCATTCAGGCAGGAACTCATGCACTGGAGCTCGACCTGCGTCTTTCCCGCGACGGAGTCGTAGTGTTGTCGCATGTAAGCAAAGCTTACTCCCATCAGTGAAGCGATGCTCACCCAATGCAGGATGCGACCCTGCAACGATGCTTCGGCATCAAGAAGAAGGTGAAGGAATGCGATTGGGCTTATTTGAAAACAATTCATACTCTGGAGGCGCCACACGAACCGATGGCGAGGCTCGTCGACGTCCTGGAATTTATGCGCCAACCAGGGCGCGAACATATCTCGATCGTGCTCGACATCAAGGTAAGACTTACTCCGGTTTGTAGGCACAAACTTGGAAATTATCACTGACTGTCCGCAGCGTAGTGATGACGCTGACATCGTCATGCGACGAATCGCCGAAACGATTGAATCAGTGCCCATCCCGGCTGCAGGACCTGACTGGCATCAGCGAGTCATGCTGGGATGCTGGTCAGCCCTATATCTGCCTCTGCATGCACGATACCTGCCACGCTATCCCATGATGTTGATCTGCTTCGATCTGGGTTACGCCCGCCAGTTTCTGCGGGTGCCGGGGATCTCTTTCAGCGTCAATCAGATGGTGTTGATGGGCCCGCTCGGCGGTGGGTTTCTAGAAGAGGCCCGAGCCGCGCGTCGCCGCGTCTATTTATGGACAGTTAACTCACCAAGCTTGATGCGCTGGGCTGTTCGCCATAAGGTGGAGGGAGTCATCACGGATGAGCCAGCTCGGTTCCGAAAACTCTGCATGGAATGGGAGAAGGAGCAGACGAACGAAGCGGGCGCCTTTCATGATCCAGAACTGGATCGGCTGACCATCAGTGAGCGGCTTCGAATTCTAACCGTGGCTATGTTTTTGCTGCTCTTCGGTTGGTTCCTTAGACGCAAGTATTTCCCCTCGGTGGAGCGTGTGCAGTTCGAACAACGCAAAGTTCGCTAAATCGCCGACGAGAACAACCGGGTAGTAAGCTTGATCAAAGATGAGATGACGATAGAATGCGATTTCGGGTTACTTGTAGTAGACATTACGTTCATTTAATCCTGTACAAGCACAAATACCGCCCGCCAATGAAACACCGAGCCGATGAAAAAAGTACATGAAAGCCATGCCGACACAATGGCGACAAAAAACGAGGATAATAAAACACCGGGGCCAAAAGGATACCATCGCCCAACAACACAAGGGAAAAGGGGGACCGAAGGATATGAGGCACAATGGAGACAAGGAAAAGGAAAATCCACAAACGCAGAGTAATGAAGGATCAACGCCAGCCGACGTCGGTCGAATTAATCAACACCAAGGACATGGAGGGTATAGCGCAATGTGAAACGAATGCTAAATCTGGACGATTTGGTGAAGATCGACCGGGCGAATGTAAAAGGGCAACATTCTGCAAGCCACTGGCGCGGAATTGTTGAGGAGCTCATCGATCTCAGATCATCATGAGCTTGGTGGTTCGTCTCTCCGGGAAACGTCGCGCGCCACCAGAGGGGAACCGTGGCCCGGGACGAAGTCCCTGACCCGGCCCTGGAGACCGGGGAGGGGCATATCCAGATGGGGGAGGATAGCCGTGAGACAAGGGGGAAGATCCTAAAGGAGAGGATCCGTGAGTGGGTCGTCGACGGCCAGGAGCAGGTGGATAGAAGGCCGCTGCAGCCCGCCGAGCGTCACGTTCACAATAGACTTCGCCGTTCCATTCGAAATAATCACCATTGAGCAAAACATGACAGGTTCGACATTGCAGGCATTCGGTATGGAATCGACGACGATCCGGTCGGTTGGGGTTCTGTTCAACGGTCTCGAGATAGTGGCCCTCGATTCCATTATGACAGGTGGAGCACAAAGACCCATTGCGCTCATGGTAATGCTGTGCGCAGAAGGGACGATTATTGAGAACGTAGAAATCAGCTGTTTGGAAAGGAGAATGGCATTCAAAGCAGACGAAACAACCACGGTGGTATCGCCCTGTAAGGCGACCATCGGAGGATGATATAGATTTCCCCACAATATTCTCACCACATCCTTTGCATGTGCCTTTTGATCGTGTGGCAGATCGACTTGATGTCTGAAGAATTGGCGCGGTGGCTCGAGGAGGGGAAGGATGTTCCTCGGGTTGGTGTTCCATCGGAGTCTCACGCGCTTGGTGCTTCTCACGCTTTTCAGCAATCAGCGATAGACCGCCTTGACCGATCGCTGGATCAGTGGGCGAGTCAGGGCTGAAGAAGGCGGCCGGAATCGGAGGCACCTCGTCCATTGTACCCGGTATCCGACCGGGTAGTTCGAGAATAGTCTGTCGCGTTCGCGCGGGTAACTGCTCCACAAGCGGACCCAGGTTGAGGGGATCGGATGGTTTATACCGGTTCAAGCTAGCATCGGAGGGCAGGCTGGACATGGAACTGCCACTATGAGTATCTGATGGCGGTGACGAGTCCGAGGAAGTCGAGCCCTCCGGTCGCTGAGAATGGCCATCCAGGCCCAAGGCCCGTGCAAAGCTGGTTACAGATAGATTGCTCTCACTGGTGGCGTCGGAATTTCTCTTTCTCAGGCCGTCACTGCCGAACTCCGCATCGGCCGGGTGAAGGTGGGTCTGTGTAGGTGGTGGGAAGGCCTCGTCGAGGTTGGATGCAACCTCCTCCGGTGAGCGTTCCTCGGGCAGATCCTGCAGACCTGAATGATGGCGGTCCGAGATGCCGAAATCAAAACCACTGTAGGTATCTCCTCGGTCACTCCGATAAGAGGAGCTGACGGACAGGTTCGAGTCTCGAGAGAAAAAGCCTTTGTTCGGAGTTCGAAGGGGCGGTGGCATCGGCGGGGTATCATCCATGAATGTGCGGAACCCGCGCGAGAAGCTGGTCGTTGAAGATCGCGCAGTCGAGCTTCCGTAGCGGGTGCTTGCCAACGAGGTGCGGTAGCTACTGTGGCTTGCCAATGAATCTCCACGCTGGTGAGCCATCTCCCTCGTGTCTTGCGAGGGTGGGAGCGGACTGGCAGGAAGCTGTATATCCTCCGGCACCAGGTTGACACCCAGTCGCGGTGATGGTACGGGAGCGGCAGATCGTGCTGTGGAATTGGCCATCATACCAGGGGTTCCCACGCGGGTCGGTGATCGATTTCCTGGCATTGGGAAGGAGAAAAAGGAATCCTGATCGTGTACGGAATCATCTTCCGGCGACACCTTTATGGGAGATCGAGGTGCCGACCTCGCGGAGAGCGGCGATGGCGTATGTGAGCCCACGCTACTTGCCGGCGTCTGTACATTGGGCTGGAGGAATGCGCGGTCTGGGAGACTGTCAGTGGCACATCCCGTGTATTTCACGGAGGTTCTGTACGTACTTGCCATTGAAGGATCGATGCGAGGAGGAACTCGACCGGGCTTTAGTTGATTTGAAGAGTCGAGCCCAGCGGACGGGGGAGGCGAGGGGATCGGTGCGACAGGGGCTATACAACATTAACGATGGGCAGGTTGATTGTATATGGAAATCAATGCGTACCGTGGTCAACGGCGCACACATGGTCACCCATGGCCGAAATCTCAACATTGTGGCCACAGTTGGAGCATTTGATCGTGGGCAAGCCCAAATCCATAGTCGCCATTCTGTCTTCGTATCAACGGGAAACCACAGTGGGATCATGGAGTCATCGAGGGGTTTCAGTGGGCTGCCCCAGCTGCATCACCATGAACTGCGGGGGAGAATGTTTCAGTCCGGACTCCGGAGGGATAACGATAGATGAATGTTTCTGGAAAAAGAGGGATTGAAGATGTGGAGCTGAGGAGTAAACTTGTGCAATCGCACTAGGAGCGTAGTGTCTCCAGGACGGACGGAGGATTCGTAAGTTGACTGAGATTCAGGGGTAAAGTTAAAAAAAGGCTCTTTGGACAGAACACGGAATTGCTTTTGGGGCTCCACTCGCTGATGCAATTGTTAGCTTCTTATTTCAAGGGTAGCTGTGGTAGTATAGGTAGTACATAGTAGGTAGTAGTAGTAGTAGTAGTAGTAGTAGTTGTTGTTGTTGTTGTTGTTCACTCACTTAGATCTTCCCTTTAACCCCTGAAGATGTGCTCATGTACTCCACTCGGAGTACACTCGGGCCCACATCATCCTAGCTTTCTCCCAGTGTTTTGACACTTCGGTTCTACTCCACTCAACTGTTGCCAATTAAGGTGAATGAATGATGTGGGACGGGAAGTTGGTGCTCAGTGGATCCCGATCTGTGGTCATTGCGTGCCTTTACCCTTGAGTCTTTGAATCCTCTCCTACAAGAGTTCCTTTTCCCCTCCTCGTTACATACTGATCCATGTTCCTGTCGCATCTATCTACGGAGTATATATATCCATGTACTTCTAGAAATGGTCGTCATCAGTAGCTTATCTGATGATCAGCAATGTGATGAGAAATATACTATGGGGTACACCCCCAATCATAGGGCTCTGGATGGGGCTGAGCGGACCCAGATTGCGACTCGATATGACGATACAGCCCTAGAGTATATCCAGTACTCCGTACCCTGATCATCACGGAATCCGCCTATGGGAATATTTCAGTGCATGCTCCAGCTCTCCCGAAGCTGACGCTGGGCGCACAAATCGGCCATCTATGCAGGGAGTCAGTGCGAAGGGGATTTGGATCAGCCGGTCCTGTGCCTGACGATCCACGAATCGATCGCCACCTTCAACGCCCGTTAGCTCACGTTTCCGCGATCGCGGTCGTGTTCTTATAGATAAGACTTGTAGAATTAACCTTCATAACCCTCTTTTTATGGTTTATCCTGGGGTATTTACTAGGATATAGACCCTTCTCATATGCTCATCGCACCAATGCTCTAGCCAAGCAAAACCAGCTTATACCGCTTACGGATATTCACCCGTTCTGGAGCATTGGACCGATTGGTGGCCTAGGCCCTAGAGAACTAGGCATATTCCCACTACTAGAAACTCGGCTTTCTGTACCGACTCCAATGGTATCTCTCGGAGTTTCTAAACCCACGCCCATATGATGATGAGGGCCGATAGGCAAAGATCTCCGTGAACGGATGAACTGATTGATTACTTCTGCAGATGATGATAGCCAATCATGGGATTCTCCCTGGCCTAACTAACTTATCCGATGAGCTGGGGCCTAGCTGATATTGATGAAAAGATGAATCCCCTGGGCAATGATTAACGCCATTGAAATAGTGATAGTTAGTAAGAGAAAATTGAAGAGTGAAGGGAATGAATTTTTACTCCGAAAATAGGATCTTTATAGACAGGAAAATAAGTGTATGATCTCAATATCGCATCACAAAGGATATAACGTCTTTCCATCAAAACTCTCCTGAAGTTGATTATATCTACAACCTTGGAAATTATTACCAGGTTCTCGCCTTTTGCTCACTCTGCTCCCATCGCGATTGCGTTATCCACTGAACCGAATCTCTCCTTTCTGAGCGTCTCATACTTCGAGTTCTCTTGACCAACTTCCATCCCCGCTTCTCATCTAATAACTCAGATACTTTCAAAATGACTATCGAGCTCTGTCCTGCAGAGAGCTGCTCGAAGCCGGGCACTCTCGTGTGTGCAGGCTGCGTCGAACCAAAGGCCCGGTACTGCAGCAAGACCTGCCAGAAGAGCGACTGGAAGAAACACAAAGCTCACTGCGCCGGTGCCCAGATGCACAATTGCTTCCTCATTAGAGCCCTCTCTACAAATGGCGGCATCAGGGATGCCGACCATGTCGAACCATTTGATCTGAAATCATATGGAGACACCGCCGCCGAACCGCGCGAGCTGATGAAAAGACTTGGGTGGCCTGGAATAGGGATGGATGCGAAATTTTATTCGCATCATGATGTTGACAACGGGTTCTACTTTGTGTACACCACATCTGCGCGGTCCTCGCCTCACAACGAGATCGCCTCGCGCTGCTGTGGTTCAACTATCCAGGGAGATGTCGCCGTGATCATATCCGGCCCCGAGGATTCCAACGACTATGATGAAACCTTCACCAAGACCGAGCTACTCAAGACCCTTGATTTCTACAGAAAGGCGTCTCCTGACACGGTGTCTAACGAGCGCGAGCGCAGTCGGATCGAGCGCAAGACAGGGATTTCGCTGGATGGCGTCCCATCATTCCACCTTTGATAACCTTAGCGATGCGCCATGCTGCAGGAGATGAGTGAGTGGCAGGGTTTATTTGAAACTTTCTTATTTCGATGTCTTCTCCACTGGGATATAGATGGGTACTTGGTCACAATGCAAAGGCTGAGCTCTGCCCACATTGCGTACTTATTTGAACACCGTGCCTCACGATCAATGTACATCCTTGCTTTCATGGTCTCTTGTCAATGTAGAAGTGATGTGTAGCAGAGATCGGTTAGAATACAATGGTCAATAATGATAAGTAGGATGTATCGTCCTATTCGGCAAAGCGAACTTCTCACTCCGACGTTTCAATAGTTCCACAACAGCTCCCCTGCATATGACACGGTGCGTTTACGGGCGTGAATAGCGGCCTTGGCGGCCACATTACATAATAAATTTTTCTGCCGGCTAAATTTCCAAAAATTAGTAATCAGGTTTTCACCTTCTAACTTCACCACTTCTAGGCGAGTTTTTTAGTGATTTTGATCATTTATCTCCATAAAAACGTAGTGATATCTATTAATGATGTAGGTGATATCAGAAAATAAGATCCCCCGCCAGATTTCCCGCCAGATTCTCTATCAGATCATACGCTAGATCGTACGCCCCCTATATACATCGTATATTTAAACCTCGTCCTCCTACCACTACTACCCATACTCTAGTGGCCTAGGCTCATCCTAAGTTAGGTCTACCTCGGAGTGCATCCCCGGTACCTCGTTGTCCGTACGCGAAGTTGACAGACCGTCGTCCGTTAGATCGATGACCTCCGCTACCGTATATCCCTATTCTTGTAGACGACGTCGTAGCGTACGGGGTGCGATTTGGATGTTGTATTAGATATTAAGGGTCTCACAAATAGAATCATAGGTATGTCGGCGTTGTAGGAGATTAATAATCTCCTCTCGATAAGGCTCAACGTTAGTTTTTGGGGGAGACATTGTACGAGGATAAGATAAAAGGAGAGGTTTGAAAAGGCTATTAGGATGTTTATAAACATAAGAGTTGTAAATCAGCCTACGGCCTAACCAAAAGGGTAAGCGGTTAGTTAAGCGGTAAGCCCTAATAG